>WOYI010364837.1_pt1 | contig 44403 bp, 43 predicted proteins | sample 6423411 | NCBI WGS metagenome assembly WOYI01 (sample SAMN13441803, study PRJNA592873) | oil field metagenome | biome: oil field; feature: oil-well bore; material: oil-contaminated soil; isolation source: oil-contaminated soil from oil-well borehole | place: Germany: Wietze | collected 2016-10-18 ... | reverse complement strand
CGCCGAGGGCCCCCGCCGAGGACTGTCTGGGCACGCCACCCTCGCCCCGGCCTCCGTACCCGGGTCGCTCGACCAGCGTTACGTGCTCTCGTTCGATACCGATGCGCTCCCCGTCGAACGCACCGACGTGCTCATCATCGGCTCGGGCATCGCCGGCCTTACGGCGGCGTTGCACGCGGCCCGGCTCGGCTCCGTCACGCTGGTCACGAAGTCCGATGTCACCGATGCCAACACCTGGTACGCGCAGGGTGGCATCGCGGGCGCGGTGGGTGAGGCCGACTCGGTGGAGCTGCACCTGGCTGACACGCTCGTGGTGGGCCAGGGGCTGTGCGACGCCGAGATGGTGCGCCTGGTGGTGAGCGAAGCGGCTGAAGCGCTCGCGGAGCTTGAGGCGCTCGGCGTACGGTTCGACCGCGAAGCGGGCGGCAAGGTCGATCTGCACCGCGAGGGCGGTCACAGCCTGCCGCGCGTGCTGCACTCGGGAGACGCCACCGGCGCCGAGGTGCAGAACACGCTCTCGGCGGTGGTTCGGCGCACCCCGGGCATCAAGCTCGTGGAGGACGCATTCCTCGTGGACCTGCTCACGGAGGATGAGCGGTGCGTGGGCGCGCTCGTGATGGACAGCGGATCGCACGCGCTGATGGCGCTCCACGCCGATGCCGTGATCCTCGCGAGCGGGGGTGCGGGACAGGTCTACCGAGTGACCACCAACCCGCTCGTAGCCACCGGCGACGGCATCGCCGCTGCGTGGCGGGCGGGTGCGGAGATCGCCGACATGGAGTTCGTGCAGTTCCATCCCACCGCGCTCGACAGCGACTCCACCGTGAAGTTCCTGATCACCGAGGCGCTCCGCGGTGAAGGCGCCTTCCTGCTCGACTGCGACCTCAAGCGCTTCATGCCTGGCATTCACCCGCTCGCCGAGCTCGCGCCGCGCGACGTCGTGAGCCGCGAGATCGAGCGCGTGATGCACCGCTGCAACCGCCCGAACGTGTGGCTCGACGCGCGCCATCTGGGTGCGGAGTTCCTGGCCGCGCGCTTCCCGACGGTCACCCAGGGCTGCCGAGAGGCCGGTTTCGACCTTTCGCGCGACCTGATCCCGGTGGCGCCCGCCGCGCACTACCTCATCGGTGGGGTGCGCGTGGACATCGACGGGCGCACGTCCCTTCGCGGCCTGTACGCCGCAGGGGAATGCGCGGCATCCGGTCTGCATGGCGCCAACCGTCTCGCCAGCAACTCGCTGCTCGAAGGGCTTGTGGGCTCGCGCCGCATCGTGCGGGCGCTCGATGGGGAGCTAGGCCGCAGACGCCCCGGTCGCATCTCCGCCGCGGTGGAAGAGCCGCTCGGCACGGACCAGCGCGCGGTTCGCGCGGCGCTCCAGCTGCTGATGAGCCGTCACGTGGGGGTCACGCGTTCGGGCGAGGGTCTCGAGGGCGCAGCCGAGGGCATCGCCGAACTTGCGAGCGGCCTCGGCGGGAGCGATCTCCACGCCATCGAGACGCGCAACCTGCTCACCAACGCGTTACTCACCGTGGCTGCGGCCCGTCTGCGCGAGGAGAGCCGAGGCACGCACTTTCGCAGCGACCACCCGGACCGCGACGACGAAGCCTGGCGTTCGCATATGGTGTGGGCACGGGGCGCCTCTCCGCGTCTCGAGCCGGTCACCGGCCCGGAAACCGCATCCGGGGCAGCGTCATGACCTTCACACTACCACCGTCCGACGACCTGCTCGCCATGGCGCTTGCCGAGGACCTCGGCGTGACGGTCGAGGCCATCCTTGCGCCGCGCGCGGGCGCGCCCTCGCTGCTGGATGCGGACGTCACCTCCTCGGCCACCGTGCCCGATGCGCACTTCTCAGGCGCGATCGTGGCACGCGAGGCGGGTGTCGTCTGCGGGCTGCCCGTGGCGGCACGCCTCTTCGAGCTGCTTGCCGGGGCCGCCGGTGTGGAGGTCGAGTGCTTCCCGGTGGTGGCCGAGGGCGCCGACGTCGAGGCGGGGACGGCCGTGCTCGAGATCGAAGGCCCGGCGCGAGCGGTGCTCGCGGGCGAGCGGACCGCACTCAACTTCGTGATGGTGCTCTCCGGCATCGCGAGTGAGGCGCGGCGCTGGCAGCGTGCGGCCGGGAGCCGGCTGGCGGTCTGCGACACCCGCAAGACGCTGCCCGGTATGCGCGCGCTCTCGAAGTACGCGGTGCGCGTGGGCGGTGCCTGCAACCATCGCGCAGGCCTCTACGACATGGTGCTCATCAAGGACAACCACGTCGCGCATGCGGGCGGGGTGACAGACGCCGTGCTGGCGGTCAAGCGCGCGCATCCCGAGATGCTCGTCGAGTGCGAGGCCGATACCATCGCGCAGGCCGCTGAGGCGGCAGCCGCAGGCGCCGACTATGTGCTGCTCGACAACATGGACGATGCGACGCTACGCGAGGCGGTCGCGGCGGTGCATGAAGCGGCCGGGGATCGCGTCTGCCTCACCGAGGCGTCGGGGGGCATCACGTTCGAGCGGCTTGCGGGACTCGCAACCACGGGGGTCGACCGCGTCTCAACAAGCGCGCTCACACTCGCGCGACCGCTCGATTTCGGACTGGACGCACGCGGATAGGGGGAGCCGGTGGTCATCCGCATCACGATGGCCGGAGTCATCAGCATGTCTCTGCTGGCGGCGCCTGTGCTGTTTGGGTTCGTCGCGGGGTTCACGACCGAGAGCTGGACGTACTTCCTTCCGTTCGCTGCCTGCGGCGCTCTCGGCTGGATCGTCATGTTCCCGCGCCCGTTGCGGGTGCGCGAGTGGTACTCTCGGCAGACCGAGTCCGCACCGCAGATCCCGCAGCCACTCTAGGGGCGCCGTGACCGAGCCGACGCTACGCGATACCTATCTCACATGGACGCGCCGGGCCGTGCCCGCGCTGCTGCTACCGCTCGTGCTCACGGCCGTCCTCCAGGCCGGCGCGTCGAGCACGTGGTGGGCCGTGGGGCCCACCGCTGCGAGCGGAATGCGCTACCTCTTCATCGCGGTGGGGGCGGCGTCGGTGGTGATGGGGCGCAGCGCCCGCACGCGTGATGTGGCCGGCGCGCCTCTATCCACGGCGGCACTCGTGTCGCTGTCGTGGCGGCTGCTCACCTACGCGCTGACGCCCGCCGCTGTGGGCGCCATCCTCGCGTTCATGACCCGTCAACCCGGTGACTTCTACCTCATGCTGCTCGTGACCCTCATCGGCCTCGTGATGCTCTATCCGCGGTTCGACCAGTGGGTCGCCTGGTCGCATCCGTTGCCGGAGGCCGAGTGATGGCGCCGCAGACCGGCTTCGCACCACTCGATTGGTTCCTCGCGGCGCTCGACTCGTGGGGCTACCTCATCGTCGGCGCCTTCACCATCTCCGAGAACCTCTTCGTGCTCGGCTCGTTCACGCCCGGCGAGACGGTCGTGATGGCAGCCGGTTTCGTCTCCGAGACGGGCGGGCTCAACCCGTGGCTCGTGGGAATCGCCTCGCTCGCGGGGACGATGACCGGGAGCAACCTCTCGTACTGGTTCGGCCGTCGCGGCGGACGGGCCGGGTTGACCAGATGGGGCGGCAGGTTCTTCGACGATGAGCGCATCACCGCCGCCGAGGAGTACTTCGAGCACCACGGAAACAAGACGGTGCTGATCTCGCGCTTTGCGGCGGGCTTCAAGAACTTCGTACCGGTGATCGCCGGGGCGTCCCGCATGCGCGTGTGGATCTTCGAGCTCTACACGTTCATCGGTGCGCTGCTGTATACCACGCTCATGGTGTCCCTCGGCATCATCTTCGCGGACAACTTCGACCGTGCCCTCAGCGTCGCCAGGAGCATCGGGTGGTTCGGGATGTTCGTGCTCGTGGTGATGCTCGGCTTCCTGTGGTGGGGACGCCGCAAGTACATCGCCGCGCGTGTGGACAGGTTCGCCGAGCTTGCCGAGGAGGACGAACGCCTCTCTCAGGACGGACCCGACGATGTCGACGCTGTCGAGTAGGGCGGCGGTCGCCTCGGCGCTTGTAGCCGCAGGTCCCGCGGGCATCTCAGGTGAGGCCATCGCCTCCGCGATCGGCATCTCGCGCGTGGCGGTGAGCAAGCACGTCGCCTCGCTCCGAGCGCTCGGCTACGAGGTCCGCTCTGCTCCGCGGGCGGGCTACGTGCTCGTGCATGCGCCCGACGCCTGCATCCCCGAAGAGGTCGCGCCGCGCCTGCGCGACCCGCTGTGGGTGGCGTGCGAGGGCGCCCCGGAGATCGGCTCCACCAACGACGAAGCCAAACGTCTTGCGCGCGCCGGAGCGGCCGAAGGCACCGCCGTCGTGGCCGCATGCCAGACCGGCGGGCGCGGTCGTCTGGGGCGCGTGTGGGAGTCGCCTGCGGGCGGCGCCTACGTCTCGTGCGTACTCCGGCCGTCGCTCGCACCCGCACAGATGGCGCCGCTCTCCCTCGCGCTCGCGCTCGGCGCCGCACGCGCGCTCGAGCCTCTCGGCGTGGACGTGGCGCTCAAGTGGCCGAACGACCTTGAGTATGACGGCCGCAAGCTCGGTGGGCTGCTGCTCGAGATGGCCGCCGAGGCCGACCGCACCGAGTGGGTGATCGCAGGCTGTGGCGTGAACGTGTCGGAGCCCGGCTTGCCGGGGAGCGCGTGGGTGCGTGAGGCGGCGCCCGATGCGCTCGCGGCAGCTGTGGCCGCCGCACTGCTTGATGGCATGGCGGGCGCGTACCGGTCGTTCGTGCGGGACGGCTTCGGTGTGCTTCGGGAGGAGTTCGAAGCGCGCGCGTCGCTCACGGGCCGCGAGGTGACGGTGCGCGATGCAGCCGGCGTCGTCGTGGACGAGGGCGTCGTACGCGGTGTCGCCGAGGACGGATCGCTGCTGCTCCAGCGTGACGGCGAGACCGTTCGCGTGAGCGCGGGGGCGGTCACGCTGCGCGGTTGACGCGCAGCTCGCGGCCTCCTATCGTGAACCTCTGTCTTTCAGCGGTTTACGATAGGACGGCGCATGGCCCGCTCGCGCACCGCATCGCTTCTTCGCGCCGCGCTTGCGGCCGCCCTCGTCGCGGCCGGTGCGCTCATCTCGATCCCGCTGGGACCCGTGCCGGTCACCCTGCAGGTGTTCGTGCTGGCGGTCGTCGTACTCGTGCTCGCACCCGCCGAGGCATCGATCGCGCTCGGCCTGTACGTGGCGCTCGGCGCCGTCGGCGCGCCGGTGTTCTCGGGTGGCGGCTCAGGCGTCGGTGTGCTGGCAGGGCCGACGGGCGGGTTCATCATCGGCTTCGCGGCCGCGGCACCCGCCGCGGCGCTCGTGCGTGTGCGCCTTGCGCGCCGTAACGCCGAGGCGCCCGTTTCTGCGGGCCGGATCGTGCTCGCCGACACGCTGGCACTCATCACACTCCTCGGGATCGTGTATGCGGCAGGCTGGGCACAGTTCGGGCTCGTGACCGGCAGGGCGGCGGGTGACGCGTTCGCGCTAGCCGTCGCGCCCTTCGTGGCCGTCGACGCCGCCAAGTGCGCCGTCGCTGCGCTCGTGGCGCGCGCGGTGCGCTCCGCTGGATTCGGTGCGGACTGAGCCCGCCCGCCATTCGCTGCCGATGTGCCCTGTCGCGTGTCACACCGCCCCGCTACTATGGCAATGACCATCGAAGCGAATGGCGGAAGGGGCAAGCGCGTGACCGATTCTGTGCGGTTCGTGCACGCAGCGGACCTTCATCTCGACGCGCCCTTCAAGGGCATCGACGCGACCGACCTGCGCGTTCGCGATGCGCTCGTCGCATCAACCTACGAGGCGCTGGACGCTCTCGTCGCCGCCTGTGTCGGCCACGCCGCGGACTTCCTCGTGATAGCGGGTGACGTTTACAACGACAGCGAGAGGTCGCTGCGGGCGGAGTTCGCCTTCCGTGACGCGTGCGTGAAGCTCGCCGAGGCTGGCGTGCGTGTGTACGTCGCGCGCGGCAACCACGACCCCGCGAGCGGACGGTCGCTCGGGCTGGTGATGCCGGAGAACGTCCACATCTTCTCGGAGCACGAGGTGGAGCGGGTGGTCTTCGAGCGCGACGGTGAAGCGGTATGCGCGCTCTACGGCCGGTCGTTTCGCACCGCTGCCGAGCGGAGCAATCTCGCCAAGGGCTTCGCGCGTGATGCGGGCGACACGCTCGCGGTGGGTGTTCTCCACGCCAACGTCGGCGGTCGCACCGAGCACGAGCCGTATGCCCCGTGCTCGCTCGAGGATCTGCGCGCGGCGCGCATGGACTACTGGGCACTCGGTCACATCCACAAGCCGGAGGTGCTCTCGGAGCAGCCGGCGATCGTCTACAGCGGTTGCACCCAGGGGCTCAGCCCGAACGAGTCCGGGCTGCGCGGCTGCAGGGTCGTCACACTCGACGCGAGCGGGGCGACGGCGGAGACCGTCCCCACATCGAGCGTCGTCTGGGCTCGCGAGACGGTCGATACGGATGATCTCGGGAGCATCGAGGAACTGATGGCGGCGCTCGACGACGCGGTCGAGCGGTCGGGCCGTTCGGCCGAGGGCCGGCCCTCGGTGCTTCGCATCGAACTCGGCGGACGCAGCGCGGTGCACGGCATCCTCGCGCGCCCGGGCGTGCTGCGGGATGTTCTCGCCGACGTGCGGGCGGGCGCGCTCGAGCGCGATCCGTGGGTGTGGGTCGACCGGATCACCGACAGCACCCGTCCGGCGTTCGACATCGCCACGCTGCGCGACAGCGCCGACTTCGCCGGCGACCTCGTCCGGCTCACCGATGACCTGCTCGCGGATGACAGGCGGCTGCTCGCGCTCGTGGAGGCGGCGGCGGCTCCCGTGCTCTCGGCCATGGACACCCGTGACACCCCCGCGCTTGATGCCGCCTCACTGCTCGAGCGGGCGCGCGACCTCGCGCTCGACCGCATGCTGGCCGAGGAGGACCGATGAGGCTTCGGCATATCGAGGCGGTCCGATACGGTGCACTCGCCGGCGCGAGCCTCCGCGACCTCGGCGACCGCCTGACGGTGGTGCACGGGCCGAACGAGGCGGGCAAGTCGTCGTTCACGTCGCTCGTCCGGCATGTCCTCTACCGCTATCCTACGGCTCGTGACAGCGAGCAAGGCTATGCGGTGGGCGGCGAAGGCCGTGCGGCCCGGCTCGTCTTCGATGACGCCAACGGCGCGTGGGTGATCGAGCGCGTGGAGGGTACCCACGGGGGACGCGTGAGCGTCCGTGCCGTCGAGGGTCCGGAGCGCCCCGACCTTCTCGAGGAGCTCACCCGTGGGGTGAGCGAGCTCGCCTACCGTACGGTCTTCGGCTTCGGCCTGGGCGAGATGGCGTCGATCGAGGAGCTGCGCGGCTCGGGCGACAGCGTCATCTCGCGCCTGTACGCGGCAAGCGCCGGCCTGCGGGTGAGCCCGCAGGAGGTCCGTGCGGCCGTGGAACGTGAGTCGGCCGAGCTGTTCAAGCCCACCGGCCGCAAGCCGGTCGTCAACACCCTCGTTTCGGAGCTGCGTGCCAGCAGGGCGGAGCTCCGGCGTCTGGCCGCCGAGGCCGAGTCGTTCATGGACGAGCAGGACCGGGTCGTCGACATGGCTGTCCGGCTCGAGGATGCGCGGACCACGCGCGATCGCGCACGTGCGCGGGCCACCGAGCTCGCCGTCGCCGTCGAGCGCGCCGATGAGAAGCTCGCCCTGATCTCGCTTCAGGACGAGACCCTCATAGCGCTCCGGAGGAAGCGCAAGCAGCTGGAGGAGGAGGCGGCGGCGATCGTCGTCGACGAGGCGCTGCTCGCCGCCGCCCCGGAGCTCGACGCCCTCATCGAGGAATCGTCCGGGCATGGCCGGGCGATGCAGTCATTGGCCGAGCTCGAGGCGGCGCTCATACGCGCCGAGACCCGCCTGGCCGACGCGGAGGCCCGCACCGGGCTTGAGCCGGCAACGCTGACCGCGCTCGCCGACACACACGGGTGTACCGCGGCGGTCGAGGAGGCGCGGGAGGAGATCCAACGGCTCCAGCTTCAGACGGAGGCAAGGGCCGAGACCGCGCAGCGCGCCGTCGAGGCCGCCGGGGTCGCGGAGGTCTCGCTTGCGCGTACGCTCGAACCGCTGGGCGTCACCGGCGATCCTGCCGAGGCGATCGCCGAGCGGCTCGCTGTCGTGGACGCGGTCGAGGCCGCTCGAGCCGGCCGTCCCGCCATCGCGCGCAGCGGCATCGATGTGCCCGCGATCATCATGCTCGTCTCTGGTCTCGTGGCGCTCGTGACCGGCGTCATCCTTCGCGAGTGGGCGACGGTGGGCATAGGCGTGGTGCTCGTCATCGCCGGCCTGGCATTCACGCTGCGTGCGCGTGGAGGGGCCGCTCTCGATCCGGTGGGCGAGGAGCGTCACTGGCTGGACGTGCTCGGCCTCGACGCGAACGCGGGCACTCTCGAGCTGTCTCGCGTGCGGCGAGGGCTGGAAGCCGCGCGCTCGGCGGTGGTCGCGACGATCGCCGCGCGGAGCGAGGCCGACGACGCGGTGCGTGACGCGCAGCTGGCGAGTGACGCACTCGAGACGCGCCGGGTGCTGTGGGCCGGGTGGCTTGCCGAGCGCGGCCTGGACCAGTCGCTCACGCCGGGGACCGCCTCGGCACTGCTCGCGCTCGTGCGAGACGCGCAGACGGCCGTCACGGCCGCCACCGAGGCCCGGCTCGCGTTCGGGCACGCTTCGGCGCAGGTCGAGGCGTTCGCGGCTCGTTTCGCCGAAGGTGCGCGGCCGTTCATCGAGGTACCCGCGGTCGTTGCTCCGCAGGATGTGTCACCGCTGGCCAACCGGCTGAAGGAAGCACTGGGCGCCGCGCGGGCAGCGGCCGCCCGGCGTGACGAGATCACTCGTCTCTCGGCCTCGTTGGACGAGCGGATCGCGGCGGAAGGCGAGCGCGCCGCGCGTGCCGGCGAGGAGTTGCTCGAGGTGCTCGGGCGCTTCGGTCTCGCCGAAGGCGGTTCGCACGAGGATCTTCGTGTCCTATGCGCCACGGCCGGTCACACGCAGGCCGAGGCCGAAGCCGTGTTCGAGGAACTTGCTCAGTCCAAGCACCAGCTGGAAGGTCGCCTTGAAGGCGGGTCCCGCGAGCATCGCATGGGTGAGCTGCACCTCGAGGCGGCGGGCCTCGCCGAGCGGCTCGCCGAGGCGACCGACCGCTATCTCGTGCTCGCGGTCGCTTCGCGTCTGCTCGCCGAGGCGCAGGAGCGGTACCAGCGTGAGCGTCAGCCCGAGGTCGTCCGGAGCGCAAGCCGTCACTTCGCCACGATGACGGGCGGGCGCTACACCGGCCTCACCGTCCCGCTTGGAGACGGTCGCATCGAGGTCTTCGACACGCGTGCGAACGCGCGAACCTCGGAAGTGCTGTCGCGGGGCACGGCCGAGCAGCTCTATCTTGCTGTGCGGCTCGGGCTCATCGGGCAGCTCGGTGAAGTCGGATCGGGCCTGCCCGTGCTGATGGACGACGTGCTCGTGAACTTCGATCCCGGTCGTCGCCGCGGCGCCGCCGAGGCGATCGCCGAGTTGGCGTCCGAGCGGCAGGTCGTGTTCTTCACCTGCCACCCGGACACCGCGGCGCTCTTCTCGGAGGTCGCCCCCGATTCCGTGCGGCTCGATCTTCCGGGGCCGTGCAGCTGACCCACGGAGCTTAGTGCTAGACCGGCGCTCCGCCCGGCTCGGTCTTGCCGAAGACGCGCTCCCAGTCCACCCTGCCCGTCTTGACCATGAAGAAGGCGAGCGTCAGGACGGACCCCACGGTCACTGCAAGCCCGGTGAAGCCGCTGAAGAAGAAGCTGTAGCTGAAGAGCACCAGGAAGATGAACTGTGCGATGGCGATCTCGATGAGGGCGCGGCCCCGACCGAGCACGAGAGCCAGGTAGCCCACGCAGAGCGCCACCGAGGTGGCGCTCGCGATGGCGAACGCCAGGTTGATGTCGATGTGGTCCGCGAGATACGCCAGTAGAAGGTGGAAGGCGAAGAAGCCCGCCGCGAGGAACGCGTAGTGCATCGGATGGAGCTTCAGTCTGCTCGTGGCGGTGAGCAGTACGAGTGCGGCGAAGTAGAAGAGCAGTGACACGGGAGCGAAGAGCGAGATCCGTGCGGCGAGCGGCCCCGGGTTCTCCGGTTTCGGCATCACCAGGCCGATCGGTCTGCCGGTGACGAGGCTCTCGTAGGTCCATGACAGTTCGGCGGTCCCGTCGCCCACTGCCGCGTTCGTCGGTGAGACCGCGTCGGCCGGGTAGTCGATATCGGAGAAGCCGGTCGTCATGGTGAGCGCGAAGTCGTCCACCACGCCCGCCCCGCCGGGCGAGGGCAGGTAGCGCCACTCGTCGAGGCCCTGGGTGCGGTAGCCGCAACGAACCTCGGCGGTGTGCCCGGCCGCCAGCGAGAATGCCGCGCTCGCGATTCCGTCGCCGTAGGTGACCGGCACTTCCACCCCGTCCGCCGTGACCGCAAACCCGTCGTAGACCCCATCGGGCGCCGGGAACGCGAATGCGATGGTCGCGACGCCGGACGTCGTCTCGGCGTTGGTGACACGGTAGGCGGCGTCGAAGTCCACGGTATACGTCGCGTACCACAACAGGCCCTTGCGGCGCTGGTCGAGCGTGAAGTCGGCCGTGATGTCCGAGCCATCGATCGACAGCGGTTGCACGCGGCCGCTGTCCTCGATCCGGAGGCTGAACTGCGGGGCCGTCTGCGTCTGGGATCCGCCCCAGAGGCCCTCTACGCGTTCGCCGACCGTCACCTCGCTCGTGTCCGTCCTGACCTGCAGCGAGCCCGCGAGTACCACCCACGCGATCGTGGCGACGACGAAGATGCACCCGATCGCGACCAGCCTGATGACCTTCATGGCGTCTCCTCCGCGTGTGGCTTTCTGTCCCGCCTCCATCATCCCGAAGGGAGGCGGTGCGGCGGTGGCGGAGGAGTACCGGGTGTCCGACGGTCCGGCGACGCGAAGGTGACACGGCGTTGCCGGGGCGCCTCGCCCCGGCGTCGGTCTACTCCCGCATCGAGGGGAGCCGCATCGTGAAGACGGTACCGCCCTCTTCACGGCGGGCCGCGGTGACGGTGCCGGTATGCGAGCGGACGATGGCCGCGACGATCGCGAGCCCGAGACCCGCGCCGCCTGTGGAGCGGTCACGGCTCGCCTGGGCGCGGTAGAAGCGGTCGAAGACGTGCGGGGCGTCGACCTCCGCGATGCCCGGACCGTCGTCGAGCACCCGGGCCACCGACTCGCCGCCCTCGGCCGAGATCCGCACGGTGACCGTCCCGCCCTCGGGAGTCATGCGCGACGCGTTGTCGATGAGGTTGCCGAACACCTGCTGCAGGCGGTCCCGGTCGCCGAGCACGCGCGGCGCCGAGCCCTCGAGGACCACGCATACGCCGCGCGCCTCGGTGAGGGGCGCAAGCCCCTCGACCGCGTGCCGGGCGATCTCTGCAAGATCGACGGCCGAGATGGGCAGCTCGCCGGTGGCTCCCTCGATGCGCTGCAGGGTGAGCAGGTCGTTCGCGAGCCGCGTGAGCCGCTCGGACTCCCGCACGATCGTCGAGAGGAACTGCCGCGCGTCGTCTTCGGGAACATCCCCGTCGAGCAGCGTCTCTGCCGCGCCGCGGATCGCTGTGAGCGGGGTCCTGAGCTCGTGGCTCACGTCCGAGACGAAGCGCGACTTGCGCCCCTCCTCCTCCCTGAGCTCGGACATCACGATCTGCACCTCGTCGGCCATCGCGTTGAACGCGTCGGCGAGCGCGCGGATCTCGCTCGAGCCGCGCGGGCGCACGCGAACGGAGTGATCGCCATCGGCGAAAGCCGTGGCCGTGCGGGCCAGGTCGCGCAGCGGGGCTGACAGCCAGCGGGAGAGCAGCTCGGTAAGCACGAGTGCGAGCAGGGCGAAGAGCACGACCACGGCGCCCAGGCGCAGGCGGTAGTCGCGCAGCAGCGTGCGGATCGAGAAGGTCGTAGCCGAGGTGTAGGCCACACCGACCACGCGGTCACCCACGATGATGGGGTTCGCCACGTAGAGCGCTACGCGCCCGTCTTCGGTGATGCGCGTCGCGGCGCCACGCTCCCCCCGGAGCGCTTTCGCGACTTCGGGCGTCTCGGCGTAGTTCGCGCCGACGTCATCCGGGCTCGCCGAGTCGACGAACGCTTCGCCGTCGCCGTCGAGGATGCGGATGTGCGAGTAGATGATGGGGCCCACGCGCGTGAGCTCCGTGTTGAGCGCCTCGGCCTGCCCGGTCGTAAGCTCCTCGCTGCCGTTCGCGCGCATCTGCGCGGCCACCATGCCGGCGAGCACGAGGCTCTCGCTCTCGAGCCGGTCCTCCAGCTTGCGCAGGCCGTAGTCCTCGAGTTCGGAGAGTGAGTACGCCGAGAGGCTGAGTGCGGAGGCGACCGCCACGAGCAGGAAGGCCGCGAGCAGACGGGTGCGGATGGACGAGCGCATCGCGCGCTAGACCGCGAGGCGGTAGCCGTACCCGCGCACGGTCTCGACCGCCGCGGGGTCGACGCCGGCCGCCTGCAGTTTGTCGCGGAGCCGCTTGATGTGGGTGTCGACCGTCTTGGTCTCCACCACGTACTGCCAGCCCCAGGCCTCCTTGAGCAGATGCTCGCGGGAGAGGACCTTGCCTGCGTGGCGCATGAGGCAGGCGAGCAGCTCGAACTCACGCGGCGTGAGGTCGATCTCCGTCCCTCCCGAGCGCGCGATGTGCGCCGCCTCGTCGAGCACGATGCCCGCAGCTTCCACGGGTGAGTCGTCGCGCGGCGCATCGGCGGCGCGCTGGCCGGTCCGGCGCAGCAGCGCTTTCACGCGCGCGATGAGCTCGCGCACACCGAAGGGCTTGGCGAGATAGTCGTCTCCGCCGAGCTCGAGCCCCACGACCTTGTCGAGCTCGGTGTCGCGTGCCGAGAGGAAGAGCACCGGGGTGTCCCCGTCGGCGCGCAGACGGCGGCAGACCTCGTAGCCGTCGGTGCCGGGCAGCATGATGTCGAGGACGACGAGGTCGAACGGGCTCTCGGCCGCCAGCTCGAGCGCGGTATCGCCGTCCGGCGCGGTCGTGATGTCGTAGCCCTCCTTGCGGAGGTTGTACGATACGAACTGGAGGATTGACTCCTCATCGTCGACGACGAGGATGCGGGCGGGCGTGGTGGTCATGAGCGTCCTCCTGCTGTCGAGGTCATCTGCGATGATAGCACCAGGCCACGTGGCTCCCGTCTCTGCCGTTGCCGGGTCGTCACGGTGAGAGGAAGGACCGCCCCAGATGCTGCTCGCGGTCGATATCGGCAACACGCAGACAGTGCTCGGCCTCATCGAGGGCCGGACGATCGAAAGCCGTTGGCGCATGGCCACCGACGCTACCCTCACCTCTGATGAGATCCACGTGAAGATCGGCGGTCTGCTGGCGCTCGACGGTCACGACAGCGATGCCATCGACGGCGTCGCGATCGCCTCGGTGGTGCCCTCGCTCACGGCCGCGTACGAGGACCTGGCCGAGCGTATCACCGGCGCCCGTCCGCTCGTGATCGGTCCCGGCGTGAAGACCGGCCTTGCCATCGCCTACGAGAACCCGCGCGAGGTGGGCGCCGACCGCATCGTGAACGCGGTGGCGGCGATCGAGGCGCATGGCGCCCCGGTCATCGTCGTGGACTTCGGCACGGCGACCACGCTCGATGTGATCGACTCGGGCGGCGCCTACCTGGGTGGCGCGATCGCGCCCGGAATAGAGACGAGCGCCGAGGCACTGTTCCGGCGTGCCGCGCGGCTGTCGGCTGTGGATCTCGAGCCGCCAACGCGGGTGATCGGCCGCAACACGCGCGAGTCCGTGCAGTCGGGCCTGCTGTTCGGCGAGGCCGCGAGAGTCGACGGGCTCGTTCGGCGCACCTGGGCGGAGCTCGGCTACGAGTGCCTCGTGGTCGCCACGGGCGGACTCGCCGAGCGGCTATCGCCGTTATGTGAGACCGTCACAGCCGTCGATGCCGACCTCACCCTCACCGGCCTCGCGCTGGTGTGGGAACGCATGTCGTAAGCGGGCGGAGGCGGCGCGGCCTCTCGGCACAGCGCTTGCTCGTTATCCGTACGCGAACATGCCCGCATTCGTTGTCCGTGCTGCTGCGCGAGTGTTACTATCGGTGGCGTTCAGGCGAGGTAGGCAGGCACAGGTGCGTCCGCGGCCGTTTCAGGCCCGAACGCCTTCATCGACTATTGCCGCGGTGCGTTCGCGCGCGGCTCGAGCGGGGAGTGATCGGTTCAGTGAACAAGCGGGCCAAGCAGCGCCTCATCGGTGTCACCATCCTCATCTTCGTGGCGATCGGCGCACTCATGGGTTTGACGCGCCTCGGCAACGCGACGGCCACGCCGGTCACCATCGCGGACGTGGTCTCGGACGCGTCGCTTGCCGGCAAGCAGATCGAGGTCACCGGCCAGGTGGTCGCCGGCTCCTGGGTCTCCGGCGCGAAGCCGTTCGTCTTCGAGATCGAGGACACCGCGGCCGGGGATGACGAGCGTGTCCGCATCGTGTGGGACGACGTGGTGCCGGGTTCCTTCGGCGACGGTACCACCGCAACGGTCACCGGAACGATCGCCGAGGACGGGTCGGTCGAGGCGAAGTACCTCGTCACGAAGTGCCCCTCCAAGTACGAGTCCGCCACCGGCGCACTCACCGTGAACGACGTCATCAACCGCGCCGCCGAGCTTTCCGGCTCCGCGACCCTCAAGGTCACCGGCTTCGTCGTGAAGGGCTCCATCCAGGAGGCTGGTGCCCCGGTACGTTTCCAGATCGCCGACGACAACACGGGCGCCATGGCCATCGATATCGCCTTCGGCGGGGGCCTTCCCGATGAGTTCACCGATGGCGTGAAGGTCGTTCTCACCGGCTCGGTCGAAGATGACGGCGTGTTCCAGTGCGCCGAGGTAGCTCTCGACAAGGCCGGACAGTAGCATCGCAGTCCCCACCACGAACGGAGCTGACGAATGGACCTGGGTACTCTCGGCAACTTCTTGCTCGGACTCGCGAGCGTATGCGCGGTCTCGTCGATCGTGGCGTTCGCCGCAGCGGGCAAAGAGGGGGAGATGGCCCGTAAGGTCGGTCACCTTCTGACCTTCGGTGTGTTCGGATTCACGACGCTCGCGATCGTGTTGCTCGCCACCGCGTTCCTGAGCGAGAACTGGTCGCTCATGTACGTCGTGATGAACCACCCGACCACCACCGGCGCGTGGGCGTGGGTCTACCGGCTCTCCGGCGTGTGGGCCGGCCGCGAGGGTTCGCTGCTCTTCTGGGAGTGGGTGCTCGCGATCTATGCGGCGTTCATCGCGCGCAAGTTCCTGAAGAGTGACAGCACGCTCGGCTCCACCGGGCTCGCCATCATCAACTTCGTGCAGCTGTTCTTCCTGGCGGCACTGTTCATCGAGAGCAACAACCCGTTCGTGCTCACCCCCGCCGAGTACCTCGACCCGGCCACCGGGGCGCTGCTCACCAGTGCGGCGATGAACCCGCTCCTGCAGACCTGGGCGATGCTGCTCCACCCGCCCACATTGTTCATCGGTTACGCGGGGCTCACGGTTCCGTTCGCGTTCGCGCTCGCGGCGCTCATCACCGGCGACACCTCGAAGAACTGGGTCGTGCTATCGGACCGGATCACCGTGTTCTCGTGGCTGCTTCTCGGCATCGGCATCGGCCTCGGTTCGGTGTGGGCGTACTACGAGCTCGCGTTCGGCGGCTACTGGGCCTGGGACCCGGTGGAGAACGCGTCGTTGCTGCCGTGGCTCACCGGCGTCGGCCTGTTGCACTCGATGACGGTCTACCGGCGCCGCGACGGCTTCCGCGGCTGGGCGTTCATGATGGCGGCTGTGACGTTCGTGTTCGTGCTCCTCGGCACGTTCATCACCCGCTCCGGTATCGTGCAGTCGGTCCACGCCTTCCAGGAGGACCCGCTCTCGTTCTGGCTGTTCCTCTTCATGATGGTGGGCTCGCTCGCCGCCATGGCCATCGGCGTGATCGTGCGCCGGAGTCAGGTGAGCAGTGAGAGCGACGGCTTCGAGCGCGTGCTCTCCAAGGAGGGTTCGTACTACTTCAACAACGTGATCATGCTGATCTCCGGCGTGCTGGTGGCGTACCTCACGATGGCTTCGGCGTTCCCGACGTGGATGCCTCTCGGCGGTCAGAGTATCAAGCCCCCCGCTTTCGACTCGCTTGCGCGGCCGCTCGGAATCTTCTACATCCTGGTGATGACGGCCTGCCCGATCCTCGCCTGGGGCGGGGGAGACATGAAGAAGCTGTGGGAGCGGGCGAAGATGCCGGTCATCTTGGGCTCGGTGTTCGCGGCGCTGTTCATCGGCGCGTACTTCCTGTTCATGCTGCCGTTCTACTCGCCTGACGCGAGCACCACCCCGTGGTGGCATCACACGTTGGCCATCGCCGGCGTCATCACCGCGGGCTACGCGATCGCGCTGCCGCTGTGGCTGTTCGTCGACGGGGCACGTAAGCGCGCGGCCGCTACCGAGACCTCCTTCGGCGCAGCATTGGGCTGGCTCTTCACCAGGGCGCGGACTCAGTCGGGCGGCTACCTTACCCACCTCGGCATGGGCGTGATCCTGCTCGGCCTGGTGGGCTCGACGATGTTCGTCACAACGCACAACGCCGCGATCCCGCAGACGGAGGGCGGCTCGTTCGAGGCCAACGGGTACACATTCAACTACGTCTCGCTCGAGCAGACGCAGGAGAACGTGCCCGAAGGCGGGACCCAGGGCGACACCGTCTACACTCTGACGACCGATGTCTTCAAGGCTGGCGAGAAGGTGGCGACCGTGGGCCCGCAGATGCGCTTCCCGCAGCAGCTCGCGCAGCAGAACCAGAGCACACAGCACGTCTCGATCATCCACGAGCCGTTCAAGGACGTGTTCGTGTCCTTCGCGGGCGTCGATTCGGCTCAGAACGCCAATCTCACCATCAAGTTCTTCCCGATGCAGTCATGGGTCTGGGCGGGCTTCCTGCTCACCGCCATCGGCAGTGCGATCGCCGCCTGGCCGAAGACGACGCGTCTGGCGGCATAGGAGCACCATGGAGTCCGAGCAGCAGGTCACCAACGCGTTGGAGGTCCGGGATCTTACCCGGGCCTTCGGCATGCGTAAGGCGCTCGATGGGGTGAGCTTCGATCTGCCGAGGCAGGCGTTCCTGTCGGTGTTCGGACCCAACGGCGCGGGCAAGACCACGCTCGTGCAGGTGCTCACCACGCTGCTCAACCCCACGAGCGGCTCGGCCAGCGTGCTCGGCCTGGACGTGGTGAGCGATGCGGTCGAGATGCGCAATCACATCGGCCTCATCAGCCACAACCCGCTGCTCTACCCCGACCTCACCGCCGAGGAGAATCTGCTCTTCTTTGCGGAGATGTACGGCATCGAGGAGCCGCAGGCGCGGGTGGCCGAGTTGCTCGAGGCGGTCGAGCTCGATCATCGCAAGCTCGATCTCACGCGCACGTTCTCACGCGGCATGCTCCAGCGGCTCTCGATCGCGCGCGCGCTCTTGCACCGACCGGAAGTCATATTCCTCGACGAGCCGTACTCCGGACTCGACCCGCACGCGATGGATATCCTGGACGGACTTATCGCCCAGGTGCGCGACAAGCACACGTTCGTGATGATCAGCCACGACCTCGACAAGGGTCTCGAACTCTGCAGCCACGCGCTCATCCTGGCCAAGGGCCGGGTCGTGCTGTTCGAGCCCCGCGAGGCGATCGATGAGGCCGTGTTCCGCGACACGTATCGTGCGACCGTGGGTCTGGGGGTGGCCTGACATGGCCAGCCTCTCCGGACGCCAGTTCCGTGCCATGGTCAAGAAGGACATCGTCATGGAGCTCCGCACCAAGGAGATGATCATGTCGATGGGCCTGTACTCCCTGCTCACGATGGTCGTGTACTTCGTGGCGCTCTCGCAGACGGGGGCAGGGTTCGATCCACGCGACATCGCGGCCGGCCTGCTGTGGCTGGCGTTCATCTTCACCTCGATGCTCGGGCTCAACCGGTCGCTGGTGCACGAGAAGGACCAGGGCTGTCTCGAGGCGTTGCTGCTCTCACCGGTCGATCGCCCCGTGATCTTCTTCGCGAAGGTCATCGGCAACCTGATCTTCCTGCTCGCTGTGGAGGCGCTCACCATCCCGGTCTTCGGGTTCCTGTTCTTGCAGGGTTCGTCGGTCGATATCGGCTCCATGGCCCTGGTGCCGCTCATCATGCTCGCCGGGTCCGTAGGCATCGCAGGCGTGGGCACGCTGCTCGCGACGATGTCCGTCAACACCTCGGGCAAGGACTTCGTGTTGCCCGTGCTCTTCATCCCACTCATGTACCCGCTGCTCCTTGGCGCGGTGAGCGCCACGGCGGCGGCCATCATCGGCGGGCCGGACGCGCTGGGTGCGTTCTGGACGGGCATGGCATGGGTCGTCGGTTACGATGTGATCATGTTGTTGGCGTCGTATGGCCTGTATGAGTTCATCGTGGGCGCGTAGGCGCCTGCTTGAGTCGTTCGCCGAGAGGGAGGTCGTTGCTTACGTGAAGTCAGCAAGCACCAGGGCGTTGATCGCGCTGGTGGTGGGCGGAGTGCTCACCCTGGCTGCGTTCCTCGGGACGTTCTTCTGGGCCGGCGTGCCCGACTTCGGCTTCGTCCGCACTCCGGGGCAGGCCGAGTCGGTGCGCTATCAGGGACCGTTCGAGCAGGAGGTCGACGAGGCGCGCTACCTGCAGAACTATGTCGGCTACAGTGCCGAGGTCGAGTCCGGCGGCGAGGTCGTGGAAGGCACGGTCACCGAGGCGACCGAGGATGAGGTCACGCTCGACACGGACGGCGGGCCGGTCACCATCGCCGCTGGGGATGTCACCTCGGCTGTGGTGAGCGGCTTCACGTACGGCCGTCCCGACTGGGGCCAGAAGATCTTCTACTTCCACGTGCCGGTCGCCGAGATCTCATTCATCGTGTTCGGCCTTGCCGCGTTCTACGGCCTGCGCTTCATCATGACGCGCAGGCGTGAGTACGATCAGAAGGCGCGTGTCGCCATGGAGGTGACGGTCCTCTTCATCACGATGACGATGGCCACCGGCATCCTGTGGACGAAGGCGGCCTGGGGCGTCTGGTGGGAGTGGGAGCCGCGCCTGACCACCTACTTCATCCTCACGCTGCTCGCAATCGCGTACTTCGTGCTGCGCAATGCGGTCGAGGACGAAGAGCGTCGCGCGCTTTATGCGGCAGCGTTCAGCATCCTCGCGTTCATCGACGCACCGATCTCGTTCTTCATCACGCGGCTGATCCCCTCGAATCATCCGGTCATCGAGAGCGGGGGTCTCGAGACGCCGATGCTCGTCAGCTTCATCGTCGCCCAGGTCGGCATGTTGTTCGTGGGCTACGCGATCTACCAGCTCCGGATGGGCGAGATGAAGCTCCAGGACCGTATCGAACACGCCAAGACCCTGTTGGAGGGATGAGCCATGAATCCGACGCTCGAAGAAGTCTACTCGCTCGTTCTCACGCAATGGCCGTTGGTCGCCGTCGCGTACGCGCTGCTGTGGGCGGGGCTGATGGGCTACATCGGCTTCGCGATGAAGCGCATGAACGGTCTGAGCAAGCAGGTGGAGGTTCTCGAGGCCGCACTTGCGCGTCGCGCTAGCGCCGAGTAGCCGACGGTCACGGGCGGAGGAGCAGCAGTGACACAGGTGGCGTTCGTCGCATTCTGGCTGGCTATGGCTCTGTACGCGGGAGCCACCGTTCTGTACGGGTATCAGGTGGCCACCAAGCGGGCCGCGCTCTCCGCGTATGCGACGTTCGCGACGGGGGCCGGCTTCGTCCTGCACACGGTGTCGATCGGGCTGCATTCCACGGCGACCGATGGCACGCTGCTCACGGGCGCCAATGTCCTGGTCCTGATGGGCTGGGCGCTCGTGCTCGTCTACTTCGTGCTCGAGCATCTCATGAAGGTGAAGACGTACGGTGCCGTGCTCGTTCCCGTGGCGCTCGTCGTGCTGCTTGTCGCACAGGTGATGGGGGCGAGCCGTGGTGTGCTGGCCGATCTCTCGACCGGCCAGGCGGCGCTCGTGGACAATTGGCGCATCGGCATCCATGTGGCGCTGATCGCCTTCGCGAACGCCGGCTTCGCCGTGAGTGCTGTCGGTTCCGCCCTGTACCTGGTGATCGAGCGCCAGCTCAAGCACCGCAAGAACACCAAGCTCTTCAACCGGCTTCCGTCGCTCGCGCAGACCGACATGGTCGCGCGGCTCGGAGTCATATGGGCCTTCCCTGTCTATTCGGCTGGACTGCTGCTCGGCGTGCTGCGCGCCGTCGAGACCGATCAGCAGCTGTGGTGGGCCGACGCGCGCGTGGTGTTCGCGGGGCTGGTGTGGCTCGCGTTCGCGGCGTATCAGTTCATGCGCTGGCGCAAAGGCTGGGCCGGTCGATCGGCCGCCTACCTTTCGCTCGGGGGCTTCGTGCTCGTGATGGTCCTCGCGGTCGTTGCTCGCACCGTCCCTGCCGGCTTCCACGTATTCGGGCTCTAGGACGTGCGAATGACCTCCTGGGCTGACACTCATGTGCTCGTGACCGGCGGCTCCAGTGGCCTGGGGCTCGCCTCCGCATGCCTGGCAGCCGCGCGGGGCGCGAACGTCACGCTCATCGCGCGCGATGCAGGGCGTCTTCAGGAGGCGCGCACGCGCGTGGAGGAGTGCCGGTCGGACGAGGCGCAGCGAGTCATCGTGCGCGCGGCCGACGCCGGAGCTCGCGAGGACCTGATGCATGCGATCGCAAGCGCCGAGGCGGAGCTGGGCGGCGTGGACACCCTGCTCGCTTGCGCGGGCTACTGCACCCCGGGCCGGTTCGTCGAGCTCCCGGTCGAGGCCTTCGAGGAGCACGTACGCGTGAACCTGCTCGGCGTCATCCACGCCACGCGGGCAGTGGTGCCGGGCATGATCGAGCGCGGGCGGGGCCATGTGGGCCTGGTCTCCTCGATGGGCGGGCTGGTGGGTGTGTACGGCTACTCGGCGTACAGCGCGGCGAAGTTCGGCGTGACGGGGTTCGCCGAGGTGCTGCGGTGTGAGCTCAAGCCGCATGGCATCCCCGTTACGCTGCTCGTCCCGCCGAACCTCGACACGCCCGGGTATGCCCGGGAGATAGCGGTCGAGCCTGCCGAGACCAAGGCCATCAACGGTATCGCGAGAACCCGCAGTCCCGAAGCGGTAGCGCAGCTCTTCATCCGGGGCGTGGAGCGCGGAGACTTCCTCGTCCTGCCCGGTCTCAGCAACAAGCTGCTCTACCGGGTTGAGGGTCTGTGGCCCGAGCTCTTCTTCGGCGTGTTCGACCGTGCGGTCGCGCGCGCACGCAAGGGGGGGTCCGCGCATGCCGGATAGCACGCCGTACGCCGGGTACCTTCACAGCACCACAACGCATGGTGCTACGATTATGTCGTTCAGGCGCGAACGGACGGTGCGCACGCCACACCGCCACCACACCGCCCCCGCCGGGCCTGCTTGCCTGAACAACAACGCACCAGTCCGGCGGGGGCGACCCAGCCCTCTTCTGTCCGCAGTTCGGACTCCTGTGTCCGCGAACACCACGCGCATGGAAGCGAGCCGATCCTGATGCATCTTGTTCTTGTCGGTCTCAGCCATAAGACAGCGCCCGTCGCCATCCGCGAGAGGCTGACGTTCCCGGCGCCGGTTCAGCCCGACGCGCTCGCGCGCCTCACCGCGATCGACGGCATCCGCGAGGCGGTGATCGTGTCCACCTGCAACCGCACCGAGCTCTATGTCGTCGCCTCGTCCGAAGACGGGGGCGTCGACTCGGTGATGACGTTCCTCGCCGAGTATCACGAGCTGGACCGGCACGAGCTCGCGCGATATCTCTACGTGGTCAAAGGCGAGGCGGTCGTGCGGCACCTGTTCCGCGTCGTCGCGTCGCTCGACTCGATGGTGGTGGGCGAGGCGCAGATCCTGGGGCAGGTGAAAGAAGCCTACGAACACGGCTTCGACGCGGATGCCACGCAGCGGGTGTTCAACAAGCTGTTCCGTCAGAGCTTCGAGGTGGGCAAGCGGGTGCGCACCGAGACAGCCATCGGCGAATCGGCGGTGTCGATCAGCTACGCTGCCGTGGAACTCGCGAAGAAGGTCTTCGATACGCTCGATGGACGCACGATCCTCATCCTCGGCGCGGGCAAGATGAGTGAGCTCACCGCGAAACACCTGGTGAGCAACGGTGTCACCCGAGTGCTGGTGGCCAATCGCACGTTCGAGCGCGCGCAGGAGATGGCGGCGCGGTTCTGCGGCACCGCGATCCCGTACGACCAGCTCTACGAGGGCACGCGCGAGGCCGACATCGTCATCTCATCGACGGCGGCGACCGAGTACGTCATCACCAAGCGCGACCTCGCGCCCGTGGCGCGCAGCCGGACCCGACCGCTCTTCCTCATCGACATCGCGGTGCCCCGCGACATCGATCCTGACGTCAACGACCTCGGCGGCGTCTTCCTCTACGACATCGACGACCTGAGCGGCGTCGTGGAGAGCAACCTCGAGGAGCGTATGGCGGAGGCGCGCCGTGCCGAAGGGATCATCGACGAGGAGATCGCCTCGTTCTTCGGCTGGGTCGAATCGATGGAGGTCGTCCCCACGGTCGCGGCGATCCGCGCCAAGGCCGAGGTGATCCGCGAGATGGAGCTTGAGAAGGCGCTCAAGCGCCTCGACCTCTCGGACCGCGACCGCAAGACGGTCGAAGCGCTCACGTGCGCGATCGTGAACAAGATGCTCCACGGCCCGACGGCCCGTCTCAAGAAGGCGGCCGCCGGCAAGGACGGCTACGAGTATATGGAGGTCGCCCGGGCGCTCTACGGCCTGGAGGATTCCGAGGACAGGGGCGGCCCCGGTGCGTTCCGAAACCTGCTGAACCTCCGGGCACGCGAGATCGTCGAGAAGCAGAAGGAGACAGGGGAGAACGTTGGCGACTGTGGATCGTAAGGAACTGGTGATCGGCACCCGCGGCAGCAAGCTTGCCCTGTGGCAGTCCGAGTACATCAAGGCGAAGCTCGAGGCGATCACGGGTCTGCCGGTGACGCTCAAGATCATCAAGACCACCGGCGACAAGATCCTCGATGTCCCGCTCGCCAAGGTCGGCGGGAAGGGCCTGTTCACCAAGGAGCTCGAGGTCGAGCTGCTGGCGGGCACCGTCGACGTGTGCGTGCACTCGATGAAGGACGTCCCCACCGAACTGCCGGACGGCTGCGTGATCGCGGCGATGCCCGAGCGCGTGGACCCGCGTGACGTGATCGTGAGCGGCACGGCCGGCTACGATCTCGACACGTTGCCCAAGGGCGCGCGCGTCGGGACCTCGTCGCTCCGGCGGGTGGCACAGGTGCGTGCACTGCGGCCCGATCTCGAGATCGTCGACGTACGCGGCAACCTCGATACCCGCATGCGCAAGGCCGAGGATGGCGAGGTCGACGCGGTCGTGCTCGCCGCGGCGGGCATCACGCGCATGGGCTGGGCGGAGCGCATCTCGCACTACATCCCCACGACCCAGATGGTCTCGGCGGTCGGGCAGGGCGCCATCGGCATCGAGATCCGCGAGGACGATGAGTACATGCTCCACGTCATGGAGCGCATCGGCCATCCGGAGACGATGGAGTGCGTGACCGCTGAGCGCGTGGTCATGCGGAAGCTGGAGGGCGGCTGTCAGGTGCCCATCGGCGCCTACGCGCGCTACGAGGACGGTACCCTCACCATGGACGCCATGGTGGGTTCGGTCGACGGGACGCACGTCGTTCGCGAGCAGCTCTGCGGCGACGCGGGCGAGCCCGAGCCGCTCGGCGAGGCGATGGTGGAGCGGCTGCTGCACCTCGGCGCCGGCGAGATACTCGAAGAGGTCCGCAGCGCGGCGTCCGCGGATGAGTTGCTCGGGACCTGAAGGAGGCGCTTGCGCGATGACCTGCGAGGCCGCCTCGGGCGCCCCGTCAGCAGCGCGCCCGCTTACGGGCGTGTGTGTGCTCGTGACCCGCGCCCCCCATCAGGCACGTGCCCTCGCGGGGCCGCTCGAGGCGCTCGGCGCTGATGTCATCGTCGCACCGGTGATCGACACCGTAGAGCCCGAGAGCTGGGCTCACGCCGATGACGCCATCGCGCACCTCGGTGACTACGACTGGATCGTGCTCACCTCGGCGAATGCGGTGGACCGCTTCCTCGATCGTCTCACACGACTCGGCGTCGCGCTTCCGGCGACGGACGGACCTCGCATCGCGGTCGTCGGCGCCGCTACAGCGGCCAGGCTCGAGGAGCGCGGGATCACGCCCGATCTTGTGCCCGCCGACTTTCGCGCCGAGGGTCTGATCGACTGCTTCCGGGAGATCGGCGTGACGGCCGGGATGCGCTTCCTGCTGCTGCGGGCCAAGCGGGCGCGCGAGATCCTGCCGGAGACGCTCAGGGCCGACGGTGCCGTGGTCGACGTGGTGGCCGTGTACCGGACCGTGCCCGCGACACCGGAGCCGCACGTGATCGACCGGCTGCGGGCTGGCGAGGTCGACGTCGTCACGTTCACGAGTCCGTCCACGGTCAGGCACTTCATCGCGTGGGCGGCTTCGGCGGGCCTCGATCCCGCCGGGGTTCTCACGCGGGCCGCGGCGGCGAGCATCGGTCCGGTGACCAGTGAGGCGCTGCGCGAACGGGGTCATGCGGTTCCTGTGGAGGCCGTCGAATCGACGATGGTGTCCCTGGTCGATGGCATCGTCGCGCACGTCGTCGGGACCTCTCCGGCGGGCTAGCATGCGACCGGAGACCACCCTGTGTGTTCGGTTGACAGCGGCCGCCCGAGTGGGCAGACTGTTCTTTGCTCTGAGGCCCTGCCCGGCATGGCCGGGAGTCACGGTGTGGGGATGTAGCTCAGCTGGGAGAGCGCTGCGTTCGCAACGCAGAGGTCGGCGGTTCGAGCCCGCTCATCTCCACCAACAAACCACATCGTTGAAGGCGGCCGGCGCGTACGGGCCGCCTTCGGCTGTCTTACAATGAGGTGTTCCTGACACCGAGCGAGAGGATTCCCACATGGGCACGACCACCGCGACCTCCAGTTCACTCCTCACCTGGTTCGCCGAATGGGGCCAGGTGTACTACGTGGGCGTCCAGGTGCTCTTCTGGATCGCGATCGCCGTCGCGTCGCTCGTGATCGCGTTCCAGTACAAGCGGTTCGTGAGCTACAAGGTGGGCGACGCCAAGGTCGCCAAGCCCGCGGCCGCTGAGGCCGAGAAGGAGCTCGAAGCGTTCATCGAGTAGTGCCCTACGGCACGTGTTTCGCTTCGGAGTCGGGTGACTTCGTCCCGGCTTTCCGTCCGCCGAACCCCTCAAGGAGGCCTCCATGGAGTTTCCCGCATATCGCCCGCGTCGCCTGCGCCGCACGCCCGCGTTGCGCGCGCTGATCCGCGAGAACGCGCTGTCACCGGCGGAGCTCATCTACCCGCTGTTCGTGAAGTTCGGCACCGGGAAGCGTGACGAGATCAGCTCGATGCCCGGCGTGTTCCAGCTGACCCTCGACCAGCTCCCGGCCGAGATCGACGAGCTCAAGCGCCTCGGTATCCCGGCCGTGATCCTGTTCGGCCTGCCCGACGTGAAGGACGAGGCGGGCAGCGGCGCGTTCGCCGAGGACGGCATCGTGCAGCAGGCCATCCGGGCGATCAAGGCGCACGATCCCGAGTTCATGGTCATCACCGACGTGTGCATGTGTGAGTACACGTCGCACGGCCACTGCGGCGCGCTCGACGAGCATGGCTGCGTGATGAACGATGTCACGCTGGAGATGCTCGCATCCACCGCCGTGTCGCACGCCGAAGCCGGCGCCGACATGGTCGCCCCCTCGGACATGATGGACGGACGCGTGGGCGCCATCCGCGCGGCGCTCGACGCCGAGGGTTACACCGAGGTGCCGATCATGGCGTACTCGGCCAAGTACGCGAGCGCGTACTACGGCCCGTTCCGCGAGGCTGCCGACAGCACACCCGCCTTCGGCGACCGCCGTGCGTACCAGATGGACCCCGCCAACGGCGAGGAGGCGCTGCGAGAGACGGCGCTCGACATCGGCGAGGGTGCCGACATCGTGATGGTCAAGCCGGCGCTGGCGTACATGGACATCATCCGTCGCGTGAAGGACGAGTTCGGCTATCCCACCTGCGCGTACAACGTCAGCGGCGAGTACGCGATGGTCAAGGCCGCCGCCGCCAACGACTGGATCGACGAGAAGCGTGTCGTTCTCGAGACGCTCATGGCATTCAAGCGCGCGGGCGCGGACATGATCATCACGTATCACGCGAAGGATGCCGCGCGCTGGCTCAAGGAAGGCGAGTAGTGGCTGACAACGTAGGCAACGCAGACGCGCGACCCGATCTCGATCTGGAGCAGGCGCTCGCCGATGCCGGCGCGGGTTGCGGCGAGACCGCGGTGGGGATCCCGCTGGGCCACCTGGGCGGTCGTCCCGGCGGGCACCCGGCGGGTGTCCCGATGGAGCGCCAGCGTCATGGTGGCGCGCGCAGCGTGGGCTTCCGGCCCGGCGGTGGCGAGGCGGCCGAGGCGTACCTCAGGCGCACCGGCATCAAGCCCCCGCGCATCATCGCCTGGGAGATCACGCGCAGCTGCAATCTCTCGTGCGCGCACTGCCGGGCGGCGGCCGAATTCGGCCACTACGAGGGCGAGTTGTCGCTCGACGAGATCAAGTCGACGATCGATGACATCGTCACGATCTCCAACCCGATCATCATCCTCACCGGCGGCGAGCCGCTCATGCGGCCCGATATCTGGGAGATCGTGGACTACGCACAGGCCAAGGGCGCCATGCCGGTGATCGGCACCAACGCCACGCTCATCACCGAGGACATCGCGTCGAAGATGGCCGAGCACAAGATCCCGCGCATCAGCGTGTCGATCGACTTTCCCACCGCCGAGGAGCACGACGCGTTCCGTGGCGAGCCCGGCGCGTTCGACGCGTCGATCGCCGGCATCAAGATGGCCAAGGCGCACGGCGTGGGCGTGCAGATCAACATGACGGTCACAACGCTCAACCACACCAAGGTGGAGGCGGTCCATGACCTCGCCGAGGAGCTCGGCATCGACGCGTTCCACATCTTCATGCTGGTACCCACCGGGCGCGGCAGCGACCTGCTCGACAAGGAGCTCCCGCCCGAAGAGTACGAGCGTGTGCTCACCTGGGCGTACCACCGGCAGAAGACCTCGCCGCTCCATTTCAAGCCCACCGACTCGCCGCACTACTACCGCATCATCCGGCAGCAGGCGAAGCTCGAGGGCAAGAAGGTCACGCGTGAGGAGTACGGACTCGATGCGATGACGCGGGGCTGCCTGGGCGGCATCACCTTCTGCTTCATCAGCCATACCGGCGATATCCAGCCGTGCGGTTACTTCGACATGCAGCTCGGCAACGTGAAAGAGCAGCCGTTCTCGCGGATCTGGACCGAGTCCAAGGTCTTCAACGAGCTCCGTGACTACTCACTGCTCAAAGGCAAGTGCGGCGCCTGTGAGTACAAGGCCGTGTGCGGCGGATGCCGGGCACGCGCGCTCGAGGTGGAGGGCGACTACCTCGCCTCGGAGCCGTACTGCGCGTACCAGCCGCCCGCATGGACCGGCGAGAGCCCGGAAGCCTGATCGTGAGTTGGGCCGCGCCCGCGGCCCCGGAGGATACGATGTCCCGACCGCTCGACTCCACAGAGGAGAAGGTTCTGGCGGCACTCGCCGACGGCCTGCCGGTCGTCCTGCGGCCGTACGCCGAGGTCGCGGCTCGTGCCGGTCTGTCCGAGACCGAGGTCCTGTCGGTGCTGCGGACCCTCAGGGACCGGAGGGTCGTGCGTCGGATCGGCGCCCGCTTCTCGGCTGCGAGCCTGGGGTACCACGCCGCACTCGGGGCGCTCGCCGTGCCGGAGGACCGCACCGATGATGTTGCGGCGATTCTCAGCGCACAGCCGAACGTCACGCACGTGTTCGAGTTCGACGACCGCTATCGCGTGTGGTACGTGCTCTCGGCCCCGTCCCGCACCCGCCTCGAGATCGTGGAGAGTGAGCTCGCGCGCGCGGCGAACGCGGCCGACCGCTATCGCGTGCTGCCCGACGAGCTCTACAAGGTGACGCCGGCGTTCGACGCCGATGGCGCGCCGGAGACGCCCGAGCCACCGGACCAGGGCCTGCCCCCGATGCTCGACCGTGACGAGAAGGCGCTCGTACGCCTGCTGCAGGGCGACCTGCCGGTCGCCGAACGCCCGTTCTCGGAGCTTGCGCACACGCTCGGCGAGTGCGGCTTCGATGTTGACGAACGCTGGGCGCTCGATCGGACCCGGGAGCTTCACAGCGCGGGCGCGCTACACGCGATGGTGGCGACGCCACGCAGCCGCGTCGAGCCCTGGCGTACGGCGCTCACGGTCTGGCGCACTCCGGAGGCGCCGGAGGTGTCGGGTCCGCTGATCGCCTCCTTCCCCGAGGTGCTGCACTGTTTCGAGCGGCGGGTTCCCGGCGGGATGGCGATCCTGGCGGTCGTCGAAGGGGAGGGCCGCCCGGAGATCGACCGTGCGGTCGAGCGCATCCGCATCGCAGGAGAGCTCGACGCGCCGCGCATCGCCTATCCGCTCCGCGAGCACGTCCGCTCCCCGATGCGGTTCTTCACCGAGGGCGACTGATATACTCTGCTCTCGGCTGTCACCTACATCCCGGGAGGGCTCTCCATGAACCACACCCGCTCATCGGAACTGTTCGCCCGCGCACAGCGCGTCATCCCTGGAGGCGTGAACTCGCCGGTCCGTGCATTCAAGAGCGTGGGGATCGACCCGCTGTTCTACGAGCGCGCCAAGGGTTCACGCGTGTGGGACGCCGATGGCAACGAGTACATCGACTTCGTCGCCTCGTGGGGGCCGATGATCCTCGGGCATAGCCCTGATGTGGTGCTCGACGCGGTGCGCGAGCAGCTCGACCGGGGCACCAGCTACGGTGCCCCCACCGAGATCGAGATCCGCGCCGCGGAGGCGGTCATCGAGGCCGTGCCGTCGATCGAGATGGTGCGCATGGTCTCGAGCGGCACCGAGGCCACGATGAGTGCGATCCGTCTTGCGCGCGGCTACACCGGCCGCGAGAAGTTCATCAAGTTCGACGGCAACTACCACGGCCACTCCGATGCGCTGCTCGTGGCCGCCGGCAGCGGCCTCCTCACGCTCAACATTCCCGGGACGCCGGGTGTCACCGAAGGCGCCGTGGCCGACACGATCGTGCTTCCCTACAACGATCTCGAGGCGGTGGGCGCGGCATTCGGAGCCTATCCGGAGCAGGTCGCCGCGATCATCGTGGAGCCGGTCTCCGGCAACATGGGCGTCGTTCCGCCGGCCGAGGGCTTCCTCGAGGGCCTGCGCGAACTGTGCACCGCGCATGGTGCGGTCCTCATCTTCGACGAGGTCATCACCGGCTTCCGCGTGGCGCGCGGTGGCGCGCAGGAGCGCTTCGGCGTGACGCCCGACCTCACCACCCTCGGCAAGATCATCGGCGGCGGCTTCCCCGTAGGCGCCTTCGGAGGCAAGCGCGAGATCATGGAGAGCCTCGCGCCGGTCGGTCCCGTGTATCAGGCCGGCACGCTTTCCGGGAACCCGATCGCGATGGTCGCCGGCCTGGCGCTCATGGCCGAACTCGCGAAGCCCGGTGTCTACGAGGAGCTTGAGCGCAAGGGCGCCCGGCTCGAGGCTGGTCTGCGCGCAGCTGTTGAGGCCGTCGGCGTGGATGCATTCCTCACGCGTGTCGGGGCGATGGCGACGATGTTCTTCACGGCCGAGACGGTCCGCGACTGGCCGACGGCGTCCACGAGCGACACCGATCGCTACGCCCGCTACTTCCGTGGGATGCTCGAGCGAGGCATCGTGCTCGCACCCAGCCAGTTCGAGGCTACGTTCGTGGGGCTTGCGCATACCGACGAGGACATCGATGCGATGACCGGCGCCGCACGCGAGGTGCTTGGGACGTTGGTGTAGTAGGCTGGTGCGAAGTGCCGGGAGCCATCGCTCCCGGCGAGGTGTCACGCGATCGGGAGGCTCGAGGCATGAAGGCGATCATACCTGCGGCGGGACTCGGTACGCGCTTTCTTCCCGCCACCAAGGAGCAGCCGAAAGAGATGCTACCGGTGGTGAACAAGCCGGTGATCCAGTACGTGGTGGAGGAGGCGGTGGCCGCCGGAGCGAACGACGTGCTCGTGGTCACCGGTCGCGGCAAGCGTGCGATCGAGGATCACTTCGATCGCTCGGCGGAGCTCGAGGACCTGCTCGAGCGCAGCGGCAACACAGAGAAGCTCCGACAGGTGCGGATGATCCCGGAGCTTGCGAACGTCTTCTATGTCCGGCAGGGTCGTCCGCGTGGTCTGGGACACGCCATCCTGTGCGGTGCGCAGCATACCGGTGACGAGCCGTTCTACGTCATGCTCGGCGACGTGCTCGTGCCGAAGTCCGACTGCCTGCCGAAGCTGAAAGCGGTCCACGAGAAGTACGGCACCTCCGTGATCGCCGTGGAGCCGGTGGAACAGCAGTACGTCAGCCGGTACGGCGTTATCGGCGGTGACGAGGTGGAGCCCGGTATCTGGAAGGTGACCGAACTCGTCGAGAAGCCGCCCGCGAACGAAGCTCCGTCGAATCTCGCCATCTTCGGCCGGTACCTCCTGACTTCGGAGATCATGCGGATACTCCCGCACGTCGAGGCGGGCAGAGGTGGGGAGATCCAGCTCACTGACGCGCTGCGCAAGCTGCTGGAGCAGCAGGACATCTATGCGGTGAGCATGGAGCGTGCCGGCTATGACACGGGCAACGTCCTGTCATGGCTGGAGGCCAATGTAGCCCTCGCGCTCGACACCGAGGAGTACGGTATCCAGCTCAGAGAGCGTCTCACCCGGCTGCTCGGATAGCCGGCCCCATCGACGTTCGCGCCCAGAATCGACCGTTCGTCACTGGACAGCGCCGGATGTCACCGCTAATGTGCCGTTCGGCACCACATTTGCACGTGTAGGGCCTCAAGAGCACGTGCTCGCATGCCGAAACCGTATGTGTGGCCCGGTTCCGTACGGGCGTCGGCGAAACATCCAGGGTGGGTTGTATGTATCACAGGGGCAGATCCGTGCGTGTACCGTTCCGTCTTGCCGTATCCGGGGCGCTCGTCGCGCTGCTCGTCAGCATCGCGTCGTTCCTTACGCCGGTGTGCGCGCTTCCGGCCGCACACGCAGCCACCTGGACCGTAGACACTTCGGCGCGAACCGAGGCCGAGATCCGTGCGATGTGGAACGTGCTGAAACCCGTGTACTCCGGGACTCCGTATGCAACGACACCGAGTTGGGGTGTCCCGTACGCTCCCGGTGAGCTCACGAACGGGTTCCGCGTCGACGGTATCAACATGATCAACTTCGGCCGTTATCTTGCGGGCCTGCCGTACGATGTCACGCTCAACGGAACGCGCGACACCAACGGGCAATACGGGGCGGTCCTCTTGCGGGCCATCGGCTACCTCGATCACACTCCCGATCAGCCACCGGGGATGGATGACGCATTCTACGCGGCCGGTTACTCGGCCGCTTCCACGAGCAACATCGGCAGCGGTTACACGATGAGCTACAGCTTCCAGAAGGGGTGCCTGGACGACGCGAGCGCGAGCAACCTGGCGACGGTCGGCCACCGCAGGTGGCTCCTGAACCCGCCGATGCTCTACTCGGGCATCGGCTTCGCCGACAACTACCACACCACGTACGCATTCGACCGTTCACGCACCCAGGAGGTCGACTACGACGTCATCGCCTGGCCTTCGGCCGGCGTCTTCCCGGTGGAGTTCGCGAATCGGCTCACCCCGTGGTCGATCACGCTCAATCCCGCCAGGTACGACTGGGACGCCACCGCGGTCGGAAAGACGGCGGTGCTGCGGCGGGTCTCAGATGGCCGGACGTGGACGCTCGACTTCGATGACACGAGCACGTCGGGTGCGTTCTTTGCGGCGGACTTCCACAGCTACGGCGTGCCGAACGTGTTCATCTTCCGTCCGAATCCCGCTGACTTCCCGTCGGGCTACCTCGCCGGCGAGCAGTACGACGTGACGCTTTCGGGCGGCATCTACGCCGAAGGCACCCAGACGCCCGTCACGGTGACGTATCGCACCAGCTTCGGCACGACGCTCGACGGAGCGACCACCACGTTCGCCGCGGACACCGCAACACCTGACCAGCCCGTGGTTCCGGAGCCCACGACACGGATGCCTGTGTTCCGCTTCTACAACAAGGTGAACGGCAGCCACTTCTACACCGCCTCGGCTGTTGAGTGCGGCACCGTGATCGCGAAGTACGGGGCCACGTACACCTACGAGGGCATCGCGTACCAGGTCGACACCGCCAACCCGGCCAACTGCGCGCCGCTCTACCGCTTCTACAACCTCGCTAACGGCAGCCACTTCTACACGGCGTCCGTTGCAGAGTGCGATTCGGTGCGGGCGACACTTTCGGCCACCTACGCCTACGAAGGGCCGGCGTACAACGTCGCCGCCACGGGCGCGGGGACGACGCCGATGCACCGCTTCTACAACCGGGCGAACGGCAGCCACTTCTACACTGCATCCGCGGCCGAACGGGACCGGGTGTCGACGCAGCTCGCCGCAACCTACAGCTACGACGGCGTGAGCTTCTACATCGCCCAGTAGCGCGAACGGCTAGCTGTCGCGGCCTGCCAGCCGGCGTAGGGCGTTCCAGACGGGGCGCAGCACCGGGGCGAGCGGTCGCAGCACCCGCTTCGCGCCCCTGATCGTCCGGTTCACGAGTGCGCGCGCGATGCGTCCGCGCAGGGCGATCACGCCGGTGCGCCGCCGCTTACGGATCTCGGCCGCGCGCCCGGCATGGCCTTCCAGGTACGCGCCCGACTCGTAGAGCGCCTTGAGCTCCAGGAACGGCACGAGCCGCTCAGAGCTCGTCCGGCGCTGGGCCATGTCGGCCGCCGCACGCGTGCCGAGACCCTCCCGCATGGTGGGGTCCTCGGCGAGGCGGCGCATCCACTCGGCGGCCTCGTCCACATGCGGGTCGGCCCACTGCGCGTTGGTGCGCGAGGACTCCTCCTGATACGAGATATGCGACGACTCGACCCCAACCATCTCATAGCCCACGAGGCAGGAGTTCTCCTCGGTCATGAAGTCCATGTTGCCCGACCACGCGGTGGCGATGACTGGCTTGCCGAGCGACATCATCTCCATGAGGATCAGCCCGAGCCCCTCGGCGCGGTGGAGCGAGATGAAAACGTCACAGCTCGCGTAGAGTGACACGACGTCGGTGTAACTCATCTTCTCGTCGATGATCATGATGCTCGGATTCGCTTCGGCACGTGCGTACAGCCGCTCTTTGAGCGGTGCGGCGTGGTCCCACAGATCCGAGTTGTTGAGCTTCACCACGAGTGCCATCGCGTCGTCGGGCCCGAACGCCTCCTCGAACGCGTCGATGGCGCTCCAGGGGTTCTTGCGGTGGATGTCGCTCGCCATGTCGAACGCCGAGAGGAACACGGTCCGGTCCGCGGGGATGCCGAAGCGCGCCCGGTCGGCGTGTGCGCCCTCGGGGATGTCGACCGACTGCGGGTAGTGGATCACGCGCGTGCCCGGCATCGCGCTCTCGATGATGTCGCGTACATAGAGCGTGGGAGCGAGCACCACGTCCATGAGCCCGATCATGTCGCGCCACAGGGCGGGCAGCGTCGGCAGCTCCCAGAACGGGACGATGACGTTCATGCGCTTGTCGAGCGGCATCAGCATCCACTCGAGGGGGATGCGGACCTCGAGCTCAGGCGGGTTCACATGGAAGACGGTGATACCGTACGGGAGACCCCGGGGGGTCTTCATCAGAAGGTCGTCGTACGTGTGATCGTTGCCGGAACGTCCGTCGTGGGTGTCGACATCGCGCAGGCTCACCGGCAGGTCGTTCTCAAGCAGCAACCGTGCGGTCTGACGACCCGCCACCGCCAGGCCGAAGTTGCCGCTCAGGAAGCCGATGAGGTTGAATCCGAAGGGGCGACGGCTATCGGACACGGATCGGCCCCCGCTTGCCTGTGAAGAAGTCGGCCTCTGCGTGGAGCATGATCAGTGCATCCCGGCCACGTCTCCGGTGCAGCGCGAAGCCGAGGACCTGCCGGTTGAACCAGAGCCAGATGCGTGGGAAGGCCCTGCGCCGGTTGCGCCAGTAGAAGATCAGGCGGTTGCGAGCGTCGTAACGGATCTGCGTGGGGCTGTTCGTGGCGCCGAGCGACGCGCCCACCTTGTGCCACACCTTCGAGGTCGGCACGTAGAGGCATGGCCGGCCCGCTGCCGTGGCGCGATCGCACCAGTCCACTTCTTCCCAGTACAGGAAGTAGTCCTCGGACATGGTGCCGATGCTGCGTACGAGATCCGTCGACACGAGCAGGCTGCAGCCGGTGATGTAGTCGACGACCTCGGCCGTGTCGTACTGACCGCGGTCCTCCTCCTCGAGACCGCGGTGGTAGGCGCTTCCCTCGCGGGTATCGCGGATGAAGCCGCCGGCGAACCACAGTGTGGCGGGGCGGTCGGCGAAGTAGACTTTCGAGCCGAACATGCCCGCTTCCGGGTGCTCGGTTGCCGCGTCGACCAGTGCCGAGAGCGCGTGCGGATCGGCGAACGTGTCGTTGTTGAGCAGCCACACGAAGTCGGCGCCGGCCGCGAGCGCGTGGGTGATCCCCGTGTTGTTGCCGCCCGCAAAGCCGAGGTTCGTCCCGTTCAGGAGCACGCACACGCGGTCCTCGTCGGCGTACTCCGTGGCGAGCACCTGGCCCGAACCATCGGCCGACGCATTATCCACCAGCACGACCTCGAACCGCTCGTAGGTCAGGCCGAGGCACGACTGGACGCACGCACGCGTGTCGTCGAGGCCGTTCCAGTTCACCAGGATGATATGGACGAGCGGGGTCATGAGGTACGGCGCCTCTCGTGCGCGATAGGCCTGAATTCAGCGTGAAGTGTAACACTCGGTCGACGGCCGGCCGCACACGGGCCGCCAGGGAAGGCGTCTGCTGGTATCCTGTATGCGCTCGAGCCGAGACGGAAAAGAGGCGTCACATGATCGACGGTGTGAAGGTCAAGGACCTGAAGGTGATGCCCGATGAGCGTGGGCTGCTCATGGAGATGTGGCGCAGCGACGATCCCGACTTCCAGGGCTTCGGGCAGTGCTACATCACGATGGTGTACCCCGGCGTCGTGAAGGCGTGGCACTACCACACCAAGCAGACCGACCACTTCGTGTGCGTGTCGGGCATGGCCAAGGTCGCGCTCTACGACGATCGCGAGGGGTCGCCCACGCGTGGCGAGACGAACACGTTCGTCATCGGCTGGCAGCGCCAGCGGATGATCATCATCCCCAACGGTGTGTATCACGGCTTCACGCCGGTCGGCCCCGACCCCGCGATGATCGTGAACATCCCGACCGAACTCTACGACTACGATGAGCCCGACGAGCACCGTCGGCCGTTCGACGACCCCGAGATCGGCTACGACTGGAGCGTGCAGAGCGGGTGATGCACCTTCTCATCGCCGGCAGAGGAGGGATGCTGGGCACGGCGCTTCAGAGCGTCTGCGCCGGGCGAGGCATACCCTGTGAGGCCCCGCCGGAACGTGACTTCGACATCACTGATGAGGCGACCGTGCGCGCGGTCGCCTCGGCCTTCGCCGAACGAGCGGGCCGAGCGGGCGTGCTCGTGAACGCCGCCGCGTACACCAACGTCGAGCGTGCGGAAGACGATGCCGAGACCGCGTACCGCGTGAACGAGCGCGGTCCCCGGCTGCTTGCGGCAGCCGCGCGCGACGCGGGCGTGCGCTTCGTGCACGTCTCGACCGACTTCGTCTTCGACGGCACCAAGGACGGCGCCTATACCGAGGACGACGCCCCCGCGCCTCTGTCGGTCTACGGCGCCTCCAAGCTCGCGGGTGAGATCGCCGTCTCAGCAGCGATGCCCGGGGCGCTCATCGTGCGTACCGCCTGGGTCTTCGGCGCTGGCGGCGCGAACTTCCCCACCAAGGTGCTCGAGTTGGCGTCGCGCCTGCCCGCGCTCACCGTGGTGACCGACGAGCACGGTTCTCCCACCTACACGCCCGATCTTGCGGCGGGGATCGTCGGTCTGATCGAGGCGGGTGCGAGCGGACTCTACCACCTGGCCGGCTCCGGCGCCTGCAGCCGCTACGAGTTGGCGCTCGAGATCCTGCGCCTCGCGGGAATCGACACCCCCGTCGAGCCCGTGACCGCCGATGCGTTCCCCACCAAGGCCGCCCGGCCCGCCAACTCGGTCCTCGACTGCTCGAAGGCCGCCGCGCTCGGCGTGGTGCTGCCCGAGTGGCGTGACGCGCTCGCCCGGTTCGTCGCGGCCGTGCGAGGGGAGTGAGTCGCAGGGTGACGGCGCAGTCGCGCGTGGAGGTCATCATCGTCGCCCACGATCCCGGCGAGCTGCTGCTGGAGGCCGTCGCCTCGGCGGCCGGCCAGGCGGGCGAGGATGCTGTGCGGGTGATCGACGCCGAGAGCACCGACGGCAGTATGGAGCGGCTGCGCTCGGCATATCCTGGCGTGACCGTACTGCCGGTGGAGAATCGCGGGTTCTCGGCGGGCAACAACCGCGGCCTCGAGGCCACCACCGCGCCGTACGTCCTGCTCCTCAATCCCGATGCGGTGCTCGGCCCGGATGCGCTCGCCACGCTCGTGGCGGCGATGGATGCCGAGCCGCGTGCCGCGATCGTCGGGCCGAAGGTGGTCGATCCCGATGGGGGCATCCAGGCCGGTTCGTGGGGGCGCTTCCCCACGCTCGCGGTGCGTGCGGGCATCGGTGTGCGTCGCCTGGTGCGACGGATCGCGGGCAGGCGTGACACGCCGCCGCTGCCCGCGCAGCGCCGTGAGGTGGACTGGGTCACCGGTGCGGCGATGCTTGTGCGGCGCGACGCGGTCACCGACGCCGGTCCGATGGACGAGGCGTTCTTCCTCTACTACGAGGACATCGAGTGGTGTCACCGCATGCGCGATCACGGCTGGATCGTGGTGCTCGAGCCTGCCGCGACCGTGACGCACCACCTTGGCGGTTCCGCAGGTCAGGGTCCGGTCACTGCGGCCGCCTACCGTCGCAGCTTCGAGCGCTATTGCGACCTCTACGGACTGTGGGGTCTGCGCCTCGCGGGCCGCGTAGGCGTGGCGCTCAGGGGAGGGCGGGCATGATGCGCGTCCTGCTCGACTGCCGGATGGCCACCTGGAGCGGCATCGGGCGCTACTGCATGGGGCTCACGCGGGCGTTGCACCGCACGTCCGGCGTCGAGATCGTCCAGATGATCGCCGAGGGCTCGGAGCCACCAGTTCCTGATGCCGAGGTCATCGAGGCGGCCCGCCATCCGTTCAGGCTGGCCGGTGCGCTCGAGTTCGGTCGCATTGCCGCACGGTCGGCCCCGGACATCACGCATGCGCTTCACTTCCCGACGCCCATGCCCGCCCGTCACCCGCTGATCGTGACCGTACAGGACCTCACGCCACTCGTCGTCGAGGGTGTCATGCCCTCGGCGATCCGGCGAGGCGCATACCGGCGCTCGATGGCGCGGGCGGTCTCGGCGGCCGATCGGATACTGACGCCGTCGGCCTTCTCCGCATCGGATGTCGTGCGGTTCTTCCCTGGCGCCGCCGGTCGGACCACCCCGGTGCTCCTGGCGGCCGATGACTTCACATCGGGGCCGGTCGGACGCCTGCCAGAGTGGCTCGAGGAGTCGCGGTTCATACTCTCGATGGGCAACACGCGGCCCCACAAGGACCTCCCGACGTTGCTGCGTGCCTTTGCCACGCTCGATGCGCAAGACGTGCTGCTCGTGCTGGCTGGTGAGGACCCTGGTGGGTATGCTCTCTCGGTACTCGGGGACCATCCCGCCGCGCAGCGGGTGCACTTCAGTGGTCCCATCGACGATGAGACTCTCCGCGCGCTGTTCGCGGGTGCCGAGGTGCTGGCGGTGACCTCCCGCTACGAAGGATTCGGTCTTCCACCGCTTGAGGCGATGTCGTTCGGCACGCCTGTCGTGAGCTCCTCGGCAGCCTCGCTTCCCGAGGTCGTCGGCGATGCGGCGCTACTCGTCGCGCCTGGCGATGTGGAAGCACTCCGTTCGGCGCTCGACCGGGTGCTGTCGGATGTCGGCCTCGCGCAGCGTCTCGTGCACATCGGGCGTGAACGGGCGTTGGGATTCACGTGGGACACGACGGCCGCCGGGACGGTCGCGGTCTACCGGCAGGCGCTTGGCGTCTGAGGCGCGCGACGGGGGTAGCACGACGGTGACGGTCCGGCATGGCGCACCCGTCGATACTGTTATCATACGTGGGGCATCAGGGCATTCTCCGAGGATTGGATGGGACATTGGCCAAACGTGCGCTCATCACCGGCATCACCGGTCAGGACGGGTCGTACCTCGCGGAACTGCTGCTCGACAAGGGCTACGACGTCTACGGCCTCATGCGACGGGCAGCGACACCATCCACGGAGCGGATCGAGCATCTTCTGGACAGGGTTCACATCATCGTCGGTGAGATGACCGACCAGACGTCGCTGTTCGATGCCATGGAGACCTCGCAGGCCGATGAGGTGTACAACCTGGCCGCGCAGTCCTTCGTCGGCGACTCGTGGACGATCCCCGTCTCCACCGGTGACGTCGACGGTCTCGGAGTCACGCGCTTGCTCGAGGCTATCCGACGGGTCAAGCCGGTGGCGCGATTCTACCAGGCGGCGACCTCCGAGATGTACGGGATGGTACACGAGGTCCCGCAGAGCGAGACCACGCCCTTCCACCCTCGTTCGCCGTACGGCGTGGCGAAGGTCTACGGTTTCTTCATCACACTCAACTACCGGGAGAGCTTCGGGATGCATGCCAGCAACGGCATCCTGTTCAATCACGAGTCGCCCCGGCGGGGCCTGGAGTTCGTGACGCGCAAGATCACGGACCGGGTCGCGAAGATCAAGCTCGGTCTGGCCGACAGCCTCGAGCTGGGCAACCTGGATTCGAAGCGTGACTGGGGCTTCGCGGGTGACTACGTCGAGGGCATGTGGCGCATGCTGCAGCAGGACGTGCCCGACGACTACATTCTGGCGACCGGCGAAACCCACACAGTGCGGGAGTTCTGCGAGATCGCGTTCCAGCACGTCGGTCTCGACTATCAGCAGTACGTGAAGGTCGACGAGCGATTCGTGAGGCCTGCCGAGGTCGATCTGTTGCTCGGCGATCCCACGAAGGCGAAGACAGTGCTCGGCTGGGAGCCGAAGGTGAGCTTCCAGCAGCTCGTTGAGATGATGATCGACGCGGATCTCGCGCGGCTCCCCTCACAGGGGTTGTGAGTCGAAGGCCATGAACCTGGTCATCACCGGCGGGTGCGGTTTCATCGGTACGAACCTCGTTCGGCACGCGGTGCTCGGATGCGGTCACACGGTGACCAACGTCGACGCGCTCACCTACGCTGGCAATCGCCATTCGCTCGCCGACCTCGAGGGGCGCGACGACTACGAGTTCGTGGTGGCGGACATCTGCGACGCCGAGGCGATGCGCGCCGTCTTCGAGCGCGCGCAGCCGGACGCGGTGCTGCATCTGGCGGCCGAGTCACACGTGGACCGCTCGATCGATGGACCCGGCGCGTTCGTGCGCACCAACATCGAGGGTACGTTCACGTTGCTGCAAGTCGCCGAGCGGTACTGGCGCTCGCTGGAGGATGAGGCGGCATCGACGTTCAGGTTCCTGCACGTGTCCACCGACGAGGTGTACGGCAGCCTGGGCCCCGATGACCCCGCGTTCACCGAGGAGAGCCGCTACGACCCGCACTCGCCGTATGCGGCGAGCAAGGCGGCCTCTGATCATCTTGCCCGAGCGTGGCACGACACGTACGGGCTCCCGGTTATCGTCACGAACTGCTCGAACAACTACGGGCCGTACCAGTTCCCGGAGAAACTCATCCCGGTGATCGTCTTGCGCGCTCTCGCAGGTGAGTCGATCCCCGTGTACGGCGCAGGGGACAACGTCCGCGACTGGCTGTATGTCGAGGATCACGCACGCGCGCTGCTCCGCGTACTCGAAGCGGGACGACCCGGCCGTACGTACAACATCGGCGGGAACAACGAGATGCGCAACATCGATCTCGTGCTTCGCGTGTGCGCGCTTCTCGACGAGGTCGCGCCGGCCGAGGACGGCAGATCGTATGCGGACCTCGTCACGTTCGTCGCGGACCGTCCAGGACACGACAAGCGGTACGCCATCGATGCGTCGAAGATCCGAGAGGAACTCGGCTGGACGCCCACGCCGGAGCCGGACCGCGCACTGCGGGACACGGTGGCCTGGTACGTCGAGAACCGGTCGTGGTGGGAGGGTATCCTCCAGGGTGAGTACCGGCTCGAGCGTCTCGGACTGCGTGACGAAGGCGCGTTGTGAGGGAGGGGCAGTGAAGGGCATCATACTCGCGGGCGGAGCCGGGACCCGGCTGCACCCCATCACGATCGCGACGTCCAAGCAGCTCCTGCCGGTGTACGACAAGCCGATGGTCTACTACCCGCTGTCCGTTCTGATGCTCGCGGGTATCCGCGACATCCTGGTCATCACCACGCCGACAGACGCTGCAGCGTTCCAGCGTCTCCTCGGCGACGGTGGTCAGTGGGGCATCTCGATCTCGTACGCGGTCCAGCCTCACCCCGGTGGACTTGCCCAGGCGTTCATCATCGGCGAGGCGTTCCTCGACGGCAGCCCGGCCTGTCTCGTGCTCGGCGACAACATCTTCTACGGCACCGGTCTCGCGGAGATGTTACGCGAGGCTCGCGACGATGCGTCGTCCGGGGGCGCTGTGGTGTTCGGCTATCGCGTCGGTGATCCCGAGCGGTACGGGGTCGTCGAGTTCGACGCTGATGGGCGTGTCCTGTCGATCGAGGAGAAGCCGGCCGATCCCCGCTCCAACTATGCGGTGACCGGATTGTACTTCTACGATGCCCGCGTCTGCGAACTCGCCAAGGCGGTCGAGCCTTCCGCTCGTGGTGAACTTGAGATCACGGCGCTCAACAACCTCTATCTTGACGAGGGGCGGCTGAGCGTTCGTCTGATGAACCGCGGCATGGCGTGGCTCGATACGGGAACGCCGGACTCGCTTCAGGAGGCCGGGTCCTTCGTGCAGACCATCGAGAAACGTCAGGGGCAGAAGATCGCGTGCCTCGAGGAGATCGCCTACCGGATGGGCTTCATCGACGATGCGGCACTTGCGCGTGCGATGGAGGGTACATCATCGGAGTACTACCGCTATCTTGCCGGTCTGTGACCGGGCCTTCGGCACGGTACCATCGGGTTCACGGAATCGGGAGAAGACGTGACCAAGCGTGCACTCATCACCGGCGTTGCCGGGCAGGACGGATCGTACCTGGCCGAACTGCTCCTGGATAAGGGGTACGAGGTCTACGGGATCGTCGGCCCGGTGACGGGAGACCTCCTTGGTCCCGCGATCGAGAAGGGCGGGGAGCGCCTTCATCTGCTCGAAGGCGACCTCTCGGACATGGGATCGCTTCTGGCGTGCGTGACGGAGTCGAAGCCGGACGAGGTCTACAACCTCGCCGCCATGTCGTTCGTCGGTGACTCGTGGGAGCGGGCGATCACGACCACGGACGTGAATGCGATGGGTGTGCTCCGCCTGCTTGAGGCCCTGCGCCAGGAAGCTCCGGACTCGCGCTTCATGCAAGCCGCCTCGGGAGAGGTGTTCGAACGCGCGGGACACGGCGCCCAGAGCGAATCGACTCCGATCGATCCGCATTCGCCCTACGGGGTCTCGAAGGCGTACGCATACTTCATCACGCGGACCTATCGCGAATCGCACGGCCTGTTCGGCGCCAACGCGGTGCTGTTCAACCACGAATCGCCGCGTCGCGGGGTGAACTTCGTGACGCGCAAGATCACCGACGGGGCCGCTCGCATCTCGCTCGGCATGGCGGAAGAGCTGCGCATGGGAAACCTCGACTCACGCCGTGACTGGGGATTCGCCGGCGACTACGTGGAAGCTATGTGGCGGATCCTGCAGCACGATGAGCCCGGTGAGTTCGTGATCGCGACTGGCGAGGCGCATTCCGTTCGCGAGTTCTGCGAGATCGCGTTCGCGCGCGTCGATCTCGACTACCGCCAGTACGTGAAGGTTGACGAACGGTTCCTCCGGCCGGTAGACGCCGAGGTTCTGCTCGGCGACGCCACGAAGGCCCGGGAGATGCTCGGCTGGGAGCCGAAGATGAGCTTCCGCGGACTTGTCGAGATGATGGTGGACGCCGATCTTGCGCGTTTGTCCACCCGTGACTGATACGAGAAGGAGCTGAGGCGAGATGGCATCCGAGCCGACAGGGATCCGATTTGGCACCGACGGCTGGCGGGCGGTCATCGGTGATGACTTCACCTACGTCAACCTTCGTCGTGTCGCGGACGCGGCCGGGCGGGTCTTCGCGGCCGATCACCCCGGCGGCCTGGTGCTCGTCGGTCACGACACGCGCTTCGAGGCGGAAAGCTTCGCTCGCGCAGCCGCAGAGGTGCTTGCCTCGCACGGGCTCCGCGTGAAGCTTACCGATCGCTACCTGCCGACACCGGCACTGTGCTGGTCGGTCGCCCACGATGATGAGGCTGTCGGCGGTGTGATGCTCACCGCGAGCCACAATCCGGCGTCGTACCTGGGCTTCAAGCTCCGCATGAGGGATGGCGGCGCGAGCCCCAAGGCCTTCACGGACCGGGTCGAGGCGGTGCTCGGGGCCGAGCCGCCCGTGCTTGAGGCGGCGTCCGCCGCGCGCGTTGAGACGGTGGACCTCGTCGGCCCGTATCTCGAAGCGCTGCGCGCGATGGTCGATGCCGATCTGATCGCGGCGGCGGATCTGCGCGTGGTGGTCGATCCGCTGTACGGCGCGGGCCAGACGTACCTCGCCGAGACGCTCCGCTCCTTCGGCGTCGAGGTCGTCGAGCTCCACGGAGAGCGCAATCCCGGCTTCGGCGGCCTGCATCCCGAGCCGATCCCGCCGCACATCCGTGAGGCGCAGGACCACGTGCGCGAGCATGGCCTTGACGCGGCCTTCATCACCGACGGCGACGCCGACCGTATCGGCGCCGCCGACCGCGACGGGGCCTTCGTCAATCCGCACCGGATCATCGCGCTGGTGGCCCGTCACCTCGTGGAGGATCGCGGAATGAGCGGCCGCATCGTCAAGACGCTTTCGACGAGCGTGCTCGTGGATCGCATCGCGGCGCGGCTCGGCCTGGAGGTCACGACCACGCCGGTCGGCTTCAAGTGGATCTACGAGGAGATGGTCAAGGGCGACGTGCTCATCGGTGGCGAGGAGTCGGGCGGCATCGGTATGCCGTCGCACGTCCGCGAGCGGGACGGTCTGCTCATGGCGCTTCTGCTCGCGGAGATGATGGGCCAGCGCAAGATGGGTCTGGGTGAGCTGGTGGCCGACTTGCTGGATCTCACCGGCCCCATGGAGTATGGACGCGTGGACCTCACGCTCGAGCCGGCGGTGAAAGACGCGTTCGCGGCCGCGATGCCCGACCTGGCCCCGGCCGTGATGGCGGGTCTCGAGGTGCGCGAGATCGTGCGGGTCGACGGCATCAAGTTCCTGTTGCCCGACGACGCGTGGCTGCTGCTGCGAACCTCAGGGACCGAGCCGCTCGTACGCGTGTATGCCGAAGCGCCGAACTTCGGCGTGGTGGACGCCCTGCTCGCCGCGGGCCGGACGCTTGTGATGCAGGCATGAGACCGATGCGTGTGCGGGATCGACGGGCAGAGCGCTGATGCATGAGACCGGACGTGCTCTGGAGGGCGGGTCTCGAGTGACGTTCATGCCACGTCCGGGGCGACGCGCCGAGGCGACGGATGACTGAGAAGCGAGGCAAGGCAGGGCTCGTCCACTCAGCAATCGCGGAGCATGGAGAGAAGCTGCGCTTTCTGGCGATAGGTGCTGCGAACACGGCGTTCTCATACGCGTTGTTCGTGGTGCTGCTCGTGGTGTTCGGACCCGTCGTACGCGTGCTCGACGGATCGAGCATTTCCGCTCTTGCCGTGCTCGGACGCGAGTACTACCTCGTCGTGCAGTGGACTGCATGGTTCCTTGCGGTGCCGGTGAGTACGCTCACGATGAAGTACTTCGCCTTCCGAAGTGGCGGTCGGCTGGGACGCCAGATCATTCGGGCATACTTCGTCTATCTCCCGGCGCAAGGGATATCGGCGGTCATTCTGTGGGCAGGCGTCCGGGGCCTTGGACTGAATCCCGCCGCCGCCCAGTTCGTCGCGATCGTGGTCACGACGATATTCAGCTACGTGGGGCACAAGTACTTCACGTTTCGGACGCCACTCGAAGTGGGCGAGGTGCCGCCGCAGGAGATGATCGAGGGATAG
>WOYI010610109.1_pt1 | contig 44578 bp, 41 predicted proteins | sample 6423411 | NCBI WGS metagenome assembly WOYI01 (sample SAMN13441803, study PRJNA592873) | oil field metagenome | biome: oil field; feature: oil-well bore; material: oil-contaminated soil; isolation source: oil-contaminated soil from oil-well borehole | place: Germany: Wietze | collected 2016-10-18 ... | reverse complement strand
CGTCGGCATCACGTGCGGAGCATATCAGCGGTCCGCCCCGGTCACCACGCCGGAACTTGCCTGAGGCCGAGCGGGACACCCGGGCTACGGTTGTCGGTGGAGGGTCCGAGGGGAGCGAGATGGCGGTCGATGTCACGGGGCTGACGAAGCGATATCGCGAGCATGTCGCAGTCGACGACATTTCGTTCTCGGTTGCCGACGGTGGTGTCTTCGCGTTCGTCGGAACGAACGGGGCGGGAAAATCCACGACGATCGGGTGCCTGACCACCGTGCTTCCGTTCGACGAGGGCGAAGTCCGGGTCAGGGGGTTCGACGTGCGCCGCGAGGGTGAGCGCGTCCGTGAGCAGATCGGGGTCGTCTTCCAGGATTCGCTGCTGGACCCGCTGCTGACCGTGAGGGAGAACCTTCGGCTCAGGGGACGCCTTTCCCGCGTTGCGCGGCCCGCACTGGCGACGAAGATCGCCGAGGTGTCGAGGCTGATCGGCCTCGACGAGTTCCTCGACAGGCGCTATGGCACGCTCTCGGGCGGGCAGCGCCGGCGCGTCGACATCGCACGGGCACTCCTGCACGAACCCGCGGTGCTGTTCCTCGACGAGCCGACGGCCGGGCTCGATCCGGCGAGCCGCGCGATGGTGTGGAGCACGCTGCACGAGCTCAGCACCGGTGGCGAGCTGACGGTCTTCCTGACCACGCACTACCTCGAGGAGACCGAAGAAGCCGCCCGCGTATGCATCATCGACGAGGGGCGGATCATCGCGGATGACACCCCCTCCCGGCTGCGAGCGCTGCACAGCCGCAGCCTCCTGACGGTGACGACCGACGATCCTGAGAAGTTCGTGGCGCTCGCGCGGGAAGTCGGCGCCGATCCCGCTCGCGACGGCGACGTCGTCGTCGTCGCAGTCGAGGGAGCGGAGGTCGCCCGCCGTCTGCTGACGGCGCTCGGCGACGACATGCGGGACTTCGAGTTCCGCCACGGACGCATGGACGATGTGTTCCTCGCCCTGACCGGGCGCCCGGCGGAGGAGGTGCAGAGATCGTGAGCGTGGTGCTGGCGATCGTGCGCCGCAATCTGCAGATCTTCTTCCGTGACCGACTCAACGTCTTCTTCTCGCTGCTGGGCGCCGTCATCCTCTTCGGGCTCTACACTCTCTTCCTGGGCAATCTGCAGATCGCCGATCTGGCGGACTCGCTGCCCGGCGCCACCACCGGGGAGGTGCAGGCGTTCGTCGACAGCTGGATGTTCGCGGGAATCGTCCTCATCACAACCGTGACGACGGGGCTCGGAGGACTCGCCGTCCTCGTAGACGACGATCAGTCCGGTCGATTCCGCGACTTCCTCGTCGCGCCGCTGCGCCGCGGTCAGCTCGTCCTGGGGTATCTGCTGTCCGCTGCCGCCGTGGCCGTCATCCTGTCGGTCGTCGTGCTCATCCTCAGCGTCGTGTATCTCGGAGTCCTCCGCGGGACGTGGCTCAGCCCGGCGGCGATCGTGCGGAGCCTCATGATCGTGGTCCTCTCGTGCGTCGCCTTCACGGCGTTCTCCGCACTCATCGTTTCGTTCGTGCGCACCAACGGGGCGTTCTCCGGCCTCGCCACGATCGTCGGCACGGTCCTGGGCTTCATCGCCGCCGCGTACATTCCGATCGGCGCGTTCCCCGAGACGGTCGCGTCCGTCGTCGCGGCGCTTCCGTTCGCGCAGGCCGGGATGCTGTTGCGTCGCGAATTCTCGGAGGGAACGCTCGCCACGATCACCGCCGATGCGCCGGGAGCAGAGGTGCCGCTGCGCGCGTTCTACGGGCTCGATCTGACCATCGGCGACTGGGCGGTGCCGGCGTGGTTCGTCATCGGCGTCCTGGTGGCGATCACACTGGTGTGCACGATCCTGTCCGCCGTGCGCATCCGTCGCCGCATCCGGTGAGGCCGCGCGACCGTGCTGCGCGCCCCGGCTCGTAGAATGGAGGGCATCATGACCAATCCGTCCTCATCGCCGACGACGATCGCGCCGTCGCCCGCGGCGTTCGCCGCCGACGGTCGCGCCCGCACCTACGAAGTGCGCACGTTCGGCTGCCAGATGAACGTCCACGATTCCGAGCGACTCTCCGGCTCGCTCGAGAGCGCCGGCTATGTCGCGGCCGGCCTCGGCGAGGAGGCGGACGTCGTCATCATCAACACGTGCGCGGTCCGCGACAACGCGGCCGGCAAGCTGTATGGCACCCTCGGCCATCTCGCCTCCGTGAAGCGCCGCAAGGACGGCATGCAGATCGCGGTAGGCGGCTGCATGGCGCAGATGGACAAGCAGGCCGTGCTCGAGAAGGCCCCGTGGGTGGATGTCGTCTTCGGCACTCACAACATGGGATCGCTGCCAGGCCTGCTTGAGCGCGCGCGCCACAATGGCGAGGCTGAGCTCGAGATCCTCGAGTCGCTCGAGATCTTCCCATCCACCCTGCCGACCAAGCGCGACAGCGTGTACAGCGGCTGGGTATCGATCTCGGTCGGCTGCAACAACACCTGCACGTTCTGCATCGTCCCGAGCCTGCGCGGCAAGGAGAAAGACCGGCGTCCCGGCGACATCCTGAACGAGATCCGGCTGCTGGTCGACGACGGCGCGATCGAGGTCACGCTCCTCGGGCAGAACGTCAACTCGTACGGCGTGGAATTCGGCGACCGCCACGCGTTCGGCAAGCTGCTGCGGGCCGCCGGCGAGGTCGAGGGGCTCGAGCGCATCCGCTTCACGAGCCCGCACCCGGCCGCCTTCACCGACGACGTGATCGACGCGATGGCACAGACGCCTGCGGTCATGCCCCAGCTGCACATGCCGCTGCAGTCCGGCAGCGATCGAGTGCTGAAGGCCATGCGCCGCTCGTATCGCAGCGAGAAGTTCCTCGGCATCCTCGATCGGGTGCGCGACCGCATCCCGAACGCGGCGATCACGACCGACATCATCGTAGGGTTTCCCGGCGAGACCGACGAGGACTTCGAAGACACGATGCGCGTCGTCGAGCGTGCCCGCTTCTCCAGCGCCTTCACCTTCCAGTACTCGGTGCGCGAGGGCACACCCGCTGCGACGATGGCCGATCAGGTGCCGAAGGCAGTCGTCCAGGAGCGCTACGACCGGCTGATCGCCCTGCAGGAGCGCATCTCGCTCGAGGAGAACCATGCTCAGCTCGGCCGTCGGGTCGAGGTGCTCGTCTCGATGGGCGAGGGCAAGAAGGATGCCGAGACCCACCGGCTGACCGGACGCGCCGAAGACAACCGCCTCGTGCACTTCGAGGTGGCTCCGGGCAGCGAGATCCCCCGACCGGGTGACATCGTCTCGGTCACGATCACCCACGCGGCCCCGTTCCATCTGCTCGCCGACTCCGACGGTGCACCCCTGCGCATCCGCCGCACGCGTGCCGGTGACGCGTGGGATCGCACGCAGGCGGAGTCCTGCGCGCTTCCCGCGCCCGGCGACGGTGCACCGCGAGCCGTTTCGCTCGGACTGCCCGCCCTGCGCGCAGGAGTGTGAGCGCGGAGGTCGATTCCGCCCGGCTGTACGCCGTGGTCGGCGCGACGGGAACCGGCAAGTCTGACCTGTCCCTTCGCCTCGCCGACGGGCTCGCCCTGCACGGGCGTCCCGCCGAGATCGTCAACGCCGATGCGATGCAGCTGTACCGCGGCATGGACATCGGAACCGCCAAGCTGCCGGTCGCCGAGCGGCGCGGCATCCCCCATCATCTGCTCGACGTGCTCGAGGTCACCGATGATGCGGCAGTGGCCTGGTACCAGATGGCCGCCCGAGCCGCGATCGAGGGGATCCTGGCGCGTGGGTCGCATGCGATCCTGGTCGGAGGCTCGGGGCTGTATGTCTCGAGCGTGCTGTTCGACTTCCGCTTCCCCCCGCGCGATGAGGCCCGTCGCGCCGAGCTCGAAGCCGACCTCGAACGGCTCGGCCCGGGGGTGCTCTACGAGCGCCTGCGCGTCGCCGACCCGGCGACGGCCGAGCGAGTCGACCCGCGCAACGGCCGCCGCGTCGTGCGCGCGCTCGAGGTGCTCGCGCAGGGAAAGGCGACCCACGGCGCGGCGCTTCCGGAGGAGCCGGTCCTTTGGCGGTCGTCGATGATCATCGGCCTGACCAGTCCGAGGGACGAACTGGTCGCACGACTGGACGCGCGCGTGGAGAGCATGTGGGCAGACGGGCTTCTGCCCGAAGTGGAGGAGCTCCGCGCCAGGGGGCTGGAGCGCGGCGTGACCGCGCGTCGCGCGATCGGCTACGCGCAGGCCCTCGCACAGCTGACCGGCACGGCGACTCAGGCGGATGCGATCGCCCAGACCCAGGCGCTCACCCGCCGGTATGCGCGCCGGCAGGTGTCCTGGTTCAAAAGGTATCCCGATGTGGCATGGACACATTCCGGGGAGGATGTCGTACTCCGGCGGATACTGGGCGCGTGACCACGATCGGCGCGTTCACCCTCCGACACACCGAATCCGTCATCGCCGTCTGGCGAGCGCCGGCCTGACCCGGTCGCGCTCGCCTAAGCTGGGACGATGCCGCAGACCGTCGCCTTCACGAAAGGTCACGGCACCGGCAACGACTTCGTCGTGATCGCCGACGCCGACGGCCTGCTCGACCTCACCGACGACCAGGTCGCCGTTCTGTGCGACCGGCGCTTCGGAATCGGCGCGGACGGCATCCTCCGCGTCGTGCGATCCAGTGCCATCGACGAGGGACCGGATGCATCCGCCGGTGCCGAGTGGTTCATGGACTACCGCAACGCGGACGGCTCGAAGGCCGAGATGTGCGGCAACGGCATCCGGGTCTTCGCCCGCTACCTGGCCGACACCGGTTTAGCCGTCGTCGAGGACGCCCCGGTGCTGATCGGCACCCGCGCCGGCGTGAAGTCCGTGACCCGCAGCGACCTCGGATTCGAGGCGGACCTGGGAACCTGGCGCGTCGAGCCCGACGACATCCTGGTGCGCGCGCGCGGCCTGGGCGTGCCCCGGCCGGGCCTGGGCATAGATGTCGGCAACCCGCACATCGTGGTCGCGCTCTCCAACGCCGACGAGCTGGATGCGCTGGATCTGACCGGTCGTCCGCAGCTCCAGCCCGAGCCGGCGCGCGGCGCGAACATCGAGTTCGTCGTGCCGAGCGACCCGCTCGTGCGCGAGGGCATCGGCTCCATCCGGATGCGCGTGTTCGAACGCGGTGTGGGCGAGACCCTCAGCTGCGGAACCGGGGTGGCCGCGGCCGCCCTCGCCGTGCGGCACTGGGCCGGTCAGGCCGCACCCGATCGGTGGAGCGTCGAGGTGCCGGGCGGCATGCTCGGGGTGCGGATGCTGCGCGTGCGCGGTGACCTGCACGTCCTGCTGTCCGGACCGGCGACCCTCGTCTACTCCGGCGAGGTCGCGCTGGCCTGAACCGGCCGACCGTGCCGGCGCACCTTGAGCACGCGGAAGCCGCGTCCGGTCGCGGTGCGGTGCACGCTGTAGCCCGGGGTGAAGGATGCTGCGAGCCAGCGCTGCAGCGAATCGGACCCGAGATTGCGCTGCACGACCAGCCAGGCGTCGGAGCGTTCGTCCAGCCGCGGGATCCACCTCTCGAGCAGGCCGTGCAGCTCGTGCTTGCCCACCCGGATGGGCGGGTTCGAGCGGATCGTGCGGAAGCTCACGTCATCGGGAACATCATCGGGCCGCACGGCGTTGACATTGGTGAGGTTGAGACTGTCGGCGTTGCGTCGAACGAGATCGAGCGCCCGCTCGTTGACGTCGACGGCCCACACCGTAGAGTGGGGCGCTTCGATCGCCAGCGTGAGTGCGATCGGCCCCCATCCGCTGCCCAGATCGAGCAGGTGCCCACCCGGCGGCGCAGGAGGCATGTGGGCCAGAAGCACAGCGGTTCCCGAATCGATGCGGTCCGGGCTGAAGACGCCGCCCGCGGTCGTCACTTCGACCTCGGAGCCGGCGAGCGTCACACGAATGGTCCGAAGATTCTCAGCGCTGGCCGGTGACGCGCTGAAGTAGTGGTCCCCCGACATGCTTGCGAGCGTAGCGGAGGAGCGGCTCGGTGCGGGAGCGCTGCTTCAGTCTGTACGGCTTGTTCGGGCCCGGTCCCACCAAGGAAAGCTAGAGTTTACGGGCATCACGGAAGGAAACCATGACGGATACGACAACCCCGGCGAGCGCGGAGCGCACGCAGACCGACGCAACGACCGATCCAGTCGCCCGCGTGCTCGAGCGTGCGAGCGCGCATTCGAGCGTTCGCGTCTTCGGGGCCGCCCAGGCGCTGCAGGATGAGTCCACCAACTCCCGTTCGGAAACCGATGGGGAGCAGTGGGACCGCGAGGAGCGCGCCGCGCTGCGGCGAGTGCCGGGTCTGTCCACCGAACTCGAAGACGTCACCGAGGTCGAGTACCGCCAGCTTCGCCTGGAGAACGTGATCCTGGTCGGCGTGCACCCGCAGGGCGAGCAGGCGGATGCGGAGAACTCGCTGCGCGAACTCGCGGCCCTCGCCGAGACCGCCGGCGCCGTCGTCCTCGACGGTGTGATGCAGCGCCGGCCCCACCCGGATCCGGCCACCTACCTCGGCCGAGGCAAGGCCCAGGAGCTGCACGATCTCGTCGCCGCACTCGGCGCCGACACGGTGATCGCCGACACCGAGCTCGCACCGAGCCAGCGGCGCGCGCTCGAAGACGTCGTCAAGGTGAAGGTGATCGACCGCACCACCGTGATCCTGGACATCTTCAGCCAGCACGCCAAGAGCCGCGAGGGTAAGGCGCAGGTGGAGCTCGCGCAGCTCGAATACCTCCTGCCGCGCCTGCGCGGCTGGGGTGACTCGATGAGCCGTCAGGCCGGTGGGCAGGTCGGTGCCGGCGGTGCGGGAATGGGCTCGCGCGGTCCCGGTGAGACCAAGATCGAACTGGACCGGCGCCGCATCCGCACGAAGATGGCTCTCCTGCGCCGCCAGATCCGGGACTTCGCGCCGGCTCGCGACGCCAAGCGCGCCGAGCGCAAGCGCAACACGATCCCCTCGGTCGCGATCGCCGGGTACACGAACGCCGGCAAATCGAGTCTGCTGAACCGGCTCACCAGCGCCGGTGTGCTCGTCGAGAACGCCCTGTTCGCGACCCTGGACTCGACGGTGCGCCGCGCCGAGGCATCCGACGGCCGCGTGTACACGTTGACCGACACGGTCGGTTTCGTCCGCAACCTTCCGCATCAGCTGGTGGAGGCGTTCCGCTCGACGCTCGAGGAGGTCGGCGATGCCGATGTCATCGTGCACGTCGTGGACGCCGCGCACCCGGATCCCGCCGCGCAGCTGCAGACCGTGCGCGATGTGATCGGCGATGTCGGCGCGCGCGACATCACCGAGATCGTCGTGTTCAACAAGGCCGATCTCGTCGATGACGACACGCGCATGGTATTGCGGGGCCTCGAGGCGCGTGCGCTGTTCGCGTCTTCGCGCAGCGGCGAAGGGATCGACGAGCTGCGCGCGGCGATCGAAGCGGCCCTGCCGCTGCCCGCCGTCGAGATCCGCGCGCTCGTGCCGTACGACCGCGGCGACCTCGTCTCGGCCGCCCATGAGTCCGGCCACATCGTCTCGCAATCCCACGAAGCCGGCGGCACCGTGCTGCACGCGCACGTGTCTGACCGCCTCGCGGCGGAGCTCGCACCCTTCGCGGTCTGACGCTCGCGTCAGCTCAGGGTGAGGGGCGCCACCCCGGGAGTGTCGAAGCCGAACACTGCGCCGAGGAACGCCAGCTCGCTCTCGATCGCGTTCACGACGTTTTCCGCACGTCGGAACCCGTGCCCTTCGCCTTCGTATACGACATACGCATGCGGGATGCCGCGTTCGGCGAGCGCATCGCGGATCGCCTCCGACTGCGCCGGAGGCACCACGGGGTCCTCCGCGCCCTGCAGGAGCAGCAGCGGAACCCGGAACCGCTGCGGATGCGACAGCGGTGACCGATCGAGGTAGAGCGGCTCGGCCTCGGGCAGCGGCCCGATGAGCCCATCGAGGTAACGCGCCTCGAAGTCGTGCGTGTCTGCGGCCAGGGCGCGGGCATCGCTGACGCCGTAGCGCGAGATGCCGGCGGCGAAGGCATCCGTGTTCACCAGCGCTGCGAGCACCGTCCAACCGCCCGCGGACCCGCCGGCGATAGCCAGACGCGCGGGGTCGGCAGCCCCCGCGCCTGCGAACGCCGTCGCCGCAGCCGCGACGTCTTCGACGTCGATCACACCCCACTGCCCGCGAAGGCGCTCGCGGTAGGCCCTGCCGTACCCGCTCGATCCGCTGTAGTTGACCTCGAGGACGCCGATCCCGCGACTGGTGAAGTAGGCGATCCGTCCGGATGCCGCGCCCCCGCGGTGTGCGGTCGGTCCGCCGTGGACGTAGACGAGGTACGGCGGACGTTCGTCGTCGGGGCCTTCGAAGTCCGGATTGGTGGGCGGGAAATCGAACGCGTGCACCGGGCCGCTCGGGCCGTCGAACGTCACCGCGCGGGGGTTCGGCATCCAGCCGGGTCCCCACGGCGGCGGCCCGCCGTGGACGAGCACGCTGTCCGCCGGTCGATCGACGTCGACCAGCCACAGGCCTGCGGGGGAGTCGGCGGAAGCGCCGGAGAGGAGCACGCGTGATCCGCGCACGTCTTCTACGCAGATCTCGGCAGACACGGGCACGGGCAACGGCTCGACCGCGCCGTTCTCGTGGATCAGCACGAACTCGTCGTCGCCGTTCGTGCGCACCGCGACGATGCGGCCGTCGTGCAGGCGCGCGAACCAGCGCGTGCCGAGCACCCACAGCGGGCCACCCGTGTCGGCATCGGCCGGCGCGACCGGGTGGCGCTCGAGGCCGGCGGACAGGTGCTCGCACCAGAGGTTCCACCGACCTGTGGAGTCGTCCGCGTAGAGCAGGTGGTCATCGTCGGCCCATGTCGGCTGCAGGGGAGAGCTGTCTTCACCGGCGATCGTCGTCCACTCGGCGACGATCCCGTCCTCGAGCCGGCCGACGCGCACTTCGGCGCGGTCCCACGGCATGTCGGGGTGATTCCACGCGATCCACGCGAGGTGGTGACCGGTCGGGGAAAGCGCCGGATGCGCGAGGAAGTCGCTGTCGTCGACGAGCGAAGTCACGCCCGAACCGTCCAGCGCGATCCGCACGATGTCGCGGTGCGGAACAGCCGCACCGCTGTGCGTCTCGCGGATCGCGAGCAGTTGCCCGCTCTGCCAGGTGAGTCCTCCGAAGCGCATGCCGTGGTCGGCCGGGGTGAGCACGCGGGGCTCCTCGCCGGGTTCGAGCGCCCAGACGCACTGGTCGGACTTCTCGACGAAAAGCAGGATGCCGTCATCCGTGGCGGTCCAGGCGCCGCCGCCGTACTCGTGGACGCGTGAGCGGGCATTCCACGGAGGGGGGAGCACGTCGAGGACATCGCCGTCCGCCGTGCGCCGCCGGACGGCGGTGCGACCCGCCTGTTCGGCCACGCTCTCGCCCCACCACACGTCTGCGCCGACGAAGCGGGCACCTTCGATCCGGGGCGTTGCGGCCGTCACGGCCCGCGCGGTCAGAGGCGACTGCCACGAGCCGAAAGCACGCGTCTCCGTCATGCATCAACCGTATTGCGCACGCGCCGATCGTGGAGGCCGGATGCCGGTCCTCTGCAGTCGAGTCCGGCGTGCGCAGCCGTGCGCGGATCTCGACACAGTGCGAAACAGACTCGAGCCAGTACCCGAGATCGGCTAACTTGAACTTATGTCGCCTGGAGCAATCCAGGCAGGAGCGACAGCCGAGCCCGGCATCCGCCCGCGAAGACATCGCGCACATCGTGCGCTGTCCGCGGCCGTCCGGCCTCCGTCCTCGAACCGAAGAGCCCGTCATGCGCACCGACTCGAGTGCATCGCCCTCCCGACTCCACCCACGGCCGACCGTTGGTGTGCCGCTCTCGTTCGAGGTGTACCCGCCGCGCTCGGCGGCGCGCGAGGCCGCTCTTCACGAGACGATCCGACATCTCGCCGCCGCGGGCCCGCAGTTCATCTCGGTCACTTTCGGTGCCGGCGGTTCGGTCGGCGGTCGCTCTCTGGACGTGCTCCGCTTCATCCGTGACGAGACCGCTGTCGAGCCGTTGGCGCACATCACGTGCGTCGGCAACACCTATGCGGCTGCGACCGGGCTCATCCGCGAGTTCCTGGATGCCGGCATCCTGAACTTCCTCGCGCTGCGCGGCGATCCACCTGAGGGCGCCGACGAGGGCGATTCCTTCCTCGGCGATCTGCAGAGCGCCGCCGAGCTGGTGCAGCTCATCGATCGGGTGCAGGCTGCGCAGGCCCCCTACACCGAGGCAGGGGTTCCCGGGCTTCCCGGCGCCGCACAGGTCCAGCGACGTCTGCGGGCCGAGATCGCGGTGGCCGCCTTCCCCAATGGACACCCGCGCTCGCGGCATCCGAACGAGCACATCGATGCGCTCCTGGCCAAGGAGGCCGCCGGAGCGACCCTCGCGATCACGCAGCTGTTCTTCCATGCCGACGACTACCTGAGCTTCGTGGCCCGTTCGCGCGAAGCGGGGGTGATGATGCCGATTCTGCCGGGGATCATGCCGATCACCTCGCCGGGCCGTCTGCGTCGGGTGCTCGAACTCACCGGCGAGGAGCTGCCCCGCGCGCTCGCGTTCGCACTCGAGACCGAATCGACGGCGGAAGGCCAGGCGGAGGTCGGGATCGCGCATGCGGCTGACCTCGCGCAGGCGGTGCTGGCCGGTGGCGCCCCCGGTATACACCTGTACGCCTTCAACGAGCATGACACGGTGCTCGCGGTGCTCCGCGAGGCCGGCATCCCCACCCACTCGCTCCAGAGGAATGCCCCCCGATGACCGATATCAGCTGCAATTTCCCCGCCGGAACGATCCTGGGCTACCCCCGCATCGGAGCGCGGCGCGAGCTCAAGCGAGCAGTCGAAGCCCACTGGTCCGGCGCGATCGACGAAGCCGAGCTCGAGGCGACGGCAGCGGACCTGCGCCGCGCCACGCGTGAGCGTCTGGCCGAGCTCGGCCTCGGGCGCTCCGACTCGTCGATCCCCGAGACTTTCTCCTACTACGACCAGGTGCTCGATGCCGCCGCCGCGGTGGGCGCGCTTCCCGAGCGGTTCGCCGAGCTGCGCGACGCCGACGGGTCGATCGGGCTCGCGGCGTACTTCACCGCCGCACGCGGTGCGGGATTCGATGCCCCTCTCGAGATGACGAAGTGGTTCGACACGAACTACCACTACCTCGTGCCCGAGATCGGCCCCGAGACCGCGTTCGCCCCGTCGAGCGATCGGTTCGCGCGTCACGTCGCCGAGGCGCGAGCCGATGGGTTCACCGTTCGTCCGGTGATCGTTGGTCCGGTGACGCTGCTCGCCCTGGCCAAGGCGACGGATGCCGCACCCCGGGGCTACCGTCCACTGGACCGGCTCGCGGACCTGCTGCCGGTTTACGCGACGCTGCTGGGTGAGCTCCGTGCGGCCGGTGCGGACTGGGTGCAGCTGGACGAGCCCGCGCTGGTGAGCGAGAGCCTTCCGGCGACCCCGGCGGAGCTCGCGGATGCCGCCGCGCATGCCTACGCCGTCCTGGGTTCGGTGCCCGACCGCCCGGCGATCCTCGTCGCCGCCCCCTACGCGCAGCTCGCGCCCGAGGCCTGGACCGCACTGGCGGCCGCACCGGTCGAGGCGCTCTCGATCGATCTCACCCGCGGCGCCGTGCCGTCCGCGGTCCCGGGCCTCGAGACGAAGACCCTCGTCGGCGGCGTCGTCGACGGTCGCAACATCTGGCGCGGCGACCTCGCGGGTGCCTGGTCGACGCTCGCGCAGCTTCGTGGTCTCGGTGCCGCCTCGGTGGCGGCCGGCACCTCCACCTCGCTCCAGCACGTGCCGCACGACGTCGCAGACGAGCCCGCGCTCGACCGGCGGCTGGTGTCGTGGCTGGCATTCGCCGACCAGAAGGTCGGCCAGGTCACCGCGCTTGCGCGGGGTCTGGTGGAGGGCCGGTCCGCGATCGAGGAAGACATCGCGGCGGCGGCCGCGGCGCTGGAGGACCGGCGCTCTGCGCCCGGCGTCCGCGACGGTGCCGTGCGTGCGCGCACAGCTGCCCTGGTCGCCGCCGATTTCGACCGGGGTGATTACCAGACGCGGCGGGCGGTGCAGGACGACGCATTGGCGCTGCCGATCCTGCCCACCACCACGATCGGATCGTTCCCGCAGACGCCCGACATCCGCCGCGCGCGCGCACAGCACGCCCGTGGCCAGCTGAGCGCCGACGAGTACGAGGAGTTCCTCCGCTTGGAGATCAGGGCGGTCATCGGCCTGCAGGAGGAGCTCGACATCGACGTGCTCGTGCACGGTGAGCCCGAGCGCAACGACATGGTGCAGTACTTCGCCGAGAACCTCGACGGGTTCGCCGTGACGGCCAACGGCTGGGTGCAGTCGTACGGTTCGCGTGCGACGCGGCCGTCGATCCTCTGGGGAGACGTCTCGCGTCCGGCGCCCATCACGGTCGGCTGGTCGGCCTTCGCGCAGTCGCTGACCGACAGACCCGTCAAGGGGATGCTCACCGGTCCGGTGACGATACTGGCCTGGTCGTTCGTCCGCGACGATCAGCCGCTCTCCGAGACGGCGAACCAAGTGGCGCTCTCGCTGCGCGACGAGATCACCGACCTCGAGGCGGCCGGCATCCGGATCATCCAGGTGGACGAACCGGCCCTCCGCGAGCTGCTGCCGTTGAAATGCGCCGCACAGCCCGCCTACCTGAACTGGTCGGTGAGGTCATTCCGTCTCGCCACGGCGGGCGCGGCCGACATGACGCAGCTGCACACGCACCTGTGCTATTCAGAGTTCGACGTCGTGATCGACGCCATCGCCGGCCTGGACGCCGATGTCACCTCCATCGAGGCGGCCCGCAGCCGCGGCGAGGTGATCGGCGACATCGCCCGCTCGGACTTCGCGCACGGCATCGGACCGGGAGTCTATGACATTCACTCGCCGCGCGTGCCGTCCGTCGCCGAGATCGTCGACCTGCTCGAGCGCACCGCCGACGAACTGCCCCTGCATCAGGTGTGGGTCAACCCCGACTGCGGTCTGAAGACCCGGGGCTATCCCGAGACGGTGGCCGCGCTGCGGAACCTGGTCGAGGCGACCCGGCGTGTGCGCGACCGCCCGACGGTCATCGCTTAGGCGTCTGTTCCGGTGTGGATGCCGCGGCCGACGCGGCGGCGGCATCCATGGGTCCGGCATCCATGGGTCCGGCGTCTGCTCCGGCGTCCGCGGCATCCGGCACCGGTGCGTCATCGCGACGCTGCAGCAGCTCGAGGATCCACCCGACGAGGAGGGCGACAACGATGACCAGGATGATCTCGCCCACCGACAGCGGGCGCATCGCGAAAAGCCAGAGTACGGCCAGAGCGGCGATGAGGATCCGCACGAGCACTCGGTAGCGCCCGAGCCACGAGCCGAAAGCGCCGGTGTCGAGCCCGTGCTCCGAGAGTTGCTTCCGGGCCGAGCCATTGAGGCTCGCGGTCGCCGAGCGCACACTGCGCGCAGGCCGTGAGCCGCCCATGAGCCATCCGACCACGGCCACCAGCACGCCCAGCAGCATGATCACCAGGGCGGTCTGCGTCATGGCTCCGACGAGCTGCTGGTATATCGCCTCGAGTGCCGTGGGGGACAGATCGAGATCGCCGGCGACGATGCCCATGGCAATGCTGCCGATCGACAGGCCTGCCGTGAGCGTCGCCGCCCCGATCGCGAGGCCGAGACCTGTGCCGAGGATCGCGGTGCTGCGCCGGCGCGCGAGCAGGATGCCGAGCCCGAACAGGGCGAGCGTGATGACCGGCAACCACCATCCCATCGTGGCGACGATCGCGTACCCGGTGCGGATCGCGGCGAGGGTGTCGCCCTCGCCGATGATCACCACCCTGTCGACGGTCGGGATGAGCTCTGCGGCGCCGAGGCCACGATCGACGAGGTTCTGCTTGACGCGTTCGACGACGGCGCCGAGTTGGATGCCGACGCCGTCGGGCGTCTCGACGACGAGGCCGCCGCCGTCCGACGTGGCCGCGGTCGTCAGCGCGCGATGGGCTGCGCGGGTGGCGGTCGCCCAGACATCGGCGAAGGCATCGGATTCGACGACGCGCGTGACGGTCTGGGTCACGAGGCTTTCGAGGCCGTCTGCGGCAGGTGCCTGCAGCAGGTCGAGCGCCTGGACGGCGCGCGGCGGCAGCCCGAGTCCGGCGATGCCGTCGAAGACGTTCGCGGTGATCTGGTTGAAGTCCACCTCTGCGGTGATGGCCGACATGGTCTCGTCGACGATCAGCGCCTGTACGGCCGGGTCGTCGACGAGGGGAGCGAGGGTGTTGACGAACGCGTCCTCGTCGACCAGTTGCACGCGCGCCCACGCGCTGACGATCGAGACCGGCACGAGGATCGCCGCGATGACGATGCAGATCGCGGACACCACGGCCCGCCAGCGGCCGCTCGCCCGACGCGCGGGCACGGCTGTCTCGTCTTCCAAGACCAGCGTCTGCGCGCGCAGCTTCTCGTTCTCGGTGCGAAGCGCGTCGATCTGCGCCTGCAGATCGTCGGCAGCTGTATCGGACATGTGGCCTCCTCGGTGCGGATGACCTCATCATGGCGCAACTGCCCCGTCGGCGTCCCACCCGGATCGGGTGATTCTGCGGCGTGCCGGTGAGGCTCGCTCAGACGGCGCGCAGAACCGCCACGATCTTGCCGAGCACGACTGCGTCGTCGCCGAGGATCGGCTCGAACGCCGAGTTGCGCGGGAGCAGCCACGTGTGGCCGTCGCGCTGGCGGAACGTCTTGACCGTCGCCTCTTCGTTGAGCATGGCCGCGACGATGTCGCCGTTCTCCGCCGTCTGCTGCTGGCGCACGACGACCCAGTCGCCGTCGCAGATCGCGGCGTCGATCATGGACTCGCCCGAGACCTTGAGCATGAACAGATCGCCCTTGCCGACGAGCTGCCGGGGGAGCGGGAAGATCTCCTCCACCTGCTGCTCCGCGGTGATCGGCACGCCGGCAGCGATCCTTCCGACCAGCGGCACCATGGCCGCATCGCCGACGCTCGGCGCGTTGTCTGCCGGGTTCTCGGTCGACATGCCGGGCAGGTCGATGAGGACCTCCATGGCGCGGGTCTTGCCGGCATCCCGGCGCAGGTAGCCGCTGAGCTCGAGCTGGTTCAGCTGGTGCGTCACGCTCGACAGCGACTTCAGCCCGACGGCGTCGCCGATCTCTCGCATGCTCGGCGGATAGCCATACCGCGCGATGGAGCGCTGGATCACCTCGAGGATGGCGAGCTGCTTGTCGCTCAGGCTCTTGCGTCGGCGCGTCTGCGGCTTCTCGCGTCCATTCGCCTCGCTCATGGTTCCTGCTCCTGTCTCGCCCGATCGGGGCATCGGTCTTCGAATGTCGGAGGCCCGTGGTGGGGTGTTCCCATCGAAACCGTATCCGGTTCCGGCCCGTCTGAGCCGCATCACGTCCGCGTGTCGCGTTCGAAGGACGAGGCCACGGGGCGCCGGTTGACATCTGACAATATCGAAGCTAGCTTCGGAAGAGAAGTTCGCATGCGCGGCTCCCGGCCGAGCCGCGGATGCGAATCTCTTCTCTTTCAGCAGGAGGAAGACATGACAGTGATCAGCATTCCCGGTGCGACGAGAATGCGTCTCACCGTGCGCGGTCGACGCATCGTCGCCGCGCTCGCCGCGCTGCCTGCGGCGGTCGCCCTGAGCCTGGCCGTGTTCGGCGGCGGCAGCGCCCTCGCCTCCCGCGACACCGGCGCGCCGAGTGGGTCGTTCGCGACGCTCACGGTGACACCCGGAGACTCGCTCTGGTCCATCGCCGAGCAGGTCGCGCCGGGGGCGGACCCGCGCGACGTCGTGGATGCGATCGTGCGCCTGAACGCACTTGATGGAGTCACGCTCTCGGCTGGTCAGCAGCTCTCCATTCCCGCCGAGTACACGCCCAGCCCCTGAGCCGCAGCGCTGCAATCGGGGCCGCCCGCGGCGGGCCTGGCCCTCTACGATGGGAGGGGTGACCCGTCTCGACGATCTGCCCCTCCGCGACCACCTCCGCGGCATGACGCCATACGGCGCGCCGCAGGTGGCGCTGCCGGTGGCGCTGAACGTCAACGAGAACACGCATCCCGTTCCTGAGGAAGTCGCCGGTGACATCCTGGATGCTGTCGCCATGGCGCTGCGGGATGTGAACCGGTACCCCGATCGCGAATTCGCTGCGTTGCGCGAGGGCTTCGCCGAGTACCTCGGCTACGGGCTCACGCGCGAGCAGATCTGGGCGGCGAACGGCTCGAACGAGGTGCTGCAGCACATCCTCCAAGCCTTCGGCGGCCCGGACCGCACCGCTTTCGGATTCGCCCCGACGTACTCGATGTATCCGCTCCTGACCCGCGCGACCGGAGCTTCCTGGGTCGCCGGAACGCGTGCGGCGGACTTCTCGGTCGATGCCGGCAGCGCGGCGGCGCAGGTCGCCGAGGCGCAGCCCGACGTCGTCTTCCTGTGCGCGCCGAACAATCCCACCGGTACGCCGATGACGCTCGAGGTGATCGAAGCCGTCTACGACGCCACCGAGGGGATCGTCGTGGTCGACGAGGCGTATCAGGAGTTCGCGCCGCGGGATTCCGGGTCCGCGCTCGCCCTGCTGCCCGGTCGCGAGCGACTGGTGGTGTCGCGGACGATGAGCAAGGCCTTCGCCTTCGCCGGTGCCCGTGTCGGCTACCTCGCCGCGGATGCCGCCGTCGTCGATGCCCTGCGCCTGGTGCGGCTGCCCTACCACTTGAGTTCGCTGACGCAGGCTGCCGCCAACGCCGCCCTGCGCCACGCGCCGACGATGCTCGGAATGGTCGATGAGATCGTCGCCCAGCGCGACCGCATCTCGGCCACCCTCGCGGCGATCGGGTACAAGCCCTACGAGTCCTGGACCAACTTCGTGCTGTTCGGCGGCTTGCACGACGCGGCCGCCACCTGGCAGGGGCTGTACGACAAGGGCGTCCTGATCCGCGATGTCGGCATCCCTCAGCACCTGCGTGTGACGGCCGGCACCGAGCCGGAGACGACCGCGTTCCTGGAGGCCCTGGCCTCGTTAGACTCAGCGTCATGACCCGCCCCGGAGCAACCCGCACCGCAGCGCTGCGCCGTTCAACGAGCGAGTCGACCGTCGAACTCGAGATCGACCTCGACGGACCCGGTCGCAGTCACATCGACACCACCGTGCCGTTCTTCGATCACCTGCTGACCGCGTTCGCGAAGCACTCGCTCACCGACCTGACCGTGCGCGCCTCGGGCGACACCGACATCGACGCGCACCACACGGTGGAGGATGTGGCGATCGTGCTGGGCCAGGCGATCCGTGCGGCCCTCGGCGACAAGACCGGCATCTCGCGATACGGCGACGCCCTCGTGCCGCTCGACGAGGCCCTCGCCCAGGCCGTGGTCGATATCAGTGGCCGGCCCTACCTGGTCCACAGTGGCGAGCCGGCCGGTTTCGAGCTGCACCTCATCGGCGGCCACTTCACCGGATCGCTGGTGCGGCACAGCTTCGAAGCGATCGCTTTCCACGCCGGGCTGACCGTGCACGTGGCCGTGCTCGCCGGGCGCGACCCCCATCACATCGCCGAGGCCGAGTACAAGGCGTTCGCCCGCGCGTTCCGGCAGGCGAAGGCACTGGACCCGCTGGTGGAGGGCGTGCCGAGCACGAAGGGTGCCCTGTGAGTGCAGGGCGCGAGACGGGCGCTGTGAGCGAGAAGCCGCTGGTCGCGGTCTTGGACTACGGCTCGGGCAACGTCCACTCCGCGGTGAAGGCCCTCGCCGCTGCGGGAGCCGATGCCCGGCTGACGGCCGACCGCGGTCTCATCGACGATGCGCACGGTCTCGTGGTGCCCGGCGTCGGTGCCTTCCAAGCCGTGATGCAGGCGCTGCGGGCGAGCCGGGGCGATGAGATCATCGACCGGCGGCTCGCAGGCGGCCGGCCGGTGCTGGGCATCTGCGTCGGCATGCAGGTGCTGTTCGAGCGTGGCGTCGAGCGCGGCGTCGACACCGAGGGCATGGGCGAGTGGCCCGGCGCCGTCACCGAACTCGACGCGCCGGTGCTGCCGCACATGGGCTGGAACACCGTCGAGGCGGGCGCGGGCTCGCGTCTGTTCCGCGGGATCGAGCACGAGCGGTTCTACTTCGTGCACTCTTTCGCCGCGCAGCAGTGGCTGCTGGACGTGCAGCCGCCGTTCCCCGAGCCGGCGGTGACCTGGTGCACCTATGGGCAGCCGTTCCTGGCCGCCGTCGAGAACGGGCCGCTGTCGGCGACCCAGTTCCACCCCGAGAAATCGGGCGATGCCGGCATCCGGCTTCTCGCCAATTGGATCGACGGGCTCGGCAGGGCTACCCTCTGAACTCGTGTCATCTGCGAAAGCGCAAGGCTCTCGCGTCGTCCCCGCACGAGGAGCCATGAACGATTTCGCCTCTATACCCGCGCTGACCCTGCTGCCGGCTGTCGATGTCGCCGACGGCAAGGCGGTCCGCCTCACCCAGGGCGAGGCCGGCACCGAGACCGACTACGGCGACCCGCTCGGCGCGGCCCTGGAGTGGGCCAGGCAGGGCGCCGTCTGGATCCACCTCGTCGACCTCGATGCCGCTTTCGGGCGCGGCAGCAACGCTGCGATCATCCGCAGGGTGATCAAGCAGGTGCGCGGCGTGCAGGTCGAGGTCTCGGGCGGCATTCGCGACGACCGCAGTCTGGAGGCGGCGCTGGAGAGCGGCGCCTCGCGCATCAACCTGGGGACGGCGGCGCTGGAGAACCCGGAGTGGGCGGCGGATGTCATCGGCCGCTACGGCGATGCGATCGCGGTCGGGCTCGATGTGCGGGGGACCACACTCGCGGCGCGCGGCTGGACGCGGGAGGGCGGCGACCTCTGGACCGTCCTGGAGCGGCTCGAAGAGGCGGGCTGCAGCCGGTACGTGGTGACGGACGTCACCAAGGACGGAACGCTCAAAGGTCCCAACATCGAACTGCTCCGCGAGATCACGGCGCGCACCACCAGGCCGGTGATCGCATCGGGTGGCGTCTCGAGCCTGGATGATATCGCCGCCCTGCGCGACCTCGTGCCGATCGGCGTAGAGGGCGCGATCGTGGGAAAGGCCCTCTACGCGGGTGCGTTCACACTCGCCGAGGCGCTGGATGTCGCAGGGCACTGAATCGCACGACCATCTTCGCGCTGGGGATTCCGCGGGTGTGCCCTGGGAGGGGCGCCGCTTCGAACCCAATCCCCACGCGAGCGACGACGGGTCGGCCGATCCCGGCCTGCTCGCGGCGCTCGCGGCATTTCGCGACGGTGGCGGCGACCCCGTTGCCGTGGTGGACGCGTACCGCGCCGCGCGCGTGCTGATCCCGCTCATCGCTCAGAAGGGCGACGAGGGCGTCGGCCCGCACGGGCTGGTCGTGGACAAGACGCAGGAGCTGTCGATCGTCACGGTGGCAGCCCCCGACGGCCGCAGCGTGCTGCCGGTCTTCAGCTCCGTCGCGGCGATGAGCCGTTGGGATGCCGCCGCTCGGCCGGTGCCGGCTGACGGCGTGCGCACCGCGGTTGCCGCATCGGCCGACGACACGGATCTGATCGTGATCGACCCGGGTTCCGAGACCGAGTTCGTGCTCCGGCGCCCGGCAGTGTGGGCGATCGCACAGGGTATCGCCTGGGAGCCGAGCTTCGCCTCGCCGGAGGTGTTCGCCGGGCTGCAGGAGAGCGTGCAGGGAGAGCTGGCCGTGATCGATCTCGCCGTGGAGGCCGGGGACCCGACCGGCCGGCTGAGGGGCCCCGAGCTCGTCGTGCGTCTGGATCTCATCCACGGACTCGAGCAGTCCGAGCTCGACGCCGTGCTGGGTCGCCTCGCAAAGCGTTGGGCGGCGGATCATCGAATCGCCGTTCTCGTCGACTCGCTGACCGTCAAGCTCGCCCGCGCCTGAAGCGCGTGGGCACTCTCGCGGGCGAGGCTGCGACCTGCGAATGATCGCAGGGGGGTGACGCGATCAACAGCGGCTGCCGGCATCCGGAACTGCCGGCATCCGGAACTAGTTGACCGGACCGGTCCACTTCTCGCCAGGTCCCTTGCCGAGGGCGTCGGGAATCACGGATGCTTCGCGGAAGGCGAGCTGCAGCGAGCGCAGACCGTCGCGCAGCGACCGAGCGTGCATGTCGCTGATCTCCGGCGCGCCGGCAGTGATGAGACCTGCCAGGGCATTGATGAGCTTGCGGGCCTCATCGAGGTCGGTCTGGGCCGACGGGTCGTCCGCGAGGCCGACTTTGACTGCGGCGGCGCTCATCAGGTGCACGGAGGCGGTCGTGATCACCTCGACCGCGGGGACGTCTGCGATGTCGCGCGTCGCGGCCGAAGCGGCACGCTCCTGCGCTTCCCAGCGAGCCTGGCGTTCGGCATCCTGCGCCTTGCGGCCGGCCTCAAGATCGTCGTCGGCGTCCCGAATCGTATCCACGTGTCACTTTCTGCTAAACTTGAACAGGCTCCGGAGCGTCTCGCTCCGGAACGAAAGAGGATCCAGATCCCACCCGCGCTTGCCGTTCCAGGCTACCGGGTCATGCACTCCGCTTCGTCCGATCAGGACGAGGTCGTCCTACGGCAGCAGGTCCAGACAGCCTGGCAGTGGGTATCGGGTGCGGAAGCCGACGCTCCTGCGTCGTGCGGGTGGAATCGAGTCCCTCTTTCGCCCGCGATGCATCCTGCTTCGCGGTGGCCGACATCCGCTACAAGAGGAGTTCCGCATCAGCGATCCCCGCACCAATGACCGCATCCGCGTGCCCGAGGTCCGCCTCGTGGGCCCGAACGGAGAGCAGGTCGGCGTCGTACGCATCGAGGTTGCCTTGCGTCTGGCGCAGGATGCCGATCTCGACCTTGTCGAGGTGGCTCCCAACTCGAAGCCGCCGGTCGTCAAGATCATGGACTACGGGAAGTTCAAATACGAAGCAGCGCAGAAGGCCAAGGAGGCCCGGCGCAATCAAGCGAACACGATCCTCAAAGAGGTCCGCTTCCGTCTCAAGATCGAGGCACACGACTATACGACCAAACTCAAGCGCGCCGAGGGCTTCCTCAAGGCGGGCGACAAGGTCAAGGCCATGATCCTTTTCCGCGGCCGCGAGCAGTCGCGCCCCGAGCAGGGTGTGCGACTCCTGCGCAAGTTCGCGGAGGATGTGGCCGAATTCGGAACCGTCGAGTCCAACCCCACGATCGACGGGCGCAACATGGTCATGGTGGTCGCCCCGCACAAGAACAAGTCCGAAGTGAAGACCGAGCAGAATGCGCAGCGCGCTGCGAACAAGGAAGCCGCTCGCTCGGCGGCCCACGGCGGTCCCGCCACAGAACCGGCCCCGGCGCCCGCCGAGTAGGTCCCACGCACTCCCGCCACGCGGGAAACACCACGAAGCCCGCCAGGGCGACACACGAAGGAACAAGAGATGCCGAAGCAGAAGACCCATTCGGGCGCCAAGAAGCGGTTCAAGATCACCGGCAGCGGAAAGCTGATGAAGCAGCAGGCCGGTATGCGCCACAACTTGGAGGGCAAGGCCAGCAAGCGCACGCGACGCCTGAATCAGGACCAGGTCCTGTCCAAGGCTGACACCAAGCAGGCCAAGAAGCTTCTCGGCCGCTGAGCGCGCGCCTGATCACGTTAGGGAATATGAGAAATGGCTAGAGTCAAGCGGGCAGTAAACGCCCACAAGAAGCGTCGCGTCACCCTCGAGCGCGCCTCCGGTTACCGGGGTCAGCGTTCACGCCTGTACCGCAAGGCGAAGGAGCAGGTCACCCACTCGCTCGTCTACGCGTACCGCGACCGTCGCAAGCGCAAGGGCGACTTCCGCCGGCTGTGGATCCAGCGCATCAACGCCGCGAGCCGCCAGAACGGCCTCACGTACAACCGCCTCATCCAGGGCCTCGGCCTTGCGGGCGTCCAGGTCGACCGCCGCATGCTCGCCGAACTGGCGGTGAACGAGCCGGCGGCCTTCGCTTCGCTCGTCGCCACCGCCAAGGCCGCGCTGCCTGAGAACGTCAACGCGCCCAGGAGCGCGTAACCCACCTGCATCCGTGTTCAGGGCGTCCTCCTTCCGGGGGGCGCCCTTTCGCGTGCGGCTTGCGGGTGCGCCGGTGGGGCGGGCCGTATGCTGAGCACGTGCTCGAGAACCCGCGCTCGCCCCGCGTTCGCGCCGTCGCCAAACTGACCAAACGCAGCGCGCGGGAGGAGACCGGGCTGTTCCTGCTCGAGGGTCCCCAGGCCGCGCGGGAGGTGCTCGCGCATCGCCCTGACACCGTCGTGGAGATGTTCGCTACACCCACCGCGCTCGAACGGCACCCCGAGCTGAAGGATGCCGCGCGCGAGGTAGGCATCGAGGTCGTCTTCACGACGGAGGCCGTGCTCGATGTGATGGCCGACACCGTCACGCCGCAGGGGATCGTCGCCGTCGCACGCCAGACACCGACCTCGGTGCGCGACATCTTCGCGGCATCCCCTCGTCTCGTCGCGATCTGCGAGGAAGTGCGCGATCCCGGCAATCTCGGCACGATCATCAGGGCAGCCGATGCTGCGGGTGCGGATGCCGTCATCCTCACCGGCCGCACCGTCGACCCCTACAACCCGAAGGTCGTCCGTGCCACCACGGGATCGCTGTTCCACCTGCCCATCGCGGTCGGCGTCGACCTGGCGGCTGCGGTCGAACGCGCCCACGCCGCGGGGGTGCGCGTGGTCGCCGCAGACGTCGGCGGCGGCGACTTCCTGGCCGCGCGGGCACTGCTGGCCGAGCCCACAGCGTGGCTGTTCGGCAACGAGGCGCGCGGGCTCGACGATGCGGCGCTGGCTCTGGCCGACCTGTCGCTCCGACTGCCCATCTACGGCAGTGCGGAGTCGCTCAATCTGGCGACCGCGGCCAGCGTGTGCTTATACGAAACGGCGTTCGCACAGCGTTCCAATCCGGTTACGGTCCGGTAAAGCTCGCCGCCATGCCCTCGTAACCCTGCAGAGCCCGCGCATAGGGTGGGGCGTATGGCGACACCGGATGAAACCGCAGCTGCGCCCAAGACGTCCAACATCAACGTCCGCCGCGGCGAACCGCTCGTTGTGATCGAGCACGTCGACAAGCACTTCGGCGACCTGCATGTGCTCAGGGACATCGACACCGTCGTGAATCGCGGCGAGGTCGTCGTGGTGATCGGGCCGTCCGGATCGGGCAAGTCGACCCTGTGTCGCGCGATCAACCGGCTCGAGACCATCGACGCCGGATCGATCTCGATCGACGGCATCCCGCTGCCGGAGGAGGGGGCAGGGTTGGCCAGGCTTCGGGCGGATGTCGGAATGGTGTTCCAGTCGTTCAATCTGTTCGCCCACAAGACCGTGCTCGAGAATGTGACGCTCGGCCCGATCAGGGTGCGGAAGATGTCGCGCAAGGATGCAGATGCGAAGGCGATGCAGCTTCTCGATCGCGTCGGGGTGGCCGATCAGGCCTCGAAGATGCCCAGCCAGCTCTCGGGCGGCCAGCAGCAGCGCGTCGCGATCGCACGGTCGCTGGCGATGGATCCCAAGCTGATCCTCATGGACGAGCCGACCAGTGCGCTAGATCCCGAGATGATCAACGAAGTGCTCGACGTCATGATCGGCCTCGCGGCCGACGGAATGACGATGATCGTCGTCACCCACGAGATGGGCTTCGCCCGCAAGGCAGCCGACCGGGTGCTCTTCATGGACGGCGGGGCGATCATCGAGGAGGCCACTCCCGAGCAGTTCTTCACCAACCCGCAGAGCGAGAGGGCCCAGGATTTCCTGTCCAAGATCCTCGAGCACTGATGCGAGACCCGACCGCTAGGAACGGTCTGGAACCGAGGAGGTCGCGACGCGCGGCCGTACACAGCAAAGGACGAAGACATGAAACGAACGAGAATTCCCCTCATCGCGCTGGCCGCGGCCAGCGCCCTCGCGCTCTCGGCGTGTGCATCCGGAACCGATGCGGGTGGCGAGACCACTGCGACGCCCGCACCGGCACCGACCTTCGCAGAGGGCAGCACGATGGCCGCGCTCGCCGACGCGGGAACGATCACGATCGGCACGAAGTTCGACCAGCCGCTGTTCGGACTGATGGGACCGTCGGGCACGCCGGAGGGCTTCGACGTCGAGATCGGCAAGATCATCGCCGCGCAGCTCGGAATCGGCGAAGAAGACATCGAGTGGGTCGAGTCCGTCTCGGCCAACCGCGAGCCGTTCATCCAGAACGGCGAAGTCGACATCGTGGTCGCGACGTACACGATCAACGACACGCGAAAGGAAGTCGTCTCGTTCGCGGGCCCGTACTACATGGCCGGGCAGTCGATCCTGGTGCTCGCCGACAACGAGGACATCAAGACCGAGGACGACCTGGTGGGTCAGCCGGTCTGCTCGGTGACGGGCTCGACGCCTGCCGCCAACCTCGAGGCGCTCGGCGCGGAGGTGCTGCTGACCGACACGTACAGCAACTGCCTCGGTCCCCTGCGTGACGGCACCGTCGTGGCGGTCTCGACCGACAACGTGATCCTCGCGGGCCTCGCGGCCCAGAACGAGGGCGAGTTCAAGGTCGTGGGCGAGCCGTTCACCGAGGAGCCCTACGGAATCGGGCTCGCGCTGGATGACACGGAGTTCCGCATGTGGATCAACGACGTGCTGGAGGCCTCGTACGAGGACGGCAGCTACGAAGCCGCCTGGAACGCCACGGCGGGAACGGTCCTGCCGTTCGTCGAGCCGCCGGCGGTCGACCGCTACTGATCGATCGGATGCCCCAGGTCGGCCGACACGCCGACCCGGGGCATCCGCTCCTGACCGCCGCACGACCCGAGAGGAGGGCCATGGAACAGCTGATCTCACTGCTGCCCGAGTTCTGGGAGGGCTTCCGCGTGACCCTCCTCCTGCTTGCAGTCTCCGGTGTGCTCGCCCTGATCCTGGGGACGCTCATCGCCGCGATGCGCATCTCGCCGGTCGCCGCCCTGCGCGGGCTGGCCGCGTTCTGGACCGAGATCGCGCGGAACACGCCGCTCACCCTGATCTTCTTCTTCACCGCGTTCGTGATGCCCATGCTGGGCGTGCGTCTGCCGTACGTGCTGCTGGCGTTCATCGCTCTCACGTACTACACGTCGCCCTTCGTGGCCGAGGCCCTCCGCTCCGGCATCAACGGCGTCCCGCTCGGGCAGGCCGAGGCCGCCCGCAGCATCGGACTCGGCTTCGGCCAGACGGTGTCGCTCGTCGTGCTGCCGCAGGCGTTCCGCATGACTGTGCCGCCCCTGATCAACGTCTTCATAGCCCTCACCAAGAACACTTCGGTCGCCGGCGGCTTCTTCGTCGTCGAGCTGTTCGCCACGACCCGGCAGCTGGCCAATGACAACGGCAACATCGTGCTGCCCATCCTCTTCACCGCCGCTGCGCTGTACCTGGTGGTCACGGTCCCCCTGGGGCTTGCCGCGGGGCAGCTCGAGAAGCGATGGGTCGTGCGCCGATGAGCGGCACCAGCGTCTTGTTCGACGCGCCGGGACCCAAGGCGAAGCGCAACTCGCGGATCGCCTCGGTGCTCTCGCTGATCGTGATCCTCGCGGGACTCGCCTGGATCATCATCACCCTCGCCGCCCCGCGCGAGTCCGGCGGCATCACCCTCCCCGGCATGTTCGATTCGACCCGGTGGAGCATCTTCCTCGACACCCAGCTGTGGGGCTCGATCGGGCGCGGCATCGTGGCCACGCTGCAGGCCGCCGCGGTCGCCGCCGTCGGAGCGATCGCGCTGGGTGTCCTGCTCTCGCTCATGCGCAGCTCGTCGATCGCCTGGCTGCGGATTCCTACCGGGTGGCTCATCGAGTTCCTGCGCGGCATGCCGGTGCTGCTGATGATGCTGTTCATCCTCCTGGTCGCCTCGACCGGAGCGTTCTGGGCGGTCGTGATCGCGCTCGTCCTCTACAACGGCACCCTGATCGGCGAGGCGCTTCGGGCCGGCCTTGTCGCGCTCCCACGCGGGCAGCGCGAGGCGGCACTGAGCATCGGGATGCGGGAATTCCAGTCGAAGATGCTGGTCGAATTCCCGCAGGCGTTCCGCCAGATGCTGCCGATCATCGTCGCTCAGCTGGTGGTGCTGCTGAAGGACACCTCGCTCGGCTACATCGTCGGGTACAACGAGATCATCCGCAACAACATGAACAACCTGGGCAGCTTCTACGGCAACCGGTACATCTTCTCGCTGTTCCTGGTCACCCTGGCGATCTACCTGGCGCTCAACCTGACCCTGTCCTGGTTCGCTCGCTGGCTGTCTCGCCGCACGGCGAGCGGCGGCACGCGGGGACGCGGGGACAAGACCGCGATCGATCCGACCCAGACGATCCTCGAGCTGAGCGCGCGCAATGCCGACCGCATCGCGGCGAACAAGGGGCTCGGCCAGTACGACGCAACGGCCGGTGGGTTCTACGGCGGCGAGGGCGCCGGCGGCGCCGATCGCTGACACGGCGGGCCGATGGCCCGCCGTCGGTAGACTCGACTCTCGTGTCTGACTCACCCGACAACGCGCCCGCCGAGATCACGCCGGAGGCGGTGGATGCCGCCGTCCATGCCGCCCTCGACGCCATCGGTGCCGCATCCGACAGTGTCGCCCTGAAGGCCGCCCGCTCCGCCCACACCGCGGAAGGGTCGCCGTTGGCGAAACTGAACGCCCGCCTGCGCGAGGTCGCACCCGAGCGCAAGGCCGAGTTCGGCAAGCTCGTCGGTCAAGCCCGAAGCCGGGTGGCGCAGGCGCTGGCCGCCCGTGAGTCGCAGGTCGCGCTGGCCGAGACAGCGGCGCGGCTGGAGTCCGAGCGCATCGACGTGACCGCGCTGCCCGCACGCGCACGCGTCGGGGCGCGGCATCCGATCTCGCTCCTTCAGGAGCAGGTCGCGGACATCTTCGTCGGCATGGGGTGGGAGATCGCCGAGGGTCCCGAACTCGAGCACGAGTGGTTCAACTTCGATGCGCTGAATTTCGACGCCGACCACCCGGCTCGTCAGATGCAGGACACGTTCTTCGTCGATCCGGTGGACCGCCATCTCGTGATGCGCACGCACACGAGCCCCGTCCAGGTGCGCTCGATGCTCGAGCGCGACCTGCCGATCTACGTGCTGTGTCCCGGTCGCGTGTACCGCACCGACGAGTTCGACGCCACTCACCTTCCGGTCTTCACTCAGTTCGAAGGACTCGTCGTCGACAAGGGCATCACCATGGCGCACCTGAAGGGAACCCTCGATCACGCCGCGCGGGTGCTGTTCGGGCCGGAGGCGAAGACGCGTTTCCGCGCCAACTTCTTCCCCTTCACCGAGCCTTCCGCCGAGCTCGATCTCTGGCACCCCACCTTCAAGGGCGGCGCGCGCTGGATCGAGTGGGGCGGCTGCGGCATGATCAACCCCAACGTGCTGCGCGCGGCGGGCATCGATCCCGACCAGTACTCCGGCTTCGCGTTCGGGATGGGCATCGAACGGACGCTCATGTTCCGCAGCGACGTGCAGGACATGCGCGACATGGCCGAGGGCGATGTGCGCTTCAGCGAGCAGTTCGGAATGGTGGTCTGATGCGCGTCCCGCTTTCGTGGTTGCGTGAGTACGTCGATGTGCCGGCGGATGCCGCCCCCGAGGACGTGCTGGCCGCACTCGTGCGCGTCGGCTTCGAAGAGGAGGACGTGCACCGCTTCGAGCTGCAGGGCCCGATCGTCGTCGGTCAGGTGCTCGAGTTCGTCGAGGAGCCGCAGTCCAACGGCAAGACGATCCGCTGGTGCCAGGTCCAGGTCGCGCCCGAGGGCGAGACCGCTGCGGACGGCGGACCGGCCGTGCACGGCATCGTCTGCGGCGCGCGCAACTTCTTCGTCGGCGACAAGGTCGCCGTGACGCTCCCGGGATCGGTCCTTCCCGGTCCGTTCCCGATCGCAGCCCGCAAGACCTACGGGCACGTCTCCGACGGCATGATCGCCTCGGCCAAGGAACTCGGACTCGGCGAGGAGCACAGCGGCATCCTGCGCCTCGTCGAGCTGGGCATCGACGCTCCCATCGGCACGGATGCGATCTCGCTCCTCGGCTTGGACGACGTGGCCGTCGAGATCAATGTCACGCCCGACCGCGGCTACGCGCTGTCGATCCGCGGCGTCGCCCGCGAGTACTCGCACGCCACCGGTGCGGACTTCCGCGATCCCGGCGTGCGCGCGTGGGCCGACGTGTCGCACACCACCGACGCGTTCACGTCGGTCGTGGCCGACGGCGCGCCGATCCGGGGCCGGGTCGGCGCGTCCGAGTTCGTGACCCGCATCGTGCGGGACGTCGACCCGACGCGGCCGACGCCGTCGTGGATGGTCGCGCGCCTCACGCTCGCCGGGATCCGCTCGCTCGGCATCCTGATCGACATCACCAACTACGTGATGCTCGAACTCGGTCAGCCGCTGCACGGCTACGACCTCGACACGCTCACCGGCGGCATCACCGTGCGGCGTGCGAGCGCGGGGGAGAAGTTGCAGACCCTCGACGGCAAGGTCCGCGACCTCCACGTCGAGGACCTGCTGATCACCGACGAGTCCGGGCCGATCGGCCTGGCCGGAGTGATGGGCGGCGGCACGACCGAGATGACGCAGTCGACCCGGAACGTGCTGATCGAGGCGGCGACGTTCGATCCCGTCACTATCGCCCGCACCGCGCGCCGGCACAAGCTGCCGTCCGAGGCCTCGCGCCGCTTCGAGCGCGGAGTGGACCCGAACGTCCCGTTCGTCGCTGCCCAGCGCGCGGTGGACCTCATGGTCGCCTACGCGGGCGGCACCGACGACCGGGAGGGCGGCGCGCTGCTGACCGGCTACGAGTTCCCCGGGATCGAGCTTCCTTTCGGATTCGTCGAGGGACTGATCGGCGTCGACTACACGCGCGATGAAGTGGTCGGGGCGCTCGAGATGATCGGCGCCGCCGTCCGCGAGCGCGAGGGCGACTTCGTCGTTTTCCCGCCGTCGTGGCGGCCGGACCTGACCGACAAGTGGACGCTGGCCGAAGAGGTCGCGCGGATCGAGGGGTACGACCGCATCCCCTCGATCCTGCCCACGCCCCCGTCCGGTCACGGCCTGACCGCTGCGCAGCAGGGGCGCCGCCGCGTCGGCAATGCGCTCGCCGCCGCCGGGTACGTCGAGACCCCGTCGTTCCCGTTCACCACCGAGGACGAGAACGACCTGCACGGCTCGGCGTCGGGCGGGCACCTGCCGAGCGTCAAGCTCGCGAACCCGCTCGACGGACAGGCGCCGTTCCTGCGCCGCAGCCTCGTCCCGGCGATGCTGCGGGTCGCACACCGCAACGTCGCACGCGGGCTCACCGATCTCGCGGTCTTCGAGATCGGCACGGTATTCCTTCCGCAGCCCGGCGTGACGTACGGCACCGAGTTCGTGCCACCTCTCGCGGTGCGACCGGATGCCGCGACCCTCGCCGTTTTGGACGCGTCGATCCCGCCGCAGCACCGGCACGTCGCCGTCCTGCTCACCGGCTGGATCGCCCCGAAGCAGCCCGGCGCGGCCGCCGCCGCCGCGGGTCTCGCCGACGCCCTCGATGCGGTCCGCACGATCGCGTCCGCCGCAGGAGTGACGATCGACGTCGCCCAGGGTGAGCGCGCTGCGCTTCACCCCGGACGCACCGGGGTGCTCTCGGTCGGCACGACCGAGGTCGGGTACGTCGGCGAGCTCCTGCCAGCCGTGGCGGAGGCCGCGGACCTCCCCGGCCGGGTGACCGTCGCCGAACTCGATCTTGACCGCGTGCTCTCGCTCGCGGGGGAGAAGGTCGTCGCCGCGTCGCTTTCCGGCTACCCGGCGGCGACCCAGGACGTGTCGCTCGTCGTGGGCGACGACGTGCCGGCCGCCGATGTTCGGGCTGCTCTCGTCGACGGCGCCGGCGCTCTCCTGGAGTCGTTGCGCCTCGTCGACGACTACCGCGGCGCGGGTGTGCCCGACGGTGCGAAGAGCCTCACGTTCGCGCTGCGCTTCCGTGCGCCGGACCGCACGCTCACGGCCGCCGAGGCGACCGCGGCGAAGCTCGCAGGCGTCGGTGTCGCCGCCGAGCGCTTCGGGGCGGCACTGCGTGAGTAGGGCCGCACCCGCGTGATTTGCGGTGCCGACGCCGCAGAGGCTATCGTCGGCCCATGCCTTCGGCTGCGCACTTCTCCGCCACGCTCGTTCCGAGCGTCGCTCCCGCGCGCCGACGTCTGGCCGGACGCCGATTCTAGGCGACGCAACGCACCTCGGATCAGGGGAGCTGTGGGCGTCGCCGTCTGAAGCCCACGACCCCAGACTCTAAGGTGGAATCCATGACATACTCGGTCGCCGTCTCCGGCGCATCCGGCTATGCGGGCGGTGAGATCCTCCGGATCCTCGCCGCACATCCCGACGTCCAGATCCGCACCGTCACCGCGCACTCGAACGCGGGGCAGCCCCTCATCCAGCACCAGCCGCACCTCCGCTCGCTCGCGCACTTTTCTCTGCAGCCGTCGACCCCCGAGGTGCTCGCGGGGCACGACATCGTGTTCCTGGCCCTGCCGCACGGCCAGTCGGGGAGCTTCACCGACGCCCTGGCGGACACGCCCCTGGTGATCGACGCCGGAGCGGATCACCGTCTCGAGTCGGTCGCGGACTGGGACCGGTTCTACGGCGGCGACTTCCACGACCCGTGGACCTACGGGGTGCCCGAACTGCTCGTCGGCGGCCGCAAGCAGCGCGAGCACCTCGCCGGAGCCACGCGCATCGCCGCGCCGGGCTGCAACGCGAGCGCCGTGAGCCTGAGCCTCGCCCCGGGCGTCGCGGCCGGAGTCATCGATCCGTCCGACATCGTCAGCGTGCTCGCGGTCGGGCCGAGCGGCGCGGGCAGGAGCCTGAAGACCAACCTGCTCGCCAGCGAGATCCTCGGCAGCGCCAACCCGTACGCGGTCGGCGGCACGCATCGGCACATCCCCGAGATCCGCCAGGCGCTCGCAGCCGCACGTGCGTCGGAAGATCGCGCCGATGTCGGAGGATTCGGCGACGATCATCCGACGCACGGCGGATTCTCCGACCGAGGGCACGCCGACGACGGCATTCGGATCTCGTTCACCCCGGTCCTGGTACCGATGTCACGCGGCATCCTCGCCACGAGCACCGCGCCGATCGCGAAGGGTGCGACGGATGCCGATATCCGTGCCGCGTGGGAGGCCGCGTACGGCGACGAGACGTTCGTGCAGCTTCTTCCGGCGGGTCAGTTCCCGCGCGCCGCCGACGTCCTCGGCGCCAACACCGCGCTCATCGGCCTCGCGATCGACCGGCCCGCCAACCGGGTCGTCGTGGTCGCTGCACTCGACAATCTCGTCAAGGGCACCGCCGGCGCGGCCATCCAGTCCATGAACATCGCGCTGGGCCTTCCCGAGGCGACGGCCCTCACCGTGAATGGGACCGCCCCGTGAACGCCGCGACTGTCGCGGATGACGCCGGCGCACGAGCCGTGAAAGGAACAACGCCGTGAGCGTCACCGCACCCGAGGGATTCGAAGCGGCCGGCGTCGCGGTCGGTCTCAAGTCCAGCGGCGGGCCCGATGTCGCCGTCGTCGTCAACCGTGGACCGCTCAAGCTCGGAGCGGCGGTGTTCACGAGCAACCGCGCGAAGGCCAACCCGATCATCTGGTCGCAGCAGGTGATCCAGGACGGCGTCGTCGAGGCGATCGTGCTCAACTCCGGGGGAGCGAACTGCTTCACGGGCTCCTTCGGGTTCCAGACGACACACCAGACCGCCGAGAAGGCGGCTGAGCTGCTCGGCATCAGTGCGGGTGACGTCCTGATCTGCTCGACGGGCCTCATCGGCACCGGTGACGAGGTCTTCCGCGCCAAGGTCCTCGACGGCACCGAGCAGGGCATCGCCCAGCTCAGCGCCGACGGCGGCGAAGCGGCATCCCTGGCGATCATGACGACCGACTCGAAGCCGAAACGCTCGGTCGTCGCCAGCGAAGGCTGGTCGATCGGCGGCATGGCGAAGGGCGCCGGGATGCTGGCACCAGGGCTCGCGACGATGCTCGTGGTGATCACCACCGACGCGGTGCTCGAGGCAGCCGAGGCGGATTCGGCGCTGCGCCGCGCGACGGGCATCACCTTCGACCGCCTCGACTCCGACGGCTGCATGTCCACAAACGACCAGGTCACGCTCCTGGTGAGCGGGGCCAGCGGCATCCGCCCCGAGCCTGCGGACTTCGCGGCGGCCCTCACCGAGGTGTGCCTCGACCTGGCGCAGCAGCTGCAGGGCGACGCGGAGGGCGCGAGCCACGACATCACGATCCGGGTCGTGCATGCGGCATCCGAATCCGACGCGGTCGAGGTCGGCCGCTCGGTCGCCCGCAACAACCTCTTCAAGGCCGCGATCTTCGGCAACGACCCGAACTGGGGCCGGGTGCTCGCCGCGATCGGCACGACGGCCGCCGAATTCGACCCGTACGACGTGGATGTGTGGATGAACGGCGTTCGCGTGTGCAGCCAGGGCGCGCCCGACGCCTCACGCGAGGACGTCGACCTCACGCCCCGCGCGACCGATCTGCTCATCGACCTCCGCGTCGGCGAGGCCACAGCCACCATCCTCACGAACGACCTCACGCACGACTACGTCCATGAGAACAGCGCATACGCGACATGACCGATATCGATCTGCAAGACACCGATCCCGCCGAGGCGAGCGCCAAAGCCGCGACCCTGATCGAGTCGCTGCCGTGGCTGCGGCGCTTCAGCGACCAGGTCATCGTGATCAAATACGGCGGCAACGCCATGGTCAGCGACGAGCTGCAGGACGCGTTCGCAGCCGACGTCGCCTACCTTCGCTACGTCGGGGTCAAACCCGTCGTCGTGCACGGCGGCGGACCGCAGATCTCGTCGATGCTCGACCGGCTCGCCATCCCGAGTGAGTTCAAGGGCGGCTACCGTGTCACCAGCACCGAGGCGATCAGCGTCGTGCGCATGGTGCTCACCGGCCAGATCAACCCGCAGCTGGTCGCGAAGATCAACGCGCACGGCCCGCACGCGACCGGCCTCTCAGGCGAGGACGCGGGGCTGTTCGGCGGGCGGCGGCGCGGGGTCATCGTCGACGGCGTCGAGCACGATCTCGGTCGCGTCGGCGATGTCGTCGAGGTCGACCCGCAGCCCGTGCACGACCAGCTCGCCGCCGGTCGCATCCCGGTCGTCTCGAGCATCGCGCCCGACCTCGACCACGCCGGCCACTCGCTCAACGTGAACGCGGATGCCGCAGCCGCGGCCCTCGCGATCGCCCTGGGCGCGGCCAAGCTCGTCGTGCTGACCGATGTGCCCGGGCTCTACGCCGACTGGCCCAACCGCGACTCCCTCGTCTCGCACCTGACCGCCGCGGAGCTGCGAACGATGCTGCCGACGCTCGAATCGGGCATGATCCCGAAGATGCAGGCGTGCCTGGACGCGGTCGAGGGCGGCGTCGAGACGGCCGCGATCATCGACGGCCGTGTGCCCCACTCGGTGCTCGTCGAGATCTTCACCAGCAAGGGAATCGGAACGGAAGTGGTGCTCGGATGAGTTGGCAGGATGACGCAGGACGCGACCTGGTGCGCAGCTTCGGCGACCGGATGGCGCTGTTCGTCCGCGGCGAAGGCGCCTACCTGTGGGATGCCGACGACCGGCGTTACCTCGACTTCCTCGCCGGGATCGCGGTGAACTCGCTCGGGCACGCCCACCCCGTCTTCGTCCAGGCGATCGCCCGGCAGGCGGCGACCCTGGCGCACGTGTCGAACTACTTCGCCACGCCGCCCCAGCTCGAGCTCGCCGCCCGGCTGAAGCGCCTCGCAGGAACGGGCGATTCGGGGCGCGTCTACTTCGGCAACTCGGGAGCCGAGGCCAACGAGGCCGCGTTCAAGCTCGCCCGACTGCATGGCGGTGCCGACAAGCCGCGCATCCTCGCCCTGACCGATGCCTTCCACGGCCGCACGATGGGAACGCTCGCCCTGACCGGCAAGCCCTACATGCAGGCGCCTTTCCTGCCGATGACTCCCGGCGTCGAGTTCATCGACTCGACGATCGAAGCCCTCGAGGCTGCGCTCGATGACCGGGTGGCCGCCCTCTTCGTCGAGCCGATCAAGGGCGAGGCCGGCGTCGTCGAGCTGCCCGAGGGGTTCCTGCAGGCCGCGCGTGCGCTGACCGAGGCTCACGGGGCGCTGCTGATCATCGACGAGATCCAGACCGGCGCCGGCCGCACAGGGGAGTGGTTCGCGTTCCAGCACGCCGGCATCACCCCTGACGCGATCACCGTCGCCAAAGGCATCGGCGGCGGCTTCCCGATCGGGGCGCTCATCACCTTCGGGCACGCGAGCGACCTGTTCTACCCAGGTACCCACGGCTCGACCTTCGGCGGCAACGCCCTGGGAACCGCCGTCTCGTCCGCCGTGCTCGGCGAGATCGAAGACGAGGGGCTGGTGCGCAACGCCGCCGAGCGCGGGCAGCAGCTGCGCGAGTCGATCGTCGCGCTCGACTCGCCACTGGTCGCCGGATGCCGCGGCCGGGGCCTGCTGATCGGTGTCGGGCTGCGGCATCCCGTCGCCAAGGCGATCGTCGCCGCCGCGCAGGAGCACGGGCTGATCATCAACGCGCCGAACGATGAGACGATCCGGCTGGTGCCTGCGCTGAACATCGGCGATGCCGAGGTTGACGAGTTCCTCCAGCTGTTCGGCGCGTCGCTGCGCACCGTCGAGGACGCCCTCGTCCTCGACGCGGCGCCTCGGGAGGCGGGGGCATGACCCGGCACCTCCTGCGTGACGACGATCTGACCGCCGCGGAGCAGTCCGAGATCCTCGACCTTGCCGTCGCCGTGAAGAAGGACCGCTGGAAGCTCAAGCCGCTCGCCGGCCCGCAGACGGTCGCGGTCATCTTCGACAAGTCCTCCACACGCACGCGGGTCTCGTTCGCGGTCGGAATCGCCGATCTCGGAGGTTCGCCCCTGATCATCTCGACCGCCAACAGCCAGCTGGGCGGCAAGGAGACGCCGTCAGACACGGCGCGCGTGCTCGAGCGACAGGTCGCCGCGATCGTGTGGCGCACGTACGCGCAGGCGGGATTGGAAGAGATGGCGGCCGGCACCACCGTGCCCGTCGTGAATGCGCTGAGCGACGACTTCCACCCGTGCCAGCTGCTGGCCGACCTGCTCACGATCCAGGAGCACAAAGGCGAGCTGCGGGGGCTGACGCTCGCGTTCTTCGGCGACGGCCGCTCGAACATGGCCCACTCGTACATGCTCGCCGGTGTCACCGCGGGCATGCACGTGCGGGTCGCCTCGCCGGAGAGCTACGCGCCCCGCGAGGACGTCGTCGCGGATGCCGACCGTCGCGCCGGTGAGACGGGCGGCTCGCTGACCCTCTACACCGATGCGAATGAGGCGGCGGCCGGAGCGGACGTGATCGTCACCGACACCTGGGTGTCGATGGGCAAGGAGGAGGAGAAGCTGGCACGCCTGCGCGACCTGGGAGAGTACAAGGTCACGCGCGAGCTGATGACCCTCGCCAAGCCCGACGCGATCTTCATCCACTGCCTTCCCGCCGATCGCGGCTACGAGGTCGAGGCCGAGGTCATCGACGGGCCGCAGAGCGTCGTGTGGGACGAAGCCGAGAACCGACTGCACGCGCAGAAGGCGCTGCTGGTGTGGCTGCTTCGTCAGCAGTGATGGGTATCCCCGGTCGTTGAGCGAACGAAGCGAGAAGTATCGGCTCTGGCTCTCCACCCGCTGGAGCCGGCTGAACGGTCCGCAGCGCGTGGGCGGTGTCGATCTCGCCCGCGGACTCGCGGTGATCGGCATGGTCGCCGCGCACCTGCTCTGGATCGACGACTTCGACTTCGCGGACACCGCCACCTGGGTCGCCGTGGTCGAGGGGCGCTCCTCGATTCTGTTCGCCACCCTCGCAGGCGTGTCGATCGGACTGGTGACCGGCGGCCGCACACCGCTCGCCGGGGCAGAGATGCGGCTCGCACGGGAACATCTGGCCGTGCGGGCTGCCGTCCTCTGGCTCATCGGGATCGGCCTGATCGCGACCGGTGTGCCCGTCTACGTGATCCTTCCGGCATACGCGATTCTGTTCCTGATCGCGCTGCTGCTGGTCTCACTGCGGGCGCGCACCCTGTTCCTCCTCGCCGGCGCCCTCGCCCTGGTCACGCCGTTGCTGCAGGCGCTGCTGGATGCGCTGCCGTTCTGGTCGACCCCGTGGGGGCAGCTGGCCTCGGTCGCGACCGGCTGGCACTACCCGTTTCCGGTCTGGATCGCCTTCGTGACCGCCGGACTCGGCGTGGCCCGGGCCGGCATCACGCGCACACGCGTGCAGCTGTGGATGGTCGGCGCGGGTGCGGCGCTCGCGCTGGCGGGCTACGGCCTGGACGGTCTCAGTGGGGCGGATGCGGCATCCGGCGCCGTCTCCTTCAGCAGTGCCGTCTGGACGGCGGATCCGCACTCCACCGGTCTGCTCGAAGTCATCGGGTCAGGTGGGTTCGCGCTCGCCGTGATCGGGCTCTGCCTCCTGGCGTGCCGCACCTTCCTCACGTGGGTCGTGCTTCCGCTGCGTGCCGTCGGAGCGATGCCGCTCACCGCATATACCGTGCAGCTGCTCGTCTGGGCGATCGTGGCCGCGACGGTGCTCGGCGACCCCGGCGATCTGCGCGGCTTTCGCGACCTCGAGCCGTTCTGGCCGATGACGATGACCCTCATTCTCGCTTGCACCGCGTGGGCGCTGCTGATCGGTCGCGGGCCGCTGGAGTGGGTCGTGGACCGCATCGCACGACCGACGGTGCGGCGTCGATAGGCTGAGCGGATGAGCGAAACCAAGGGCGAAGGCACGAACGAGGGCGCACTCTGGGGCGCCCGATTCGCGACGGGTCCCTCACCCGAGCTCGCCGCATTGAGCCGTTCGACGCACTTCGACTGGGACCTCGCGCTCTATGACATCGCCGGCTCCCACGCACATGCGAAGGCGCTCGCCGCCGCCGGATACCTCGATGCCGACCAGGAGCGACGCATGCACGCGGGGCTCGACACCCTCGCGGCCGGCATCGTCGACGGAAGCCTGCGGCCGGACCCCGACGACGAGGATGTGCACGGTGCCCTCGAGTCCGCGCTGATCGACACGGTCGGCGCCGAGCTCGGCGGAAGACTCCGCGCAGGACGCAGCCGCAACGACCAGATCGCCACGCTCGTGCGGATGTATCTGCTCGACCACTCCCGAACGATCGCGCGCGACATCCTCCGTCTCATCGATGCGATCGTCGCGCAGGCGGAGGGGAATCCGACCGCGATCATGCCGGGTCGCACGCACCTTCAGCACGCTCAGCCGATCCTGCTCGCCCACCACCTGCAAGCACACGCCTGGCCACTTGTGCGTGATCTCGAGCGCCTCCGCGACTGGTCAGGCCGTGCGTCGGTGTCGCCGTACGGCGGGGGAGCGCTGGCAGGCTCATCGCTCGGTCTGGACCCGGCATTGGTCGCTCAGGAGCTCGGCCTCTCCCGCCCTGCCGAGAACTCGCTGGATGGCACATCGGCGCGCGACGTCGTCGCCGAGTTCGCGTACATCACTGCTCAGCTCGGAATCGACGTCTCGCGCTTCGCCGAGGACATCATCTTGTGGAACACGCGCGAGTTCGGCTTCGTGACCCTCGACGACGGCTTCTCGACGGGCTCGAGCATCATGCCGCAGAAGAAGAACCCCGACATCGCCGAGCTCGCGCGTGGCAAGGCCGGAAGGCTCGTGGGCAACCTCACCGGATTGCTCACGACGCTCAAGGGCCTGCCGCTTGCTTACAACCGCGACCTCCAGGAAGACAAAGAACCGGTCTTCGACTCGATCGCAACACTCGAGGTGCTGCTTCCCGCGTTTGCGGGCATGGTGGCGACGCTCCGCTTCGACACTGCCCGCATGTCCGACCTGGCACCTCAGGGCTTCTCCCTCGCGACGGATGTCGCCGACTGGCTGGTGCGCCGCGGCGTGCCCTTCCGTGACGCCCACGAGGCATCTGGCGCGCTCGTGCGCCTCTGCGAGGAACGGGGGATCGAACTCTCGGAGGTCACCGATGCGATGCTCGCCTCCGTGTCGATGGACCTGTCGCCCGATGTGCGCGAGGTGCTCACGATCGAGGGTTCGGTCGCGAGCCGCAACGGGGTGGGGGGCACGGCTCCCGAGCGGGTCACCGAGCAGCGCGCCGAGCTCGTCTCGCGGGCCCAGTCGGTCGCGCACGCCCTCGGTCTATGATCGTCAGTTCGTGTGCTGAGCCGCCCGCAGAGCGCCCGCGACATCGTCTGCGGCGTCCCTCGTGCTCGAGATGAGCGCGCGGAGATCCCGCGCTGTCTCTGGGCTCTGCGCCGAGAGATCGATGGCGCGCAGGAACGCGAGGGCGACCACGGCGTCCTGATGCGCGCCGAGGGCGTCCTGCAGCGCCTGACGGGCCTCGATCGTCTTGTCCGCCTCGGAGCCCAGGACCGGCTGGGCGAGTTCGACCGCGTATCGGTGGCGTTTGGCCGCCTTGCGGGCGTCGTGCAGCAGCCCGCCGACATGAGCGTCTCCGGCAGCCGCCGCCGCGCGCGTGCGGCGCAGTCCTTCGCGCACCTCCGCGTCCGCTTTCTCGACGCGGTGACGAGCGCGCGCGGCGGGTCGGCCGGCCTCGGCCCCGAACGGTGCATCCTCCCTCCAGCGTTCGAGCTGCGCGAAGAGTGCGACGCCGCGGGCACCGCCAAGTGCTTCGGTCGCCGCCCGCCAGGCCTCGATGCGTCGCGTTGCGATGTCCTCGTCGATGACCCGTCGCACCGCGAGAGTCTGCGACGGGTCTGCGAAGCGTTCGGCCAGCACCTGGAGGTCCCGCACCTCGCCGAGCAGCATCCCCGCCCATTTCAGCTCCTTCGCGAGGCTCTCGCGCTCGACGCGCTGATACACGTCTGGAAAGGTGCGCAGGGTCGCACGCAGCCGACGGATCGCGACCCGCACACGATGCACCACGCTCTCGTCCTGCGCGGCGAGGGCCGCGCGGCAATCGAGGATGACGTCGCACTGTGCCCCGACATACGCCTGGACGAGCGCGCCGATCGTGGCGGCAGGGGCGTCAGGACGGGCCGCAGTCGTACCAGCTGGCATGCGGTCAGTCTGGCATGACGACCCGGCCGCTGCGGATCACGGTGGGAGACGAAGAGCAGGGCACGTATGAGAACCTCCAGGACGCGCTCGCGTCGCTGCTGCCGCTGCTGCTGCAGCTCGCGCTGCCCGACGACCTCCAGTGTCGCTCGGGCTCGGAGTGGGTCCGGTGCGCACCATCGAAGCGTCCGGCGGTGCGATCGACGAGGGACCGGGATGGTGGGCCGCGCGTGAGGCGATCGACACGGTGCACCGCAAGCAGCAGCGCGCCGCGCCGCGGGCGCGCACCTGGGTTGCCGCGGCGCCAGGAGAGGATGCCCTCATGCAGTCCACCGTCTCTGTGGCCAACGCCTACCTGCTGGCACGCGACGAAGTCGTGGGTGGAATGAGCGAGCGCACACGTCGCCTTCGCGTATGGACGGTGCCTTCGGGTCACACAGCGTGAACTTGCGGGCGCCGAGGGGATCACTCAACCCGCGGTCTCCCGAGCGCTCGCAAGCGCCGGGGCGGGTGCCGTGATCGAGGGCTTCTTCGCCCTGCGAGGTCGAGGCGGACAGCTCGGCCGAAGCATCCGTCCGCCCGCTGATAGCCTCGAACGCGTGTCTTCCCCCGCTCTGATCTCGAGAGCGCCTGCGATCGATCCGACGTTCGAGAACGTCTGGGACGAACTCGTCTGGCGCGGACTCGTCCACGTGTCGACCGACGAGGGTGCCCTGCGCACGCTGCTCGCCGGGCCCCCGATCACGTACTACTGCGGGTTCGATCCCACTGCTCCGAGCCTGCACCTGGGCAACCTGGTGCAGCTGCTCCTGATGCGAAGGCTGCAGCTCGCCGGTCACAAGCCACTCGGCCTCGTCGGAGGTTCGACCGGCCTCGTCGGCGACCCGAGGCCGTCGGCCGAGCGCGCGCTCAACACCAAGGAGACGGTCGCCGAATGGGTCGGCTACCTGCGCTCGCAGATCGAGCGCTTTCTGAGCTTCGAGGGCGAGAACGCCGCCCGCATGGTCAACAACCTCGACTGGACCGCCCCGCTGAGCGCGATCGATTTCCTCCGCGACATCGGCAAGCACTACCGCGTGGGCACGATGCTGAAGAAGGATGCCGTCAGCGCACGCCTCAATTCGGATGAAGGCATCAGCTACACCGAGTTCAGCTACCAGATCCTGCAGGGCCTCGACTACCGCGAGCTCTTCCTGCAGTACGGCTGCGTGCTGCAGACGGGAGGCAGCGACCAGTGGGGGAACCTCACGAGCGGTGTGGACCTGATCCACCGCGCCGAGGGCAAGAGCGTGCACGCGATCGGCACGCCGCTCATCACGAACAGTGACGGCCGCAAGTTCGGCAAGAGCGAGGGCAATGCGATCTGGCTCGACGCGAAGCTCACGAGCCCGTACGCGATGTACCAGTTCTGGCTCAACACCGACGATGCCGACGTCGCCGACAGGCTCAAGGTCTTCACGTTCCTCACGCGTGCCGAGATCGAGGACGTGGTGGCAGCACACGAGGCCGAGCCGTTCCGCCGCATCGGGCAGAAGCGCGTGGCCCTCGAGGTCACGAGTCTGGTGCACGGTGAGAATGCCGCCGCCGCGGCCATCGCGGCATCCGATGCCCTGTTCGGGCAGGGCGACCTCACGGCGCTCGACGCGGTCACGCTGGCGAGTGCGCTGCGCGAGCTGCCGAACGCGGAGCTGCCGTCGGGGACTCCGGTGGTGCAGGCGCTCGTCGACACCGGACTGGTCACGAGCCTCAGCGAGGCGCGGCGTGCGATCGCCCAGGGTGGCGTCACGGTCGACGGGGTGAAGATCGACGACGACTCTGCCGTCGTCCACGGCGCGCTCCCCGGTGGTGTGTCGGTGCTGCGACGCGGCAAGAAGACGCTCGCGGGCGTCTTCGTGCGAGGGTAGTCCGGCGGCGCATGCCCTTCACACCGAGTCACGCGGTCGTCGCGCTGCCGTTCCTGCGCACACCGCTCGTTCCCGCCGCGATCGCGGTGGGCGCGATGGCGCCGGACCTTCCCCTCTTCCTCCGCGGGATGCCGCTGCACTACGGACGGACCCACAGCCTGGAGTGGCTTCCGCTCACGATCCTGGTCGCCCTCGGCCTCCTGCTGATGTGGCGGTGTGCGCTGCGCCCGGTCGTCCGTGAGCTGTCGCCCTCCCTCCTCGCCGAGCGTCTCCCCTCAGGATGGGATGCCGGGGCCGCGGTGTCTCTGCGCGAGACGTTCGCGATCACCGGCTCGCCGCCGCGTGTGTCCTGGCGGGGCATCCTCCTCCTGCTGACTTCGCTGGCGATCGGCATCGTCAGCCACGTAGTGTGGGATCTCTTCACGCACGAAGGGCGCTGGGGCGTGCAGGCGGTTCCCGCGCTCGATGAGCTGTGGGGACCCCTCACCGGGTTCAAGTGGCTGCAGCACGGCTCATCGCTGATCGGTCTCGTGGTCCTGGCGGTGTGGGCCATACTGTGGCTGCGTCGCCGGCGCCCGGTGGCCGTGGCGCGGCTCGTGCCCGATGCGGTGCGGTGGGCGTGGTGGCTGTCGCTTCCGGTGATCCTGCTCGCGGCGTGGGGCATCGGCCTTCTCATCTACGGACCCCTCACCGGACAGTGGCGGGTCGAGCATCTGGCGTACCGCATGCTGCCCCCGGCATGCGCGGTGTGGGGTGCGCTGTCGGTTGCGCTATCGATCGGGGTTCAGGTGCTCCGTGCGAGAACCCGTCGCGCGGACGGACGAGTCAGCGCCATTCGGCCGCGTCGCGACCCCAACGCCGCGGCGGACTGAACCCGGTCGGACCCCCGTCGTAGGCGAGGGCGGGTGCTGCCGTGATCACGCCGAGCCCTCCGACGTCGAACTCCTGCACGTGCCGCGCGGGGTCGAAGGAACGATCAGCCGGCTGCGGGTCGCGGGTGCGCGGCATCCCGAGCAGCTCGGCGGCGATTCGACGGAGTGAGGTCTCCACGATCCACCCAGCGCCCTCGACATTCCGGCGTGCGAGGGCGCGGAGAATGCCGGCGGCCAGCAGGTAGCCGGCGCTGTGGTCGAGTGCCTGGACGGGAAGCGCGCCCGGCGATTCGCCGTCGTCCGACTCGATCCACGCGATGCCGCTCGCCGCCTGCACCAGGCTGTCGAACCCGCGTCGGTCGGCCGCCGAGTCGTCCGCGCCCCACGCGGTGAGGCGCGCGGCGACGAGCGAAGGATGCCGGGAGATGAGGGATGCGGGTGCAAGCCCGAGTCGCTCGAGCGCACGGGCGCGGTACCCGGTCACCACGACGTCCGCGGTCGCGAGGAGGCGCTCGAAGCGCTCGCGGTCCGCAGAGGCCCCGAGGTCGAGGATCGTCGAACGCTTGCCGTGACCGGTGTCGAAGTGCTGCCATTCCGGCTCCGGCAGGCGCGGCGGGTCGATCCGCAGGACGTCGGCGCCGAGCAGTGCGAGCGTGCGCGTGGCGACGGGCCCGGCGATCACGCGCGTGAGATCGAGCACACGGATGCCGCGCAACGGCGCTTCGGGCGGTCCCCCCGCGCGGCGGTGGGGGAGCGCATCACCCGCCCGCGCGACGTCGATGATCGGGGTGTCGCGCAACTCTGCGTCGACAGGCGCGTTCTCGTGCGCGACGGGCACACAGAGTCCTCCCGCACCGGTGACGGCCTCCGCGGCCACTGCCGCCGGCAGGCCGCGCAGGGATGCGGCGACCTCATGCTTTCCGGCATCGGCGGGAAGGCCCAGTCCGCGACGAAGCGCCGCAGCGTGGTGCGGATAGTTGCCGTGCGTGCGCACCCACCCGTCGGATGACCGGAAGAATCCAGACAGGGGTGCCCATACCGTGGGCGCTTCGCCGCCCACGCGGAGGTGCCGTTCGCTCGCGTATGCGACGGCGATGCGGTCGGCGTCGGGCGTGATCTCTCGGCCGCCGACGAGCTCGGCAGCGGAGAGTGATGCGGCGGCTACGCTCGCCCACGCCAGCGAGGCGACGTCGAGATGCGCGGAGAGCGGTACTTCGGGCGGGGGCTCCTGCACCACCTGGACACGGGTCGGCTCGGCGCCGAGGCACGACCAGACCTGTTCCAGCATCTCCCGGCCGGTCGATGCCCCCGGCGTCATACCCGTCGTGGCTCCATGCAGGGAGGCTACGCCGCACACGAAGCGCACGCCAGGGGAGGGGCGTAACCCTTGGTCGAAACCGCGTCTTTCCGGGCATCCGGCGCACGACACGCCCGGGCTGCGGGCCGGATTTGCCACACTTGCCGAACCCACGTAACTTATTACTTGTTCGCCCCACAGGGAAGCGGAGAGGCCGAGAGCCTTACCCCCCTCAAGCGGAGAACCACCTCTATCTGAATCGACACTCATTGAGTGTTGCGACCTCCGGGTCTAAGATGGAGGTTCCCACTCCTCTCAGCTGCCGAAGAGTGCTGCTCGTAGACGCTCCAAGCGTCACGGTCGGCCGATTTGACATGCGGACGGAGGGGGATAAGATAGAGAAGTTGCCCAGCGGGCCGGCTGAATCGCCGAGACCCAGGGCCGCAGATCTAGCTTCGTGAGGTGTCGTCACAGACAGCTGCTCCCGACTTCGAGTCGCGGATCGCTGATTTGACACGCGGATCGCGAAGCGTAAGATAGAGAAGTTGCCCTGCAGGAAGGCCGAGAGGCCGGAGGCAGGAGCATCCGATCCTTGAGAACTCAACAGCGTGCACTTGTCAAATGCCAAAAAACCTCGCGGTCAGCTTGTCTGGCCGATGAGATTCTTTTGAGATTAAACGAGATGTCAGCAATGACATCCGATCGTCAGATCAAACTCGCACGGCTCGACCCATTCCGGTCTTGTCGCGCAAAATTCTTTTACGGAGAGTTTGATCCTGGCTCAGGATGAACGCTGGCGGCGTGCTTAACACATGCAAGTCGAACGGTGAAGGAGAGCTTGCTCTCTGGATCAGTGGCGAACGGGTGAGTAACACGTGAGCAATCTGCCCCTGACTCTGGGATAAGCGTTGGAAACGACGTCTAATACCGGATACGCGACGCGAAGGCATCTTCAGCGTCGGGAAAGAACTTCGGTCAAGGATGAGCTCGCGGCCTATCAGCTAGTTGGTGAGGTAATGGCTCACCAAGGCGACGACGGGTAGCCGGCCTGAGAGGGTGACCGGCCACACTGGGACTGAGACACGGCCCAGACTCCTACGGGAGGCAGCAGTGGGGAATATTGCACAATGGGCGCAAGCCTGATGCAGCAACGCCGCGTGAGGGACGACGGCCTTCGGGTTGTAAACCTCTTTTAGCAGGGAAGAAGCGAAAGTGACGGTACCTGCAGAAAAAGCACCGGCTAACTACGTGCCAGCAGCCGCGGTAATACGTAGGGTGCAAGCGTTATCCGGAATTATTGGGCGTAAAGAGCTCGTAGGCGGTTTGTCGCGTCTGCTGTGAA
>WOYI011510214.1_pt1 | contig 44613 bp, 47 predicted proteins | sample 6423411 | NCBI WGS metagenome assembly WOYI01 (sample SAMN13441803, study PRJNA592873) | oil field metagenome | biome: oil field; feature: oil-well bore; material: oil-contaminated soil; isolation source: oil-contaminated soil from oil-well borehole | place: Germany: Wietze | collected 2016-10-18 ... | reverse complement strand
CCGTCGACGTCTACCTTGGCAAGGTAGCACTCTACCACTGAGTTACGCCCGCTCATGGAAACGGCGCTGAATATAACAAATAGATATCTATTGTCAACAAAAATAATAAAAAAATTGATAATTGATTACAGATCTTCATATTAATTTCTAATTTAGTAATGCCTGTCGGAAGAGTAACAGAATTTAATTCACTACGCTCTTGTACAGCTTTATAAAATAATCAATCCCTGAATAAATCGTGAGGAATAAAGCGATATAAAGAACCACCGTTCCAACAATGTGAGCATTAATGCCAAAAATCGAATAATGTATCATTAAAGCGGTAACAGCTATTATTTGCGTTACAGTTTTTTGTTTTCCCAGAATACTTGCCTGTATGTAAATTCCTTCAGAAGACGCTATGCTTCTTATCACATCAACAATTAAATCCCGAATAATTGTTATGGCAACTATCCAGGCCGGTATACGGCCAATAGGAATCATCAGAATCATTGCTGTATTGACTATGATTTTATCGGCAATGGGATCGAGGAATTTTCCCATTGTGGTTATCATGTGATATTTTCTGGCGATATAACCATCAAAGAAATCTGTAATGGATGCCACAACAAACAATCCTGCTATAACCAAACTCCAGAATTCGCCTGGATCAGAAAGCAGGATAAAAAGAAAAGGAACAACACTGATTCTCATCAATGTTATGGTGTTGGGCAAATTGAAAGTTTCGCGCCTTGAAATCATTATTTTATTCCTGTAGTAATTTTAGCTTGTCTAATCTATTTTTTAGGCACTTTTTTCCAGTCTTCCAAAAACGCTGCTATTCCTTTTTCCGTTAATGGATGTTTTACCAACTGGGCTATTACTTTAAAAGGAATTGTAGCTATATCCGCACCCATTAAAGCCGCATCCAAAACATGACGAGGATGGCGAATACTGGCAACGATAACTTCTGTTTCATAACAATAATTCTCATAGATTGTAATGATTTGATCAACTATTTCCATACCGTCGTGAGCAATATCATCCAAACGGCCGACAAACGGGCTGACATAACGGGCTCCCGCCTTTGCCGCCATTAACGCCTGAAGCGGAGAAAATATCAAGGTCTGATTTACATCGATACCGGCATCGGCGAACATCCTTGTCGCTTTCAATCCTTCCGTGGATAGAGGAACTTTAATCACAACATTAGTTCCCAGGCGTGCCAGCTTTTTACCCTCGGAAAACATCGCTTTTGCCTCCAGAGCCATAACTTCCAGACTTACCGGTCCTTTTACAATTTTTAATATATCTTTAACAACAGAGTCAAAATCTTTTTTTTCTTTGGCAATCAGCGATGGATTGGTTGTAACGCCGTCTACCATCCCTAAAGCAATTCCTTCTTTTATTTCTTCTACATTAGCAGTATCAATAAAAAATTTCATAAATTCTCCTGTTGAGTTTACATATTTTTTTCTACTTTATATTTATCACTGCATTCTTTGCTACAAAAATAATAATCCCTGCCGGATATTTCCTTCTTAAAGGCCTGGCTAATCGGAACATAGATATGGCAAACAGGGTCTTCGATCAAATCTTCTCCCTTTTTAACCTCTGTTTTATATTTATCATACTCATTTCCGGGAGACTTTAATTGTCGAACGGATTTGAATATCTTATACATTAAATAAATCAATAAGAAAAATAAAAGAAGACGAAAAAACATAATATTCCTAAACAGGTTGATTTTTATCCTGGATTATTTTGACAATTTTATTATCAGTTAATCTGTCTTTCAATCCGCGAATGGAAATACAAAAAACAGGGTGAATTAAATAAGATGCTAATTCACATAACGGCTCCAAAACAAAGCGCCTTTTGTGCATTTCCGGATGCGGCACTATCAAATCAGCTTCCTGAACCAGATCCTGACCGTAAAAAAGAAGATCGAGATCTATAATCCTCGGGCCACCTTTCACTTCCTGCTTCCGTCCCATGTCCTTTTCGATATTTTGCAATTTTTCGAATAGATCATGAGCAGAAAGAACCGTCTTAACTTCTGCAACTGCATTTATAAAAAAATCCTGATTTTCAATACCTACCGGTTCCGTTTCATAAAAAGACGAAACCCTCGTTACCTGTATTTCCTTGTTTTGGGAAAGACTTTCAACGGCATACTGGCAGTTTTTCAAAGCGTTGCCTAAATTAGAACCAATCCCGATATAGCATATTACACCGTTCAAATTTTTAAATGCCTTTTTAAGTCTTTTCCCTTAATCCCAGAACATCCTGCATATCATACAGGCCATTTTGCTGATTGACAATCCACTGTGCCGCACGAATCGCTCCTTTGGCAAAATTATCGCGGTTATGGGCACGGTGAATGAATTCCAGTCTTTCTCCAATTCCACCAAAAATAACTGTATGATCGCCGGCAATATCCCCGGCACGAATTGTTTGTATACCTATTTCTTTTTTAGTTCTCTCACCGATCAAACCTCGCCGGGAATAAACTAATGATTCTTCCATATTCCGCCCCAGTTTGTCAGATATAACCTTTGCCATTTGCAGTGCCGTCCCACTGGGAGCGTCTTTTTTTAAATGATGATGAGCTTCAATAATTTCGACATCATAATCATCTTTGAGTATCCCTGCGCAATATTCCAAAACTTTTAACATCACATTTACACCAACGCTCATGTTGGGAGTTAATACACATCGTGTATTTTTTGCCAGTTCATTAATTTCCTTTTTTTCAGAGTCAGTAAATCCGGTCGATCCGATAACAATGGCACGATTTCTTTGATTGGCTATTTTAAAATAATTAAGAGATGTTTCATGATTGGTAAAGTCGATAACAACATCCGCCTGATCAATACAATCAGTTAATTTGTCGCAAGCTAAAATACCCGTATTGCCCAATCCCAACCCTTGACCTATATCACGGCCGATAATAGGGTGCCCTGCTACTTCTACTGCTGCGACAATATTGATACCTTCCGTAATGGAAATGAGGCTGATAATTTTGCCGCCCATTCTTCCAGCTGCTCCGGTAACAACCGCCTTGACCATAAATTATCTCCCTAAGTATCAGTTCCCGGCCAAATAATTATATCAAGCCGTAATTGATCATAACTTTTTTTAACTTTTTAAAATTAGCCTCAGCCATCTTACAAAGCGGCAACCTGTATTCATACTCTATTTTACCCATGAGCGCCAGAGCAGCTTTAACAGGAATGGGATTAACCTCAATAAAAAGCATATCAATCAATGCGCTCATCTTATAATGCAGATCCTTGGCTCCGGCCATATCACCTGCGAAAAAAACATCAACTAGTCCGGCCATATCAGCGGGTGCCACATTGGAGACAACAGAAATAACTCCGGCGCCGCCAATGGCCATCAATGGCAGAGTGAATATATCATCACCAGATAAGACAGCGAAATCCTTGCCGCATAGATTAATAACATCACTCATTTGTTTGATTGAGCCCGATGCTTCTTTGATGCCGACGATATTACTTATTTTTGCCAATCGGGCAATCAGTTCCGGCGACATGTTGATGCCTGTCCGTCCTGGAATATTGTAAGGTATAATCGGGATAGGAACGTTTTTAGCGATGAGTTCAAAATGCTGATAAAGTCCTTCCTGAGTAGGTTTATTGTAATAGGGGCAGGCAATCAAAGCGCCGTCTGCGCCTGCCTCATAGGCGTGCCTGGTCAGTCTCAGCGCTTCCGCCGTGCTGTTTGATCCTGTTCCGGCAATCACCGGCACTCTTTTTTTTGCTGCATCAATAGTCATTTCAATCACCCGGTCATGCTCATCGTGGGACAATGTCGGTGATTCACCGGTTGTACCACAGGGCACCAAGCCGTCAACACCATTGGCAATCTGAAATTCAATCAGATGCCTCAGGGCTTCTTCATCCACCTGACCATTTTTAAAAGGCGTCACCAGAGCAGTGATGGCTCCCCTAAACATAAAAATGCCTCCTTAAACATTTCTTCATTTAAAATTTATCTCCGTCTCCGGGCTTTCCCGGCAAATATTAAAGTCATCACAAATCAATAAACGATAATTGTATGTTTTTCCATTTACGACTTCTTTGTCGGTAAAATTAAATTTCCTGTATTCATTGTTTTTATGTTTTATCTCTTTTACAGAAACCTGACCGATACGTTCAAATTTTCTCGGACAATCTCTGCATTCAGTTCCGGCGCTGCCCAACTCGCTTTTTTCTATAGCTATATAATTAATATTTGAATCTTTGCGGTAAAAATCCCAGCTTAATATGACCGCTTTGCCGGCAGAAACGGCTTTTAAATTTTGAACGATCCGTACGTTATCTGACAAACTTGATAAAATAACCGGATTCCCTTTTACCCCGCAACCGATAAAATTTGTAAACAATAGCAAAAAAAATAATATGCTATATTTAATTGAGACTCTTTTCAAATTCTTTTATCCTTTTAAGCACCGCCGCCGTTGCGGTCCCGCCTGTGTGATTGCGCGAATTCACCGCTTTTTCCAACTTGATAATATTTTTAATATCAGCAGTAAAATCTTTATAAAATTCCTGATATTCTTTTAATGTCAGGTTGTCCAATCCTTTTTTATTTTTAAGACAATAAGCGACTATTTTCCCCACAATCTCATGCGCCCGGCGAAAGGGCACGCCTTTTCCTGCCAGATATTCGGCTATATCGGTGGCTGTGGAAAATCCTCCTTGAGCCGCAAAAAACATTTTTCCGGCATTAAACTGCGTATGCTTAATCATTTCCGTAAATATTTGCAGACAATCTTTTACGGTGTCAACGGCATCAAATAAAGGTTCCTTGTCTTCCTGCAAGTCACGGTTGTAAGTCATGGGCAACCCCTTCAGCAGAGTCATTATGGCAAAAAGATCTCCGTAAACCCGTCCGGTTTTTCCCCTGATCAACTCCGCCACGTCGGGATTTTTCTTTTGCGGCATAATACTGCTGCCCGTAGTATAGGCGTCGGATATTTCAACAAAACCGAATTCATCCGAAGACCACAAAACCAAATCTTCGCAAAAGCGGCTCAGATGCATCATAATAAGCGAACCCGCGAAAATAAATTCAGCGATGAAGTCTCTGTCCGCTACCGTATCCATACTGTTTTTACTAACTTCCGGGAAATTTAATATCTTTGCCGTCCGGTTGCGATCAATCGGCAGACCCGTACCTGCCAATGCCGCAGCGCCTAAAGGAAGTACGTTAAGCCTCCCGGCACAATCATTCAGTCTTTGAACATCCCGTGCAAACATTTCTTCAAACGCGAGAAAATAATGGGAAAGCAAAACCGGCTGTGCTTTTTGCATATGAGTATAACCGGGCATAATAGTCTTGATTTCCTTTTTGGCCATTTCAATCAAACATGCCTGCAGGGAATTCATAAGATCGATGACGATTTTAATTTCCGTCCGCAAAAAAAGCCGGACATCCAGAACTATCTGATCATTGCGGCTCCTTGCCGAATGAAGCTTACCGCCTGTTTCACCGATACGTTTAATCAGTTCCTTTTCCACGGCCATATGAATATCTTCATCAGCAGGGTTGAATTTAAATTTCCCCTTTTCTATATCTTTTAAAATGTTTTTCAAAGCGGATACAATCTTTGCCGCTTCATTTTTCGATATGATCTTCTGTCCGGCCAGCATTGTAGCATGAGCTATAGAACCTTCAATATCATAAGGATAAAGTCTCTGGTCATAATGAATGGAGGAAGTGAATGTTTCCACATTTTCAGCCGTTGCTTTTTGAAATCTTCCACTCCATGGTTTTTTACCGGTAGCCATAAATTTTCTCCGCCTGGTTAAAATTTATTTTTTTAAGATATTCTGGATTATCAAACGCAATCCATTCAGTTTAATAAATCCTATAGCGTCTTTCTGATTGTATACCTGGTCCTTTTCAAAAGTGGCGAAAGATTCGCTGTAAAGTGAATAAGGTGATTTTCTTCCGGCTACCACGCAATTTCCTTTATACAATTTCATCCGCGCCGTGCCCGTTACATTTTCCTGAGTCGCGTCTATGTAAGTCTGGAGAGTCTTCATTTCAGGTGAATACCAGAAGCCGTTATAGGCAAGCTGAGCATATTTCGGCGTCAGCGAATCACGCATAAACATAACCTCGCGATCCATTGTGATGGATTCTACCGCACGGTGCGCCGCCCAAAGAACTGTGCCGCCGGGAGTCTCATAAACACCCCTTGATTTCATGCCGACGAAACGATTTTCCACCATATCCACGCGGCCGATACCGTTCGCACCGGCAATCGTATTCATATAATCCATGAGTTTTGCCGGTGACATCTTTTTCCCATTGACGGCCACGGGATTACCATTTTTAAAATCAATTTCCACATATGTGGGTTTGTCCGGCGACGATTCCGGAGATTTGGTCAGCACAAAAATATCTTCCGGCGCTTCCGCCCAGGGATCTTCCAGAATGCCTCCCTCATGAGAAATATGCAAAAGATTGCGGTCCGAGCTGTAAGGTTTTGCCTTAGTCAGAGGAACAGGTATTTTATATTTTTTGGCATAATCAATCATTGATTCGCGTGAATCAAATTTCCAGTTGTCGTCTTTCCATGCCGCAATAATTTTAATGGACGGATTTAAAGCATAGTAGGTGAGTTCAAACCGTACCTGATCATTACCTTTGCCCGTCGCTCCGTGGGACACGGCATCCGCACCCTCCAGTTTCGCTATTTCGATTTGCTTCTTGGCTATCAGCGGGCGCGCCAGAGATGTGCCTAACAGATAAGTTCCTTCGTAAATCGCATTGGCACGCAGTGCCGGAAACACGAAATCCCTTGCAAATTCTTCCCGCAAATCTTCAATATATATTTTACTGGCACCGGTATTAATCGCCTTTTCTTTCAGGCCTGTTAACTCTTCTTTTTGTCCCAAATCGGCGGCAAAACAAACAACCTCACATTTGTAAGTTTCAATCAACCAGCGCACAATTACCGATGTATCCAGTCCGCCCGAATACGCCAAAACAACTTTCTTAACTCCTTTTGACACTGTTTATTCCCCCTAACCCCGGCAAACGGGATAAGTGTTGTTAACGAAATTATTAAAGTAGTATTTCCAGAATTGCCTTTTGCACATGCAGGCGGTTTTCCGCCTGATCAATAACGACGGACTGAGGGCCGTCGATAACATCGGAGGAAATCTCTTCTCCGCGGTGCGCCGGCAAACAATGCATTACAATTACATCTTTTTTCGCCTCTTTCAAAAGTTTTTTATTGATTTGATAATTCTTAAATATTTTTTTCCGCTCTTCCTTTTCCGACTCCTGTCCCATACTCACCCATACATCTGTGTACAAAACATCAGCATTTTTCGCAGCATCTAATGGGTCACGATAAAGAGTAATGCCTTCTTTTGATTCTTTTTTCCCTTTGGTCATTATTTTTCTGTCCGGATCGTAACCCTCAGGGCAGGCCAACGATAATTTAATCGGTAATTTAGCGGCGGCTTCAATCCATGTATTCGCTATGTTATTTCCATCGCCAATATAAGCTATTTTCAGCCGGTCATAAGATCCTATTTTTTCCTTTATCGTAAACAAGTCGCTCAGAATCTGACAGGGATGTAAAAGATCAGTTAAACCATTGATCACAGGAATCGAAGCGTAGCGGGCAAAGTCTTCAACACTCTTCTGAGAAAATGTTCTGATCATAATTCCATTGAGATAACGCGACATCATCCGGGCCGAATCGGAAATAGTTTCGCCACGGCCTATTTGCGTGTCACGCGAAGTTAAAAACAATGCAATCCCTCCTAACTGATACATGCCTACTTCAAAGGATATTCTAGTCCTGGTGGAAGATTTATCAAAAATCATCCCCAGAGTTTTCCCCTGTAGTGGTGTGCTGGACTTTCCGCTTTTCAAATCTTTCTTAAGCTTTTTTGCTTTCGCCCATATTTTTTCAAAATCGGCCGGTTCCAGATCGTAAATACTTAACAAATCCTTCTTCATTTACCCTCCATTACTTCGTCAAGCACTCCCATTGCCTGATCGATATCCCCCGTTGTAATAATCAAAGGCGGCACGAACCGCAGCGTCTTGCTGCCGGCAGAAATGATGAGTAATCCCCGCCGCAGACATTCATTGACAATATCGCTGCTTTCTATATTTAGTTGTGCCGCGAGCATTAATCCCGTTCCCCGGACATCTTTAATAATTTTATGTTTTCCCTGCAGCTTCTTTAATTGTAATAAAAAATAATCGCCCATTTTTCGGCAGTGTTCTAAGATGCCTTCCTGCAGTATCGTTTTCACAGTCGCGTTCGCCGCAGCCGTAGCCAAAGGATTACCGCCAAAAGTAGAAGCATGATTACCGGGAACAAAAGCTTTCGATATTTTATCTGTTGCCAGCATCGCTCCGATGGGAAAACCGTTTCCTAAAGCTTTGGCCAATGTCATAATATCGGGTTTTATCCCTGAATGCTCATAGGCGAATAGTTTTCCTGTCCTTCCCATACCGGCTTGGACTTCATCAACGATTAACAAAATTCCATAACGGTCGCAAATCTCCCGCACAGAAGCGAGATACTTTTCATCTGGAATATTGACGCCGCCTTCACCCTGTATGGGCTCCAGCATCACTCCGCAGGTTTTAGCGGAAATAGCCTTCTCTAAAGCCTGCAAATCATTAAAAGGCACATAAGTAAAACCCTCGAGAAGCGGCGTAAATCCAAATTGAAATTTTTCCTGTCCGGTGGCCGTAATGGTCGCCATGGTCCGGCCATGAAAGGAATCCTTCATGGTGATTAATTCAAATTTATCCGGCCCCATATTTTCATGGGCATATTTTCGCGCCAGTTTGATGGCTGCTTCGTTAGCTTCCGCGCCGCTGTTGCAGAAAAAAGCCTTGTCCGCGAAGGAATTATCGACCAGCAATTTTGCCAGTTGAGTCTGCGGCTCAGTATAATATAAATTGGAAACATGTGTTAATTTTTCTATCTGTTCCTTTACAGCGGCAATAACCTGCGGATGCGAATGTCCCAGACTGCAAACGGCGATCCCGGCGGCAAAATCAAGATATTCTTTGCCATTGACATCCCATACCTTTACACCTGAACCTTTCACCAAAACTACCGGAAAACGTTTGTAGGTATTCATTATGTATTCATTGGCCGAAGCCATTATTTCTTTTTCACTCATTTCCTTCACCTTCAATCAATCGCTAAGATTTCGTAAAAAGCTCCAGGGGCAAGGCGCTCAAAAGCGCATCCGGCATACGCCGGATAAACTCCGCACATGCAGAGCCCGGCGCATGCCGGGGACTTTTTCTTAAAGCCGCTATAAAACTATTTCCGTACCTATTCCTTTATCGGTAAAAACCTCGAGCAAAACGGCATGCTTCAGGCGTCCGTCAATGATGTGAGCCTTCTTTACTCCTCCTTTGAGAGCTTTCAGGCAACACTTGATTTTAGGAAACATGCCTCCTTCAACAGTGCCATTGTCGATTAATTTTAAAGCTTCTTTATTAGTCATCGTGTTGATCAGTTTTTTGTTCTTGCCCAAAACACCCGGCACATCAGTCAAAAGTAAAAGTTTTTCCGCCTGCAGCGCCGCCGCAACTTCTCCGGCAACAATATCCGCGTTTATATTGTATGTCTCGCCGTTATCGCCTATTCCCGTAGGAGCGATAACCGGTATAGAGTTGTTTTGCGTAAGTGTTATGATAAATTGGGAATTTATACTTTTAACCTTGCCGACCAGACCGATATCTATAATTTCCGGCGGTGTATTCTTCACCTTTTCTTCACTTAAATAATACTTTTCCGCCCTGATCAAGTTACCATCTTTGCCACTCAATCCTACGGCATTTCCACCATGCCGGTTAATCAGACCAACAATCTCTTTATTTACCGTACCTACCAGAACCATCTCCACAATATTCATGGTTTCTTCATCAGTAATCCGCATTCCCTGTATAAACTTCGATTCTTTACCGAGCTTTTTAAGCAATGTTCCTATTTGCGGACCACCGCCATGGACAATAACCGGATTGATGCCTATATATTTCATCATGACGATGTCCTGGGCAAACCTGTCTTTTAATTCATCATCAACCATCGCGTGACCGCCATATTTAATAACGATCGTTTTGTTGTAAAATCGCTTGATGTAAGGCAAGGCTTCCAGCAGTATATCGGCCCTTTCCATCATATTTTTTATATTCCCCATTTCCAACTCCAGTTTACAGAATATACCTGCTTAAGTCCTCATCTTCAATTATCTCATTAAGTTTTTCTTCTACACATTGGGCATTTATTATTATTTCTTTTTCTTGCATATCCGGTGCTTCAAAAGAAATCTCATCCAATAGAGTTTCCATAATTGTATATAGCCTTCGGGCGCCGATATTTTCTGTTCTTTCGTTGACTACTGTTGCTACTTCCGCAATGGAAGCTATCGCTTCTTCTGTAAACGATAATTTCAGTCCTTCTGTGGCCATCATTTCCGTATACTGTTTAACCAAAGCATTATTGGGCTCAGTTAAAATACGGATAAAATCTTCTTTACCCAATGAATCAAGCTCGACACGTATGGGAAAGCGACCCTGCAATTCCGGGATTAAATCGGAAGGCCTGGAAGAACTAAATGCACCGGCGGCAATAAAGAGGATGTGATCTGTTTTAACCATTCCATAACGGGTGTTAACATTGGAACCTTCCACAATGGGCAGCAGATCTCTCTGCACCCCTTCACGCGATACGTCCGGGCCATGGGATGTATCGCCGCCGACAATCTTATCAATTTCATCAAGAAATATTATGCCCGACTGCTCAACCCGATCCAGCGCTGTTTTCGTTACCTTGTCCATATCAATTAACTTTTGCGCTTCTTCTTCCTCAAGAATCTCCAGCGCCTCCGGTACTTTTACCGTTTTTATTTTCTTTTTTTGCGGAAATACGCTTCCCAGCATATCCTTGACATTGAGTCCCATATCTTCCATTCCCGCGGCGGAAAATATTTCAATCATGGGACCGCTTCTGGTTTCGGTAACTTCCAGATCCACTAACCGGTTGTCGAGTTTGTTTTCTTTTAGTAAATGCCTTAATTTTTCCCGCGTGGCATCAGTTTTCTGTGCCTGATCTTCATCACGTTGATCCTTTTCATCTGCTTCTTCGGCATTATTCAGCATATCACTTACCATTTTTTCTTTAGGCCGTGGAGGAAGCAATAGATCCAGCAATTTTTCTTCTGCAATTTCTGCTGCTTTCGTCCGAACATTTTCCTGTTCATCCGATTTAACCATATTCAGGGACAATTCCACCAGATCCCGGATCATGGATTCGACGTCGCGTCCCACATAGCCAACCTCCGTAAATTTTGATGCTTCTATTTTTAAAAAAGGAGAATTATCCAGCTTGGCCAACCTGCGGGCAATTTCTGTTTTGCCTACACCGGTAGGCCCGATCATGATAATATTTTTTGGTGATATTTCATCCGCCAGATCCGTCGGGACGTTTTGCCTGCGCCACCTGTTACGCAACGCTATGGCGACAGCCCTTTTCGCATCAGACTGACCGATTATGTGACGATCTAATTTTTCCACTATTTCACGGGGTGTTAACCCTTTGCTTATCATATGTTATTCCGACTCCTTATTTTTGCTCTTTTTTGTTTCTCCTGTTATATTGGCAGCGTCTTCAATTTCTTCCAGTGTTACATTATTATTTGTGTAAATACAAATTTCCGCCGCTATTTTCATGGCTTCTTTAGCAATTTCTGATGATGACAGATTGCTGTGACGTAACAGCGCACGGGCAGCCGCCTGCGCATAAGGTCCACCCGACCCGATAGCCATGACATCGTCATCTGCTTCAATGACATCTCCATTTCCTGAAATAATCAATGATTTATCTTTATTTACCGCAATCATCAATGCTTCTAAATGTCGTAGAACACGATCTGTCCGCCAATCTTTTGTCAATTCCACAGCCGCTCGTAATAAATTGCCGTTGTACTGCTCCAATTTTTGATTAAACCGGTCAAATAAAGTAAATGCATCAGCTGTCGCACCGGCAAAACCAACAATAACTTCATCATTGTAAAGACGGCGAACTTTGCGTGCGCCGTGTTTTAATATTGTCGTATCCAGAGTAACCTGACCATCACCGGCTACGGTTACCATGCCATTATGCCTGACCGCTAATATTGTGGTGCCTCTTATTTTCATTTTTTCTCCTTTATTTCCTGCCACGCGGATGTGCTTTGTCATAAACTTCCATCATGCGATTAATATTTACTGCTGTATATTTTTGCGTTGTCGAAAGGCTCTCATGTCCCAGCAATTCCTGTATAGAACGCAAATCAGCGCCGGCATTCAAGAGGTGAGTGGCAAAACTGTGTCTCAGTGCATGCGGGCTGATCTTCCTGCCAATGCCACTTTTACTGGATGCTTCATTAACTATCCGGGCAATGCTCCTTGTGGTTATTCTTTCTCCACGTGAATTCAAAAATAATGGTTTTTTAAAAATATCTCCACCTGCATCTTTTCTTATTTCTCCGATCTTTTCTAAATATTCCAGAACAGCTTTTATTGCCGGCCCGCCAACAGGAACTATTCTTTCTTTCCTTCCTTTCCCGCGCACTTTAACCAGCTTTTGATTAAAATCAAGATCAATTAAATCCAATCCCGCCAATTCACTAAGTCGCAATCCTGAAGAATAAAATACTTCCAGCATAGCGCGATTACGCAAATCCAAAACCGAATTTTCGTTTTTTGCCCCTAATAATTCAAACATCTCATCAACCGAAAGAAAAGTAGGCATATATTTTTCTGTTTTCAATGTTTGAATCATTTCCGCCGGATTAGTTTTAATTTTACCGGTACGTAATTCATATTTATAAAAAGCTCTCAGCGATGATACTTTGCGGTTAACCGTAACTTTTTTCACCTTTTGCCGGTACAGGTAGCTTAAATATTCCCGGATAGTTTCCGGCTTCGCATTAATTATTTCATCCTGATTTTTTATAAAATTATTATCATGAAGAAAACGGGCAAAGTCCTGAATATCGGCAATATATGCTATTCGCGTATGCGCGGAAACATTTCTTTCCACTTCCAAATAAATTTGAAAATCCTGAATTATGTTTCCCATAATATTACATTTTATATTTACCAAAATCTTCCGTTGAAAGATTCTCCAGAAATTCTTTAATTTTCTCTTCTTTTAATTGAGCCAAATCACCAAGTTTAATCACCAAATCAACACTGCGTGATTTTTCAATAACATTTTCATCGACAAATATTGGCGCATGTGCGCGCAGAGCTATGGCTATCGCATCACTGGGACGAGCATCAATCGTAAAATCCTCACCTTCCCTGCTTAAATAAATATTAGCAAAAAAAGTGTTGCCGCGGATATCCACAATTTCAATTCTATTTACTGTCACATTTAAAGATTTTAAACATTCATTAAGCAAATCATGGGTCATGGGTCGCGGGAAAACAATCTTTTCCAGTTCCGTCGCAATTGCACTGGCTTCAAAAAGACCTATCCAGATTGGAACAGCTTTGCTCTCCTGCATATTTTTCAATATGACGATGGGTGTATTGGTAATAGGATCAATGGTCAATCCCGAAACCTTCATTTCAATGAACACCACCAACCTCCTTATTAATCATCTTTCCTCTTAACGAATGCAAATAAGCTTTTGATATTTTCACATTAACCATTTTCCCGATTAACTCCAATTCACCCTCGAAATTGACAATTTTCCATGAACCGGTTCGTCCCATTAAATCACTTTCAGAATTTTTACTTCTTCCCTCAACTAATATTTCCTGTTTTGTGTTTTCTAATGCTATATTTTTCCCCAGTGTATGCTGATCCTGCAACATCTGAAGTTGATTGAGCCGTCTTAAACCTTCACATTCTTCTATTTTACCCTCTAATTTTTGAGCTCCTGTTCCTTTTCTTTCAGAATACTTAAATGAAAATGTAGAATCAAACCTGATTTTTTCCATCATGTCAATGGTTTCTTGATAATCATTTTGTGTTTCACCCGGAAATCCAACGATTATGTCCGAAGTAATGCTAATCCGGGGACTCAATTTACGTAAATGATCGATTTTTCTCATATATTCTTCAACGGTATAGCCCCTGTTCATCAATGTTAATATCCTGTTTGATCCTGATTGCACCGGAAGGTGAATATGATCGCATAATTTTTCTTCTTCGGCAAAACATCTGATCAATTCATCAGAAAGGTCACGTGGATGTGATGTAGTAAATCTGATTCTTTCAATGCCTGATATTTTGCCGATTCTTTTAATCAATGCCGCAAAGTTCAATCCATCTCCCAAAGTTTTGCCATAGGAATTAACATTTTGTCCCAAAAGAATGACTTCTTTGATTCCATGATCAGCAAGTTTTATTATCTCCTCAAGTATGTCATCAGATGCTCTGCTCATCTCCGGACCGCGCAGATAAGGAACCACGCAGTAAGCACAAAAGTTATTGCAACCTTGCATAATTGTGACGAAAGCGCTGACCGCCCCGGTTCGTGGAGGAGCAAAAATATTTATGGAATTCAGCGATTTATAAAAATCAATTTCGGTAATTTTCTCTCTATTCTCCTTGATACTTTCAACCAGTTGAGGCAAACGATGAATATTGTGCGTGCCGAAAACAAAGTCCAGATGACCAAATTTTTTATGAAATTTTGTTCCCAGATGCTGGGCCAGACAACCGCCCACACCAATAATCAATTCCGGATTTTTTTCCTTTATTTTAACCAGCCTGCCCAGTGTACTGTATACCTTATGCGCCGCTTTTTCCCTGCCTGATATTATCGGTCAGTTTATAACCGCCACCGGCTAATAATGCCGCCATCTGTTCCGAATCATGAACGTTCATTTGACAGCCAAATGTTTGAATATACAAGAATTTATTTTTCATTTTTCACCATGTTAATTATTGAATAACATTATTATTTCACTAAAAGTTAGTCAATAAGTTTTTCAATAATTTTCTTAAATTGAAGAACTTACAGAATACCATCTGAAGTCTTTAGAAATGCCGTCAAATAGTGCATATGTAATTCAAATACAAATAATTTAAGTGTTTTATTAAAATAAAGTATGATATGATAAATTAATTAAAGCCTGCGGGCACGGGCAAATCAGATTTGGGCTAACTGCGGAATGGAAAACTAAATTTCCGTGTAATTGACAATGATTATTTTGCTTCCTAAAAATGTTATTAAGGAGGAAATATGAAAAAAAGTATAATGTTAGCAGTTATCTCAATAGTGCTTATGATGCCACAGGTATCATTTGCCAAGATTATTATTTCGGATGGTGATCTTGCCGCAATAACCGGTCAAGATAGTATTTCCATTGACATGAGTAAACTCAGGCCGTTAAGAAACGTCAGCAACCTGAGCATTATATGGGATGATGCCGATGGTTTTTCCGAATACACAGACCCGGGTTATTTCGGAACTACAGATTTTACTATAAGTGGCGAAACGACGAAATTTAATGGTTCCGTAACACTTGATATCACATACAATAATGGTGTTACATTAGTAAAAGCTACAACGCCGGAGATTATTATAGGCGGCACTACCGGTATGAATATAGATGCTACAATTAAACTGGGAACAGATAATACACTTTCCGGTACACAGACACTGGGAGCCTTATATGTAGGTGGCATCAAGGCTGATATTCCTCCCGGTCAAGTGACGATAACCCTTCGCCCATATTCTTACGGCATCTATGGTTCAGGCCTGTATTTTGCGCAGTAATATATTGTAAGAAAAGTATGGCCGGCAATAAATAGATTCTCCGACTATCTTATAAATGGTTTTGATTCTCTTTTAGAATATTACTCAGATACCCGAATTCCTTTGTGGAAAGAGTTTCGCTTCTTCTCCGGCCATCAATTCCTGCCATTTCCAGTGATTCTTTTAAAAATGATTCTGAAATTTCTTCCAGTAATTTCGATTTTTTTAAATTATTAATCAGCATTTTCCGGCGTTGAGCAAAAGCATCTCTGACCAATTTTATAAAGAAATCTTCATCAGCCAGTTCTACTACAGGATTTTCCAGGAAAAATCCTTTCATTACCGATGACTCAACTTGGGGAACAGGATAAAAGCAACCGGCGGGAACATCCAAAATTTTTTCTACCATTGCAAACATCTGCAAAATCACGGAAGACACTCCATAATCCTTACCTCCGGGGACAGCTATCAATCGCTGAACCACTTCCTTTTGCAACATTATCACAAAGGAATCTATAACCTTCCTAAAAGATAATAAACGAAACAACACCGGAGAGGAAATATTATATGGAATATTGCCAATAACTTTAATTTTCTGTTGTTCGTTTCCGGTAATCGTTCCGAAATCGAATTTCAAAATATCACCGGAATATATCTCTACATTGTTGTATTTCAATAACTTATCTTTTAATACTCCAACCAATTTATTATCTACTTCCACCGCAATAAGTTTTGCGGCATTCTGAGCTAAAGCTTCCGTTAAGACACCGATCCCCGCTCCAATTTCCACAATAATATCATTTTTTGTCACCTGCGCTGTATCCGCAATTTGTCTGATAATGCCTTGATCAACAAGAAATGATTGCCCCAGATTTTTGCGTGGTTTAATTTCATAGCGACGGATTATTTCTTTAGGTGAAGTCATGACAATTTCTCTGATGAAAAAAAAATAACAAATATTACGCTAAAGGCCAGCGGGACACGGCGTTCAAATCCAGTGAATCTCTCCGGCCGTTTTTCAACATGATTTCTCCGATTGCCGCAATCATTGCCGCATTATCAGTGCATAACAAAACCGGGGGGATAAACAATTCGATATTTCGCTTGGCGGTTTCTTTTGCGAACTTTTCACGCAGCCTGCTGTTAGCCGCTACCCCGCCGCATACAACTATACGGCTGACGCCATTGTCTTCTGCCGCTTTTATTGTTTTGTCCATTAACACATCCACTATCGCTTCCTGATAGCTTGCAGCTATATCAGGTAATTCTTCAGCGCTGGGATTCCGGCCGAGTTTTTTCAACATCGTCAGCAGGGAAGTTTTTAAACCACTGAAGCTGAAATCGATAGAATCTTTCATCGCACGGGGGAAAGCAACTTTCCGGGAATTGCCACTTTTGGCAATCCTGTCAATTACCACACCACCAGGATAACCAAGATTAAGAAGATTAGCGCCTTTATCAAATGCTTCTCCGGCAGCATCATCGCGAGTTTGACCAAGGAGTTGAAAATTATGATAATCATTTACAAGATAAATATTGGTATGACCACCGGAAACAACCAAAGCCGCCAGAGGAAAAGACGGCGCTTTTTCAGCAAGAAAAGCCGCGGCGATATGTCCTTCAATGTGATTTACACCAACGAAGGGAATATCCAAAGCATAAGCAAGAGCCTTGGCTGTGGATAAACCAATTAAAAGAGAGCCAACTAATCCGGGACCGCGAGTTACAGCAATGCCTTCTATTTCCTCAAGCGTCACATCGGCATCATTCAACGCCTGTTTTAGCACAATATATATAGCCTCAATGTGTTTGCGTGAGGCGATTTCAGGCACAACACCACCATAGAGAGAATGAACCGTTATTTGTGAAGCAATAACATTGGAACATATTTTCCCGTTGTAAATTACGGCAGCTGCCGTTTCATCACACGATGATTCTATTCCTAAAACTAACATTATGAAACCTTTTCTATTTTCTCTTTGCTAAAAAAGATAAATCTCTATATAAAAGCAAACGTAATTTGTAAACAAACTTTTATCAGCGTACATTTATTGGAGAACACAATGGAATTTAAAACAGATTTTTTAATTCTGGGTAGCGGCATAGCCGGCTTGAGTCTGGCAATTAAAGCTTCGACTCTCGGTAGTGTCGCTATTGTGACCAAAAAAGAAAAATCCGAATCAAATACTAATTATGCTCAAGGCGGAATCGCCGCTGTTACCGATCAAACAGATAGTTTTGATGAACATATTCAGGACACCTTAATTTGCGGTGGCGGTCTTTGTAAAAAAGATGTGGCCGAATTCATCGTCAAAGAAGCCCCTCCCCGAATTCAAGAGCTCATCGAGTGGGGCGTCAATTTCACAAAATCGGAATCGCCGCCTCATCTTTACGATTTAGGGCAGGAGGGAGGCCATCATCACAGGCGCGTGCTGCACGCCAAGGATCTGACCGGCCGTGAAATCGAACGGGCGCTGCACGAGAAAGTTGCCGCTTTGAAGAATGTTCAAATTTATGAAAATCATATCGGCATTGATCTCATCATCCAAAAAGATGCCGAAGGTCATACGATGAATTGCCTGGGCGCCTATGTCCTCGATATCAACAACGACAAAATCCATACGTATCGCGCCAAATATACCATCCTGTCCACCGGTGGCGCGGGCAAGGTCTATCTGATTACTACCAATCCGGACATTGCCACAGGCGACGGCATTGCGATGGCTTTTCGCGCCGGCGCCCATGTTGCCAACATGGAGTTTATCCAGTTTCATCCCACGTGCCTTTTTCATCCGGAAGCCAAGGCGTTTCTCATCAGCGAAGCTGTCCGCGGCGAAGGTGGCATACTTAAATTGCAAAACGGCGAGACGTTCATGGAAAAATATCACCCCATGAAAAGTCTCGCTCCCCGTGATATCGTCGCCAAAGCGATTGACAACGAACTTAAGCAAACGGGCAATGAATACGTATTGCTGGATATCACTCATCACGACCGCAATTTTCTGATCAACCGGTTCCCCAATATTTATAATAAATGTCTGGAATACGGCATGGATATGGCCACCCAGCCGATTCCCATTGCGCCGGCCGCTCATTATATTTGCGGCGGAGTTGCCGTGGATCATAACGGAAAAACTTCCATCGATAACCTGTTTGCCTGTGGCGAGGTATCCTGCACAGGATTGCATGGAGCCAACCGCCTGGCCAGCAACTCTTTACTGGAAGCGGTCGTTTACTCCCATCGTGTTTTTGAGGAAATATCCCGTAACTTTAATCAAACAAAAGACAGTGACGCTTATATTGCCCCGTGGGATCCCAGCGGAACCACGGAAAGTGACGATAGCGTCGTTGTTACGAATAACTGGGATGAGATAAGAAGATGCATGTGGAATTACGTGGGAATTGTCCGATCGGACAAAAGACTGGCACGAGCGTCCCGCAGGATTGAACTTATTCGGAAAGAGATTGATGAATATTACTGGAACTTCAGAGTCACAAAGGACCTTATTGAACTGCGCAACATTACAACCGTAGCTCAATTAATTGTCCGGAGCGCTTCACTCAGGAAAGAAAGCCGCGGGTTACACTATAACATTGATTATCCGGATACGCTTGATGAGTTCAAAAAAGACACCATTATTGTGAAGGAATAACTTTCCGGAATTTATTTATCATCTTTAAACACACGGTCAAAGATAAAATCTAAATTCTTCAGGAAATTTTTCACATTAAATATCGCCACCAATTCCTTTTTCTTGAGATACCTGGTTACCGTGGAATCTTTTTCCAGTAAATCTTTGAACTCTATTCCTTCTTTCCAGGATTTCATCGCGTTTCTCTGCACAATGGCATAAGCTTCTTCTCTGGTTGTACCCTTTTCAATTAGTCCCAGCAGAACCATTTGCGAAAAAATAACACCATGAGTCATGTTCAGATTATAAAGCATCTTGTCGGGATAGATCAAAAGCTTATCCATCATGTTTGTAAACCTGGACAGCATAAAATCAAGGACAATTGTCGCATCCGGCCCGATGACTCTTTCCACGGAAGAATGGCTGATATCCCTTTCATGCCAGAGCGCAATGTCTTCCAGAGAAGCAACAGCATAGGAACGCACCAGTCTGGCTAACCCGGAAATATTTTCCGAAAGAACCGGATTGCGCTTATGCGGCATTGCTGAAGAACCTTTCTGCCCTTCCGAAAAATATTCTTCAGCTTCTCTAACCTCCGTTCTTTGCAAAAGCCTTATCTCCTGTGCGAATTTATCCATTGAAGAGGCAGTAATAGCGAGTGTTGTAAAGAATTCCGCATGGCGGTCACGTTGAACAATTTGAGAAGACACAGGCGCAGGTTTTAAACCGAGCTTACCACAAACATATTCTTCCACAAAAGGATCGATAAAAGAAAATGTGCCGACAGCGCCGGATATTTTCCCATAGCTGATCGATTCTTTGGCCCGCACGAGACGCTGACGATTACGACGCATCTCCTGATACCACAAAGCCATCTTCAAGCCAAAAGTGATCGGCTCCGCGTGAATCCCATGAGACCTGCCGATCATTAAAGTGTTTTTATTTTCAAACGCTCTTCTCTTTAAAACAACCAATAAATGATCAATATCTGTTAATAATATTTCAGCTGACTCTTTTAATTGAACAGCCAGTGAAGTATCCAGAACATCCGAAGAAGTCAAACCCATGTGAATAAAACGTCCGTCTTCGCCGACCTTTTCCGTCAGGGAAGTTAAGAAAGCAATTACATCATGTTTTGTAATTTTTTCAATTTCATCAATTCGTTCTACATTTATCGAAACATTTTTCTTGATATTTTTTAACGCATTCGTTGGTATTTTGCCCAGCTTGGCCATTGCCTCACAAGCCAATATTTCCACATCCAGCCACTTTTGATATTTGTTTTCCGGGCTCCAAATCTTTGTCATTACTTCACGGGAATATCTTGGGATCACGTTTTTCTCCTCTAATCATTTTAGATAATAGCTTGGATGCTTCATCTTGCCATTCAATAATGATTAATATTATTACGCCTTCTATCAATCAGTCAAGAATTAATATAATTCTTAAATCATTCTTGAATTATCACTCTTTAAATGTTAGAAAACTCCCTGTTATAAATGTACCGTATTCAAAAAGGAGATAAATATGCAAAAAACTTTTCGATATATATTTTGTTTGATTATTTTTATGCTGGCTGTCGGTTCACTTTGGGCAAAAGATACCTATACGGTAACCATCTTGCCTTTTACAATAAATAGCGCAGAGAACATCGATTACATAAAACAAGGGATAGAAGAAATGCTTGCCTCACGTATTTCTGTTCCTAATAAAATCAACGTTATCAATAAAAACATTGTCACTGATGAGCTCAAGAAATCTAAAATTAAAGGAATAACTGAAACTGATGTTTATAATTTAGGGAAAAAATTAAATTCCGATTATGTTGTTTGGGGAAGCATTACCAAAATCGGTAGCAGTATAAGCATTGACGGAAAACTTGTAGACGTTCTCAATAACAAAGCTGATGTCGGCATTTTCTCTCAATCAAAAACACTTGACGATGTAATACCTAAAATCAACGATTTTTCCGAAAGAGTTATTCAAAACATTCTGGGCACGACACCGCCATCAGTCGCACCGTCGGTTTCCGCACCCGCGCCTGCTACCTCACCCCAAGTACCTTCAGCATTATCCCGTGAATCTCAATTAATTGCAAAAATGAGAACCGGTGGCAAGAAAGGAACCTTAACATCCGTAATTAATTCTGAATTTATTAATGCAGCGGAACCTATTAACCGAAAAGAATTCTGGATGAGCCAAAAAATTGCCACAGAATTCAAGGGAATGGCTATAGGAGATGTGAATAATGACGGTATAAATGAAATTGTCGCTATCGATAAAAACAGTGTCTACATATACAAAAAAGCGGATAAGGAACTGGTATTATTACAAAAAATAAAAGGTAATTCTTATAATAATTATGTAGCTGTAGATGTTGCCGATATCAATAGAAATGGCACTCCCGAGATAATCGTGACATCACTAAACGATGCACTGCTGGACTCTTTTGTCATGGAATTTAAAGATAGCAAATACGTAAAAATTGCTTCCGATATACGTTGGTTTTTACGTGTCATCGATACTCCTTCCGGCATTCCTCTGCTTCTTGGTCAGGAATATGGTATGGGAAAACCATTCGATTCGCCGATTTATGAAATGGTTTGGAGAGACGGTAAATTAATAGCGGATCAGAAAATGAAAATACCTTTTGGTTTGTCTATTTATGGATTGATTATCGATAATCTGGGTATTGATGGAAGCGAAAAGATAATTGCCCTGGATGATTTGGATTATATATACATCACGGAAAAAACAACTAAATCTTTGGGCCGTCTCACCTCCATTGGTTTTACCAGTGACGAACTTATCTGGAAAAGCGATGATGTATACGGCGGCAGTAATAACTACTTGGAAAATGTTGAGAATAAGGCTAATCCTACCGATATTGACAAAGAAAATTACGCCTATGCCAATTTACGTATTCTTACTATGGACACAAATAAAGACGGCAAAAAAGAAATTATCATAGTTAAAAATTTGTCTTCCAGTGGCCGCATTTTCAAGAAACTTAAACTTTTCACGTCCAGTGAAATATACAATCTGGAATGGGATGGCATGGGAATGACGGAAAACTGGCATACAAAGAAAATTAACGGCTATGTGGCTGATTATTGCATTAAAGATATAGATAACGACGGCAAGCAGGAAATTGTGCTGGCATTAGTCCAAGCCACCGGTGCTTCTCTACGTAATAGAAGTGTGATTGTTGTTTATAAGCTGGACACCGCTCAATAAGTCATTGACAAAAGTTTTATACTTAGATATAGCGTCCCCGCAAGTGGATATACACCTTTTTATAACTTTTTCATTGCTACAAAGGCGGTGTAGCTCAGTCGGTCAGAGCATACGGCTCATATCCGTAGTGTCCCTGGTTCAAATCCAGGCACCGCCACCAATCATTATTACGTCGGGTATTTTTATTTCCCTCTTTCCTTCCAATCAGTAATTAGTATTTAATTGACTTACAGTATTATCAGGTTTATATTTTGCACTATCAAGCTGAACAAGGCCGGGGTGAAATAAAGCTTTTTATGGCGGATTCTAAAGAAGAACAACAAGAGAGTGCAAGTAACGTAGTAGAAATGCGTAATGCCGACGACTGGAGCACAAAAGGCATTAATGCCGACGCTGCCGGTAATTATACATTCGCCATTGACGCTCTCAGCAAATCAATAGAACTGAATCCTGATGAATCGCTGACCTACTACAACAGGGGCATTATTTACGATCGAATTGGTCTGTATGAGCTTGCCATTGAAGACTTCAATAAAGTCGTCAGCATGGAACCGCATGATGTCGATGCTTATTACAACAGGGGACGTACCTACGTTAACCTTGGCCAGTATAAGAATGCCATTGAAGATTTCAACAAGGTAATATTTTTAGATTCTGAATATGCCGAGGCCTATAACAACAGAGGAGTCGTTTATGATTCTATGGGCCAGTATAACCGGGCAATCGAAGACTATAATGCGGCCATTAGCTTGAGACCGAATCTCGCCAGTGCTTATAGTAACAGGGGCGGCGTTTATTTCAAACAGGGCAATAACCGTCTTGGATGCCGTGATGCACAAACAGCTAGCGCGTTGGGAGACTGCGAATTATTAGAATGGGCCAGAGCCAAAGGGTTCCTGATCTGATGAAGGACTCATAAACCGATTTAAAAATGAACATAAAATCAATAAAATCCGGGAATAAATTCAGCCCTTCATTCTTTTTCAGAAATCCTCATCTACAGTCTAAATCTTCTTTGGCTATCGACAACAGTTTTTCTTTTTATCGTAAATATTTCCTGAAAAAATGGAAGCGTTCTTTGATTAAAAAACAGCAGCTTTTCCCTGAAAAATATGATTTTAATAAAATGTTAAAAGCCAAAACATGTTAGGATATTTATGGATTTGTCTCTGTTCCATCAAAAAGATCTCTTCCCACGCTTTGTGACTGATAAATTAACAAAGGTGACTGTTGATTATGAAGAAAAGTATACTTCAATCAAAGACGCCAACCAAACCGGTTCATTTTATCGTCAAGCCGGAGTAGTTTTGTTACTCAACTACAAATCAAATCAGGAGAAGCCCGAATACGTTTTTCAACTAATAAAACGATCGGATAAAGTTTCTCAAGCCGGCGATATCAGTTGCCCGGGTGGAATGCTGCATCCACGATTAGACAATATCTTAAGCCATTTTCTAAAGTTAGGAATACTTTCCATGCCGGGAGAAAAAATCAGACTCACTCAAAGTAAAGACAAAGAGACAAATTATCTGATTCGCCTTTTTTTAACTACCGCACTGAGAGAAGCGTGGGAAGAAGTCGGTTTAAATCCTTTTAACGTATTATTTTTAGGCGCCCTGCCCTCTTATTCCCTGACTTTATTCGCCAGAACTATTTTCCCTCTGGCCTGCGTTACCCCTAAACATTTTACATATAAACTGAGCCCGGAAGTAGAAAAGGTCTTAGAAATTCCTCTGAGCTTTTTCTTCGATAGTTCCAATTACGCCATACTGAACATCAAAACATCCCCGAAAAATGATTCAGCATCCATGAAATATAATTGTATTGTTATTCCTGACGGTCAGGGAGGTGAAGATATTCTTTGGGGTGCCACATTAAAGATAATAGATAATTTTTTGCGAATAGTTTCCGACGACAGCCTGCCGTCCTTCGCTACCTCCCGGATAATAACTAAAGTTTTATCTACTAATTACATGTCATCAAAATCTTAATCCGAAGTATATCCAAACGATTTTTGTATGAGATTACAAGGATCTGGGATTGATTAGTTAAGCAACAATCAGGATTTCTTCTCATCTTTCTGATTATTCTTAGCGGGTATAGCAAATAAATCAAAAAGAGATTTAAATGGTGATAGACCGGCCAAATTCCGGGGATCCGTTTTGGAGTAATTTTCGCCGTATTCGAGCCATTTTTTAAATTGATCATCAGCCATATTCCGGAACAACAGATAATTCTTAATGGTTTTCTCCAGGTATTTCTCAAAAAAATCTGTCAGTACATTTTCGCCATACTGAATAATCAGGTATAGTAGCGGATCAGGAAGCAGATATTTTTTTTTGCGCGCCTCTTCAAAAACAATTTGTGTAAGTATCGCCGAAGTAACATCTTCGCCGGTTTTGGCATCCGTTACCTTAATTTGCCTGCCCTGCTTAATGGCATCGGTTACATAATCCAGTGTTACATAAATACTTTTTTCCGTTTCATAAAGCCGGCGATTTGTGTATTTTTTTAATAAAAGGACATTATCATTCATATTTATGCTCCCTGGCCATCTCTTACGACATTATGAAAATTCTTGCAACATAAAATAATTATGATCCAGGTAATAGAATTGTGATAATAATTATAAGTAATTGTATTTATTATATATATAATATTTATCTTCAGCATAAAAGGCTAACATAAAAATATTGCATTGCAACATTTTTCTATTGACAAACTAAAAATGCTGTTTATAATACAAATACAGAAAATAAATAAGAAAGGAGTATTTTGTATGGAAAACAAGAAAATTGCCAAGCAAATGATCGATTATCATAAAGCGGCCTTCGAGACCAGTTTTAATTCTTTACTTATGTTGCAAGAGCAAACGACCAAGGCTCTGGATAATATCCTCCAACAGGCCCCCTGGCTTCCGGCTCAAACAAAGTCATTCATTAACGAATGGACCAACATTTATAAAAAGGTTAATACTGATTTCAAAGAAGCTGTAGATCAGAATTATTCCAAGATGGAAGAATTCTTAACCTTAGACCAGGAAACACCCAAACCAAAGACCAAAAAATAGATAAAGGTTAAGTTATTTTTAAGTATAAAACAATAAACAACTAAAATAAAATGGAGGAAATTATGGACCCCAAACAAATTGCCAAGCAAATGGTGGATTTTAACAAAACAGCCTTTGATAACTCTTTTGAAGCGATGGCCGTTATTCAGGATCAGACTGAAAAAATGGTTAACGCCATGATGGAACAGACGGCTTTTTTCCCGGAAGAAGGCAAGAAGGCTGTTAACGAGTGGATCAAAACAATCAAAAAAGGACGCGAGGAATTCAAGAGCGCGGCTGATGAGAATTTCAAAAAAGTAGAAACCTTTTTTGCATCAAAATAAAAATATTTTATCTAAATAAAGCCGTCGCGATTTATCGCAACGGCTTTATAATGAGATCAAAATGCACGTGGTTTATCTCGATTTATACCATTTCGATTGGAAACTGACACCTAACAGGTGGTAACTTACAAGCGAATTGGTATTATGTCTTCGAGGCTTTTGGCGGACTTACCAGTCCTTCGCCGGATATGACCATCACACCATCCTGATTACTGCAGGTGGTTTTCAATCTAACGCGATTTTTTTCTACATTTAATTCAATAACCTCGACTCGCCCGGTAATAGTGTCGCCCATGTGCACCGGCGCAAGAAAACTTAAATCCTGTTTCAAATAAATAGTTCCTGGCCCGGGTAATTGATTGGCGATAATGGCGGAAATAAATCCTGCCGTGAGCATGCCGTGAGCGATGCGGGTTTTGAAAAACGTCGTTTTCGCATAGGCTTCATTGACATGCGCCGGATTAAAATCACCGGTAATGCCGGCATATAAATATATATCCGTTTCTGCCACTGTTTTGGCGAATTCCGCCACATCTCCAACTTTAAGCTCATCAATACTCTTTCCTGTAATCACAAAAACTCCACCTCCTTACATCTTTCTGGTCGTTAGAACCAGCACTTGTATATATTATCCTTCAAATCCTTTATGTCATCCTGCATCGTCATATAGATGCAGGCATTTCTAATGGCCAGTCCGCCCTGATAGGCCAAGGCGGTCACCAGCAGAATTTCATCTTCGGAGAATTCCTTTTGTCTGCCACTGTATACATTCAAAACGCCGATAACATCATCCTCGGATCTGATTGGAACATAAAGCATGGAGACAATGCCTTCTTCTTTTTTTTCCTTTTTGTACTGAACTCCATCATCTTCAAACACATTTTTAATATTTATTGTTTGTCCTTTCAAAGCTTTTCCGATGTTTTTATCGGCCATAATCGGTCCTTTGTTCAGATATTTATCGCTCAATCCGTAACTTGCGACGAGTTTTACAGTGCGAGACTTATCATCCAGCAGTCTCACCGACGCGGCCTTGATACACAGATCTTTCACCAGATCCTCAGTCATCGCCTGCAAAATTGTTTTAACATCAAGACTCGCTGAGATGCTTGTGGCCAGTTTCAGGAATATCTTTGATTGATTGCGAAGCTTACGAATAAGATTGGCATTTTTAATCGCGGCGCCTCCCTGCTCGGCCAGAATGGATAGAAAATCTATTTCATCCCTGGTGAATGTGCGGACACCTTTAGTATAGAGGCTTAGAATGCCCAGCATTTGGCCCTTATCCATGACCGGCACAGATAGAATCGATCCAATACCTTCCGCTTTTTTTGCTTTATAATTCATCAGCCGTTTATCTGTTGTGGCATCGCGAAAATACATATAACCGTCTTTAAGTAATTGCGGACTGATTTTCATGGCATGAGCCGTTCCCGCATGGATATATTTTTCAGAAAGCCCGACCTGAGCTACAGCGACATTGCGAATGGAATCCTCTGAATCTTCCTCAATCAGAAAGATGACAGCTGCCTTGGCTTTGAGAGTTTCGACCGCCACAGACACAATCAAGTGAAGCATCTTTTCCTGATCATCTGTCTTGCCCAGTTCCCTGCTCAATCTTGTCAAACTTTTAAAATACTCTTTTTGAATTAACATTTACTTTTCTCCCTTTCTTATAAGGCTTTAAACCTTGTCGCGTTCCTTCAGCCACTGAACAATTTTTGGAGCAAACAATTTCTGAAACTTGGAACTCACGTAAATGCCGATATGTCCTGTTTCCAGACAGACATCTTCCACATCTTTACTGCCTACAGCGCCGGATAGCTGATTGCAAGCCTGAGGTGGAACCAAATGGTCATATTCGCCGAAAAAATTCAAAAGCGGCATTGTCAGCTTTTTCAAATCAACGCGCTCGCCGCCCAGAAACATCTTGCTTTGAATAAGCAGATTCCTTTTGTAGCAATCTTCAATAAACTGACGGAAAGTTTCTCCGGGAATGTCAGGGCTGTCGAAAATCCAGCGTTCCATTCTTACAAAATTTTCCACAAAATCCTTGTTGTCCATATTTTCCATAAAACTGACGTATTTATCGATCATCAGACGTGCGGGATTAAGCAGTAAAAATCCCAAATTCATCAGATCGCCGGGAATATTACCGAAAGTTTGAATCATCCGGTCCACGTCAACATCTTTCATCCAGATATGCAGAAGCCCCCTATCCGTATCGAAACTCGACGGCGTAACGGTAGTAATCAGGTTTTTTATTTTATCCGGATGAAGCGCGGAATACATTACGCTGAACGAACCGCCCATGCATATGCCCATCAGGTTTATCTTGGGAACATTATGTTTTTTACGGATAAAATCGATAATATTATTCATATAACCATTGACATGATCGTCAATGGTCAGAAAATGATCCTTACGCGTGGGATATCCCCAATCTACCATATACAGATCAATACCACCCTCCAGAAACGTCTTAACGACGCTCCGGTCAGGTTGCAGATCCAGCATTGTTTCACGATTGATCAGCGCGTACACCACCAGCAGCGGAGCTTTCAACTTGTTTTCCGCATTATCGTTGCGAAAATAATGTTTAATTTTGATGCGGTCTTCCTCATATACTATCTCATAAGGCGTCGATGCAATTTCATAGTTGAGTTGACCCTGTAAAATCTCGGATGCCTTGGTAACTCGTTGTTGCGCCTTTTCGGCGTCTTCGGCCATTTTTTCCAGAATCAGATCTAAAGGAATTTTTGTCGAACTCATAAGAAATTCTTCACTCCGAAAATATCTAATTGTTGCCCTCCGGATGTGAGAAGGCTGTTATTTTACGACAGTCAGTGTGTTCGGCGAAATGTTGAGCTGCTTTTCCAGTTCTTTCACCCTCTTCTTCAGGACATGGAATTCCTTGTATAGCTCTTCCATCTCCTTTTGCGTTACAACAGGCAACATTTGCAGAAAATCTTCCAACATCCTGTTTCGGACAATGATAAAATCCTCCAGCGTGTTGAGTGTCCGGTGCAAAGTGTCGGTATATTCTTTGGACTTGAACAAACTAATGTAATGACCTTCCAGTATCTTTATCCATATTGCATAACATTCTTTTGCTTCCTGCGGAAGATTCCCTTCTTCGGCCATTTGCTGCAGTTTTTCCTGAAATACCTTAAAAGATTTTTCTATCGGCAAATAAAGAATGGAAAAAAATTCAGCCAGCATGGTTTCAAAGATATTGTGCTTATCCAGCATTTCATTGAACCGTTCCTGATAAAAACGGGTCAAACCCAGAGGAGGAATCTTAAAGTATTGTCTAAATTCCTTTTCATAAACATCGCTCAATGCTTTAAATACATCCTGATCAAGATTTTCAAAATTATACACTTCCGTGCGTTTGCCGATATTGCCTGCTTTTTCCACCAAATGATTTTGTATTTGCATGGCAGCGTCAAAACCTGACTTGGCCATTTTCATGAGAATTTCCGGCAGAGCGTTGAAGGAATTGGCTGCCGCTGATGCCGATTCCGGTTCACTCATCATCCGGGAAAAGGATTTAAGAAGATTCAAACTTGTATCCAACTGCCGGGTGAAACGGCTTTGTACCGCTGTTTGCGTCATTATGGACGTATCAGGGTTGGAAGGCATCGCTTTCAATAGATTCAACCACATATCCGCTGCTGTATGCATCCACGGAAAAAACGGAAAAAAAGGAACTTCTTTTAACGGAGATTGTTTGTCTTCGTCAGCCATTCTTCACCTCATGTTGAAAAAAAACTATTGAAGAAATTGTAGATTGAATGTTATTAAAGAACTTCGTTAATGTTTAATATAAATGAATTTATTTGTCAACGTATTTTGATGCATTATAATTGACAATAGTATGTTATGATCTACAATCAGTGACAATATTTTTATAAACTACAGAAGAGGTGAAAGTATGTCCAATGAGAACAACACAAAAATTACACCGGACGAACTGATGCATGCTTGCGTTTTTTCCCCGGCTGATAACACAGAAAATATCCCTACGGCGCTTCCCTGGAAAAGCAAACTGGTCGGCCAGCAGATCAGAAGCTTATTCGAATATAAAAGAACGCTTGATTCCATCGGTAAGGATTTGTGGATGTTCGGACCTTTCGCGATTTCCGCGATATGGCAAAGCGCGATACTTGATTCGTTTTTGCGTCCTGTAAAGGCCAGCGCACGCCTGGCTGTCGGCGCTTCCAGAAATCCTGACATTATTGCCGATATGAACGGCTGGATCTACAAAAGCTATTCCCGGCTTCTTTATACCTTAACCGGTTTTTTTATTATAGACGGAAAATTCAATCGGGAAAAAGCCCGAATGATTTGCACAACACCAAAGGGTAAAGAATATTTAAAAAACTATATGGATGAATTCTGCCAACTGGAATATCAATATAACAACATCGGATTGACCCGTCTTAAAGCCATGAAAGAACTTTTAAAGTGTCTGGTGGTTTTAATCACGGAGCAACCCCTCTCTGACGGCCAGTTGCCTTTTGCCAAAAAAAATCCGGATGGCACCCTGGCGACTTCTTTTGAGCAATACCTTGCCGAAAATCGTACCCGTATGGAAAATCTATACGAAGCAAATGCATTTGACATTAAAGAGTATGCCGAAAGAGCAACACTGGGGAAAATCGGCTGTTCCACTTATGAATATGTGGAAGGATCACTCAATCACAGGGTGAAATTGCGTTATTACCCTCTTCCCGAAGGGATTACATCAAACGGCAAAATTATTTATATGACGACTCCACTCATTAACAAACCGGAACTTTTCGATCTTGCTTCAGGAAAATCCGTAGTAGAATCCCTCCTAAAAAAAGGTTACATCATTTACATGGTTGATCATAACAATCCCGGCTGGGAAGAAACCGAATTGGGACTGGATTTCTACGGAAAAACAATCCCTGATTTATATCTGGACATAATCAAAAAAAGGCACCCTCAAGATGAAATATACGTAATGGCTTATTGCATGGGCGGCACTCTTATTCTTCCTTATCTGGCCAGACGGGCGGAAGAACTTTTAGCCGCAGGCCTGCCGATGGATATAAAGAAAATAGCCCTGATGGCTTCACCGATGAAATTTGATGATGAAGACAGCGGACACAATCCGATCCGTTCACTCATCCGCCGCGATTACGATCCCTATCTGATGAAAGAACTATTCGGCGCAGTCAATATTCCGCCGCAGGTTATCGAAGCGGGCATGAATGAAATACAACCCGGCGTGCAGTATACAGTTGTTTTAGGATTTTACGGACGCGCGGAAATAAAAGAATCGATTACCGACGCGGCGCCCTTTCTTTACTGGCTGACACACGGAACCAAATTCCCCGTATCCGCTCACATTCAATGGATAAAGAACATATTTATCGGCAATCAAATTTATGAAGAAAAATTTTGTCTTCCTTCCGGCAATCCTAAATTCGACGGCAAGCCGGTTAACATGTCCATACTGAAAAAAGCCGGAGTCAGAATATTCGATTACAAAGGCTCCAGGGATCCCATAGCGCCGGCCGGTTCCTGCGTTGCCGGCGAAACATGGGGACAAGTGGCCGAAGGGAATGTAAAACTCACCAGCGCCGGTCTCAATCGAACGATTGAGAAAAACATCGGGCATATTTTTGTGGTCAGCCGCAAATTACTTGCCGAATTTCTGACTCTTGTTGAAGATTTTTTTCAGGAACCATCGCTCAACCAGGCAGACATTTCAAAGTCGAAACGTTCAGCTAAACCAGAAGTTATCAGCAACGTTGTAGATATTAAAAAACTTCAGATGGAAAAATAATCCTCATTGGGGTCTATTATGAAACCGGAAATTTTTTTAGAATACCTTGATGGCTTCAAAAAAGCATATCCGGAAAAATTCGCTTCGGAAAATGAAATATTCAGACACATTCGTCGCGGAGATCACATCTTTGTTGCCTCCGGTTGCGGCGAGCCTCAGTACCTCGTTCAGGCTTTGATACGTTATGTGGAATCAAATCCCAAAGCTTTTTTCGACGCTGAAATTATCCATATTTATTCGCTGGGTCTCGCTCCGTACGCCGGTGCCAAGTACAAAGCGAATTTTCGCCATAATTCCTTTTTCGTTGGCAACAGTACGCGTGATTCCATTAACGCGGGAATGGCGGACTACACGCCTATTTCACTTTCACAACTTCCCGCCCTGTTAGCCAGCGGTGCTGTCCGAATCGATGTAGCGCTGATACAAACCTCAATGCCGGATGAACATCACTACTTAAGCCTCGGGGTAAGTGTCGATGTAGTAAAAGCCGCCACAGAAAAAGCAAAAATTGTTATCGCGCAGATAAATCCCAACATGCCCAGAATTCATGGCGACGGCTTCATTCACATTAAAGACGTAGATTTTATTATTCCGTATGATGAGCCGCTTTTGGAAGTATCAAAAACGCAGGCAAGCGATGTTATTAAAACCATCGGGAAAAATGTTGCTCGTCTTGTGCAGGATGGCGATACTATTCAAGTCGGCTGGGGCGGTTTGCCCAATGCTGTTATGGCCAGTTTATACAACAAAAAAGACCTGGGAGTGCACACGGAACTTTTAAGCGATGGCCTGGTATATTTAATTAAAACCGGTGTCATCAATAATTCCAGAAAAACCATTGACCACGGGAAAACCGTCGCCGCTTTCTGTATGGGAACCAGGGAAACTTACGATTTCCTCGATAATAATCCTTCCATCGCGCTTCGGACACTTGATTATACTAACAATCAGTTAATCATTTCCCGGATAGAAAATATGGTCGCCATTAACAGCACTTTGGAAATAGACTTAAGCGGACAGGCAACTTCGGAATCAATCGGCGGCGTTTTTTACAGCGGCATCGGCGGACATCAGGATTTTATGAGAGGCGCGTTATTTTCCCGAAACGGCAAAACCATTCTGGCCCTTAAATCTACTTCCCGCAACGATACCATTTCCCGTATCGTTCCTGCCTTGAAAGAACAGGCTGGAATAACTCTTAATCGTGCTGATACACGTTATGTAGTAACTGAATACGGCATTGCGTACCTGCATGGGAAAAACATCAGGGAAAGAGCCATGTCTTTAATTGCCATCGCCCATCCCAAATTCCGTCCATGGTTGATTGAAGAAGCAAAAAAACGCGGTCTGATTTTCAAAGATCAGGCCTTTATCCCCGGAAAGCGCGGCGAATATCCCGACGATTTGGAAACATACGTTTCAACAAAAACCGGGGTGCAGATTTTTATCAGACCTGTCAAAATCAGTGATGAAGAACTTTTAAAAGATTTTTTCTATTCACTTTCCGATAAGAGTATCGAAAGAAGATTCATATCGTCCCGCAAAGACATGCCGCACGAAATACTGCAGAATTTCGTTGTAATTGATTACACTAAAGAAGTTGTTTTGGTAGTCTTCAGGGGAGACCGGGATAACCCGATAATTGTTGGTGTTGGCCAATATGGAATTGATGAAAGCACTCATACCGCCGAAGTTGCTTTTGCCGTTCGTGACGACCAGCAAAATTCAGGAATAGGATTTGAATTGTTAAAATATCTTACTTATCTTGCCAAAAGACAGGGCTTGCTCGGATTTACCGCTGATGTTCTCGTCGAAAACAAACCCATGCTTCATGTTTTCGAGAAGGGAGGTTTTGACATAAAGAGAAAAATTGACAGCGGTGTTTACGAATTATCACTTAAATTCAAAACATAAATCATTAAAGGAGTTTTGCGATTGTTTAATCCCAATGTTTTTAGAGAATATGACGTAAGAGGAGTTGTAGACAAAGACTTGAATGAAGAATTTGTTTTCAACCTGGGCCGGGCCATAGGAACTTATGCCGCCAAAAACAGAATAAAGAACATGACCATCGGGCGCGATTGCCGCTTGAGTTCTGACGCCTATCACAACTTTTTAATCAAAGGCCTCAATGCTTCCGGCATCAACACAATTGATATCGGACTTTGTGCCACTCCCATGCTTTATTTCTCCATTCGCCATCTGCATGTTGGAGGAGGAGTTATGATCACGGGCAGTCACAATCCGCCGGAATTTAACGGTTTCAAAATTTGTATCGGCAACAGTACCATTTACGGCGAAAACATTCAGAAACTAAGAAAAATAATGGAAAGCGGGAAATACGCCAGAGGAAGCTCATCAGCGCGTCAAAAGAACATTTCCACCGACTATGAAAATTATCTTTTCGACAGAATTAAAATCAAAAAGAAGATTAAAGTCGTTGTTGACGGCGGCAATGGCGTTGGAGGTCTCTTTGCCCTGCCCCTTTTAAAGCGTTTAGGCTGTGAAGTTGTTCCCATTTATTGCGAACCGGACGGCAATTTCCCTAATCATTTTCCCGATCCCACGGTGAAAGAAAATCTGGATAAACTAATCAAATTAGTCCGCAGTAAAAAAGCGGATTTGGGAATAGCCTTCGACGGCGATGCCGACCGTCTTGGTGTGATCAGCGACAAAGGCGAAATAATATGGGGTGACAAACTGCTGCTGCTTTTCGCCCGCCAAATTCTGAAGAAGAATCCCGGCGCTTCGATTATCGGCGAAGTTAAATGTTCACAGGTTTTATTTGACGATATAAAAAAGCATTCCGGCCGACCCATAATGTGGAAAGCGGGACACTCCTTAATCAAGGCAAAAATGAAAGAAGAAAAAGCAGTGCTGGGCGGTGAAATGAGCGGGCACTTCTTTTTTGCCGACCGTTATTTCGGCTATGATGACGCCATTTACGCGGCGCTCAGATTACTGGAAATTCTCTCCCTCACAGGCAAGAAAATAAGCGAGTTGTTTTCCGATGTGCCGAAGACCTTTGCCACGCCGGAAATCAGAGTTGATTGTGCTGATGATAAAAAAGCGGAGACAGTGAAAAGAATCAAAAAACACTTTCAAAACACACCCGGCATTGTTGAAATCGACGGAATACGTATTCCTTTTAAAGATGGCTGGGCTTTAGTGCGCTCGTCCAATACCCAACCGGTTATCGTCCTGCGCTTTGAAGCAACATCGAAAAAAAGCCTGCAAAAAATCCGTGACGAAGTAGAACCATTATTATACATAGCGTCTTAAATAATTATGCATAATCGGCTCAACTGGAGATGGGGTTGGAACCACTTTGCAAATTGTATTCGAATAACAGTAACCAGCTTCTGAAGAGTCTGGAAATAGACATTGTGCGTGCACAGACGGCGGGTCAATTTCCAAACCCGTTCCACCGGGTTCAGGTCGGGACTGTAGGGTGGCAGGAAATCCAGCCGCAAGACACGACGATGTTTGCTGAGCCAGGGACGCAGGGCTCGTGCATGATGCCAACGGGCATTGTCGAGTACCACCACCATCTTGCATCCATGACGTCTCCGGCGCAACAAATGACTCAAGAAGACTTGAAAACTTTGCGTGTCGAAGGTTTCTGCTGGTATCGTCACCATTCGACCATCGGCCGGACAAACTGCACCAAAAATAGCCATCTGTTTGCGAGTAGGAGCGTGCAACACCACGGGATCCAAGTTTTCTGGAGGAATCCACATGGCACAGCGTGAACCCTGTTGCTGTGTATTCGCCTCCTTGAATTTTCTCAAGGATAACACAAATGCATGCTATGCGCAATTATTTATGTCGCTATGTATAGTTCCTTCACCTAAGCCATAACGATTTGCTCCAACGCCTACTGCCACAAAAGGTACAAAACTGCTTTCCGGAAAGAAATGGTATATACCTTCGATGCCGTAAACTGCTATTTTTTGCCAGGGCTCGTTTGTCATATCTTCAAGCTCCATAATGAAAGTATCCTTCAATGCCTATATTTTCCGTAAAATTGTAACCGGTACGTAAACTAAAAATAAATATGTCTTCCCTGCTCTCATTACCTTCAAAAAAATACCCTCCGGCCAGGGGCGCGACTGTAAAAGAGTCTTCATTTACTTCTGCTTGTGCTACGGTAGAGGCAAACATCACCATCAAGAAAATGGATTCATTGGGAAAGGCTGCTTTTTATCCTTCCCATTCTCCGATACCACAGGTTCTGCTGTTCGCGTTTTTTTTCCTGTATGCGCTGGAGCGTCAGATAACCAAAAGCAAGGATGACCAGCAGCACATGCCGTCGCCAGCCGGTCCAGCTTCTGCCCTCATGGTGATCCAGACCCAGTTCCTCCTTCAATTGCTGGTAGCCCTGCTCAATCCAAAACCGTTCGTGAAAGAGACGAACCATCTCCAAAGTCGGCATGTCCTGGGGCATATTGCTGAAGAAGTACCGGAGCTCATATTCCCCGTCATCTTTCTTTCTTCTCTCGATGATCAGCCAGACTTCCTCATGAGCGATTCCTTTCCGATAGCCTTGAGCGGGGAATACCCTTCTGGATACCGCCTCAATCACCAGGGGTTTATCCAGACAATCCCTCCGGATCTCCAGGATTATCCCAGGACTAATGTACGGAGAATACAGTGCCATGTAGTCGTCTATCCCGATCAATACCGTTTCCTTTTCCTTAAAACCCACACTCAATCTCCTTCATGTTGACGAGAAAATATTATTTAATTTATCCCGCAGCATTTTTTGTATTTCTTGCCGCTGCCGCAGGGGCATAATTCGTTGCGTCCTGTTTTTACTTTCGTATCAGAACAAGACATCTTATTAATGTTGCCCGGAAACTTTTCCTTGCGAAGTTTTTCGCCGTGATTTTGAACTGTTTCGACGCTCAACGGCAACAGGGCATACAACTCATCTTCCATCTCTTCTTCGGTTAGTGGCGACTCATCCGGTTCCGTTTCATAGATATTTTCCCTCTCATAAGGCAAGGCAACGGCGGTTATGACGCAGCAGGCAACAATTACAACCTGCAAATCTTCCGGAATGTCTTCGTCGGTTTTGTCCGCATATTCTTTTGTCATGCCCCAGATATGCGGTCTCAGGGCTAAAGCGAGATATAAGCCGTAGGCCCATCCATCAATCAAATCAAAATCATCGTCGGACATTTTGTCATAATTGAAGGGGAAGTGAAGCGTGCCCTGGTTGCTTTCGGACATCATGCGGTTATACACAGACATAAGACATTGGATGCTCATTTGCGCGTCTTGTTCATCATTAAATACCGGACTACCTTCGCCGAAAACTTCGGGATGCCACTCGCTGAACATGACCGGTTCCGGCGTGATGGCCAGACCATAAAGAAAACCGTGGAGTTCTTCCAGATAAAGGGCGTCATCGCGATCTTCAACTTTGTTTAGAAGTTTCTCCAGATTTTTCGCTTCTGAAACGGTAAACATTTTCTTCATAACATTCATTTTTAAACCTTCCCCATTTTTTCTATTTCTTTTCTTATTTCGTTTTGCAGCTCTCTGGGCGAAAGCACTTCGACCTGCGAACCGTATTTGAGTATTTCGCGTTTGATTTCCCGGAAATCGGCCACCGGAATTGTCAGACAGAGCCTGCCATTTTTTTCCGTGCGAGTCTTTTGCGCCGGATGCCACGCCTGCCCGGCAATCCAGGAGGAAACATCTTTGGAAAAGCACAGACAAACTTCTGTTTTGGAATATTCAATATTGCGGACTGAAACTTTATTGCTCAAGTCTTTGATTTCGCTGTGAAACCAGAGAAATCTTTCTAAAATGATTTTCGATGCCATGACGAATCCAAAATCGATGGATTTTACAACTTTGAGAGCAGATTAATAATGCGAGTATATAATAAAGAATGGATTGGAAAGTCAATTAAATAAAATAGCGTTATAAAATAATGTTTAAGACCCGCTTCCGTTTCCGGCTTTTTTATTACTCTTCCGGTGATAAAATTCTTAATCTGCTGTGTTTTCGACTGTAAAAGAAGTATATGCAAAAACCTATTGCCATCCAGACAATAAGACGAAGCCACGTATCAAACGGCAGAAATATCATCTGAAGAAGAGTTACGATGGCACCCGCAACAGGAACAAACGGCACCCACGGTGTGCGAAAAACACGTGGATATTCCGGATGACGATAGCGCAGAACAAGCACGCCTATACATACAATGGTAAAGGCCAGTAAGGTTCCTATGGAAACCAGTTCTCCGAGGATATTGATGGGAAAAAGGCCTGATATAATTGCCGCGACACATCCTGTCAGAATTGTCGGTACGTACGGCGTTTTGAAACGCGGATGTACACGGGCAAATGCTTTGGGGAGCAAACCATCCCGCGCCATTGCAAAAAAAACACGCGGCTGAGCCATGAGCAATACGAGAACTACGGAACTCAATCCGGCAATAGCGCCAATTTTAATGAACGGCCTGAGCCACGCTATACCGGGACCTGCGGCATTAACCGCAACAGCGATAGGATCCGGAACGGCAAGTTCCGTATATTTTATGATGCCGGTAAGCACGGCTGTCATCAGGATAAAAATAATCGTGCAGACAACAAGCGATCCCAGTATGCCGATAGGCATGTCGCGCTGAGGATTACGCGCTTCCTGAGCTGCGGTAGAAACCACATCAAAACCGATATAGGCAAAAAAGATTACGCCCGCTCCGCGTATTACTCCGGTCCAGCCGAACGAACCGAACTGACCTGTATTTTCGGGTAGAAACGGCGTCCAGTTGGCAAACCTGATGAAAAAAATTCCCACTCCGATAAAAAGAACAATGACTGTCAGTTTGACAAGTACGATAAAATTGTTAACCCGGGTCGATTCGCGAATGCCGATAACCAGCAGTGTTGTCATCATTCCCACGATAAAAATGGCCGGACAATTCAAGATTGCTCCGGTCGTACTCCAGCCATCCGTAACTGAATAGGAAAACGGAGACTGACAGAAAATTGCGGGAATGTTGATATTAAAATCTTTCAGAAAGCTCACCACATATCCCGACCAACCCACTGCAACTGTTGACGCTCCGAAAAGATATTCCAGCACAAGATCCCAGCCGATTATCCATGCCATAAATTCGCCCAGAGTAGCGTATGCATAGGTATAAGCGCTTCCGGAAGTTGGAATCATCGAAGCAAATTCGGCGTAACACAGGCCGGCCAGAGCACATCCGAACGCGGAAATGACAAAGGAAAGTATAATGGCGGGACCGGCGTAAGTTGCCGCAGCCTGGCCTGACAGCACAAAAATTCCCGCACCGATAATGACACCTATTCCAAGGCTGATCAGTCCCCACGGTCCAAGCACTCTTTTTAGTTGATGTTGTTCAACCTCAGGCTCCGCCATGATAAGCCGTAACGGCTTTCTTGCGAACAAACCTTTCATAGCCTCAGTCCTTCTGTAATGTATAGCGTATCATAGCGCTTTTTTATGGCTGAAATATATAAGGAAATCTTGTTTGTATGTCAAATAAAAAACCCGTTTTTACACGGGTTTTTTATTATTATTGTTTTTTAATGTATGATTTAATTAGCTATTGCTTCTGATTAAAGGGCGTTTGAGAAGTACTGTATCGTATGTCAAAATAATTTTGATCGCGCCCTTGAACTGCCGATTCTAAGGATTTTTCGAACCTTCTGACTTTTCTTTTCTTCTCTGCTTGTGAAGCCCGGGATGAGGACGAACTGCAGGGTCTCCTTGACCATTTCGATGTACTCTTTATGGTTGAGTTTGACCATGGAACGGAAGAAGTTTTCTCCGGAGACAAAATTATGAATGCCGTTCATAACTGTCAGGACCTCCAGCATGCCTCTGGGAGGTGTTTTTTTTGCATCCTTTGTCAAACCCATTGAGCGGGCAATGTCGCCGGTGAATTCCGGGACTTTGAAATCAATTATCATATTGTGCCTTGTCTTGCTGAAATATCGATGGAACATGAGATTCGATACTTCGGGATTGGCGAACAGGTAGTCCGTCATCAACGCTATGGCAATTTTTATACGTTCCCCCAGCGGACGGCCATGGATTATTTTTTCCACCGCGCTAAGCTCACGTCCCAAGTCGCGGTTCATGTCGAGGATGACGGCCTCATAGAGGTCCTTTTTGTCACCCCAGTGGTAGTGCAGTGTGGAAATGTCGATGCCAACTTCCTTGGCGAGCATCCTGGTTGTGGTACCGTGGAAACCGTATTCACCGAACACGATACGCGCAGCGGCAAGGATCCTTGCCTTCATCGATTCAGGGTCTTTGCGGGCTTTTTCGAGAGCTGTTCTCATGTCTTTTATTTTATAGTACGCTTCCATCGTTTGCAAGTTTATTTTTCTATTTTATTTTTCTATTTTTGCTTGAACAACTTGTCTCATGTTAAAATAATATAATCTGTAGGCGCCAGTTCGGTCAGACCTGTAATCACCAGCAGAGCACCGGGGAGACCGTCTTTTACAAAGGCACCATTATTTGTCCTCATAATACCATCCACAAGATCATCCACCGATGTGTCCAGTTTTCAAACCAGCCATCTTGAGCACTTTCGGCGTCGCGGTCATGGGGCCGGTGAGCATTAGCTTAGGGTCGGAGCCAACTACGTCGTTGGCCACGACGCGAGCCAGCGGCGTCAGCCCCAGTTTCTTCACTTTTTCACCGCTCATGAGCAAAATCGCGGACACCCCGTCCGTAACTGTGCTGGAAAGACCGGCCGTCATCCACTCGGTTCCGGGCAATACCTTAAGACTGTCAAGTCCTTCCCTGGTAACTCCGGCACGCATCGGCTCATCGGTATCGCAAAGGATTTTGTTACCGTCCTTGTCCAGTCCCCGCACAGGCATGATCTCTTTTTTAAAATAGCCTTCTTTCGTGGCCTTTAAGGCCTTTTCGTGGCTCGCGATGGCAAAATCCTGACACTCTTCCTTGGTTATTTTCCACTGGTTGGCTATGGCCTGAGCGGAAACCATCTGGTTCGGCATGCCGTAACGGTCCAAGTATAATTGTGTGATTGGATGTCCCGCATTCTCTCCGTTGGGTAACGTACCTTGCACGTCGGAGCTGATGGCATACTTGGACATGAGCTCGCAGCCGCTGGCAATTACCATATCCATAGTCCCCGCGGCTATCATTCCCGCGCCAAGTTGTATCGCGGAAAGGCTGCTCCCGCACTGTCGGTTCACACTGATACCTCCCAGCGTCACCGGAAGCCGTGATGATAGAACACCCATTCGCGCAATGTTGAATCCCTGTTCGCCGATCTGGTACACGCATCCGGTGATGACATCGTCCAATTGAGTTACGTCAAGTTGGACGCGTTCGACAACCTCATTAAGTACAAGAGCAAGCAGTTCCGGGGCTATGTATTCACGATAATACCCTTTTCGCCTGCCAACCGGCGTTCTGACAGCACTGACAATAAATACATCTCGCATTCAATACCTCCTGTTTAATTAAATAAACCGCTCCCCTCTAAATAACTGATTTGCAACATTGACTATCCTACCGCCGTGTGAACGGCGTGATACTAAAAAAAACGTACTCGAAGGGGATTCACCTCTTCTCCAGTCTTTTGGAACAGAACTGCTCATGAAGAACCATAACTTTCTGTCTTTGTCTTTACGTGTTATGAATTTATTGAAACTAATACAAAGGCCCACAAGTTCGAAGTTGCTCCCATTTCCTTCTTCCATATAATGATTCCATCATTTGATGGTATCATTATATGGAAGAAATATAAAAGTCAAGTTTATTTTTTACCGTTTGATTTAATCAGATATTGCTTCTGATGGATGGGAGTACGAGAAGTACTGTCTTGAATGTTAAAATAATTTTAGGCACAAACCTGGTGAAGCGCGCCGGTTATTCCTTTATTTTTTCTTCCAGCGGACCGGTTTCGTGATAAAGACTGGTGCTTTTCCCCAAGTCAAAACAATGTTCTAATCCACAAGCTTGCAGGGCTTCTTCTACAAAGTTACAACAATTATGAGTTACAGGATTATATTCGAATACTTTTGTCCGTTTCCCGGCTTTTAGCGTATTTTCAGGATTGTAACTTCCAGCATATCTACGCAGGCAATCCTGATACCATTGAGTTGTTTTTCTGGTGGATTTATTATCAATACAAATTGGCATTGTTGCATAATTGAGTCCTTTACTATCCAGTTTTGCTCGTTCATTTTTGTCGGAAAATTCCACAATATCCATTTGATCTCTGATCATCCCTAATAAAGATATTGCCGCTCCGCTTTGATGATAATCTTTCATGCCCGCTTTTTTTAAATCAGACAAAGATTGCAGTTCAATCTGATAAAATGAATGTGGATCTGTTTCGATACGAATGGCACAGTGAGAAAAGATCCCGCTCCACATTTTATAAAGTTCCAGCGTAGGCGCTTTAACTATTTTTGAAGCATAGGCTGTTGGCCCATATTTTTCTTTAAACGATTTAATCTTTTCATCAATTGATTCTTGATTTACTATAGAAAAGCCGCCTTTAGGAAGATCGGAATCTTCAAAAAAAGAATATACAACAGGAGAGGACACATTAGTTTCAATTTGGGTTTCGCCTCTGCGGTTTGCTTGTCTTCCTTCCTTCGTTTTGTTGCTGGCGATAGGTTTTTGGTAATCATACCCGATCACGCGAATGCGTGAACTGTCGATACCAAACTGCCGGACAAGATATGCTTTTATATTAGCGGCACGCCGATACGATAGTTTAACATTGACCAACTCTTTGCCGACATTATCCGTATGTCCAACGATAATCAACGACGTTAAGGGATATTTGCTCATTGCATCGGCAATTCTCTTAATGTCCTTGTGATATTTCGGTTTGATGATTGCTTTGCCGGTATCAAATTGTATATTCAGGGTAATGAAAACATTTTCCGGCACAGGTTCATCTTTAGAAACTGGAGTTTGCTCTAAAGCGAAGCCTGCTTCTTTTACAGGTTTCACCTCTTTTTGAACTTCAACAGGTTGAGACGGTGAAGCAGCTATCGGCTTATCAATCTTCTGAGCAGGCCGGCTTGAATTCAATTCCGGATTGACATCTGTAGCGTTAAATGGGGCCATGGATTTTTGAGAAGCACAACTGACAAGCATTAAACTCATCATAAAAAACGAAAACATTTTCAAGCTATTTTTTAGCACGATTTATCTCCTGCAATTAGCTTTTCAATCATCCGTTAATTTGACGCCAAAACAACTCATGGTAACGGTTTTTCATCTGTCCACTGCTTGTCATTTCGCGCCTACTCTCCGTCGGCGTAGCAATCCCCTTCCCCATTTACTCAATGCGGGATTTTAAACCGCCTGTCAATCTGTCGCCGGACCTTGTGAATAACATGAAGAAGAACGTTCTATTGCTCGATCACAACTGCAGTGCTATGTGAACGGTATCGGCTTCTCCCGAAACGGAGTGAGTTTTGAAGCCACGTTTCTGCGCGAATTTGAGCATCTTGTCGTTGCTTGGGAGCACGATGCCCTCCATCGTCTTGAACCCGCACTCGCGTGCCGTATCTTCCAGGGAAGTCATCAGCAACCCTGCCACACCGCTGCCATGCCAGGCATCGTCTACCGTTACACCAAACTCACAGCTACCGGGATTTTCAGTGTTCACATAACGCGCTACGCCGATTTCCAGTTCTTTATCATCACTCATGATGGTAGCGACAAAGGCCATGTGCCGGGCGTAATCGATTTCCGTGAAATACTTGAGCTTCTTCGGCGTCAGTTCCCGAAACGACGCCATGAAACGGAAATAGCGGGATTCTTTCGACAGGTGCCGTATAAAATCCTGTTCCATGCCGGAGTCATCGGCACGTATCGGCCGGATGGACACAGTCGTATCCTTTAACAATACGCGTTTTATAAGATCTTGTTTCTTCATCGTTGAACCATAATAATTTCATCCTTAAATTTGAATAATTAGATAGAACCGGAGTCAGTCAGTGCTATCTTCATTGATATGGTTTGCCTTTTCCTTTATCTTTTCTTTCAGACGCATCTCCCTTCTGGTTTTTGCCTCCAGATTTTGACGTTGCTCCTCTTCTGTCTTGATGATCAGCGGGGGTAGCGGCATAGGTCGACCACTTTTGTCAAGGGCTACGAAGGTCAGATAGGCGGTTGATGTATGATGTATCCGTCCCGTCATAAGATTTTCGGTCTCCACCCGAACCCCAATTTCCATAGATGTTTTCCCTACGAAGTTCAGACTCGCTTGTGCAGTCAAAAGATCTCCGACAAAAACCGGATAATGAAAGTCCAACCGGTCAATGGAGGCCGTAACTGCATTGGCTCTTGCGTGACGAACCGCAACAGCGAGGGCCGCGGTATCGATGAATTTCATAATAACCCCGCCATGGACGTTTCCTGCAAGATTTGCATCTTGCGCAGTCATCTGCTGAGTCATGATGATACTGCTGTCTTTACTTCGTTTACCTTCCATGTTCATACTCCTATGGATTCTAACAATTCCAATATGACGCAGTTACTGCGCGCCTGTTTAGAGGCAAGCTACAACGAAGCAGGTTGCTCACTTAATAGCATTGCGATCTGCGCGTACAAATATTGAATCATTAATCGCTAATCTATTGTTGCCGTTAAATTCTCTGTCAGGCTTATTACTTCTTATCGGGGCTACCCCTACTTTTACCCATTCTGTGTTACCCCGGGTGGCCACCCAAAATCCCCCACTTGTGGCCACTTGAAAATCCCCCACCCA
>WOYI010356252.1_pt1 | contig 44744 bp, 31 predicted proteins | sample 6423411 | NCBI WGS metagenome assembly WOYI01 (sample SAMN13441803, study PRJNA592873) | oil field metagenome | biome: oil field; feature: oil-well bore; material: oil-contaminated soil; isolation source: oil-contaminated soil from oil-well borehole | place: Germany: Wietze | collected 2016-10-18 ... | reverse complement strand
ATAAAGTATTTTTAATCTTATATTATTTACTAAAATAGATTTTTTCGAAATCGTGTGAAAATCAAACAAATCGTGTAAATCTCTTTTCAATCTAATATTTTTATCCTTATTTTTGGATACTTTTCACATTGAAATTTACTCGCTATAGTGTGAAAAAACCCTTATTAAAGCAAAAAAAGGCCTGATACGTATTGTATCAAACCTATGCTTTCAATATGGTGCGGACGATGAGACTTGAACTCACACGAGCGTATCTTGCTCACAAGCCCCTCAAACTTGCGTGTCTACCATTCCACCACATCCGCAGGGATTAGTGCGTTATTATTGTATCAAAAAACACTAAATAATGATAGTGTTTTTTTAAAAATGTTTTATATTTCGATCCAAATATCTTTTGTATAAATATAAAAACTAGTAGATATCTCTTAACCTTAATATACAAAAAGGCGCCAAAGCGCCTTTTAACTATTCAACAGCAATAATATAAGAATAAACGTCTTGTCCGCCCTCAATCAAATCTACATCGATATCAGGATTCAATTTCTTAGCATATGCAACGATTTGATCCAACTCGTCTGTTTCAACATCCTTACCATAGAAGAATGTCACTATCTCACGATCTTCCGTAATCATATCATCAAGTAGGCGATGAACGGTTTCAGTACGATCTGGAATAGATACCAATATTTCACCTTTAGTAATACCGATGAAATCACCACTCTTAATCTTCACACCATTAATTTCAGTATCACGAACCGCATATGTGACTTCCCCATAACGCATGTTTTCAAACGTTTTAGTCATTTCTTCATAGTTGTCATCCAATGCTTGCGTCGGATCAAAAGCCATCAATGATACATACCCTTGAGCGATAGATTTCGTGCGCAGCACACGAATAGAACGACCTTCACATAAATCGATTGTTTGTTCTGCTGACATGATAATATTTTTATTATTGGGCAGAATGATGACGTGTTCTGAATTGAGTGATTCAACTGCTTTGATAAAATCTTCAGTTGATGGATTCATCGTTTGACCACCATCGATGATTAGATCAACACCCAATTCTTTAAATGCTTCGTGAACACCTTCACCTGAAGCAACCGCAATAATACTATATTTTGCTTTTTTCTTTTCAACCTTATGGGTTGGGTCTTCTCCCATGATATTTGAATGTTGCAGACGCATGTTTTCAATCTTAACGGTTTGAAGATCACCATATTTTTGTGCAAGTGTTAACGCGACACCTGGTTGATTGGTATGGACGTGCACTTTCAACAGATCATCATCGGTAACAAGGACAAGTGAATCTCCCATCTGATTAAGCGGATCTTTCATAAACTTGTCATCAAACCTATCAGGATGATGAAGTTTTACAATAAATTCTGTGCAATAGCCATATTTGATATCAACACCAAAACCGAGAGCCTCAGCGCCATGATAGTGTTCTTGTGTTTGTGGCATGGCTGCCAACTCTGCTTCTGTGAGCATGTTACCTTCAAGTGCCATGATCATTCCTTCGATGATTTTGATAAATCCAGCACCACCGCTATCTACAACACCTGCTTCTTTTAAGACTGGTAATAAATCCGGTGTCTTAATTAATGTTTCTTTTGCCTGTTCTAAATAGATCTTCAAGACATCTTCAACACTCGAAAGACGTTTCTTTTCAACTAGAAGCTTTTCAGCTGATTCACGAACAACCGTCAAAATGGTGCCTTCAACCGGATCCATGACAGCACGATATGCCATCTGGTACCCGCCAACGAGCGCCTGAATAAATTCTTCGATGGTCGCTGAACCATTTTCGATTTTTGCGATTTCAGTATACACACCTCTAAAAAACTGAGATAGAATAACACCTGAGTTTCCACGTGCACCCATTAATAAACCGCGTGATAAAATTTTTGATACATCAACAATTGATTGACTGTCTAAATTATTTACTTCTTTGATACCTGCCATCATGGTCATTTGCATGTTCGTACCTGTATCACCATCTGGTACAGGAAATACGTTTAAGTGATCAATTTCTTTGTGATTGTTTTTAAGATTTACAGCGCCATTAGTTACCATCTTTTTAAATAAAGATCCACTGACTGTTTTGTTGGACACTATGATCCTCCTTGATTATTAGGCTTATGAAATGTAGTAGCCTTTTTTTTACGATATATTACAAGTTTTTTTATTTTTTTACTTTTTACCTAAACAGTATAGCATAGCTTTTAATTAATTTGCAATGCCATATTTGTCACATACTTAGGCACTTATATTATACCATAATGAATTAAATCAGGTAATTCCACATATTTTACCAATTTTTTTATCATTATTGGTGTTTTTGCAAGGAAAAGATATTGCTTTTACATAGTCATTATGTTAAAGTAGATAGTGCATGTAAGGAGTGATTATTATGGCAGAATGCTATGTAACAGGTAAAAAGACAATGACAGGTAACCGTCGCAGTCATGCTTTAAACGCGAATCGTCGTGTTTGGAAGGCTAATTTACAAACCATTAGAATCAAGGACGAACACGGCAATATCAAGCGTGTTAAAATTTCTGCAAGAGCATTAAAGAAAAACAATTTGGAACGCGTTTAAAAATATAAGGCGAAATCGCCTTTTATTTTTTGTTTGATTCTACAACAAGCACTGCGCCATGATGAATAATCATCTTGCCCGTCTTCTCGCTTAATTCATTACTGATACCAATAGCATCAAATAGTGATAACTGATAAGCTTCTAATGGATATTTAAACCCGATGAGTGAAACGATAGCTTCAGGATATGCGAATAGTGAAATATAACCGGGATGAGTGATTACATGCGTGCCTTCTTTTTTGATATAAAGACGTGAATCTTCATTGAGCATGACTAATGAATCATAATGATTAAAATTCATTAGATGCGCAATAAAATGCTCGATGCGATCTCCACCAAATCCGCCGACTAGAACAAGGTCCTTGTATCCCCTTTTATTAGCCTCATAAAGAGCCTGAAATGTATCTGTAACATCCTTGATTGGATCAAGCTTTACAGTATCTAAATGGGTTAATAAAGCAAGATTTTCCAATGAATCAAAATCACCGACAGCAAGATCGATATGGACACCTTGATCATGTAAACTTGAAACCGCCTGATCGACAGCAATCACATAATCATCCTTGGTCAACTTCAAAATCTTTTGAACATCCATTGGCGTTGGATGTGTGACGATAATCGCTCTCATTTTAAGCGTTTGATGCTTGCTGCTGCATCTACCGATTTCATAATGAAACTTCCAGCGACGACCATATCGACACCAGCTGCTTTACATAATGTGATATTCTGATCATTGATACCACCATCAGCTTCTATCTGATAATGGTACCCCTTTGCTTTTCTTAGCGCAACCAGTGTTTTTACTTTTTCCAGCATTTCAGGTATTAATGATTGTCCACCAAAACCAGGTTCAACAGTCATCACTAAAACGAGTTCAACTTTGTCCAAATACGGCAATAAAGCCGATATGTCTGTACCTGGTCGTAAAGATATGCCACGACCAATATTTAGTTTAGCAATTTGGTTAAGCGCTTGTTCAACGGCGTGAGCTTCCACGTGGATTGTGATGAATTTTGTTTTAGAAAAGGCAAATTTACTGACCCAATCAAGTGGGTTTGTTACCATGAGATGAACATCTGCATCCAAGGTTGTCATATCGTGAATTTGCTTCGAAATATCAGGACCAAAAGAGATGTTTGGCACAAAGTGTCCATCCATGATATCAAGATGAACAAAATCGGCTGTTTCAATCCTTTTGAGTTCATGCTTTAAATGATTGAAATCGGCTGATAATATAGATGGTGATACTTTCATAATAGTTAGTCTCCTAAAATTTCAGTTTTTGTTGCTTAATCTCTTCAATAAAAGCACAGTAATTCTCGTATCTTGAGATTGGTATCTCACCGTTTTCTACAGCTTCTTTTACCGCACAACCAGGCTCATGAAGATGGATGCATCTATGATTGAAACGACACGTTGCGGATAGTTTAATGAAATCGGGATATAGCAATCTTAATTGATCGGGATAATAGAGGTTAAAAGTGATCTTCGAGAAACCTGGTGTATCGACGATATAACCTTCATTGTATAAGTATAGTTCGGTATGTCGCGTTGTATGTTTACCGCGCCCTAACGCGAAGGAAATCTCTTGAGTTTTCAAATTTAATTTAGGCATTAGCGCGTTTAGCAATGTCGATTTACCAACACCGGTTTGACCGGCTAAAACTGTGATTTTATGTTTGAAAATATGAGCCAATACATCAATGCCAATACGCTGTTTTGAGTTGACATAATAAACTTCATAACCAAGTGTTTCATAATATGCCATGCCCTCTTGAATATTTTTCAATGTGGCATCATCGACGAGATCAATTTTTGAAACCACAATCACAGGTGGTAAGTGTTGCTGATTGAGAATCACTAAGAATTTGTCTAACAAATAAAATGAGAAATCAGGTCTTACACAGGAGAATACAAGTAATACTTGATCGACATTGACGACATCTGGACGTTCAAGTTCACTCTTTCTTGGTTTAATGTTTGTAATCCATACTTGATCACCATCGATTTCGTAATTGACATAATCACCCACTTTGGGACTGACCATGATGGTTTTTGGTTCTTTTTTTGTTCTTGCCGTAACATTTTTATTAAATGAACTCGATTCATCAAGTTTCATATAGCGAAACTTACCGCGCGCTTGAGCGATAAGAATGGTTTCCGTATCGATATCTTTTAATGTGTATTGATTCGATATTTGTTTTATAATAAAACCTGTTTTCAATAGTTCCTCCTATAGATGTTGGCTTCTTAACTGTCCACACGCAGCATTAATATCGTGTCCTTGTTCCTTACGAAGTGTCACTTGAATGTGATGTTTCGTCAAAATATCATAAAACTTGAGTTGATTTTCTATTTTAGAACGTTGATAAGGTGCTTCGATAACCTCATTGTATGGAATAAGATTTACATAAACGTTAAGCCCTTTCAATAACGCTGCTAATTCATGTGCGACTTCCGGCATGTCATTAACTGCGTCAATCAATATATACTCGATAGTGACCCTCCGATGTGCCACCTCTAAATAATACTTAATGGCGTCAATCACTTGCTCAATTGGATACGCTTTATTAATCTTCATCAGCGCTGTGCGTATTTCATTATTTGGCGCGTGAAGACTGATTGCCAAATTGATCTGTAGAGGAAAATGCGCATATTCTTTAATTTTAGGCACAATTCCAGATGTTGATACTGTGATGTGTCTTGCACCAATGGCTAATCCCTTTGGATGATTAATCGTGGTTAGAAATTTTGTTAGATTTTCATAATTGTCCATCGGTTCTCCAATACCCATAACAACGACATAATTAATCCGTTCACCCAAGAGTCTTTCTGTTTCCAAGATTTGTGCGATAATCTCTCCTGATGTGAGATCGCGCTGTTTCTTCAAAAGACCTGATGCACAAAATGAACAACCGATGTTACAACCGACTTGGGTCGTAACACATATGGAATTGCCATAGTGTTGTTTCATCAAGACTGATTCAATCAGATGGTCGTCCTTCAATCCATAGAGCACTTTCATCGTACCATCTTCACTCGTGTTTTTTAAAACCATTTTCAGCGCTTTTAATTCAAAAGACGATTCAAGTAGTTCAATCAATCCCTGAGGGATATTATTCATCTCTTGAAAAGTTGTTATTTTTTGTTTATACAACCATTGCCATATTTGATCGGCACGATATTTTTTATAGCCCCGTTCTTTTAGAAAAAGAACAAGATCATCAAACGTCAAATCATAAATTAGCACATTCATCACCCATGTCATATTATACACGAAAACAAGCAAAGAAAGAAAAAACCTGATTGCTCAGGTTTAATTTCTAACGGTAGCATCAAATAGGTTAGACAGTCTACTAACGACCTTTTTGATGAGTTTATCGACCGTTTCACGTGCCAATGTCTGTTTTTCATCATTAAAGACCAATCGGAATGCCAATGATTTTTTACCCGCTGCAATATGTTCCCCTTGATAGACGTCAAATAAATCAAGTGAAACAAGATGTTTTTGAACGGTTTGGGTGATGATTGCCATTAACTCCCCAATTTTCACATTTTCATCCACCACAAGTGCCAAATCACGACTAACACTTGGAAATCTCGTCAGTGGTTGATAGGTTAAAGAAGGTGGAGAAACCGGTAATTTGTCGAGGTTAATTTCAGCTAGATAAGCATCATCAATATCATGCAGTTTAGCTGTTTTAGGATGAATTTGTCCCATAAATCCAATGACTTCTTTACCATACATGATGACAGCTTGGCGATGTGGGTGCAAGTAATCTTTATCACTTGATGCTTCAAATAGCACATCCACCTTTAAATAAGCGAACAATCTCTCCAATAACCCTTTTAATACAAAGAAATCTACAGGTACGCTTGTTTTTTGCCATAGATTTTGTTGCCAAATACCCGAGATAACCATCGCTAAGTGCTCTGTTTCAATACCTTTTGCGAATACATGACCCAGTTCGAACAACCGGATATGCTCAGCTTGTCGCGCATGATTGTATGTGGCCGCGGCCAATAAACCGTTCAACAGCGATTGACGCAACGCTTTTTTATCTTCAGACATCGGTTGCAAAACCGTCAAGGTTTCACCTAAATTTTGATATAATTGTGCATCGCTTTCAGGCACGAGGCTGTAAGATATGGCTTCTTGTAATCCCATATCAGCCAATAGATGTCGCACCCGTCTATTTCTTATTTGTTTCGCATTAAGGACTCCGTTTGTTAGCGTTGTTTCCTGAACAGCCGGTATCGTGTTTAACCCGTGAATCCTAGCGATTTCTTCTACCAAATCAGCAGGAATTTTTAAATCGTTGCGATCGCTTGGTGGCATAATGTCATAACCACCTTCGACTGTTTTATATTGATAGCGATAACGTTTAAAATAATGTTCAAGTAATGAATCCTCTATCGTCTCACCAAGCAATTTAAATAGATAATCTTTCTTTAAATGGATGTTCGGGTGTTCAATGACATGATGAATGGCGGTTGCAATACCCGATCTGACTGTCGCATCCGCTAATGCAATCAATAATTCTGTCGCTCTCTCTAACCCCATTCTCACGCGACAATCATCGATACCACGCTCAAAGCGCAGTGATGCATCACTTTTCATATCTAATCGTTTAGAAGTTTTTTGAATGCGTTTTGGTTCAAAGTATGCAGCCTCTAAGATGACAGATGTCGTCTTGTTATCAATCATCGTATTAGCCAATCCCATGACACCCGCAATAGCAATTGGCTCCTTTCCATTGGTAATGACGACATCTTCAGGTTTTAACACACGCTTTTGACCATCAAGTGAAATAACCGTTTCTCCATCTTTCGCATCTCTAATGACAATCTCATTTGTTTTTATCTTAGATGCATCAAACATATGCAGCGGTGTGCCATACGCCAAGAGCACATAATTGGAAATATCAACCACATTGTTAATAGGATTCATTCCCCGTGCGATGAGTTCGCTTTTTAACCACCAAGGAGACTCTTTAATCTTGATGTTTTCAATATATCGTGCGTCGTAGCGGCCACAACCTGCTGAAGCGATCTTTACTTTAACAGGATTTTGAACATCACTTTCTGTGACATGGTGGACTGGTTCTCTAACCGTCTGATTCGTCATGGCTGCTAAATCATATGCAAATCCTAATGTCGATAACAAATCAGCCCGATTAGGTGTAAGACCCAAAGTCATTTTCCAACCATCAAGATAGAGTACTTCCAACGCTGATTTACCGAGTTCGACTTCATGATCAAATGCATAAATACCATCTTTAAATGCTTCAGGAATTTGAGCATCGTCAAAACCTAATTCTTGAAGTGAGCAAATCATGCCATTCGATGCTTGCCCACGAATAATTGATGACTTGATTTCAATATTTCCTGGTAATATCGTACCCACTTGAGCAACGATGACATATTGTCCCGCAGCGACATTCGGTGCACCACATACGATTTTTTCAATACGATTTCCCAAATCGACTGTTGTTACATGTAAATGATCTGAATCGGGATGATCGACACATGTCAACACGTGACCCGTAACCAATTTTGTTGCAACATTAATGGGTTCAAACGCTTCGACTTCAATCATACTGTTATAGGTGATATCGTAAATGTCTTTGGGAATATCAACAAATGTTTTCAACAAGTTTTTTGTGATAATCATTTTATCGTACATCCCCTTTGAATTGATTTAAAAACCGTAGATCGTTCGTATAGAAATGACGGATATCATCAATTTGATATTTCAATATCGCAATTCTTTCCACACCAACGCCAAATGCGAAACCACTATATACTTCAGGGTCATATCCGCCCATTTTCAGTACATTGGGATGCACCATACCTGCACCTAATATCTCAATATATCCAGTCGTCCCATCTTTTTTAATATAGGATACATCAACTTCAACCGAAGGCTCAGTAAAAGGAAAATATGATGGTCTTAATCTAATCTCACGGTTTTCGCCAAATAAGTGTCTCGCCATTTTTAATAGGGCGTCCTTCAGATTAGCAAGCGAGATAGTTTTATCAATGACAAGACCTTCAATCTGTTGGAATTGATGTGAGTGTGTCGGATCATCATCATCTCTTCGATAAACTTTGCCTGGACAAATAATCTTTAAAGGTTTCCCTTGACTTTGTAGCATGGTTCTCGCTTGAACAGGTGATGTATGCGTACGAAGTAAAATTTCTTCATTGATATAAAATGTATCCTGCATGTCTCTTGCCGGGTGATCTTTTTCAAGATTCATCATTTCGAAATTATAGTAATCGTTTTCAACCTCTGGTCCTTCTGCAATCTTATAACCCATGCCAATAAAGAGATCCTCAAGATCTTCAATCACTTGGTTGAGGGGATGAATGCTGCCACTATAGAACTGGTATCCCGGCAGTGTAACATCCATTTCCTCGCGCGCCAAAGAAGCCATGAGCAATTGATCCTCAATCGCTTCTTTTTTCTTTGCTAGGGCATCGCCAACTTCTTGTTTTAACATATTGACACGTGCTCCAAAAGCTGGTCTTTCTTCAGGTGACAAGTTTTTGAGTTCGCTCATCAACTGGCTAATTTCACCCTTTTTGGACAAATATTTAACACGCACATCGTCTAGTGCTTCTAGCGTTTTTGCATGCTCGATGCTGTTCATAACAGCTTTTTTAATCATTGCTAAATCTTTCACAGTTAATCTCCTCGTATCATATGTAGCATAGATTTAGGATGAAGTCTAACTACATATCGTGTTTGATAAATTTAAAGCCCTTTTTAAAATGAAAAGTCCTTAGAAATATCTAAGGACGAAAAATTCGCGGTACCACCTTAGTTCTAGAACTGTATCTAGCCCTCAAATCCTTTAACGCAGGTATACGGATGTGATTAGCACCTCTATGAAATGAATTCACTAAGGATTAAAGGCATAGCTTCCACCGTTCTATGCTCGCTTGACTCTATCTGCTTAGTTACTCGTTTTCAATGATTGATTTTTATTTATCTATTGCGTGACGTAAGAATCAATAAGAATCTTAAAATTTCAATGTACAACCATACGATAGTGACCATCAAACCGATAGCAACTAGCCATTCAAATCGTTTTTCATATCCACCGGATACAATGGCTTCAGCACGTTCAAAATCAAGTGCTAACATAAATGCGCCTAGAACGATAAGAACGCCTGTGACTAACAGTGCGAGTCCAGTGTTGTACATCGAACTGATGAATACTGGGGAAACCCAACTTAAAATGCCGAATAAAACCATAAAGAGCAACATGCCAAGCAGTGCACCATAGATGACTCGACGCATTCTTGATGTCACCCTAATGATGCGACTTGAATATAAGAATAACATCACAGTGAAGATTGATGCTGTACCTAATAACGCAGATAGCGCGATACCTGGAGCATAGGCTTCTGCAAGCGCGGTAATCGTGCCTAAGAGAATCCCTTCTGAGAGTGCATAAACCACACCCATTGGCATTGCCAAGTTAACGCTTCTTGTGCCAATTAAGACAGCGATTAAGCCAATAATCATAGCGCCGATTAAAAATCCAAACATGGATTCTACAGGGATTGTACCACTGCCAACTGCGTTGATGAATAAGAATCCACTTGCAACTGCGGTTAATAGTAAAATTAATGTTTTAAATGTGATGCCACGATAGCTGGATAATTCACCAGCTGACTCATAATATTGTGTTTTTTCTAATGAACGAAATACTGGATTTGATGTTCTCATGATAAAATCTCCTTTAACTAATATGATTATATCATATCAGTTTAAATGTGCAAATAATCCAGAACCAATTACATTATTTTCCAAATTTAAATCTTTGAACGCACCATATTTTTCTAACTTCTCAAATACGGTTTTATTAACTCTTGTTCTATTTTTGACATCATCTTTAGAAGCGAAAGGTACCTCTTTTCGATGTTTAACGATATCTAAAGCGACTGATCCACCTAACCCATCAATGGCATTGAATGGCATGCGTAATCCGTTTTCCTCCATGACAAAGGTCATCGCCGCAGATTTATTGATATCAACAGGTAGAAAAATCATGCCTCTTCTCGTCATCTCCAGTGCAGCACCTAATGTGACGATGAGCGATGCCTCTTTTACCTTGAGTGTATATTGCGGAATAGCTAATAAGGTATTGAGTTTGTTGCGGATAGCATTTGATCCTGCAACCATGGTCTCATAATCAAATTGATCGGTACGTTTTGAGAAAAAGCCACTGTAGAACAACAACGGTTTGTAAACTTTAAACCATGCAATACGCATCGCCATGATGACATAAGCAGTGGCATGCGCCTTTGGAAACATATATTTAATCTTTGATGCTGACCAAATATACCAATCAGGCACATTGTTTCGACGCATTTCGGATTCATAATCAAGCCATTTGGCAGGATCTTTCGATGGTTTGCCCTTGCGTACAAATTCCATGATTTCAAATGCTCTTAAAGGTAACAGTCCAAATTCAATAAGCTGAACCATAATATCGTCGCGACAGGCAATGATATCGTTAAATGACACCTTGCCAAAATCAGATTCACCATTGATCAATGATTGCGCATTGCGTAACCAGACATCCGTTCCGTGCGACAATCCAGATATCTTGACCAGTCCTGCAAAAGTAGTTGGTTTGGTACTTTCAAGCATTTGCCTAGTAAATGAGGTGCCAAATTCTGGAATCCCATAGGATGCAATTTCACTCATGATCTCAGATGGCTCGACACCGATGACATCCGTTCCAGAGAACAATCGATAAACTTTAGGATCGTCCAACGGGATATCCTGTGCATGATGAAAAGGAAATTCATCCGGATGCATGGTCACATAATCCATCAAATATTTAATCATGGTCGGATCATCATGACCGAGAATATCGAGCTTTAAAAGATTTGATTCGAATGAATGATAATCGAAGTGTGTCGTTTTCCAATCCGATGTTGGATCATCAGCAGGATATTGAATTGGTGTAACGTCAAATATCGTTTTCGATTTGGGTACGACAACAATCCCGCCGGGATGTTGTCCAGTCGATCGTTTCACACCTTCAATACGTTTTGCTAATCTTTCAATTTGAGCGGGTCTTTTCACAAGATTTTTGTCTTCCAAATAACCCTTAACATAGCCGAAAGCGTTTCTTTCAGCAACCGTTTGAATTGTTCCTGCTCTAAAGGTATGATCAGCACCAATCAATTCGCGGACATAAGCATGAGCTTTTGCTTGATAATCACCTGAAAAGTTCAAATCGATGTCGGGTACTTTATCACCAGCAAAACCGAGGAAGGTTTCAAACGGGATGTCATGCCCATCTTTAATCAGTGTTTGCCCGCAAATGGGACATTTTATCGTCGGTAGATCATACCCACATTGGATACCTTCAAACAAGGGCTGCAAAGCCTTTTGTTCATCTGTTAAACCATATTTAAGCCGTTCTTCTTCGGTTAAATGAAAAACGGTAAAATCCCGATTCGGACAGCGATAATGCGGTTTTAAGGGGTTGACTTCTGTAATATCAAGCAGCGTTGCCACCAAAGAAGATCCAACAGAACCACGTGAACCTACTAAATAACCATCATCTAAAGATTTTTTAACCAAAAGATGAGAAATATAGTAATTAGGAGCAAAACTGTTGTCTATAATATTGCTGAGCTCGCGATTGACACGATCAGCAATCAATTGATGGGGTTCATTACCATATAATGCTGATAGTTTATCCATGACCAAACGTCTAACCTCTTTTGATATGCTTTCGATACCGAGTTGCTCCATAAATGCGTCGTCCGGCAAGGAATAAAGGTCATCAACAAATGCTTGGACATGATCAATCTTTAGGTTTAGACGCTGTGTATTAGCAACCACAATCTCATAAGCGAGTTCTTTATCCAAGAAATTGAATGATTGTAACATCTCTTCCGTCGTTAAAAAATATTGTTCGGGCATGCTATGATACTTTGATAGTTGATGAATACCGCCTCCAACAAGTGGTGTGCGAATATAAATTTCACGATATAAGACATCTTTCTTTTCAAGATAATGCACATCACCAGTCGCAATCACCAATTTTCCCAGCGCTTTTGCAGTTTTAATAATCTTTAAAATGATGGCTTCAATGATTGTGTCAGCGTATTTACCTAACGACTCTTTCAAATGCGCATAAGCTTGTGGTGGTTGTACTTCAATATAATCATAGAATGATATCGCTTCTTCAAGCGCTGAGTCACTTCTATTTAACGCGGCTTCAAAAACAATACCATTGGCACAACCACTACCAATCAATAATCCTTGTCTATATTTTAAAAGCACTTGTTTCAAAAGCCGTGGTCCATGATAGAAATGATCGGTGAGTGCATCACTGATAAGCTTGAACAAATTTTTATAGCCAATCTGGCTTTGAACGAGAATATTCATATGATATGGCATCGGATGTTTCCAGGCTTCTTTCAAATCAATCGCCTGATTGATATCTCGATAGGTCCTAATTTTATATTTTTGAAGATCGACGAGCATGAGTTTCCAGATGTTTGCAGTCACAAATGCGTCATCATCCGCACGGTGGTGCTGTTCTTGTTTCACTTTAAAATAATTAGCAACCGCCTTCAAATTGAATCTTTTAAGTTGTTCGCTATAAAAATAGCGTGCTGCATTAAGCGTATCGATGACTTTTGATTGATCAAAGGTCAAACCCAATGCTTTGGCATTTTCTTCAATATGTCCGACATCAAACATCGCGTTATGTGCGACTAGAATCGATCCTTCAGCAAACTTTAAAAATGCTGGTAATACCGCATCGATGGTTGCTGCATTTGCTAGCATATCATCAGTAATATCTGTAAGTTCCGTCGTAAATGTCGATAGCGCCTCACCAGGATTGACGAACCTCTGAAACTGTTCAATGATTGATGTTGCACTCATTTTAACCGCCCCGATTTCTATAATTTTGTCACGTGTCGCTGACAAACCAGTGGTTTCAATATCGAAAACCACATAGGTTGCATCTTTAAGTTCGATGTCTTCATCGGTAGGTGTTGTGATTTTAAACGCTTCTTCATCAACAAAGTTCATTTCAACCCCATAGATGGGCTTAATCGGTTTGTTACGTGTAGCCTTATAGATTTCAGGATAGGCATATAACCCATCATGATCAGTGAACGCAATCGCTTCATGACCCCACTTGATGGCTGTATCCACGTATTCAGAAACTTCACCAATACCATCCATATTTGACATTTTGGTATGAAGATGAAATTCAATTCGCTTATCCTTTGCCTTATCCATTCTTTCTTTCTTTTTCACTTTCTCTAAAAAGAAGATATAATCGGCAAAAACAACGACATCTTTTTGATACGTATCGAAGTTGGCACGTCCTTGAACTTGAATCTGATCACCTTCCTTTAGGGATTTAGCCAGATCGAAATCTTTGGGTCTTCTTAAAAACCGTTTGACCGTAATGGCATCATCATCGTCATATAAGACAAAGCTCAACATAGATGTGTTTGTCAGTTCTTTGATTTCAAGTTTTGAAATGGTCCCTTCAATTAAAAAGTTTGTATCACCTTTTTGGTTTTTATATTGATCGAGATGGTATTGATCTAAAGGTATTTCATTGATTGAAACACGGTCAGCACTAGCTTTTCGTGTAAAGGATTTTTTTGTTTTAGTTTGTGTTTTTTGGGTATATTGTTGTCGTTGTGCCAATACTTTTTCTTGATCCATAATCGATTTTTTAATCAATGTTTTGGTTGATGTCAAGTCCTCTTGAATTTGGTAATCGATATTAAAAAAGATACCCAAAGGTTCCAAAAAAGCACGTATACCTTGAAAATAGTTTTCAACGTAAGTACTATCCCTGTCGATTAAAACATGCAACGTTTGGTTTTCATAGGCTGTTTTGTAATTCTTCAGGGCAATATAACTTGCTTTTTCTTTGGCGATTTCGATCATTGCGTATTCAAAATAAAGTGGTGCTAGTTCATCCAGTTTTTTTGTATCCTCATATGATATTCTTGTACTAATTTTGTTTTTTATACTTGGAATGTGAAAATAAGTCTGTAGCTGAACGACAAATAGATTTATGACATCAGGTGTCACAATCTCGGATAATGTAATATCGAAAATCCAAGTATCATGACGTTTATCAACCGTAACATCATTGAGTTTCGCCGCTGCTAATACGGGTGATTTAAATTGTAGTTGTTGTAAGAAGAGATTAAATTTATTTGTTTCCGCCATTGATGTCTACTCCTTTCGGGACAACCTTTAATTTACTATAAATCCAAATATGGTATCCATAAGCAATGATGATGCTGATGAAATTTAATTGTGAATACCCGATCAGTGTAAAAATTAATTGTGCAAACATATAGATTGAAGTCGCATAAACCGATAACTTAAATCGCAGTTTAAACTTAAACGGTTGATTAGCGATAATGTATCCATCCATAACTGCAAGTAGAAAGACCACAAATAGAAAATCAATCAATCCCATGAAATATTGGGTAATCAATTCGATGTACGTCGAAAATGATTGCATTTCATAAACCGTTTTGATCGCTGAAGTGAAAATTCTTAGGTTCGCTGTATCTGTGAAATCAAATGTATAATTATATAGTCCCAAATCCGCATATGATACTTTGTGATATACGAGTGTGCCGACATAGATGGTGATACCATCAGATTCCAATAGAAAGGACATATATGCAGGTGTCAAAACGCTTTTACTGGTCGTTATTTGCATATACATGTACTGAGCAGTCGCTATGTCTGTCGTTTGAAAAACGCCATTTACAATTGTCTGTCCGTTTAGATCAAAATCGGTCTTTAGGACTGCTGACAATTCATTATAGCGTGAGACACTCATCCCTGGTTGTACCACCGAATAGATGAGTGAAGGTATGAGTAAAATGAGCGGTAATAAGATTAAATATAGGATAATTCTTTTCCACGAGTCTTTTATAAAAAAAACGAGTCGAGGCGGTTTTGTTAGACTGATAGATAGACGTTTGAACATGTTGTTTCTCCTTCTTGTTTTATTATAACATAATAAACTGACGCTATGGTAAAATGATAATGGTGAAATGATGAATATAATGAATGCTGAAAAGCACTATAACACACTTTCCAATTATTATCAGTGGAAATACGGAAAAAAAGTTTATAAAATCGCTTTAAATGGTGGTTTTACATGTCCAAACATCGATGGTACGGTTGCTCGTGGTGGTTGTACTTTTTGCTCATTTATGGGATCAGGTGATTTTGCAGGTAATAAGCACGAACCACTTATTAAACAGTTTGAGATGCAAAAAATCATGATGGAAAACAAGTGGCAAAATGGGCTTTATATCGCCTATTTTCAAGCAAATACGAATACACATGCACCGCTTTCTAAACTGAAAACGTTGTTTGAAGAAGCCATCACACTTAATCCTAAAATTGTGATGTTATCCATCGCGACTAGACCTGATAGTTTACCTGAAGATGTGTTGGATTATTTGGCAGAACTCAATACAAGGGTGCCCGTTCAAATTGAACTCGGTTTGCAGACGATTCATCAGCAAACATCCGATCTCATCAATCGCGCACATGATTTAAAATGTTTTGATGACGCGGTTGCCAAATTGCGAATGCGACACATTGAAGTAATCGTACATATCATTAACGGCCTACACCATGAAACAAAAACCATGATGGTTGATACGATTAAGCATATCAACACACTCGATATTCAAGGAATCAAGATCCATATGCTACATCTCATGCAAAAGACAAAAATGGGACATGATTATGTGCAAAATCCTTGGCATCTCTTAACATTGGAAGAATATGTAGATATCACCGTCGAACAAATTTTATGGCTGCGAAAAGACGTGATTATCCATCGTTTGACGGGTGACGCACCGAGTCATATGTTAATCGCTCCGCATTGGACTAAAAAGAAATTCGTTGTCATCAATGAAATTGACAAACGATTGAGAATGCTCAATCTTTATCAAGGAGCTTATAATGAAGTTTCATAATATGGTTGATTTATCTCATGCTATTTTAGCACAAAACATCACCAAAGATGATGACGTCATCGACGCGACCATGGGCAATGGAAATGATACGTGCTTTCTTGCAAAAATTGCGAAGCACGTCTATGCTTTCGATATCCAGATGGTAGCCCTTGAACAGACCAAAAAATTATTAGCGCGCCATAACCTAACTAACGTGACCTTGTTCCACGAATCCCATGAACATATCGTCGGTCTTGTCAAAGATTTCAAAGGTGTGGTTTTCAATTTGGGTTACTTGCCTCATGGTGATCATCATATCACCACCAATAAAACATCGACTATCCATGCGATATCACGCATTTTGAACGTTTTAAAAAGCGACGGCTTTATCCTCCTGGTCATCTATCCCGGTCATCCTGAGGGTTTTGTAGAATCACTTGCTATTATGAATTATCTCGAAACACTCGATGCCAATCACTTTACGATTATAAAGGTGGACATGCCGTTTCAACACAATCATCCACCTTACTTGATTTTCATAAAAAAACGCTAACAAAAGAGCTGCTCTAAAATCTAGAGTAGCTCTTCTTCTTGCCCATGATAAGGGGATTATATGGGGGGATTCTCAGTTGCTTTTTAGTTATCCTGGTGGCGATTTTGATATTCTTCAATCATATCTTTCCATGTAGAACCAGGATGATTGTTGAAATATTGAGTGATATGATCTCTATATTGTTCCCGACGTTGTTCTGCCATTGCATTAATATTAGGCATCATCGATTCACTTAGTTCTGCATATTCTTCACGAAGTGCGAGTAATTCAGCACGCATCGCATCTATTAAAACCTGTAAATCGTTTTGTGCTGTTACTAAGTCGGCTTCTAAAGATTCGAGTTGAGCCACTAATTCAGGTGTTGATTCAACTTCGATTTGCGCTTCTAAAGTTTCAATTTGAGTTTCAAGATCGCTTACCACTGCTTGAGCAGCTTCAATCTGAGGTTCGTAAACATCATGAATCGCTTGGCGTTCCGCGATGAAGTCATCACGTAATTCATGGATTACTTCTTTTGCTGCTTCTTTCGCTTCTTTTAAGATGTCGCGCAGTTCTTCTTGTGTCATCAATAGCGCGTCTTCAAGTGTGATTTCATCTTGAACTTCTGCCACTGACTTCGCCAATAATAGGAAACCAGGTGTTACGCCATAAGATTCAGCTTCTGCAACAAATTCTTGACCGAAACCTTTATCTACTGCACGTCCATAAATACCACGATTTATAAAGGCCTTATTAACTGCTTCTTTAACGCGTTCTCTAATCTGTTCACCTAATGCTGTATCCGACACGCTGGATATTTGTACAACCGTATCACTTGCTTCGACATCGATATAGCCCAATTCAATAGCTGTTTGAATGATAAGGTCAGCTGCTTCATCAACATCCATGCCAACCAATACCAATCCTGACAATAAGACTTCAGCATCTTCATTTAAGGCGTTTGCATAAACAACCTTCTCATTTCCGTTCACAATCAGTTCAACGCTTGGGTTGATATCGATTGTCACATAAGTTTCTTCTGCAGCATTAGCAGCAGAACCTGAACATGCTACTACTGTCAATGCGATGGCTAATAAGCCAATAATCGCAAATAATGGTTTAAATTTTTTCATCATAATACCTCCGTTTCACTTACTATACAAGTGGCGGAGGTATTTTATTGGTACTTTATTGGTTTTTTTTATTTTTAATTGAATCTACCCGCATGGCGAATGATAAATCTTTGTCCGTCTTTTGGTCTGACAATCACTGAATATTGATTGGCATTGGCGCTGTTGATACTCACCAGTATATTGCCATAATAGGTATCCAAAATATCATAATCGATAGACAATACATTACGATATACGCCTTTAATCATGCGGAAAGTGTAGGTCCCAGATACTTCGCTTTGTGCAAATGTTAATGTGATTTCGTTTTGTATCTCATATGAAATCACGACCTGTTCAATGATAGTCATGCCCATTGAGCGAGTGATTTGATAAGTCGATTGATCATCATCTTTCGTATAAACAATCGTTATGGTCACTCCATTATCCAGCGTTGAAGAAGAGGTCATTGATTGTGTTTCTTTTTGATAGATCACACGTGACGTGTACGCTTGCGTACCTTTTTGCATCGTCATCTGCAACGTTGCTTGTTCATCATTATCTTCAACCACTTCATAGACGACTTCATAATCTATGGCTTCGCTATTGAGTGAGGAAACAGCAAATTTAATTGCAAATTTATGCTGTCTACGACTGATGATTTCACGTTGATATGCATATGTATCATCCGATGACAATATGTTCTCCATTAATTTCAAATAACGAAGAAGTCCATTGAAGTTGGTGGTAATTGCCGTTTCTTCATCATCGCCATTATCAAAGCCTAAGCTGGGACCACCAGCGAGCAATGTCATCGACGCATCTGTTTGTGAATTCATCATTGTTTCATCAATCAAGGAAATGGTCGATATCGATGATAACATGACGACTTCATACAGGGAATCATCATCAGTACTGGCTATCATGAGGGGATCCGTTTCTGGTGCTTGATATAATAAACCAGTCATCACCGCTGCTAGTAAAACAAATGTAGATGCCATCACCATCACTAATCGTCTCGGTCTAAAGACACGCTGCTTTTGAGGTTGTGGTGGTATGTCTTTGAATCTTGCTTTTATCTTTTCAGTGATGTCAGGAATAACAACAAGATTCGCTTTTTCTTTGATTAACTTTTCAACTTGGTTGTCTCTCATCCTTCATCACCTAATTTCTTTTTTAATTTTTCTAATGCTTTTTTATGTAGCCATAATACGGTACCTAACGGTTTGTCCATGATATCTGAAACCTCTCTAAATTTCAGATCATTAATCGTATGCAACACAACCACTTCTCGCTCATCATGATCAAGTAAATCAAGCAGTGTATAGATATCGCCTTCGTCCTTGACTTCATCCCGAGAGGGAATGGTTTCTAAAATGTCATCATTTTGAATCTCGCGTTTATATTTTGTATAATGATTGAGTGCATAATTTCGACCGATGGTTACGAGATATGCAACAGGATTATGTCCTGGGTCAACATCATCAATCTTTGCTAAAAACTGCATGTATGTATCTTGCATTAAGTCTTCTGTGATCATTTTGTCCTTAACGATACCTATGATTGTAAAGAAGACCTTTTGACTGGTCTCTTCATAAAATGCATCAAAGTGCGAATAGTTGCGATCTTTGAATTCCTTAATGTAGTGCTTTAACATGTTCACATTTTCCCCTTACATCTATCATACAATCGAAATGCCCATTTTATTGGTGTCATTTTCGATTTGTTTATTGGAAAGTCCATTTTTCGTTTTTTTGAGTCAGCAATTAAAATAAAAAGGGATTATACCATTTAATTTGAGTATAACCCTTCTGTGTTTAGTTCGCAACAATATTAACGATCTTGTTGGGTATGACAATCACTTTTCTAATCGTTAAACCATCGATATGTTTAGCGACATTCTCAACAGCGAAAGCTTGGGCTTTGACTTCATCTTCTAAAGCATCAATGCTCGTCATGAATTTACCGCGAAGTTTACCATTGACAGTCACCACAATTTCAACCTCATCTACGATCATTTTCTTTTCATCATAGGTGGGCCATTCGGCGTAGATCAATTGTTCATTGTGTTTCAGGCATACCTCGTTCAGTTCTTCAGTCATATGTGGACATATTGGATTCAATAGTTTTAATAAACCCCATGCTTGTTTCATACCAATCTTTCCTACTTTATAAACATCATTCACGAAGATCATCATCTGACTGATTGCGGTATTGAATGCGAGTTTATCATAGTCCTCGGTCACTTTTTTTATCGTTTGATGATAGCTTAATGACAGTTCCTTAACATCTTCTTTTTCAATCGGAAATTCAAACATCCGCCATACGCGATCTAAGAACTTCTTAGCCCCATTCAAACTATCAGTATTCCAAGGTTTATCGGCATCGAGCGGTCCCATAAACATTTCATATAATCTTAGAGTATCAGCGCCATATGATTCAATGACGTCATCAGGATTAATAACATTGCCTCTTGATTTGCTCATTTTAGAATGATCATCACCTAAAATCATCCCTTGATTAAAGAGTTTTTTGAAGGGTTCTTCATGTTTTGTAAGGCCAATATCATGAAGAAACATCGTCCAAAATCTCGCATATAAAAGGTGACCTACGGCATGTTCAGTCCCTCCGATATATAAATCAACAGGTAGCCATCGATCTAACAATGCTTTAGCCTCTTCACTATCGAGTGGTACCATGGATAAATGATTCTTAAGAATGTAGCCGATGAAATACCAAGAACTGCCAGCAAGCTGTGGCATGGTATTGGTTTCGCGTCTCACTTTTTTGCCTTTATAATTGACGTATAACCAATCATGAGCATTGGCTAATGGAGACTCGCCCGTTCCGCTCGGTCTAATGTTTTTTAGACGCGGTAATTCTAGTGGGAGATCTTCATCATCTAAAAGCATTAATTGCCCATTTTCATCAAATACAACTGGAAATGGTTCTCCCCAATACCGTTGACGTGAAAAAACCCAGTCGCGCAAGCGATAATTTGAATGCGCATACCCTTGTTTAGTCTCCGTTAAATAGGTGATAATTTTTTCTTTAGCATCCTCGTTATTTAAGCCATCAATAATCCCTGAGTTATAATGTATGCCATCACCGATATAAGCACCCTCAACATCGCTTTTAATAATTTCAATGATATCTAATCCAAATGTCTGTGCGAATTCAAAATCGCGATCATCATGTGCTGGAACTGCCATGACAGCCCCTGTGCCATAGTGAGGTAACACATAATCAGCAATCCAAATGGGTATTTTTTTATGATTCAACGGGTTAATCGCATAGGACCCCGTAAACACGCCTGTTTTGGTTTTATCGGTTTGACGATCCATATCTGTTTTTTGTTTGGTCATATGGATATAATCCTTAACACTCGCTAACTCATCGTCAGATGTGATACGTAAAACAAGTGGGTGTTCAGGAGCAAGCACACAATAAGTTGCTCCATAAATGGTATCTGGGCGTGTTGAAAACACATCAAATGATTGGTCTGAATCAGCCACTTGAAAAGTGATCATAGCACCCATGGATTTACCTATCCAGTTTCTTTGCATTTCTTTTAAGTTTTCAGGCCACGCCAGTTGATCAAGGTTTTCCAGCAAACGATCCGCATATTCGGTAATACGTAAAACCCATTGCCGCATGGCTTTTTTAACCACGGGGTAATGCCCTCTTTCGGAAACCATCATGCCATTTTCAACTAAGATTTCATCATTAGCAAGTACAGTTCCTAAGCCTTCACACCAATTAACTTCTACATCTTTTAAAACTGCTAAACCGTGTTCAGCCATCTTTTTAAAGATCCACTGTGTCCATTTAAAATACACCGGGTCTGCAGTTGCAAATTCGCGGTCCCAATCAATCCCTTTACCAGCAGAAATGATCTGCCGTTTAAAGTTTTTAATATTTTGGTAAGTAAATTCTCTGGGATCTTTACCTGTTGCCAATGCATATTGTTCAGCTGGAAGACCAAAAGCATCCCATCCCATGGGATGAAGGACATCATAGCCTTGCATGCGCTTGTAACGACTGATAATGTCTGTCGCTGTATAACCTTCAATGTGCCCTACATGTAATCCCGCTGCAGATGGGTATGGAAACATATCAAGCACATAATATTTATCTTTAAATCGATCATTGCTCGTTTTAAATAGTTTGTGTTCTAGCCAATAAGTTTGCCATTTTTTCTCGATTTTTTTATAGTTATAGTGCATGATACTGACCTCCGTATATGCTCTATTATACTGAAATATCATATATAATACAATTCAATTTGCGTTTAAACAAAGGTTAATGATGCAATTATAATTGTCATAGAGGGGATAAAACCATTATAATATAATTATAAGCCAAGATATCTTTATTAGGTGTGATGATGAAACAAGCCATTGAAAATTTAATTTATTATGAAATCGAGCAACAAACTATTCGTCAAAGAGACTACATGTACGTCAAAAATCAACTTTATTATTTGATTGGTTTGGAACCTTCTTATGAAATAATGACACCTCAACAAATCAATCATCCTTCGGATGCTTTAAATCAAATCTTGGATACATTAGAAAAATCTGGTAGATTAGATGGATCTGTTCAAGCAAGAGATTGGTTTGATGCTAAACTGATGAATGTTTTTGCGCTTTTACCTTCTATGCTCGAATATCAATTCAATCATTTATCAAGCGATCATAAAATGGGTTGGCTTTATCATTATGCACAAGCCTTGAATTATATTCGAATGGATCGCATCCTTAAAAATCAATCATATACCTATCAATCACCATTTGGCCATTTAGAAATAACGATTAATATGTCAAAACCAGAAAAAGATCCCAAATCAATTGCCAATGCTTTAACAGTAAAACATAACGTGTATCCAAAATGTTTATTATGCAAAGAAAACGAGGGATTTAGTGGCAATCCTTCTAGAGACCAACATCGCTTGATTAAATTTGACTTAGCAGGTGAATCTTGGTATTTCCAATATTCCCCCTATATTTACTATAATGAACACGCGATTGTTTTATCAGATGAACATCGTCTAATGCATGTTGATCAAACAACATTTAGAAACTTACTATTACTAACTGATATCTTTCCTGGGTACTTTTTTGGCTCAAATGCAGATTTACCAATCGTTGGTGGATCAATCTTAACCCATGATCACTATCAGGGCGGCAAGCATCATTTTCCCATTGAAAAAGCTTCAGTCATCAAGTCCTATACGTATCATGATCTCACGGTGGAAATGATTCATTGGCCATTATCGACGATTAGAATTCGTGGTCACCATCCGGAAAAAATTGTTCAATTAGCTGATCGATTTCTTAAACAATGGCTAACCTATAACCATGATGCTTTAAATATCAAAGCTTATACGCACGATGAACGTCATCACACGATGACATCGATTGCAAGAAAACGTGATGAAATCTATGAATTAGATTTGGTGCTCAGAGATAATCACACATCGAAAGAACATCCCCTGGGAATTTTTCATCCTCATGCTGATAAATGGCATATTAAAAAAGAAAATATTGGTTTAATTGAAGCAATGGGTTTAGCCATTTTACCAAAGCGTTTGATGTCTGAATTGACTGAAATTAAGGCATATATCACAGACCATAAACCATTAAATAAAGCGTCGATGATTCATCAAAATTGGATAGATGAAATTAAAGATACAATAGATATAAACCATATTGACCAAGCGATTAACGAAGCCGTTGGACAAGTTTTTGAACAAGTGCTGATCGACTGTGGTGTCTTTAAATTAAATAACGAAGGCAAAGATGCTTTTGATACATTCATCAAAGCAGTTTTATCATGAAAACTAAACTCATAGAACAATTTAACACCGTTTATGGACGTACAGACGGTTTAACCTATTTTTCACCTGCACGAGTAAACTTAATTGGTGAACATATCGATTATAACGGGGGATATGTCTTTCCATGTGCCTTATCTTTTGGGACATATGGTATTATCGGAACGCGTCAAGATAATATTGTTCACGTTTATTCTAAGGGCTTTTCAAAAACCTTCTATACATTTAAATTAGATGAGTTGGTTAAAGATAAAAATAGCGCTTGGGTAGATTACATAAAAGGCGTTTTATATGTTTTAAGTGAAACTCATCATGATATCGCTACGGGATTTGATCTATATATTGAAGGTAACATGCCAGAAGGCGCTGGTCTTTCTTCCTCTGCTTCTCTTGAAGCATTGTTATTAGTCATGCTTAATGACCTATTTTCCCTAGACCTTTCTACGAAAGAACTCGCTATGCTAGGTAAAGCCGTAGAAAACAGCTTTATCGGAGTCAACTCGGGTATGATGGATCAGTTTGCAGTGCTCGCAGGCAAAAAAAATTATGGCATCTTATTAAATACAGCAACGCTTGATTTTGAATATATGCCTCTTTTCTTTGGCAATTATCAATTGCTCGTGATTAACTCTCATAAAAAACGGGGTTTAACAGATTCAAAATATAATGAGCGGTATCAAGAATGTCAAGAGGCACTGCATATCTTAAAACCTTTATATCATAAACCGGATTTATGCAGTTTAACACTAGCGGAATTAAAAGCTTCAAAAAATCAACTAACGGATATTTTATATCGACGCGTACGCCATTGTATCACCGAACAAGCGAGGACCATTAAATCTAGCATAGCACTCAAAAATCATGATATTAAAGGCTTTGCTGAAATATTAACCGCCTCACATCAATCCTTGAAAAATGATTATGAGGTGACTGGCGATGAACTCGACATCCTCGTTAGTGAAACATTAAAAGCCGGGGCGATTGGTGCGAGAATGACGGGTGCTGGCTTCGGTGGTTGTATCATTTCTATCATAAAAAAAGATCAATTGAATCGCATCATCGATCGTGTGAAAAAACAATACACAGATAAAGTTGGTTATGAACCATCATTTTACGCTGTTCATCCAAGTGATGGTACACATCAAATTTAGATTAAGAAAAAGGTATCACCATAGCGATACCTCATGCTTAGAGAGCACTGCTCTCTTTTTATTTTTGTAACTTTTCAACAAACTTGACGATATCACCAACAGTTTTGATGTTTTGTGCTTCTTCGTCACTGACTTGGATTTCAAATTCATCTTCAATGTTCATAATCAGTTCAACAGCGTCGATGGAGTCTGCACCAAGATCTTCGGATAACTTCGCTTCCATCGTGATTTTTTCTTCCGGAACGTTAAGCTCTTCCTTAATCATAGCTTTTATGCGCTCAAATACCATGTCTAGTTTCCTCCTTAATATAACGATAACATTATAAGATATTTTAAGAGCTTTGTCAATTGTATTTTTTGAACTTCAAACTATTTTGTTTCTGGGAATCTACTATATAGATAAGTAAAAGATTTAATTTTGTTACACAAGTCAATCGTCAAATCGTTCTTGTCAACTCGCCAAATCCAGTTACCACCTAATGTCGAAGGTGTATTCATTCTCCCCACTTTCCCTAAGTGTAAATAATCTTGGATGGGGATGATGGCCGTATCTGCAACACATCCCAAGGTTGTTTTAATCAAACTGTCAACACGGTTGCCTGACGTATGATTGATATAATCAAGACAATATGCCAAATCCGCTTTAGGAAGTGATTCAAACCATGTTTTCGTGGTCATGTTATCATGTGTACCCGTATATGCAATCATATTTTTTTCATAAAAATGTGGCAAGTATTCACTGGATTCTTTAGCATCAAATGCAAACTGTAACAATTTCATGCCAGGAAATCCCGTTTTCTTCAACACTTCTCTGACGGGTGGTGTGACGACTCCTAAATCCTCAGCGATGATATTGACACCTTTGATGGCTGATTTAATTGCATCGAACAAATCGTCTCCTGGTCCTTTTTTCCAAATACCTTTGACCGCTGTCTTATCGCCATATTTAATGGCGAAATAATTAACAAAGCCAATAAAATGATCGATTCTCACCATATCGAATAGCTTAGATGAATGTCTGACGCGCTCAATCCACCAAGCATACCCATGATCTTTCATGTAAGACCACTTATAGAGTGGGTTTCCCCAAAGTTGACCATCTTCAGAATAATGATCTGGTGGTACCCCTGCCACTTCAATCGGTATATTTTTCTCATCTAATTCAAACATTTCTGGATGCGCCCAAACATCGGATGAATCAAAAGATACATAGATGGGCATATCACCGATAATCGATATGCCACGCGCATTCGCGTATAATTTTAATGCTTGATACTGTTTACTTGCCTGATATTGCATGAAATAATGAAATTCAACTTCATCTTTTAGTTGCACTTTGAGATGATTGATGACATCCTGATCTCTCAAGCGAATATGATCTCCCCAATATAACCAAGATTTCCCACCATGGGCATGTTTGATCGCCATAAAAAGCGCATAGTCCGATAACCAATACGATTCTTCTTTTAAGAAGGCGAGATAGTTTTCATCTTGCTGATCAAAGCGATCAAACGCTTTTTTAAGGATGCGGAAACGATCTTGATATAGTTTTTGATAATCCACGGTAAGCGGATTAGTCCCTGATGTTCGCGCCTCATTTTTGTTTAGTAGACCATCATTAATCAACATATCCAAATCAATGAAGTAGGGATTATTCGCGAACGCTGAAAATGTTTGATAGGGTGAATCACCATAAGATGTTGGTCCCAAAGGGAGGAGTTGCCAACATGTTTGTTTTGCTTCATGCAAAAAATCAACAAAAGCATATGCTGATTGTCCATATGATCCAATTCCATAAGGGCTTGGCAAACTGGATATGTGCATTAATATTCCTGCTTTTCTCATGCTTTTACCTTCACTTCTAAGACAACTGATTCGAATGGTTTTAAGAAGATCATCCCATTTTTAATCCTTGTCTTTTTGTAGTTGTTCAATACGACTTCTAGAATGTTGTACTGTGTGAGATCAAACATGACGTCATATTGACTAAAAGAATTTATAACTAATAGTGTTTGATCACCGCGTAATCTCGTATATGATAAGCAATCTTTATTTTCTAAATCAATAAAATCCAACTCGCCATATGTAATCACCTCGTGATACTGACTGTTTTTTCTAAGATCGATCAGTTTTTGATAATGATGCCATAACGAATCAGGATCTTTTAAACTGTTTTCAACATTGATTTTCTTGTAATTAGGATTGACATGAAACCAAGGAATACCCTTCGTAAACCCAGCAGCGCTTGATTTATCCCATTGCATCGGTGTTCTACCGTTATCTCTAGATTTTAGACTTGCTTTTTTTAGTGCATAAACCGGATTATCTGATACATGTTCTAATTGATACCTGTAATTCGCAACCGATGACTGATCATCAAAATCTTGCACATCTTGAAAAGGATAATTGGTCATGCCGATTTCTTCACCTTGATAGATGAACGGTGTCCCTCTCATCATATGAATCACGGTTGCTAACATCTTCCCCGATGCTTTTGGATATTTGTAATGACCATAATGCGACATGAGACGCGGTTGGTCATGATTGAGCCAATTTAACGGTAACCACCCTTTTTCTTTAAAAGCATCTTGCCATTTTTTAAACACTGCTCTTAACTGAATGACATCGACTTTTAGCTTTTTCGGATCAACAACCTCATTTAAGTTATTACACCAATTATGATCGAAATTGAATACCATCGATAATTCATTCGCATCAAAACTAGCATATTTTAAAGCATTTTCAATTGTTGCTTGTCCACCGACTTCACCAATTGTCAGAGCATTGTGCGGTTTAAACAATTTTTCATTGAGTTCTTGTAGATAGTCGTGGACTTTAGGCAAATTAGAAAAACGGTGCCAATCCAATGGATATTTGTGTTTTTTGTCATGGATGTCTTCGAGAGGTGCGCGATCCAAATGTGATACAGCATCGATTCTAAAACCATCCGCTCCGACGTCTAACCAAAATTCACCGATGTTAATCATCTCTTCACGAACCTTCGGGTTACGCCAATTAAGATCGGGCATCTTATCGGAGAAAATCTTCATATAATAACTATTGGATGGTTCATCAAAACACCAAGCACTACCACCAAAAAAAGATCCCCAATTGGTTGGTTCAACACGTTTACCGTCTTTCATCTTTCCTTCATGCCATATGTAGTAATCACGATATGGATTATCTTTACTTTTTCTAGATTCGATAAACCATGGATGTTCATCAGATGTATGATTCAAAACAAAATCCAAAATGACCTTGATGCCAAACTCATGTGCAGTTTTAATCAGTGTTTTAGCGTCATCTAATGTACCAAAACGCTGATCAACTTGATAGAAATTTCTGACATCATAGCCATTATCATCCATCGGTGAGTCGTAAAAAGGTCCAATCCAAAGAAGATTGATACCTAAATCTTTTAAATATGTAAGTTTTTCAGTGATACCGATGAGATCACCGATACCGTCATTATTGCTGTCATAGAAGCTTTTTGGATAGATTTGATAACCAACGCTTTCCATCCACCATTTTTTGTCCATAAAACACTCCGCTTTTACTACGTAAATATTTTATCACACGTTGTTATTTTTAAAACAATGTTAGCGGTTTCATATTTCATCATATGCTATAATATGAACGGTGATTATAATGAATATTTCAGCACTATGGCATCAAGCGAAATCTGAGTACGCTTATGCTTATGATAAAAACACATTACATATCCTATTACGCACGGCTAAAAATGATTGGGACAACGTCAAAATCATTTATGGTGATGCTTTCGATTGGACGCGAAATAACGATCGTCAAATCGTTTGGAATCATGATATTTTAACAATGAATAAGCGTTATCAAACGCGTCTTTTCGACTACTATTTCATCGCAATCCAGCCAAAAGATCAACGTGCAAAATATGCGTTTACTTTGACCAAAGGCGATGATACGTATTTCTTTGGGACAGCCGGTTGCCAAATGGTTTCGCAAAAGGATAAACTTTATGATACTTATGACCTTTCTCTATATTACAATTATCCGTTTATTCACAGCGAAGATAGTAGTCAAACACCTAAATGGGTTAAAGATACACTATGGTACCAGATTTTCCCCGATCGTTTCAATCGCGTGGATAGCACATCAACGCTGAAATGGGGTAAACTCCCTGTTAACAATCATGAACTTTATGGTGGAAATCTAAAAGGTATTATTGCAAAATTACCTTATATCAAAGATATGGGATTTACGGGTATCTATTTGAACCCGATCTTTAAATCTCCTTCCGCACATAAATACGATACAGTTGACTATTATAGCGTCGACCCATTATTTGGTACAACAAAAGATTTTAAAACACTGCTTGACGAGTCACATGCATTAAACATCAAAATCATGATTGATGGCGTTTTTAATCATGTGGATTTCACGCATCCATGGTTTTTGGATGTTATCAAAAACGGTGAAAAGAGTATTTATAAAGATTGTTTCTACATCGATCAGTATCCGGTTGCAAATTTTCAAGTTACAAACCATGGCCGCCCCCTTCAAAATAGCACAGTTAAACCGAACTTCAAAACCTTCGCCTATAGTGCTCACATGCCAAAATGGCATACCAATAACCCGCTCACACAAAAACATCTATTAGGTGCAATTTCTTTTTGGACATCACTCGGTGTCGATGCGTGGCGTCTTGATGTATCCAACGAGATCAGTCATCGCTTTTTACGACAAATCATGGATACAGTTAGAGCTATAAACAAGGATGTCTATGTGCTAGGAGAGAACATGGACAATGCAATCCCTTGGTTATTCGGAAATCAGATGGATGCTGTGATGAATTATCAAATGGTCCATCCGCTATGGAAATTTTTGGAACATCAAATCACCGTAGATGAATTCAAAGATCGCATGGTGACTTATTTGGCACAAACCCCGAAAAACATTTTAGAAAATATGTATAATTTGGTCGGTACGCATGATCAAGTGCGCATCAAGAGACGGTTAGACGATGATGTTAGACGTGAAAAACAAGCATTCATTTGGATGTTTGCTTCCGCCGGTACGCCATCGGTTTATTATGGAGATGAGATTGGTATGACAGGAGATCACGATCCCGATAATAGGCGCTGTATGATTTGGGATGAGAACGAATGGGATCTAGATTTTCAATCATTTATTAAAAAACTTATGATTTTAAGAAAAACCTATACGAGCCTATCGGTAGCCGACTATGGGTTCTTATCTGGTGATGTTCTTGCATTCACTAAATCAGATCAATCATCAACCGTGCTCATTATTTTAAATCAAGAAAAACAACAAATTCTTCACATACCCAAAGCTTTTCAAGGTGATTATCAAAACCTTTTTACAAATGAAAAAATGGTTGTTCGTGATAAAATGTCTTTGAAAGCTTATGATACCTATATGCTTTTAAGGAGCTGATCGTTATGAAGCCAACGATACGAGATGTCGCGAAAAAAGCGAATGTCAGTGTGTCTACCGTTTCACGTGTCATCAACCAAAAAGGGTATGTCCATGAAGAAACAAAAATACTGGTTGATCAAACCATCAAAGAAATGGGATTCATTCCCAACCAATTGGCGCGTAGTTTAACCAGTCACAGTTCTAAAATCGTCGGTGTGATTGTCCCGCATATCGGACCATCTTTTTATGGTGAACTGCTTGAAGGCATTGAATCACAAGCTGCGACGAACGGCTATAAAATCATGTTTTGTCACACCCAAGATGATCCAGATCGCGAAATCGAATATTTGAAATTTTTTGAACAATACAACATCGATGGATTAATTGTTGCTTCCAACTTCAACAATAAGGATCGCCTAACAGATCTTAAAATTCCAACCATCACAGTTGACCATATCTTAGATGAAAATATTCCTTCTATCACATCTGATAATATCAAAGGTGGGGAACTAGCTGCTGATAGACTGATAAAGGCCGGTGCAAAGCATATATTAATCTTTAGAGGCCCTTCATTTTTATTGACCACTATGGAACGAACCATCGGTGTTATCAACATCTTGAAACAAAACGATTTATATGCGAATATCTATGATTTTGATTTGCTGAATCCAGACATCAAGATGATTGAAGATGTCATCTATAATAATCCAAATGTCGACGGTATTATCACGTTTACCGACACCTTAGCTTTAGCGACGTTACACACGTTACATAACCTGGGTAAAAGAATACCTGAAGACGTCTCATTGATCGGTTATGATGATACGCCTTATGCGAAATGGGTAACCCCGCCGATTACGACCATCCATCAATCCATTAAATTCATGGGTCAACAATCATTAATCAATTTAACGAAATTAATGAAAGGTGTTGAGTTAGAAACTTTACATGATATCGTTGATGTCAAATTGATTGAAAGAAAATCGACCAAATAACAAAACGGCCAAGGGTGCTATCCTTGGTCATTTTTTTAGTCTGAGAATGATACCTGACAATGGTCCTAATTTCGGTTTGATGTAATGATGAAACCCCAATTTATCCCCCTTAATCGCTCTTAAAGTCTTTCCGTTATATTGATTGGATCCAAAATATATCGACTTATCGGAATTCAGAATTTCTTCATAATAACCATATTGTGGTACAGGAACGTCGTACGTGACATGAACATTTGGTGTCATATTCAGTATGATGATTAATGTTTCATGATGTCCAAATCTTGCATAAGCAAATACACTTTGATTGGTATCATCGGCTACTAACCATTGAAATCCATCAAGCTTGTGGTCTTTAACATAAAGCGCTTCGTGATGCCGATATACCATGGCCAAGTCGCTAAAGAATCGCAGCGCTTTTTGATGGGTTGCATCGTCTAATAAAAACCAATCGAGTTCACCTTTAAAAGCCCATTCAGAAAACTGAGCGAATTCACCGCCCATGAAGAGTAACTTCTTTCCCGGGTGTGTCATCCAGAGCGTCATCAATAAGCGCCAATTAGCCATTTGCTGAAAATAGTCACCTGGCATCCTTGATACCAAACTGCCTTTCATGTGGACAACTTCATCATGTGAGAACGGCAAGATAAATTGCTCATTAAACGCGTACATCAAACCAAATGTAATCTGATGATGGTGATATTTGCGATTAATAGGGTCCTCTTTGAAATATTTCAATACGTCATTCATAAAGCCCATATTCCATTTGTAATTGAATCCGATACCGCCGGTATCGACCGGATGTGTGACCTTTGGATAGGCCGTTGAGTCTTCAGCCATGAAAAGGAGACGGTCATCTTTGCTAAAAAGATGGGCTGATAAATCTTGTAAAAAGTGAATCGCATCCATATTCTCACCCATATTTGCATCACCCAAATAATAGATTAAGTTGGATACAGCATCAATTCTAAAACCATCAATATGAAAATAATCCATCCAAAACGTCAAAGCGGAGCGCATGAAACTTTTTGTTATCCCTTTAGAAAAATCAAGATTGTTGGTACCCCAAACGACATTTTCACGACGATTTTTATCATCGTATTCATAAAGCGGTACACCGTCGAAAAATGACAGACCATGCGCGTCTTTGCAGATGTGTCCAAGCACCCAATCCATGACGACTCCAATCCCTTTTTTATGCATACAATCGACAAAATACATGAAATCTTGAGGAACACCATAGCGCGATGTCGCAGCAAAAAATCCTGTACCTTGATATCCCCAAGAATCATCAAGTGGATATTCATAGATGGGTAACAGTTCTACGTGCGTAAACCCATGAGCTAAAACGTAATCGGCGAGTTCATCGACGATTTCGTTATATTTTTTAAACATGCCATACTTTCTGCGCCATGAACCGAGGTGTACTTCATAGATCAGTACGGGTTCTTGATAGGGTTTCTTCTTTTCATAAAACCATTTTTGATCGTGCCAAGAATACCCGTCAATGTGGTAGACTTTACTGCCCGTTGCTGGTCTTTCTTCAGCAAAATAACCAAATGGATCAGCTTTATAAAGCACATCGCCATGATGCGTATGAATTTCGTATTTATAGATTGACCATTCGAGGTTTTCGGGAATCTCGATGCGGTAAAAACCCAAAGGGTGAATTTTTGTCAAGACATGTTTCCATCCCTCATAGTGGTTGAATTCAGCTACTAACCGGACTTCTTTAGCGTGTGGCGCATAAACTGTAAACTGGGTTGCTACAACCTCATTTTGATTATTTTTAAGTAAATGCGCACCTAAAAAATGGTGCGCATTGTCACTACTGCCATTTAAGAATTTTTGAATGTCATGATCATCTATCATGCGCATATGAAAACTCCTTTACTTCTTGATGTGAACAATATATATGCCTGGTTGATCAACATAGACACAGTGTTTCTCAGTCAATGCCTTTTGGGATGGAAAAATCAATTGACCCTCGTTCATAGGTAATCTTTCCAAATCAAAATAATTCTTGATATAATGGATCAAGATGTTTTTGTGATCTTCAAGTTTATATACAATGAGTTTACCATATTTTTCAACTGATACTTTTGATGAATGATACGTTGTTTGCCGATATAGCGCAAATCGTTTTCTTAATTTTAACAATTTTGTCAGTTGTTTGACACTTTTTTCAGTCGGTCTCCAAATGATTTGATTGACATCATCGGGTGATTCAAAAGCGTTTTCTACACCTTTTTTTGTACGATAAAATTCTTGACCAGCATGATAAAACGGAACACCCTGCGAGATGGCAATCATATGCATAGCCAGATCAGCTGCTACCTTTAAATCGGTAATTTGGAAGCCTTTTGAAACTGCGGCATCATAATATGTCATATTATCATGGCATTCAACGTAGTTGATCGATTGGTTTGGTGATTCAAATAGATGGGGACTGCCAATCAGTGACTGCATGGCACGTTGTGCGAGCTTTTGGTTGCCCATCGTATAACCGATTTGTGAACCGTGTAGTTCACCTTTTAAGACGTTTCTATAAAAATCATTGAACTGTGCGTAAGATGGCAATTTCTTTTGATTATGCTGATTGGCTCTTTCTGTTGGTTTCATCGCATTTTCCATATTCCAACCTTCACCATAAAGCATAATCGAGGGATTAATGGTCTTGAGTTCAGATTCAATCTCGATCATGGTCTCAATATCCATTAATCCCATGAGATCAAATCTAAATCCATCCACTTTGAATTCATTTGCCCAATGCTTCAGACTATCTTTGATTAATCTTCTAACCATGTAGCGTCTCGTTTCGACGTCATTTCCACAATACGAACTATTGGTCATCTTGTGATTTTCATCGTGGCGATAAAAATAACCAGGAACTAAATAATCGTACGGGAATGTGTGATTGTTGAAGACATGATTATAGACGACATCCATATTGATACCTAAGCCGATTTCATGGGCTTTGTTGATTAGGGTCTTGTAGGCATTGATGCGATCATATGGATCCTCTGGATGGATAGAAAACCAACCTTCAAGACTGAAATATTGGCTGGGATTATATCCCCAATTGTAACGCTTATCTTTGTTTATCTCGTCGACAAGTTCAAAATCATAGACAGGCAGCAACTGTAAATGCGTGATGCCTAACTTTTTGACATAATCGATTGGACGCATGCCCAGATGATGACTATGTGAAAATAAACCATTGAATGTTCCTTTAGATGCAACATCTAAAGCCACGGTCATATCTCTTACGTGTCCTTCATAGATGACGGCATCCACAGCATTTTTTAGTTTAATGGGTGATGGTGGACTTTGCATGGTTTTTTTCCAATCGATGATGTAATTACCTGCCAACCCCTGTGCATTGGCATAAGGGTCACTCACGTCATACCATTTGTCTTCCAGCCTCACATGATAATCGTAGCGTTTACCTTCGAGATTACCTAAAACTTTTACATGTCTGACACCATCATGATAAGTCATTTTGTAGGTTTTGTTGTCAAGGACGAGTTCGACCTCTCTAGCAACTGGCGTGAATACATAAAAATCGGTATAGGATTCCGTATAAAAAACACCGAGTGGACCATGATAACGATATTTTTTTTCGAATTCATCAGTCAATGTGACAAGTCCAATTTGTAAGGGATATATGGCATCATTGATGCTGATATTTTCGGTTTGGTGAATCTCGATATCCCGGTCGGTTTTAAAATATTGAGACTCGTTTTCATTTTTCACCCATTGAATGTCAAGTCCAGCAATCGAAATAGCATAGATATATTGATCAGATTCGATCCTAATCAGCCTTAGTCCGTCAATAAATGCGTTCATTGATAATTTCCTCTACTGGTTTTAATGATGATTGGTTCCGTCGTTCCGGTAATTTGATGCGCCGTGATTGTCACCGGTGTAAGGTCTAGCAGATTCGTATAGGTACCATCTAACAAGGGAACCGGAATGATTTTCGCGTTTTCTAAATTGAAAATACCTACGATGCACGTTTTTTTGTTTTCATAAGATAAGACAACTGCCTGATCATGATTGTGCATGTGAAAGTTGGCAGTTGAAAACATTGGATCTTTTTTAAGTTTAGATAATTTTTTAATCAATGGCTCAATCGAGCGATTGGGCTGCCATACAATGAGATCATCTTCAAACAAATCTGGACGATGATCAACCATATGTTCCATGCCTGCATAAATAAATGCGGCACCTCTCAAAAAGAAAGATAGTGACACGAGCATTACAAAATGCTGATCATCTCTCACTCTTTCGTGTAATCGTGCTTGATCATGATTTTCAAAACTTCGAAGTTTCACATAATTTTTAGGATATGTCGTTTCCTGACGATAGATTTCATCCATCCATTTATGCAACATACTTGGTGTTTTAAGATATGCTTCAAAGTGTTCGAAAATATCATAATCATAACAGATATCAAACGCTTGATACATTTGGCTATCTGTTGAACAATCATATCCTAAATCCCGTAAATATTTAATGAAAGAAGGGTGAACAGATTCCGATAACCAAATCAGTTCTGGATTGATTTGATCAATTTTTGTTCTAGCAGCCATCCAAAAGTCAATGGGCAATAACGGCGCGACATCACATCTAAAGCCATCAACATGTTTAGCCCAGTAAGCCAGCATGTTGATCATATAATCCCAAACGGCTTGATGCTGATAATCGAGATCGGTGATATCGCTCCAATTTCCGACGCGGTTTGCGAATTCACCATTTGGTTTATGATAAAACCAGTCTGGATGTTTTTCTGTCAACACTGAATCTTTTGCTGTATGATTGATGACGATATCCATCATGATCTTCATATCGCGCTGATGAACCGCTTCGACAAGTCGATCAAAATCCGTCATCGTGCCATAGTTTTCATCGATTTGATAATAGTCAAAAACTGCGTAAGGGCTCCCTTTAGAGCCTTTACGCATCTTTTTTCCAATGGGATGAATCGGTAAGAGATAAAGCACATCAACACCTAAGGATTTGATGCGATCAAGATCAGCAATGAGTCCATTGAAATCTTGTGTTGCCGAGTGTTGTCTGACAAAAACTTGATAAAACGTAAGATTGCGAAGCGAATGAGAAGTTTGTTTCGCCATATGAATCACTCCTTATTCAAATGTGACTGGTCTTAAATGCCAAATGTCATCATTATAGCTCTTTATGGTTCTATCAGATGTGAAATAACCTGAATGTGCAATGTTCATGATTGATTTATGCAACCATCCTTTACGGTCCTTGTAGGCTTCATTAGCACGTTCATGTGCTTCCACATAACTGGCAAAATCCTTCATAACAAGGAATGGATCATGATTTAATAATGCCTGAGTGACGTAGTCAAAGTAGCCTGGATTGGGATTCAAATGTCTAATGAATCTAAAGACTTCTTGTAGTCGCGGATCTTGTTCATAGATGTCACTTGGGCGATAACCGTTATGTCGGTAATGCTCAACGACTTCTTCTGCGTTCATACCGAAGATGATTTCATTTTCCAATCCTGCTTCTTTAACGATTTCGACGTTAGCACCATCGAGTGTACCAATGGTAATCGCACCATTCATCATAAATTTCATGTTACCCGTACCAGAAGCTTCTTTTGTGGCCGTTGAAATCTGTTCTGAAAGATCAGCAGCAGGCATGATATATTCGGCATAGGTCACATTATAATTAGTTACGAACACAACCTTTAGTAATTGGTTTGTATCAACGTCATTGTTGATGACTTCTGAAGCGGTATCAATCAATTCGATAATCGCTTTTGCCATGTGATATGAAGGTGCTGACTTCGCGCCAAATATGAAAGCGTGCGGATGATAGTTTGCTTTGAATTCAGGATCACTTTTTAAGCGTTGATAAACATAGATGATATGTAGAATGTTCATCGCTTGTCGTTTGTATTCGTGAAGTCGTTTTGCCTGGATATCAAAAATCATGTTCGGATCCAAATAAACACCACGATCGGCAAATATCTTTTCTGATAATGCTTTTTTCTTTTCTTGTTTCATCTCAAAAATCGCTTGTTGCGTTTCGGGATCATCTTTAAACTGATCAAATGCTTCAAGTTTCGTCAGGTCCTTACGCCATGAAGTCCCAATCTTTTCATCTAAAATGTTGGTCAGTTCATGATTGATATGGATCAACCATCTGCGATGGGTGATGCCGTTGGTCTTATTGTTGAACTTCTGAGGATACAATTGATAGAAATTATGCATTTCATTGTGCTTTAGAATTTCTGTATGTAATTCAGCGACACCATTAATTGAAAATGCGCCATAAATACAAATATGCGCCATGCGGATGTGGTGATTACCCACAAGCCCCATTAAATAAATCTGTTCTTTGTTATAAAGACCGTTCGTTTCTAGTATTTCATGAAATCGACGATCCATTTCCTTAACGATCGTGAAAATACGGGGTAAGACGCGTCTAAAAATACCAATATCCCACTTTTCAAGTGCTTCTGATAAAATCGTATGGTTGGTAAATGCGACGCACTTCGTAACAATCTGCCAAGACTCATCATAACCCAAGCCTTCATTATCCATCAAAATACGCATGAGTTCAGGGATGATCAATGTTGGATGCGTGTCATTGATTTGGAACGTGTAATAATCTGCTAATTTCCTAACATCTCTACCAAGCGCTTTATGTTCACGAATCGCATGTTGAATACCTGCAGCACTGAAAAGATATTGTTGTTGCAGTCTTAATGTCTTCCCCTCAACAGTTGAATCATCGGGATAAAGTTGATTATCGATTTGATGCACCAACTGCAAATAACCATCATCTTGAATCTTTTGTAGATCCGATGGTTCAGTACCCCAAAGTCTTAAGATATTGATGACATCGTTATCATCACCGACAACTTTAACATCATAAGGGACGGCTTTAACCCATGTTGAATGTTTCAACGTCGTATAATCGACAAAACCAAAAAACGGAATATCAATCGCTTCTTCCGGATGTTTCGTTTCCCAAATAAATGGTTTATCAAGCCATATTTCTGGTTTTTCATGCTGTTTATGGTTAATCAGTTCTTGATTGAAAAACCCATGTTGATAACGAATACTGTTACCATATAAAGGTAATCCCATCGATGCTGCTGAGTCTAAGAAACAAGCAGCTAAACGACCGAGTCCGCCATTGCCCAAACCAGCATCTATTTCCGCATGTTCTACTTCGTTTAAGTCGATACCCATCTCTTTAAACGCTGCGACAACGACTTTGCAGTGATTGCTGTTTTGAAGATTGTTGGAAATTAATCGACCCATCAAAAATTCCATCGAAAAATAAATGGTTTTCTTTAACCCATTTGCTTTGATGTATTTTTCGGTTTTGGCTAATTTCTCATCAAGTTCTTCGTTTAATAATGAAGCCAATGCTGTGTATCTTTCATACACGGTTGATTGTTCTAAAGTAGTTTTTAATTCGTTTTCCAAATATCCGATATACGCATCTTTGAAAGATGCCTTGTCATTAAATACATGATTCATAGTCTATACTCCTTCATTTTGTGCCAATCATATTGTAGCATAGCTTTTACGAAAACGTTTTATTTAAACTACATCAAAACGTTCTCACAATCAGCCAGCAAAAAGGGTAATGATTTACCCTTTGGTTGCTCCTGCCATGATACCTTCAATCAAGTATTTTTGGAATGTCATGTATAAAACAGTAATTGGAAAGCCAACAAAGATAGTCGCTGCAGCGAATGCTGAGTAGTGTAAACTATCTGATGTCGTTTCCAAGAAATTAAAGATACCAACAGCTAACGTCCACTGTGTTTGGATATCATAATCCGCTGGTGATCCAGCAGGTTTGAATTGTAATAAGTACCCTGGTAACATATAATCCATCCAAGGTGCCATGAACATACCAACAGCGACAAATGTCAAAATTGGTACAGCTAGCGGTAATATAACCCTGAAGAAAATTTGCAGTTTATTTGCACCATCAATCATCGCTGATTCGTCCAAATCCTTAGGGATCTGACTTAAGAAGCCTTTGACAAGCCATAAGTTACCTGGAATACTACCACCGATGTAAAGAATGGTTAACGCTGTTGGTTGCCCCAACAAATTAAACTTCCAAAATAAAACGTACATCGCAATCAATCCCATGAATGATGGGAATGCTTGTAATACAAGAATGGTCAACAATCCTGCCTTCTTCCCCTTGAAACTGAAACGAGCAAAGACGTATGCCGCACCAGTGATTAACAAGGTACCAACCACCATATTGATGAGCGCGATCTTCAACGTGTTCCAATACCAAGTTAAGAACTTCGTTTCATTGAAAAGATAAGTAAACGCTTCAAACGAAGGATTTTCCGGCCATATGGTGTTTGGAATGGCTGTGCGAAGATTTGCGAATGCCATACCAAATATATAGACCACAGGTACGATGATGACGATGGCGATGAACACGATTTCCATCATGATGGCTAATCTACTAATCATGCTACCAAAACTAAAGATGGCTTTTAGACCAGCTTTGGAAATATTGCGTTTTTTAGGGGCTTTGACATAATAGATGAAACTGACAATTGGAACCAGTCCAAATAATCCCACCTTGACGCCTTCGTAGCCTTTCTTTCTTGCATATTCGGTAACGATGCCTTGATGAAACAAGATGAGCACCATCACAAAATAGATGAGCAATAATTTAGATAATGACCAATTACCTATACCGAGATAGAGCACCACTGAGATCGGAATTAACAACAAGAAAATCAATAGATTTAATAATGCGAAGAATCCTAATCTTGTCATAATCATTCCAAAACTATATAAATGTGTGATTTCTTCATCTGTAATATGGGTGTGTGTCGGTAAAGCATTGATTTTCTTGTATCCATAAAATGGAATCATAGAAATGCGACGATACTTATTACCTTCATACCCTTTTTTGTTCGCTAAGTCATAAACGGTTGCGTAGTTTACAGTCAGGACAACCGATACAACATATAATGCTAATATCATCCATATTAACATGGTCCTAGTCCTCCGTAAATGCGCGTGTCCGCGATAAGTTCCAAGCTGTCAACGACCCGACAAACAAGAAGATCAAAACCGAGAATACAGAAGCCATATTATATTGTTTGTAGTTGACCGTCAACTGATACATCCAGGATATGAGGATATCCGTATCACCGGCATATCCTCTAGACACAATGCCTGCGTTTGGTCCTCCACCTGTAATGAAGTAGATAACCCCAAAGTTATTGAAGTTACCAGAGAATGTCATAATTAAAATAGGTGCGGTTGAATAAAGCACCAAAGGCATGGTGATCTTCATGATTTTCTGAAAACCAGTCGCCCCGTCAATTTCCGCGGCCTCATATAATGTCCGATCAATGGCCGTCATGACGCCAGTCATGAGCGCCATAAAATATGGGAATCCAAGCCAAATGTTGATCACAATCAATGCGCCTCTTACAAATGTTGGATTTTTAGAGTTTGTAAACCATTGAATGTTATCAAAGCCGAGATAAAATAACCGCGAAATGCCCTCTAGCGATTCAAAATTCACACCTAACATATTCATATTTCTAAGCACTTCATAAATACCAATATTATTTAAAAAACTATTGATAAATCCGTGTTCATTGAAGATAACTGAGAACACCATCTGTGATAATAGTGCGGGTATTGCCCAAGGTAGAATGAATAAGGTACGCCAGAATTTTCTAAACACCACTTTTTCACTGTTCAAAATTAACGCTTGAATGAACCCACCAAAGAATACGGTAAACGTTGAGAAAACTGCCCATATGAGTGTCCATCCTGAAACACGCCAAAAGGCAGCGCCAAATGACGATCCTAAACCAGACGTCCAGTCGAATAACGCCATGAAGTTGGTAAAACCGACCCAGTCGAACGTATCAATTTGTGATTCATTACCGGCAATGCTTGTAAAAGCGATAATAAAGCCAAAGACAATCGGCATGATGGAAATGAATGCCAGCACGAACAACGCTGGTGATAAGATGATATATTCAAAGCTTTCTTCATAGACCGCTTTTGCATATTCTTTTTCCTTAAGGATGATATCGCCTTTACGTTTTTTCTCACTCACGCTAAACGTGTCATGAACACTCCAAATACCAAATATGAAGAAGAATAGTGAGAGAATGATGGCAATCAATCCTTCAATGAGCAATAATAATGTGACATGTCCTTGAATGGGTACCGAGTCAAAAATGCTCACGGTACCAATTAAATGATAGGTGTCATCTCTTGTACCAACTAAAGCGTCATATAATGCCATATGGCCTCTAATATCGATTTTTTTGGCAACGCCAAGCGAAACAACTGACCAATACCCTTTGACAAACATGCCGGCTTGATCATAGAAAAAGTTATCGTATTCTTCAATAAATGTCGCTTTTATTTCAGGATTCAATTCATAAAAAACTTTAATCATGAAACGTGTATAATCGTTATTTGTATATTGGTTCCAGTCTTGCGAATACGTGTAAAGCATGGTTTGTCTGATGGTATCCATAAACATGTTTGTCTTATATTGCAATCGAACAGAATTATAGATCAAATTCGGTTCGTAGTATTTGTATAGTTGGTTGTTAATTAAATAGACAGGTTCCAAAAACTCAAGATCAGTAATCGTATGTGATGTTGAAGGAAAATGTTCAGACGGATAAACGACATTCGTCATGATGTCGATATAAAAGTTTTGTGTGCCTTGTGTCGCCTTCACATAGTAATTGCTGTCAATCTTAGTAATCACACCTGTTTTAGTAAATTGAATCAGCAAATCTTTATTGTCCAATATGTTGTCTTCATTAAGGACACCTGTTAAAATAGATGTTTCAACATATTCTTTTCTTGTACTAGCATCCGCACCCTTAATATTTCTTTCAAGATAATAAGTGCCGCTGCCATCTGTGTACAATAATTGTCTTCTAATGATATGCACCTGACCTGTTGAATCGAAATCATCCGCTTCGTATACGATACCAGTTGTCAGTTCTGTATACGTATTCGGATTGTTGTTTTTAAGGTCTTGTGCGATAAATTCAATCAGTAAATCTTCGGTCAGGTTTACCGCCCCACCGATGGAAACTAAATAGTCATCAAATGGTTGATATCCACCATCATCGACGACATTTGCATAATAGTTCGTTAAAAATCTATTTTGAACCCAAGAATCGCCAAAATCGACGCCTGGAAGTTTGTCAAATGCGTTCGTGTCTTCAAAATAATGACTCGTTAAGAGTTCAGTACCAATAAAAACTGCAAAAATTGCAAAAAAGAAAAATGCTTTCCAATACTGCTTATTAAAAAATTGTCCTAATCCCCATACAAAACCAGAAAGTATGGCTTTGATGACGCTCATCGTCTTGGTATTAAGCGCACGATTTACGAAAGGAATCTTAGCAAATAAACGCCATAGGATGGCTAACGGCCAAAAGAGATATTTCAGTGCATAACCGATTAGCATGAATGTGATTTTAATGCCTTGGAATAAATATTTGATTAATGCCCATATATATTCAAAAAACAAAGTGATTAAATGGGCAATCTCATTTAAAATTTTCATACATTCAATCCTTTCATAAATAAAACCAAACGAGGGCGGTAAATGGTCTTTACCGCCACTCATTTGTTTTTAGTATATCAAATCTTTATGCTTATGTACCAACTAACCCGCAAGGTTAACCGATGTTTGATATGATGTCTCAGCTGTTGCTGCTGCAGTTTCTACAGCTACGCCATCATTCCAAATTTGAATAATCATTGTTTCGCCTGGTCCCCAATAATAAGTAACTTGAGGAATTGTTGGCATTGGAACTGAAGTTTGCAGTTGTGCAGAGATAGCAAGTAACAATGTATCGCTGTTTACGCCTTCAATACCATCCAGTAAATTGGTCTTCAATGCTGGCAATTTTGTCTTATAGGAATACATGAGTTCCATAGCGATATCAGTCGTTAGGAATTCAACCCATTTGATTGCTGCTTCTTTATGTTCTGAATACTTATAAACAGCGACCATTTGCGCACCAGCGAATGTGTTTGCTGCATTGCCATTAATCGTTGGCATTGGAGCGATTGCATAATTTAGACCTGCTGCTGCGTTATACGCTTCAATGTTCCAAGGACCGCCAATGATATAGGGTGCTTTGCCAGTTTCAAAGTTAGCACTGCCAGTTACTGAGTTGTGATTACCATTACCAGTGACGCGTGGTTTGAGTTCTGTCTGAATCCAGTTTAATGCTGCAATAGCCTCTGGAGATTCAAAACCAACTGCTTCTGGATCATCTAGATTTGGACCAAATGGATAGAATCCAAATGCTGAATAGATGGGTTGCATGAAGTAACTGTCAGCCCAGTGTGATGATGTTGCTAAATAATATTTACCAACTTGGGCATTCGTTTGTCCATTACCACTGTCGGCTTCATTCCATATATCAGCTGCAGCAAGCAATTCTTCAAATGTTGCTGCCGGTGTTGTCACTAAATCTGTGTTATAGAAAAGACCAATAGATTCAAGTGAAACAGGTACTGCATATAAATGTTCAACTGCATTTGGACTATTTGGATCGAATGATTTTGCAGTTTCATCATATGACATTGTAGCAATCTGTAACCCAATTTCAGATGAACGTTCTGCTAATAAGGTTTGTGTTGCTGCTGGTAATGGGAAGATTAAATCTTCTAAAACCGCCTGAGCCAAGTGGTCATGTGGAAATTGGAAGACGTCTGCACCATTGCCTGAAGGACCGAATGTCTTTAATTCTTCACGTGCATCAACCGTGCCTTTATGTTCGAAATTGACAACGATATTTGGATAAATTTGATTGAATTCATAAATCAATTCATCCATGTAATCGCCAGCTTCATCATCCATCCATACTTTGATACTTTCTTTTTGTACGTACGTTTGGCTAAAATCAATGAGAGCACCATTGTTTTCAGGTTCATCAACGCATCCAACTAAAATCAATGCGCTAAATAATACGATCATTAATGTTAATAGTTTTTATGACTGTAACTAAAGCCCAACTTTTCACATTTTAATCTAACTTATTTTCAATA
>WOYI010580865.1_pt1 | contig 44765 bp, 42 predicted proteins | sample 6423411 | NCBI WGS metagenome assembly WOYI01 (sample SAMN13441803, study PRJNA592873) | oil field metagenome | biome: oil field; feature: oil-well bore; material: oil-contaminated soil; isolation source: oil-contaminated soil from oil-well borehole | place: Germany: Wietze | collected 2016-10-18 ... | reverse complement strand
ACGCTGAGCGATGCTGCGCCGGCCATGCGAGTGCGCACGATCTCCGTCAGCTCCTCCAGTTCGCCGTGCGCGACTTCGAGCACCAACTCGTCGTGCACCTGGAGCAGCATCCGCGAGGCCAGGGAGCGCGACCGGATGTCCGCATCCACTCCGAGCATCGCCCGCTTGATCACATCGGCCGCAGAACCCTGGATGGGCGAGTTCAACGCCTGGCGCTCGGCGTTCTCGCGCAGCACGCGATTGGTCGAGGTCAGATCGGAGAACGGCCGGCGCCGGCCGAAGATGGTCGTCGTGTAGCCGTCGATGCGCGCCTGTTCGACGACCCCCCGCAGGTAGTCGCGCACGGCGCCGAAGCGTGCGAAGTAGTCCGCCATGAGCTCCCGCGCCTCCGAGGTCTCGATCCGCAGCTGCTTCGAGAGGCCGAACGCCGAAAGGCCGTACGCCAGCCCGTACGACATCGCCTTCACCTTGGTGCGCTGGATCGGCGTCACCTCCGATGGGTCGATGTGGAAGATCCGCGCTCCGACGAAGCGGTGCAGGTCCTCGCCCGAGTTGAAGGCCTCGATCAGCCCGGCGTCCTTGCTGAGATGCGCCATGATCCTCATCTCGATCTGCGAGTAGTCGGCCGTGAGCAGCGTCTCGAAGCCCTCGCCTGGCCGGAACGCCGAGCGCACCTCGCGCCCCACCTCGGTCTTGATCGGGATGTTCTGCAGATTCGGGTCGTTGGAGGAGATACGGCCGGTGGCCGAGCCGGTCTGATCATAGGTGGTGTGCACGCGCCCGTCGGCGCCGATGCTCTTCTCCAGCGTCTCCACGATCTGCCGGATCTTGGTGGCGTCCCGGTGCTGCAGCAGCAGCTCGAGGAATGGGTGGGGATGCTGCTCCTGCAGGTCGGTGAGGCTCGCCGCATCCGTCGAGAAGCCGGTCTTGTTCTGGCGGGTCTTGGGCATGCCGAGCTGGTCGAAGAGGACCTCCTGCAGCTGCTTCGGCGAGCCGAGGTTCACCTCGCGGCCGATCTCGGTGTAAGCCCTCTCGGCGATCTCCGCGGCCTGCGCACCCAGGCGCGAGTTCAGCTCGCCGAGCACCGCGGCGTCGACGGTGACGCCCTGGATCTCCATGCGCGCCAGTACGGGGACGAGCGGCGCCTCGATGCCCCGCGAGACCTCGAGCGAGCCCGGATCCAGCCGCGTCATCAGCTCGTCGGCGAGCCGCAGCAGGTACCACGCCTCCGTCGCCGGGCTCAGCGCCTCGGTCTCGGGCACGAGCTGACTCGGGTCGGGCTCGGGCAGCGTCTCGCCCAGGTAGTAGTACATCAGCCCGCCGAGACTGTCCGCCTTGTTGCCAGGACGGAGCAGCCAGGCGCCGAGCGAGGTGTCGAAGGCGATCCCGCCGAGCTCGAGGCCGGTTCCGGCCAGCGACTTGAACTGGCGCTTCGCCTCGTGCAGGTATTTCGGCGAGTCCGAGGCGAGCCATCGCTCCAGTGCGGCGTAGTCGGGGCGGCCGGGAGCCCACGGGACCCAGGTGCTCTCGGTGAGGCTCGCGATCCCGAAGCCATCGACCTGGCCGTCGAGGGTGACGATGCGCAGGCCGAGGGGGGCCGCGCCCCCCTGCGACGCGGCATCCAGCCACTTCTCCAGCTCTTCGTCGACGAGCGTCCGCACCGCCGGGATGGATGCCGCTGGCATCTTCCCGTCGGCGACCGCCACCAGGTCGGCGGCCGTCCCCTCCAGCTTGATCACCCGATCGAGCAGGGTCCGGAACTGCAACCGCTCGAACACCTCGCGCACGGATGCCGCGTCGATCGGCTTGCGCGCCAGGTCCTTCGGCGCGACCGGAAGCTCGACATCGCGGACCAGCCGGTTGAGCCTGCGGTTGCGCAGCACGCGGTCCTGCTGCTCGCGGAGGTTGTTGCCGACGACTCCGCTGATCTCCTCGGCGTGCGCGAGCAGCTCGGCGGCGGTGCCATACTGCTGGATCCACTTCACCGCGGTCTTCTCGCCCACCTTGTCGACGCCCGGCAGGTTGTCGCTGGTCTCCCCGACCAGGGCGGCGATCTCGGGATACTGCTCCGGCTCGACCCCGTAGCGCTCGCGCACTGCGTGCGGGTCGTAGACCTTCAACTCGGAGACGCCGCGCGCGTTCGGGTAGAGCAGGGTGACGTCCTCGTCCACCAGCTGGATGGTGTCGCGATCGCCGGAGACGACCAGCACCCGGTAGCCCTGCTCCTTGCCCTGCAACGACAGGGTCGCCAGGATGTCATCCGCCTCGAAGTCCTCCTTCGTGATGGTGACGATGTTCATCGCGTGCAGGGCCTCCTCCAGGAGGGGCACCTGCCCTTTGAATTCCGGCGGGGTCTCGCTGCGCGTGCCCTTGTAGTCCTCGTACTCGCGGTTGCGGAAGGAGAAGCGGGAGATGTCGAATGCCACCCCGAGGTGCGTCGGCTTCTCCTTCTGCAGCAGAAGGACGAGCATCGACAGGAAGCCGTGGATCGCGTTGGTGTGCTGCCCGTCACGGGTCACGAAGCTGTCGATCGGCAGCGCGTAGAAAGCGCGGAAGGCGAGCGAATGGCCGTCGATCAGCAGAAGTGTAGGCTTTTCGGAGTCCGGCACGCGCCCAGCCTATCCGCCGGTTCTGACACCACACCGGAGAGTCAGCGTGACCAAGCTTCCGCCGGATCTCGACCCCTCGCTGGCCTCGCGACTTGTCGGAACGGGCGGCGGCGCGCTGCCCGGGAGGATGGGGATCGAGCTGCTGGAGCTGTCGGCCGAGTACTCGATCGGGCGCATGCCCGTGGACGGCAACACGCAGGTGCTCGGGCTGCTGCACGGCGGTGCGCACCTCGTGCTGGGCGAGACGCTCGGCTCGATGTCCTCGGCCATCCACGCCGGGCCGGAGCACTACGTGGTGGGCATCGAGATCAACGCGACCCACAGCCGCTCCATCACCGAGGGCTGGGTGACCGGAACCTGCAGCGCGCTCGTGCTCGGCCGCACACTGTGCACCCACGAGATCGTGATGACCGACGAACAGGGCAGGCGGCTGTCGACGGTGCGGATGACGAACATGGTGCGCGACCTCTAGAACGGCGGCGGCTCCGCGTCCACCACGGCCCCGGTGGGGCTGGTCCACTTGACGGTCGCCTCACCCGCGTCGGGCGGTTGGGCACGCCAAGTGGCCACCGACTTGAGCCTGTGGTGATGTCGGCACAGATGGATCAGATTGGCCGCATCGGTGCTGCCGCCGTCCTGCCACTCGGTGACGTGGTCGATGTCGCAGCGCGCAGCGGAACGACCGCAGCCGGCGAAGCGGCAGCTCCGGTCACGGTGGCGCAGCGCACGTCGCAGGTCAGCAGGCACGCGGTAGGTCGTGCGATCGAGTTCGAGTACCGCCCCGGTGATCGGATGCGTGAGCAGCCGGATGAACGACGGGGCGTTCGCGGCCAGCCTCCGCGCCGTCTCGGCATCGATCGGCCCGACACCCTCCATCAGACCGGGCTGATCACCGCCCAGAAGCGTCAGCACCGGAACCGTCACCGCGACGGAGACACCGGCGGGCGCGCCCGACGCCACGCCGGTGAGCAAGTCACCGGCGACATCCGCTCGCAGCTGATCGAGGGTTCGAGGCTCATCCGAACCCCGGAGCGAGCGCGCCGCCGCGTCGATGCCCGCGAAGGCCCGATGCGCCGTCGCGCTCGGCAGGTAGACGCTCAGCCACGACATCCCGTCGAGGTCGTCCTCGACCACAACGCGGCGCGCGTCGGCCGCGCGTCGATGCCGCTCGGCGATCGCCTCCTCGTGAACGCGTTCGCGCGCAGAGCGGGCCACGGCGCGGAACCGCGCGGGCGCGAGCCGCGTCGCAGCGTCCAGCACGGCATCCTCGAAGGCGGCGCGGGCATCCGCGGGCAGTTCGCTCACGGTCTCGGCGACGGTTCTGGCGTTCGCCGCGGAGACCTCGCCTTCACGGAAGGCGGCCCAGATGCGCGGAGTGCCTGTTCGCAGGGTCTGCGCCGCGCTCGCCCATGCCCGCACGCTGCTCTCGGCGACCGAGAGCCGGACGGCGAGGTCGGCGGCCGCGGAGCGCACCGCGTAGTCACGGCGCTCGCTCTCGCTGAGCCGCGCGCGGGAATCGAGGAAGATCTCGGGATGTCCAACCGCGTCGTCGAGCACATCGGCGATCGACGACCACAGGTCGGCGGTCTGCCGGGCCGCCGCCGCCGAGGCGAACTCGGCGCGCGCCATCCCGAGATCGATACGGATGTCGGCGAACTCGGGGCTCGTCAATGCGAGCACCTGGGCAGCGGCGAGCTCCCGTTCGTCGATCTCTTCCATGGCCCGAGTCAAGCAGGGACCACCGACAATCCGGGGGCGCGAGAGGACCGGGCGGGGCGCTACTTCTTCGCGGCCAGCTGGTCGATGATCGCCTGAGCGACATCGTGCATGGTGAGGCGGCGGTCCATGGATGCCTTCTGGATCCAGCGGAAGGCCTCCGGCTCGCTGAGCCCCATCTTCTCGTTGAGCAGGCCCTTGGCGCGGTCGACCAGCTTGCGCGTCTCGAAGCGCTCCACCATGTCGGCGACTTCGGCCTCGAGCGTCACGATCTGCTGGTACCGGCTGAGGGCGATCTCGATCGCCGGCAGCAGGTCGTTGGGGGTGAAGGGCTTCACCACATAGGCGAGGGCGCCTGCCTCGCTCGCGCGCTCCACGAGCTCCTTCTGGCTGAACGCGGTCAGCAGCACGACAGGGGCGATGTGGTTCTTGGCGAGCTTCTCGGCGGCCGAGATGCCATCCAGCTGAGGCATCTTGACATCCATGACCACCAGATCGGGGCGCAGCTCCGTGGCCAGTGCGACCGCCGTCTCGCCGTCCCCGGCCTCTCCGACGACGTCGAAGCCGTTGTCGCGCAGGATCTCGACGATGTCGAGACGGATCAGCGATTCGTCCTCGGCGACGACCACGCGCCGCGGGGCGACGGGTGTCTCCTGCGCATCACTCACAGAGGGAGCCTACGGTATCGTTCCAGATGCCGTGCTCGTGGGCGCGTGCGCCGGATTGGCGGAATGGCAGACGCGGGGCACTCAAAATGCTCTGTCCGAAAGGGCGTGAGGGTTCGAGTCCCTCATCCGGCACTCAGTTGGCGGGGCTCCACGTGATCGTGCCGCTCGCGTCGGTGACGGTGACGTTCACGATCTTGGTCGTGCCGTCCGCGAGGATCTCGGTGCAGCTGAAGGTGCTGGAGGCGGCCTCGAGCGCGTCACTCGGGCAGGCGGCGGCGGTCCCGGTCTGGCCGAAGTCCTTCTGAGCAGCCGCGACGAGCTGCTTCTCGACGTCGGTGTGGAACGGCACCGCGTGCGAGACCGTCTGCTTGATGGCGGAGATGTCCGAGGCGCTCGGCATGCCGAGCAGGCCCGGCAGCAGCGGAAGCACGGCGAGCACGCTCGCGGCGCCCGAGAGCAGCACGCCCAGCAAGGAGATCGCGAGTCCATCACCGGTGATGCGCGCGCGGCGGAACGCCGGCACCGCGCCGATGAGCCCGATGACCCCGGGGATGAGCGGGATGATCGTGGTGTACGCCAGCGCCAGCGAACCGAGGTAGGCCGCGACGGCGATGACGCCGATCACCACGATCACCATTCCGGCGCGATTGCCTCCTGAGCCGCGCGTCATGGACGTGCCGTCCCAGCTCTGCTCGAAGCTCGAGCTGAAAGGGCTCGGGCCCTGCTCGGTGAAGGAGAAGGCGTCGGCGACCTGCCGGCCTGCTCCGTCGGTTGCCCACACGGATTCCGCGGAGGGCGCGGCCGTCAGATGATCGGTCCAGGCGCCGCCGCTCCACCAGCGGTACGCGCGCGAGTCGGTCGGATCCGGGTACCAGCCGGCCTGCGGCGTGATGATGTCGGTCATGCGTCCCCCCGGGGCATTCGTGCGCTGTGCACATCCCCGATGCGCACATCCCCGATCCTCCCCCGAACGCCGGTCGCGTGCGACCCCGCAAGCGGGGCTCCCCCGGACGGGGGCGCCCGATGCGCTTCAGTCCGCGTGCTCGCCGCTCTCCCACACCGGTATCGCCGCGTTCACCGCACCGCCCACGACATGCACCCGCAGGTCGTTGGTGGAACCGGGGATTCCGGGAGGGGATCCGGAGATCACGACCACCTTGTCGCCGACCTCCGCCAGTCCGTGCGAGATCAGGATGTCGTCGACCTGCTCGTACATGGCGTCGGTGTGCGGGACACGGTCGACCAGGAAGGACTCGATGCCCCAGGTGAGCGCCATGCGGCGGCGGATCGCCTCCTCGGGCGTGAACGCCTTCATCGGGATGCGGAAGCGCAGCCGCGACATGCGGCGCGCCGAGTCGCCGGACTCCGTGAACACGCAGACGTACTTGGCGTCGACGAAGTCGGCGACCTCGGCCGCCGCGAGCGTGATCGCGCCCCCCTGGGTGCGGGGCTTCGTGCCCAGCGGAGGAATGCGCTCCAGGCCGTGATCCTCGGTGGAGGCGACGATCCTCGCCATGGTGGACACGGTGACGACCGGGTACTCGCCGACGCTCGTCTCGCCGGAGAGCATCACCGCGTCCGCGCCGTCGAGCACCGCGTTCGCGACATCCGAGGTCTCGGCGCGGGTCGGGACGGGGCTGGAGATCATGGATTCGAGCATCTGGGTCGCGACGATGACGGGCTTGGCCATGCGACGGGACAGTTCGACAGCGTGCTTCTGCACGATCGGCACGGCTTCGAGCGGCAACTCGACGCCGAGGTCGCCGCGGGCGACCATGATGCCGTCGAAGGCGTCGATGATCTCCTCGAGGTGGTCGACGGCCTGCGGCTTCTCGATCTTGGCGATCACCGGGATCCTGCGGCCCTCCTCGGCCATGATCTCGTGCACGCGGGTGATGTCGGCGGCATCCCGCACGAAGGAGAGGGCGATGTAGTCGGCGCCGAGCTTGAGGCCCCAGCGCAGATCGGCTTCATCCTTCTCCGACAGCGCGGGCACATTCACCGCGACGCCCGGCAGGTTGATCCCCTTGTTGTTGGAGACCGGACCGGAGACCACGACCTCGGTGCGCACGCGCGTCCCGTCGCTGGCCAGCACCTTCACCTTCACCTTGCCGTCGTCGATGAGCAGGAAGTCGCCGGGCGCGACGTCCTGGGGCAAGCCCTTGAAGGTGGTGCCGACGAGGTCCTTGGTGCCGACGACCTCCTCGGTGGTGATCGTGAAGATGTCGCCGACGGCGAGCTCGTACGGCCCCGCCTCGAACTTGCCGAGCCGGATCTTCGGGCCCTGGAGGTCCACGAGCACCGCGACCGGGATCCCGGTATCTGCGGCCGCCTTGCGCACGTTCGCGTAGACCTCGTCGTGCACCTCGTAGCTGCCGTGGCTCAGATTGATCCGCGCGACGTTCACCCCGGCCTCGATGACGGCGCGGATGTTCTCGTAGCTCGAGGTCGCGGGCCCGAGTGTTGCGACGATCTTGGCTCGTCTCATGACTTCCTTCGTTGGTGGTGGAGGCGCGCCCGGTGGCAGAGCGCGCCGGGAAGCCTAGACCGCGATCGCGCGGTCGGTGGGACGGACGGGGGACGGCAGCCGCGTCTCCCCCTCGAGGAACCGGTCGACGGCGGATGCGGCTGCACGTCCCTCGGCGATGGCCCAGACGATCAGCGACTGCCCGCGTCCAGCGTCGCCGGCGACGAACACACCGGACTCGGAGCTCTGGTAGTCCTCGTCGCGCGCCATGTTGCCGCGCTCGTCGAATGGCAGATGCAGCTGCTGGTCGATGGTCTCGGACTCGGCACCCGTGAATCCCAGCGCGAGGAGCACGAGGTCGGCCGGGATCTCGCGCTCTGTGCCCGACTTGGGCACGCGGCGCCCATCCAGGTACTCGGTCTCGGCCACGCGCAGCGCGCGCACCTCGCCGGCCCCGTTGGCCAGGAACTCGACGGTCGAAGCCAGGTAGACCCGTTCGCCGCCCTCCTCGTGGGCGCTGGAGACCTCGAAGAGGTTCGGCATCATCGGCCACGGCTCGTGCTCGGGGCGCTCGCTCGGCGGCTGCACCCCGATCGCGAGGCTGGTGACGCTGAGCGCGCCCTGGCGGTGCGCGGTGCCGATGCAGTCGGCACCGGTGTCACCGCCGCCGAGCACGATCACATGCTTGCCCTCTGCCGTCAGCTGGTTCACGACCTGGTCGCCCGCACCCGCCCTGTTCTGCTGGACCAGGTATTCCATGGCGTAGTGCACGCCGAGCAGATCACGGCCGGGGATCGGCAGATCGCGCGGCACCATGGCGCCGGTCGCGACCACGACGGCGTCGTAGCGCGACCTCAGCTCGTCCCAGGCGATGTCGACCCCGATCTCGACGCCGGCCCGGAACCGGGTGCCCTCTGCCTGCATCTGCGCGAGCCGCGCCTCGATCTGCTTCTTCTCCATCTTGAAGTCCGGGATGCCGTAGCGCAGCAGCCCGCCGATCCGGTCCTCGCGCTCGAAGACCGCGACCGTGTGGCCGGCCCGGGTGAGCTGTTGAGCCGCCGCCAGTCCCGCGGGACCGGAGCCGACGATGGCGACGGTCTTGCCGGTGAGCCGCTCCGGCGGATGCGGGGTGACCCAGCCGTTCTGGAACGCCTGATCGATGATCGACACCTCGACCTGCTTGATGGTGACGGCGGGCTGGTTGATGCCCAGAACGCAGCTGGACTCGCAGGGGGCAGGGCACAGCCGCCCGGTGAACTCCGGGAAGTTGTTGGTCGCGTGCAGACGCTCGATGGCCTGGCGGCCCTCGTTGCGCCAGGTGAGGTCGTTCCACTCAGGGATCAGGTTGCCGAGCGGGCAGCCCTGATGGCAGAACGGGATGCCGCAGTCCATGCAGCGACCGGCCTGGCGGCGCAGCTGCTCCGGCTCCTGCGCCTCGTAGACCTCCTTCCAGTCCATGATGCGCACCGGAACCGGGCGGCGCTTCGGCAGCTCCCGCTCCCTGGTCTTCAGGAACCCCTTCGGATCAGCCACCCGTCACCTCCATGATCCGGTTCCACACCACGTCGCCGTCGGGGTCGAGCCCCTCGTCCATCGCGATCTGGCGGGTCTTCAGCACGGCGGCGTAGTCGCGCGGCAGCACCTTGACGAACTTCTCGAGGCTTTCCCGGTCGGCCAGCATGCGCGCCGCCAAGGGCGAACCGGTCTCTTCGGCGTGCTGGGCGAGCAGATCGCGCAGGATCTCGAAGTCCGCGCTCTCGAGCGGCAGCAGCGACAGCTCGCCGCTCGCCAGCGAGTCGCGGTTCACGCGCTCCGGGCGGAGATCGTAGACGTAGGCGGTCCCGCCGGACATGCCGGCGCCGAGGTTGCGCCCCGTCGTCCCGAGGATGACCGCGAGGCCTCCTGTCATGTACTCGAGCGCGTGATCCCCCACGCCCTCGACCACCGCGCTCGCGCCGGAGTTGCGCACCAGGAACCGCTCCCCCACGACGCCCCGGATGAACATGCTGCCCTGCGTCGCGCCGTAGCCGATCACATTGCCTGCGATCACGTTGCGCTCGGCCGCGAAGACGGCTCCACGGGGAGGCCGCACCACGATGCGCCCGCCCGACAGGCCCTTGCCGACGTAGTCGTTGCTGTCGCCCTCGAGGCGCAGCGTGATCCCGCTCGGCATGAACGCGCCGAACGACTGCCCGGCGGAACCGGTCAGCGAGACCTCGATGGTGCCCGGCGGCAGGCCGTGCTCGCCGTACTTCTTGGTGACCTCATGACCGAGCATGGTGCCCACCGCGCGCTCCGTGTTGCGGATCGGCAGTTCGATGCCGACGTGCTCTGCGCGATCGAGAGCCGCCTTCGACCGGCGGATCAGCTCCACGTCGAAATGCTTGTCGAGCTCGTGCTTCTGACCGCGCTGGTTGCGGCGCGGCTCATCGGGCCCGAAGCGCGGGCCGACCAGGATCGGGCTCAAGTCGAGGCCGTCCGCCTTCCAGTGGTCGATCGCGCGATCGACATCCAGCAGCTCGGCGTGGCCGATCGCCTCATCGAGGGAGCGGAATCCGAGTTCGGCGAGATACTCCCGGACCTCCTGGGCCAGGAACTCGAAGAAGGTCTCGACGAACTCCGGCTTGCCGCTGAACCGGGCGCGCAGTTCGGGGTTCTGGGTCGCGACCCCGACCGGGCAGGTGTCGAGGTGGCAGACCCGCATCAGGATGCAGCCGCTCACGACCAGCGGCGCGGTCGCGAAGCCGTACTCCTCGGCGCCGAGCAGCGCGGCGATCACGACGTCCCGGCCGGTCTTCATCTGCCCGTCGACCTGCACGACCACCCGGTCGCGCATCCCGTTGAGCATCAGCGTCTGCTGGGTCTCGGCGAGGCCGATCTCCCACGGCGTTCCCGCGTGCTTCAGCGAGTTGAGCGGCGATGCGCCGGTGCCGCCGTCGTGACCGGAGACCAGCACGACGTCCGCCAGCGCCTTGGCGACGCCGGCCGCGACCGCGCCGATGCCCGACTGCGACACCAGCTTCACGTGCACGCGCGCCTCCGGGTTCGCCCGCTTCAGATCGAAGATCAGCTGTTTCAGGTCCTCGATCGAGTAGATGTCGTGATGCGGCGGCGGCGAGATCAGGCCGACCCCCGCTGTCGAGTGGCGGGTGCGCGCGATCCAGGGGTAGACCTTCGCCGCCGCCAGCTGACCGCCCTCGCCGGGCTTCGCGCCCTGCGCCATCTTGATCTGGATGTCGGTGGCGTGAGTCAGGTACATGCTGGTCACGCCGAAGCGCCCGCTCGCGACCTGCTTGATCCGCGAGTTGCGCTCCGGGTCGAGCATCCGCTCGACATCCTCGCCGCCCTCCCCGGTGTTGCTGCGGCCGCCGATGCGGTTCATCGCGATCGCCATGGTCTCGTGCGCCTCCTCGCTGATCGAGCCGTAGCTCATCGCGCCCGTGTTGAAGCGGGAGATGATCGCGTCGATCGGCTCAACATCGTCGATCGGGACCGGCGTGCGCCCATGGGTCTTGATGGCGAACAGCCCGCGGATGGTCTGCAGGCGCTCGGCCTGATCGTCGACGAGCTTCGTGTACTCGCGGAAGATGTCGTAGCGCCTGGCCCTGGTGGAGTGCTGCAGCCGGAACACGGTGTCCGGGTTGAACAGGTGCGGCGGGCCCTCCCGGCGCCACTGGTACTCGCCGCCGACCTCGAGCCGCTCGTGCGCGAGGACCGCGCCATCCTCGGGATACGCAGCAGCGTGCCGCGCCGCGTTCTCGGCGGCGACCACCTCGATGCCGACGCCGCCGAGCAGGCTCGTCGTCCCGGTGAAGTACTGGTCGACGAACTCCTGGCTGAGTCCGACCGCCTCGAAGGCCTGCGCACCCGCGTAGGAGCCGACCACGGAGATCCCCATCTTGGACATGATCTTGAGCACGCCCTTGCCGAGCGCCTTGATCAGGTTCTTGACGGCCTTCTCGGGGCTCACCCCGGTGATCATGCCGCTGAGCACCAGCTGCTCAGCGGTCTCCATGGCGAGATACGGATTGATCGCCGAGGCGCCGTAGCCGATCAGCAGCGCGACATGGTGCACCTCGCGCACATCGCCGGCCTCCACGATCAGGCCCGCCTTCATCCGGGTCTCCTGGCGGATCAGATGGTGGTGCACGGCGGCGAGCATCAGCAGCGAGGGGATCGGGGCGAACTCCGAGTTGGAGTCGCGATCGCTGAGGACGAGGAACTGCGATCCGCTCGCGATCGCCTCGTCGGCCTCCGCGCACATCGCCTGGAGCCGCAGTGCGAGCCCCTCCGTGCCATCCGCGACCCGGTACAGTCCCTTGATCACCTGCGTGGGCCTGCGCCCTCCCCCGGTCTCGAAGTGCTGGATCTTGGCCAGCTCGTCGTTGTCGATCACCGGGAAGTCGAGCACGATCTGCTTCGCGTGCTCCGGCGTCGCGTCGAGCAGGTTCCGCTCCGGTCCCAGCCCCAGCTTCATGCTCGTGACGACCTCCTCGCGGATGCTGTCGAGCGGAGGGTTCGTCACCTGCGCGAAGGCCTGCGTGAAGTAGTCGAAGAGCAGCCGCGGACGGTCGCTGAGCACGGCGATCGGGGTGTCGGACCCCATCGCGCCGAGCGGCTCCGTGCCGTTCTGCGCCATGGGCGCGACCAGGATGCGCACCTCCTCCTCGGTGTAGCCGAAGGTGCGCTGCCGGCGCACGACGGAGGCCGGGGTGTGGGTGATGTGCTCGCGCTCCGGCAGGTCGGCGAGGTGGATGCGGCCGGCATCGAGCCAGTCCTGCCAGGGCTGGGATGCCGAGAGCTCGGCCTTGATCTCGTCGTCCTCGACGATCCGGCCCGCGACCGTGTCGACCAGGAACATCTTCCCGGGGCGCAGCCGGCCCTTGCGCACCACGCGATCGGCCGGGAAGTCGAGCACGCCGATCTCACTGGCGAGCACGACCAGACCGTCATCGGTGACCAGGAAGCGGCCCGGCCGCAGCCCGTTGCGGTCGAGCGTCGCGCCCACCAGCGACCCGTCGGTGAACACCAGGGCGGCCGGGCCGTCCCATGGCTCCATCATCATCGAGTGGAACTCGTAGAAGCTGCGGCGCCGCGGGTCGATGTCGACCTGGTTCTCCCAGGCCTCCGGGACCATCATCATGATGGAGTGCGGCAGGGAGCGGCCGGACAGCAGCAGCAGTTCCGCGACCTCGTCGAAGGATGCCGAGTCGCTCGCGCCGTCGCTGACGATCGGGAACAGCGGGCGCAGATCCCCGAGCAGTTCGGACTCGAGCTGGCTCTGCCGGGCGCGCATCCAGTTGCGGTTGCCCTGCACGGTGTTGATCTCGCCGTTGTGCGCGATCACCCGGAAGGGCTGCGCCAGCGGCCAGGAGGGGAAGGTGTTCGTCGAGTAGCGCGAGTGGACGAGGGCGAGCTTCGAGGCGAACCGCTCATCGCTGAGGTCCGGGTAGAAGGGCTCGAGCTGCAGGGTGGTGACCATGCCCTTGTAGACCAGGGTGCGCGCTGACAGCGAGGGGAAGTATGCGCCGAGCTCCCGTTCCGCGCGCTTGCGCAGCCGGAAGGCCTGCCGGTCGAGTTCGATCCCGCCGAGCGGGGCGCCGTTGGCGCCGGTCCGGGTCGACTCCAGGAACAGCTGCTCGAAGGCGGGCGCGGCCTCGCGGGCCAGGTGGCCGAGATGCGCCAGGTCGACCGGCACATCGCGCCAGCCCAGGATGCGCAGATCCTCCTGCTCGGCGATCGTGGCGACGCCGTTCTTGAGCGTCTCGCGCTCGGCGGCGTCCAAGGGCAGGAACGCCATGCCGACCGCGTAGCGTCCGGCGGGCGGCAGTTCGAACCCCACCACCGCTCGAAGGAAGGCGTCCGGGATCTGGGTGACGATGCCCGCCCCATCGCCGGTCCCGGCATCCGAGCCGACCGCGCCGCGGTGCTCGAGGTGGCGGAGCGCGTCGAGGGCGAGGGCGATGATGTCATGACCGGCCGTGCCGCGCAGAGTGGCGACCATGGCGAGGCCGCACGCGTCCTTCTCGGCCCGCGGGTCGTACAGGCCCTGGGCCGCGGGGACAGAGCTGAACCGCTCGAAGGGGGTGGGGTGCGCCATGGGTACCGTCCTCACGATGGTGCAGGGGATGGGACGTCGCTGGCCCAACGTGTGGAACTGTGCCGTCGGCCGCTGGAGAAGCGGGTCCGGCATCCCGGCGTGGTGTCGCTGGACGTTTTCTTTCAGGAGCGGCGAGCGGCTCCGCTTGTGGCGAGGCCGCCCCTCGTGCTCGCGCCCGTGTCGACGTCATCGGATGACTCGTCGGTATCGGAGTAGAGGTCTTCGGAGTCTACCTCAGCGGACGGCGTCCACTGCCGGCCCGGGAGGTACACGCTGGGTTCGATGCCCGGATGGCGACGGGTCTGGACGACGATGATGACCAAGCCGAGCACGATGGCCGCCAGCGCGCCCCAGACGTTGTCGCGGATGCCCAGGAAGGTCTGGCTGGGGTCGATGCGGATGTTCTCGATCCAGGTGCGAACGAGTCCGTACCAGATCAGGTAGAGCCCGAGCACCTTGCCCCACTGCCACTGCGGGCGGCGGGTGGCGACCAGGGAGCGGCGCCCATCGGCGCCGACCGCCGAGCTGATCCTGTTCTCGATGAGCAGGATGACCGCGAAGCCGATCAGGTTGAGGATGATCTCGTAGAGGAATGTCGGGTGGAAGTAGACGCCGCTCGTCGGCAGTCCCTTCGGGTACGCGATGTTGTCGGAGGGGATCTGCAGCCCCCACGGCAGATCGGTCGGCAGCCCGAAGAGCTCGTTGTTGAAGTAGTTGCCGATGCGGCCGAGCGCCTGAGCCACCAGCAGCGTTGGCGCGATGGCGTCGGCCACCGAGGTGAACCGCAGTCCCGTGATCCTGCAGGCGATGAAGATGCCGAGGGCGCCGAACAGCAGGGCTCCCAGGATGGCGCCGCCGCCATCCCAGATGTTCCAGACCGCGCCGGGCAGGAAGGGGTTCCAGGTGTTCCTGCCCGGGCCGAAGTAGTCGCTCAGGTGGGTCACGACATGCCAGGCGCGGGCGCCGATGATGCCGCCGATGATCGCGCCGATCACGATGTCGATGACGACCCACGGCTCGCCGCCGCGCTTGGTCAGACGGTGGTTCGTGATGACCAGGGCGACGACGATGCCCGCCAGGATGACGAGCGCGTACACGTGGATCGGCAGGCTCCACGCCGCGGGCCACGCAGGCAGCCAGGAGTGGATCCAGCTGCCGAAGTAGAACACGGACCAGTCCAGGGGCGGACTCGGGATGGTGAGCGGGAGCACGTTGACCCTTTCGGCGGAAGGACGGGCAGGACAGTCGGACGGCAGCCGGATGGAAGTCTAGCGACTGACACCCTGAGCGAGAGCCGCAGCGAGGCGGGAGACGCCGGCGACGCCGTGCTCTGCGAGAGCGGTGACCAGCGCGGAGCCGACGATCGCGCCATCGGCGTAGTCGAGCACCTCGGCCACCTGCTCGGCTGTGGAGATGCCGATCCCGACGCAGACGTTCTCGGCGTGCACGTCGCGCAGGCGGGAGACGAGGGTCCGTGCCGCGGAGTCCACGTCCTGGCGGGCCCCGGTGACGCCCATCGTCGAGACCGCGTAGACGAAACCGCGGCTGGCCTCCGCGGTCGCCGCCAGGCGCTGCCGAGTCGAACTCGGAGCTGCGAGGAAGACCCGATCGAGACCGGTCCTGTCGCTCGTGGCGATCCACTCCTCCGCCGAGTCCGGGGTGATGTCAGGGGTGATGAGCCCGGCGCCGCCTGCGCCGACGAGCGAATCGGCGAAGCGGTCGACACCGAATTGCAGCACAGGATTCCAGTAGCTCATCACGAGCGCCGGAGCGTCGACCCTCGCGCGGATCGCCTCGACCGCGGTGAAGACGTCGCGCACCCGGAACCCGGCCTCCAACGCCGCCTGGGTCGCCTTCTGGACCGCCAGCCCGTCGATCACCGGATCGGAGTACGGAACGCCGAGCTCGAGGGCGTCGACCCCGTTCTCGACCAGGGCGACGGCCGCATCGATGCTGGTGGCGAGATCCGGGAACCCGATCGGCAGATAGCCCAGCAGCGTTCCACGACCCGCCGCGCGGTTCGCGGCGATCGTGGCACCGACCGACTCGACAACCGGAGCCGCCGCGCCGTGCTCAACACCGAGCGCGCTCACGACTGCACGGCGCCCTCGTCGAACAACCCGAACCAGGTGCCTGCGGTCTGCACGTCCTTGTCGCCCCGCCCGCTCAGGTTCACCAGGATGATGCTCTCCGGTCCGAGCTCGCGGCCCAGTTTGAGCGCGCCGGCGAGAGCGTGCGCCGACTCGATGGCGGGGATGATCCCCTCGGTCCGGCTGAGCAGCCGCAGCGCCTCCATGGCCTCGGCGTCAGTCGCCGGCAGATAGCTCGCCCTGCCGATGTCGGCCAGATATGCGTGCTCGGGACCCACTCCCGGGTAGTCGAGCCCTGCGGAGATCGAGTGCGACTCGACGGTCTGGCCGTCCTCGTCCTGCAGCAGGTAGCTGCGGGCGCCGTGCAGGACCCCGGGCCGGCCCCGCTCGATCGCGGCGGCGTGCATCTCGGTGTCGATCCCGTCCCCCGCCGCCTCGTAGCCGAAGAGTCCCACCTCCGCGTCGTCGAGGAAGGCGTCGAAGATGCCGATCGCATTCGATCCACCGCCGACGCAGGCCGCGACCGCGTCCGGCAGCCGGCCGGTCAGCTCGAGCACCTGCGCCCTTGCCTCCTCGCCGATGACCTTCTGGAAGTCGCGGACCATCGCCGGGAAGGGATGCGGCCCCGCAGCGGTGCCGAAGATGTAGTTGGTGGTCTCCACGCTGCCGACCCATTCGCGGTATGCCTCGTTGATGGCGTCCTTGAGGGTGCGGGATCCGTTGGCCACGGAGACGACCTCCGCGCCGAGCAGCCGCATCCTGGCGACGTTCAGCGCCTGGCGCCGCGTGTCGACCTCGCCCATGAAGATCGTGCACTCGAAGCCGAACAGCGCGGCCGCGGTCGCCGTTGCCACGCCGTGCTGGCCGGCCCCGGTCTCGGCGATCACGCGGGTCTTGCCGATCCGCTTCGTCAGCAGCGCCTGCCCGAGCACGTTGTTGATCTTGTGCGAGCCGGTGTGGTTGAGGTCCTCGCGCTTCAGGATGATGCGCGCTCCCCCCGCGTGCTCCGCGAAGCGCGGCACCTCGGTGATGATCGATGGGCGGCCGCTGTAGCTGTGCTCGAGCGCCTTCAGCTCCGCATGGAACGCGGGATCCGCCTTGGCGGCCTCGTAGGCGGCCGCGAGCTCGTCGATCGCCGCGATGAGCGGCTCGGGCATGAAACGGCCCCCGTACTCGCCGTAGAACGGGCCGGGCAGCCCGCGCAGGCTGGTCACGCGCTGACCGTGTTCAGGAAGCTCTCCAGCGCCGCCACCGGCTCCCCGCCCGTAACGAGCGCCTCCCCCACCAGCACGGCATCGGCTCCGGCGGCCCGATAGCGGGCGACATCCGCCGGCTCCCGCACAGCGGACTCGGCGATCCGGATCACCCCGGACGGGATGCTTCCGGCCAGCGCGCCGAAGAGCTCGCGATCCAGCTCGAAGGTGCTGAGGTCGCGTGCGTTCACGCCGACCACGGAGGCGCCGGCATCCAGCGCCCGCTCCACCTCCTCGGCCGAGTGGGTTTCGACGAGGGCGGTCATTCCGAGCTGGCGGATGAGCGTGTGCAGCTCCAGCAGCGCGCTCTGCTCGAGCGCCGCCACGATCAGCAGCACCAGATCGGCCCCTGCGGCGCGTGCCTCGAAGACCTGGTACGGATTGGCGATGAAGTCCTTGCGCAGCACCGGGATGTCGACAGCCGCGCGCACCGCCTCCAGATCGGCGAGCGAGCCGAGGAACCTCCGCTGCTCGGTGAGAACGCTGATCGCGCTCGCGCCCCCGGTCTGGTAGGACACGGCGAGCCCTGCAGGATCGGCGATGTCGGCGAGGGCGCCGCGCGACGGGCTCGCCCTTTTCACTTCGGCGATGATCTTGACCCGATCGGCGGGCGCGAGGGCGGCAACCGCATCGAGCGCGGCCGGCCGCGCGAGCGCCTCCGCCTCGAGCTGCGCGAGGGGGCGGAGAGCGCGTCGCTCCGAGGCGTCTGCGACGGCCCCCGCGACGAGATCGGCGAGCACCCTAGGAATGCACCTTCGGGACGTAGCGCGGGCCCTTGACCCCGTATCCGAGCTTGGACAGCACTGCGCCGACGATCGCGCCGACGACCACGAGGCCGGCGCAACTCCACACCAGCCACGGCACGTCGAACCAGAAGGCGAAGGCGCCCCCTGCGATCGCGGCCAGCATGATGATCACGGCGGTCCAGGCTGCGGGCGAGTTGCCCTCACCGGGTTCGGTCTCGTCGGCCACTGCTGCTCCTTCTGATCGAATCGCTCCCAGTGTAGCGGGGCGGCCGCAGCACCCTTGGACACGTCGCAGTCGTGGCGGCGCCGGTGCCGCTCAGTGCCCGGTCGGGTCGTCGCCCTCGCTGAGCGCATCCCACTCCTGCACGGGATCGAGGCCGTCGGCATCGGCCGCGACGAGGCGCGAGCGGGTGTACTTGCGCCCGGATTCCGGCCAGGAGCGGGCCGTCGGCGCGATCGCGAGGCCGAGAAGGGTCAGCAGGATCCCGAGCACGATCGCGATCACCGGCCAGGGTGTGAGGGATGTCGCGGTGACCAGTCCCGCCACCGACCGCGCGCCGGCGACCCCCGTGGCCTTCGTGATGGCGGCGGTCGCCGAGGTCACAGGATTCGCCAGCGCGAAGGCCGAGACCACGATGACGCACACGCCCAGCAGCGCCTGCAGGACGCCGAGGACCACCCGGAAGAAGGGGCCGGCGATGGCCAGCGCGGCGATGAGTGCCAGGGATGCCAGCGCGAGCGCGGACAGCGCGGACCCCGCGAGCTGCCCCGGCACCGGGAACGGCTCGCCCTGCACCGTGAGGGTGAACCAGGTCTGCGACCAGGCGGCGAACAGCAGCACGGCGAGCACCGCGATCCCCAGCAGCGAGACCAGCTTGAGACGGCCGCCGGTCATGAGATCACCATCATGAGAGCCGCCGCATCGCGTTGGCGATCGCCACGGCGCGCAGCGGCGCGGCCGCCTTGTTCTGCGTCTCCTGGTACTCGGTGGCCGGATCCGAGTCGGCGACGAGTCCTGCGCCCGCCTGCACGCGGGCGAGCCCGTCCACGATCGTGGCCGTGCGGATCGCGATGGCGAGGTCGGCATCCCCTGCCAGTCCGAAGTATCCGACCACGCCGCCGTACACGCCGCGCTGGGCGACCTCCAGCTCGTCGATGATCTCCATCGCACGCGGCTTCGGCGCTCCCGAGAGCGTGCCTGCGGGGAAGGTGGCCGTGAAGACGTCGATGGAGGTGGCACCCGGGCGCAGATCCCCTTCGACACTCGACACCAGATGCATGATGTGGCTGAAGCGCTCGACCTGCATGAACTCGGTGACCTCGACCGAGCCCGCGACGCAGACCTTCGAGAGGTCGTTGCGGGCCAGATCGACCAGCATGAGGTGCTCGGCCTGCTCCTTGGGATCGGCGAGCAGCTCCTCTGCCAGTTCGAGGTCGCGCTCGGGGGTCTCCCCCCGCGGCCGCGATCCGGCGATCGGATGCGAGAACACCCTGCCGCCCTGCACCTTCACCAGTGCTTCAGGCGACGAGCCGACGATCGAGTACTGCTCGCCCGCCGGACCCTCCAGCGTGAGCAGGTACATGTACGGGCTCGGGTTGAGGGCGCGCAGCACGCGGTACACGTCGATCGGCTCCGCGTCGATCTCGTGGTCGAAGCGCTGCGAGATCACCACCTGGAACACATCCCCATCGCGGATGTACTGCTTGGAGCGTTCCACCGCGAGTTCGTAGTCCGCGGCGGAGACCCGCGGAATGGGCATGGGCGCCAGTGCGAGGTCGACCTCGGCGATCCAGGCCTCCGAGGGCTGGGCGAGACCGGTCTGCAGCCGGTCGAGCGCGGCCTGCGCCTGGGCCCACTGCACCTCTGCGCCGTCCGTGCCGTCGTTGAGCACCGAGCAGATCAGGGTTGCGGTGCCCTGGCGGTGGTCGAGCACGACGAGCTCGCTGACGAAGCTCAGCGCCTGGCCGGGCACCGAGAAGTCGGCAGGCGGCACCGCCGTCAGCTTCTCGAGCTGGCGGACCGCCTCCCAGCCGATGAAGCCGACGAGACCGCCGGTCAGCGGCGGATGCCCGTCGACCCGTGGGGTGCTCCAGCGCCGGTAGAGGTGCGCGAGAGCCGCCAGCGGCACGGTCGGGGCGTCGGAACCGAGCGCGCGCTCGGCGGAGACCCCGTAATCGAGCCAGACCGCGCGATCCGTCCCGTCGTCTGCACGTTCCTGGGTCAGCACGCCCAGCGAGCCGACGCCCACGAAGGAGAAGCGCGACCAGATGCCGCCCTGCTCGGCCGACTCCAGCAGGAAGGTGCCGGGTCTGCCGAGCGCCAGCTTGCGGTAGACCCCGATCGGGGTCTCGCCGTCCGCGAAGAGCTCGCGGAGAACCGGCACGACCCGATGGCCGGCGGCGATCGCCGCATCGAACTGCGCGCGGGTGGTGGTCGTCGTCACGGGCCGCTCACGGGGGCTGCGCCGTCCTCCACGAAGGGGGTCAGCGGATCGACGTCGAAGCAGGCGCGGGCTCCCGTGTGGCAGGCGGGGCCGTGCTGCTCGACCTGGACCAACAGCGTATCGCCGTCGCAATCCAGAGCCGCTCCGCGCACCAGCTGGATGTTGCCGCTGGTGTCGCCCTTGCGCCAGTACTCCTGCCGGCTGCGCGACCAGAACGTCACCCGGCCCTCGGTGAGGGTGCGGCGCAGCGCCTCGGCGTCCATGTAGCCGAGCATGAGCACCTCGCGGCTGTCGTGCTGCTGGATGATCGCCGGCAGCAGCCCATCCGCGTCGAACGCAGCGCGGTCGATCACCGCGCCAACCGACTCGTCGTTCAGGAGCTCCGTCATCGCACTGCGATCCCTTCGGCAATCAGAGCGGCCTTCACGTCCCCCACCGTCAGTTCGCCGTTGTGGAACACCGATGCCGCCAGCACGGCGTCCGCGCCGGCCGCGACCGCAGGAGCGAAGTCTTCCACGCTGCCTGCTCCCCCGCTGGCGATCACCGGAACAGAGCTCAACTCGCGCACCGCGGCCACCAGCTCCAGGTCGTAGCCCTGCTTGGTCCCGTCGGCGTCGATGGAGTTCACCAGCAGCTCGCCTGCTCCGCGCTCGATCGCCTCCTTCGCCCAGTCCAGGGCGTCGAGGCCGGTGCCGGTCCGGCCTCCGTGGGTCGTGACGACGAAGCCGCTGCTCGCACGCGGGCTGCGTTTGACGTCGAGCGAGAGCACGAGCACCTGGGCCCCGAAGCGGTCCGCGATCTCGCCGAGCAGCTCCGGGCGGGCGATCGCGGCGCTGTTGACGCCCACCTTGTCGGCGCCGACGGCAAGCAGCCGCGCGACATCATCGGGCGAGCGCACGCCGCCACCGACCGTCAAGGGGATGAACACCTGCTCCGCGGTCCTGGTCACCGTCTCGTACATGGTCTCCCGGCCCTCGACGGTCGCGGTCACATCGAGGAAGGTGACCTCGTCCGCGCCCTGCTCGTAGTAGCGGCGCGCCAGCTCGACCGGGTCGCCCGCGTCACGGAGGTCGAGGAAGTTGACGCCCTTGACGACGCGGCCGGCCGCGACATCCAGGCAGGGGATGACGCGTGTGACGATGCTCACGGCGCGCTCAGATCCTCGCGGCGTGGATCGCGCTGACCAGGATCGCGCGGGCGCCCAGCTCGTACAGCGCGTCCATCACCTGGTTGGTGTCGGCCCGCGGCACCATCACCCGCACCGCCACCCACTCCGAGTCGCGGGTCGGCGACACGGTCGGCGACTCGAGCCCCGGCGTGATCCTCGACGCGGCATCGAGCATCGACGCGGGAAGGTCGTAATCCATCAGCACGTACTGGTGGGCGACCATCACGCCCCGCAGGCGCCGTCGCAAGGTGTCGAGGCCGCCGGCATCCGCGCTGCCCGCGATCAGCACGGCCTGCGACTCCAGGATGACCGGGCCGAAGATCTCGAGACCCTGCTTCTTGAGCGTCGACCCGGTCTCGACCACGTCGGCAACAGCATCCGCGACCCCGAGCCGGACCGCCGACTCGACGGCTCCGTCCAGGTGCACCACCTCGGCGGCCACACCGGAGCGCTCCAGGAAGTCGCCGACCAGCGCGGCGTAGCTGGTCGCGACGCGCACGCCCGTCAACTGCTCGAGCTCGGTGAAGCGCCCGATCGGCCCGGCGAAGCGGAAGGTCGAGGCACCGAAGTCGAGCTCGTCCACCTCGACGGCGGCCGAGTGGGAGTCCAGCAGCAGGTCGCGGCCGGTCACACCGACGTCGAGCGCGCCCGATCCGACATAGGTCGCGATGTCACGCGGCCGCAGGTAGAAGAACTCCACGTCGTTCCGGGGATCGGCGACGATCAGTTCCTTGGGGTCGCGACGGGTGGCGTAGCCGGCCTCCTGCAGCATCTGCACGGCCGTTTCGGAGAGGGTGCCCTTGTTGGGCACCGCGATTCGCAGCATGGTGGGAAGTCTTTCGGATCGACGTCGGATGGGGTCAGCGCATCGATTCAGAGATGTCGCTGCACGTCGTCGAGCGAGAGCCCCTTGGCGAGCATGAGCACCTGCAGGTGGTACAGCAACTGCGAGATCTCGACCGCGGCCTCATCATCGCTCTGGTATTCGGCGGCCATCCACACCTCGGCGGCCTCCTCGACGATCTTCTTGCCGATCGCGTGCACCCCGGCGTCGAGCTCCGCGACCGTGCGAGAACCCGCAGGCCGCGTCGCGGCCTTCTCGCGGAGCTCCTCGTAGAGGGCGTCGAAGGTCTTCACTCCTCCAGGGTACCGACTACTCGACCCCCAGCAGGTCGATCACGAAGACCAGCGTGCGCCCCGAGAGACGATGCCCTCCGCCCGCGGGACCGTATGCGTATGCCGGCGGGGTGACGAGCCGGCGGCGACCGCCGACCTTCATGCCGGGGATGCCCTCCTGCCAGCCGCGGATCAGCCCGTTGAGCGGGAAGCGGATCGACTCCCCGCGGCTCCAGCTGGAGTCGAACTCTTCGCCGGTCTCGAAGTCGACACCCACGTAGTGCACGTCGACCGACGCGCCCGGGTTCGCCTCCTCGCCGCCGCCGATCTCGAGGTCGGTGATGACCAGTTCGCTCGGAGCGCCGCCTTCGATGAAGTCGATCTCGGGCTTGGTCTTGTCAGCCATGGCTCTCTCTTTTCTACACGCTCTTGCGGCGGAACTGCCGCTTGCCGCCGGCCTTGCCGTGCACGCCGTGGATGGTCGATTCGCTGCCGGGAGCCGCCACGCGGTTGTCACTGTTCGACTTCTTGCGCTCGAGCGCCTCGCGGAACTTGCGCTTCGTCTCGTCGGAGCCGGTTCCCGGCTCGCTCTCGTCGTTCATACCATCCAGTCAACCAGATGCTGGACAGTGCGGGCTCAGTGCGCGTGTCCCGCCGCCGCCGCGCGGAGCGCCGCGATCGCGCCGGCCGCATCGGTCGCGCCGTACACACTGGACCCTGCGACGAAGGTGTCGGCTCCCGCCTCGGCAGCCCGCACGATCGTGTCGACCGTGATGCCGCCGTCCACCTGCACCCAGACATCCAGACCCGCCGCACGGACGGCGGCGCGCACCGTCGCCACCTTCGGCATCATGTCGGCCATGAAGCTCTGGCCGCCGAAACCCGGCTCGACCGTCATGACGAGCAACTGGTCGAACTCGGGCAGCAGGTCCAGGTAGGGCGTGACGTCGGTGCCGGGCTTCACAGCGAGTCCGGCGCGGGCCCCGATCGCGCGCAGGCGGCGCGCGAGAGCGACGGGTTCGGAGGTGGCCTCCGCGTGGAACGTGACCGAGAACGCACCCAACTCGGCGTAGCCGGGGGCCCAGCGGTCCACATCCGTGATCATCAGGTGCACATCGAGCGGAATCGTCGACACCTCCTGCACGCGCCTGACCATCTCGGGGCCGAAGGTGAGATTCGGCACGAAATGGTTGTCCATCACGTCGACGTGCACGGCGTCGGCGCTCCCGACCGCCTCGACGGCCGCCTGCATGTTGACGAAGTCGGCACTCAGGATGCTGGGCTGGATGCGCGCGGTCACGCCTCGACCTTAGTGAGGACCCGAACCGGCGCCGAGCAACTGGATGAACATCGCATCTGTGCCGTGCCGGTGCGGCCAGAGCTGCACATGCAGCGCGGCCGGCAGCTCGAGCGCGCGCGTGGCGATCGCCTGCACGACCGCAGGCGTGTCGAGCGCGACCAGTCCGGGATGGCGCGCCCATGCGCCTGCGATCACCTCCCGCGTCTCGGCGAGGTGCGGCGAGCAGGTGACGTATGCGACCACGCCACCGGGGGCGAGCGCCTGGATCGCAGCGTCCAGCAACTCGCCCTGGAGCTTGGAGAGCGCGGCGACATCCGAGGGCTGCTTGCGCCACCGCGCCTCGGGACGGCGCCGCAGTGCCCCGAGCCCGGTGCATGGCGCGTCGAGCAGGATCCGGTCGAAGCGCTCGTCGCCCTCGCCGAAGCGGCGCCCGTCACCGACGACGACCTCGGGCGGATCGGGGAGCACGGCCAGGGCGTTGCGCACCAACTGGGCCCTGGCGGGGATCGCCTCGTTGCCGAGCAATGTCGCGCCTGCGCCCGCAGCCTCCGACGCCAGAACGGCGGCCTTGCCGCCGGGACCCGCGCACATGTCCAGCCAGCGCTCCCCCGCCCTGATCGGGCGTGCGCGGCTGAGCGCGAGAGCGGCGAGCTGGGATCCCTCGTCCTGCACCCGCGCCCGCCCAGAGGCCACAACCGGGTCGCCGGCGGGGTCCCCACCGGCCGACCGTGCGGCGATCGGCGAGACGCCGCCCGGTTCCCCCACCTCGGCAGGCGCCGCGAGCCCCGGCAGGGCAACCAGACTCACGCGCGGGGGCTCGTTGTCCGCCTCCAAGAGGGCGGCCAGCTCCGCGGCGCGGCCCTCCGCGGTCAGAGCGTCGCGGAATGCCTCGACGATCCACAGCGGATGAGCGTCCCGAACCGCGAGACGGGCGTCGCCGTCCAGCCCGGCCAGCGCGCGCTCCTGCCACTGCTCGGGACTCGAACGCGCGAGAGTGCGCAGCACCCCGTTCACGAACCCCGTCGCCGAGCGCTTGCCGACGAGGCCGACCAGCGCGGCCGACTCGTCGACGGCCGCGTGCGGGGCGATCCGCATCCCGAGCAGCTGGTGGGCGCCGAGACGCAGCACATCGAGCACATCGGGGTCGACCTTGGCGAGCGGGCGATCCACCGCCAGCTGCAGCACCCGGTCGTAGTAGCCCTGCAGGCGCAGCGTGCCGTAGCTCAGCTCGGTGGCGAGTCCGGCATCCGCCTTGCCGAGGCGCGCCTGTGCGAGCTTGGACGGCAGCAGCAGGTTCGCGTACGAGTCGCTCTCGTGCACCGCGCGGATCACCTCGAATGCGATCCGCCGAGCCGGGTTCATGATCCCACGCTCACGAGGCGGTGTCCGGCGAACCGGCCGGCCGGCCCCGCCACCAGTCGGCCGCAGGCATCGCGCGTCTGCCCGCCGGATGCACGGTGACGAGTTCGATCGGATCGCTCGCCGTGCCCACCAGCAGCCTCCCCGCTCGCAGCTCGATGTGCCCGGGGGCCAAGCGCGGAGCCTCGCGCGCGATCAGCGCGTCGAGCACTTTCACGCGCTCGCCTCCCACTTCGGTGAAGGCGCCCGGCTCGGGCGTCGTGCCCCGGAAGCGGTCGTCCACCTGCTCGGCGGAGACCGTCCAGTCCAGCCGGCCGTCGGCGAGCGTCAGCTTGGGCGCGAGGGTCACCTCGCCCGACTGCGGGGTCGCCACCGCGGTCCCCTCGGCCAGCTGGTCGACGACATCCGCCAGGAGTCCGGCGCCGGCCTCCGCGAGCGTCTCGAGCAGGTGCCCGGCCGTCTGATGCGCACCGATCGGCTGGCGGAGGGCCGCATAGACGCCGCCGGCATCCAGCTCGGGGACCAGCTGGAACACGGCGGCCCCGGTCTCGGCATCGCCCGCCATGATCGCGCGCTGGACCGGAGCGGCTCCGCGCCAGCGCGGGAGCAAGGAGAAGTGCAGGTTGATCCAGCCCAGCCGGGGAGCGCTCAGCAGCGGCTCGCGGACGATGCCGCCGTACGCGACGATCACTCCGAGGTCGGCATGGAGGGCGATCAGCTGGTCCGTGACGGGGCCGAGCCGGTTGGCCTTGATGACGGGGATGCCGGCGCTCTCGGCTTCGACGGCGACCGGTGTCGCCGTCATGACCCGTTTGCGGCCGAGCGGGGCGTCCTCGCGCGTGACGACGGCGACCACCTCGTGCCGGCCTTGGAGCAGCCGCCGCAGACTCGGCACCGCCGCCGCCGGACTTCCCGCGAAGACGATCCGGAGTGGTGGCACCCGTCGATTCTGTCGCACCGGGCTCATCCGGCGCCGCCTGGTCACTCGGCGAAGGGCTCCGGATCGTCGAAATGGGCCCGCAGCGGGAGCGGCTGGCGTCCGCGGCGCTGGGGCGATCCCGGGACGGTCTTGCGCCGGGCGGTCGCCTGCCGGATGATCTCCGAGCGCACCGCCTCCGCCACCGCGGCGCCCTGTGCGTAGTCGAAGCGCACGATGGCCCGTGCCCGCCCATCGGCCTCGGTGGTGCCCACCGGATCGACCCCGGCCGGCAGCCGGCGCAGAGCCGCTGCGACGGCATCCGGCGCCCCGCTCAGGGTCGCGATGCGCACGGCGGGCGGGAAGTGCAGCGCACGGCGGTCGATGAGCTCCTGCCGGGCGTAGTCCGCCTGGCCGCCGGTGGCCAGGGCCGACGCCAGCGTACCGCCCACGCCGACCAGCACGACAGGCGCGTCGTCGGCGGCGAGGGCGGCGGCATCCGACCACCAGCGCAGGCAGTCCTCGCCGACGCGCAGGCTCTCGCGCGCCACCATGCGATCTCCGTCGAGCAGCAGGACGGCGCGGTAGCCGCCTGCGGCGATCGGCTCGGCCCCGCGGGTCGCGACCACGATGGCGGGCTTCGCGTCGATGGCCTGGATGCTGCGCTCGCCATCGGCCACGATGATCCGGACGCCGGGGAACGCCCTCCCCAGCTCTTCGCCGGTTCGGCCGGCACCCGCTCCCGCCGGGCGCAGCCTCGTCGAGCGGCAATCGGGGCACCGCCACGAGGCCTCCGGCGCTCCGCACCAGGTGCAGCTCGGGATGCCGCCCCGCTGCTGCAGCCGCAGCGGCCCTCCGCAGGCCCGGCACCGGGCCGCCTCGCCGCACTCCGCGCAGCGCAGCCCCGGCGCGTAGCCCGGCCTCGCGACCTGGACCAGCACCGGTCCGGCTCTGCTGCCCGCCGTCGCCTCCCGCCAGGCGATCGAGGGGATGCGCGCCTGCGCGGCCAGACGGTCCTGCGCCGGGATGTTCGCCGTGGGGATCACCCGCGGATGCCGCGGCCGAGCGGGCCCCAGCTCGCGCAGGTAGCCCATCTCCACGAGGCGCTCGACCTCCGTCGTGCGCGTGTGCCCGGCGAGCAGAAGCGCCCCGCCCTGCTGCTGCTGCCGGATCAGCGCCGCATCCCTCGCGTGCACATAGGGGGTCAGCGGCTCGCCGAGCAGCGGGTCGCCGTCGTTCCAGACCGCGATGAGCCCCAGCCGTGCGGCCGGGGCGTAGACCACGGAGCGGTTCCCCAGCAGCACCATCGGCTCGGGTCCGAGCGCGCGCAGGAGGCCGCGGTAACGATCGGGGTTGGATTGCCGGGCATCCAGCCGCACGACCGCCTCATGGGGCACCATGCGTGCCAGCGCGGCGGCGAGCTGCTCCTGGTCGCGGTAGTCGGGCGCCACCAGGATCGCCGAGGAGCCCCCCGCAACCACCCTGGTGGCCGCGCGCGCGAGTGCCACCGCCCATCGCCCGATCCAGCTGCCGTCGTCCAGCTCCGTCACCCCCGGTGCGACGCCGAGCGCGAGACGCTCACCGCCCGCGAGAGCGGTCTCGAGCGCGTCGGGCGGATAGCCATCCATCGCCGGCGCGGCGATCGGCGCGCGAGGGGGCTGCTCGCCCCGTGCGAGCCACGACTTCTCCACCCGCACCTGACGGGCCGGGATGGCGAGCCGGAGCACATCGCTCGCCGACCCTGCCGCCCGGTCGGCGACCGCCCGGGCGAGCGCCCACACCTCCGGCTGCAGCACCGGGACCGGCGACACCAGTGCCGCGATGTCGCTCAACGGCCCCGGGTAGTCCTGCTGCGCACTCAGCTCGATCACGAAGCCCTCGGCGATCCTGCTCGCCGCCCGCAGCGGCACCGAGACCCGCACGCCGGGCACGATGCCCTCCATCCCCTCCGGGATGCGGTAGTCGAGCAGGCGGTCCAGTTGCGGAAGCGGCGAGTCGACCAGGACTCGTGCGATCGAGCTCATGCCACGCGCACCGTTCCCGAGGAGTTCAGAGCCCGGCGGCACCGCGCAAGGCGTCGACGCGATCGGTCTTCTCCCAGGTGAAGTCGGCCAGCTCGCGCCCGAAATGGCCGTAGCTGGCGGTCTGCGCGTAGATCGGTCGGAGCAGATCCAGTTCGCGGATGATCGCGGCCGGCCGCAGGTCGAACACCTCCTGGATCGCGCCGATGATGCTCTCCTCCGGCACATGCGCCGTGCCGAAGGTCTCGACGTACAGGCCGACGGGGGATGCGGTGCCGATGGCGTACGCCACCTGCACCTCCAGCCGGTCGGCGAGGCCCGCGGCCACCGCGTTCTTCGCGACCCAGCGCATCGCATAGGCGGCCGAGCGGTCGACCTTGGACGGGTCCTTGCCGCTGAACGCGCCGCCACCGTGCCGGGCGGCGCCGCCGTAGGTGTCGACGATGATCTTGCGACCGGTGAGGCCCGCGTCACCCTGCGGCCCGCCGATCTCGAAGCGCCCGGTCGGGTTGATGAGCACGCGCGCCCCGGCGGACGGCAGATCGATGCGGCCGAGCACCGGACGGATCACCAGCTCCTCGATCTCGGCGCGCAACTGCTCGGTGCTCACCTTCGGCGAGTGCTGCGTGGAGAGCACCACGGTCTCGACGGTGCGCGGAACCGCTCCCTCGTAGCCGACCGTGACCTGCGTCTTGCCGTCGGGGCGGAGGTAGTCGACCAGGCCCTGGTGACGGACCTCGGCGAGCCGCTCGGACATCCGATGCGCCAGCCAGATCGGCAGCGGCATGAGTGCGGGCGTCTCGGTCGTGGCGTAGCCGAACATGATGCCCTGGTCGCCGGCGCCCTGCCTGTCGAGTTCGTCGACGCTGGTGCCCTCGCGGGTCTCGAAGGCGTCGTCGACTCCCTGGGCGATGTCGGGCGACTGCCCGCCGATGGAGACCGACACGCCGCAGGAGCGTCCGTCGAACCAGACATCAGAGGAGTCGTAGCCGATGTCGGTGACGCGCTTGCGCACGATCGACGGGATGTCGACATAACCGGAGGTCGTGACCTCGCCCGCGACGTGCACCAGCCCCGTCGTCACGAGGGTCTCCACCGCGACCCTGGCATGACGGTCGACGGCGAGGAGGGCATCCAGGATCGAGTCGCTGATCTGGTCGCAGATCTTGTCGGGGTGGCCCTCGGTGACGGATTCCGATGTGAAGAGTCGAAGCGCAGTGCTCACGGGCGACCTGTCCTGTGGGAGGCGGGAAGAAGCGGGGACGCGAGACCGGGTGTCACGCCACCACGTCGAGGATACGGTCGGCGACCGACTGCTTGTCGCCGTGGGCCTGCGCCACGTTACCCCCGGTTGCGTCGAGCACCATCACGGCGTTGTCGTCGCTGCCGAAAGTCTCGGTCCAGCCGACCCTGTTGACGACGAGGTAGTCGACCCCTTTGCGCGCGCGCTTGGCCACGGCCAGCTCGAGCAGCGCCGCGGCATCCGGCTCGGTCTCGGCCGCGAAGCCGACGATCACCTGCCCGTCGTGCCTGCCCTGCACGAGCTCGTGCAGGATGTCCGGATTCCGCACCAGGCGCAGCTGGAGCGAATCGCCCTGCGCCTCCTTCCTGATCTTGCCCGCCGCGACCGTCTCGGGACGGTAATCCGCCACCGCGGCGGCCATGACGATCAGCTCGGCGGTGCCGGCGGCGAGCAGCACCGCCTCCTGCAGTTCGAGGGTGGTCGACACGTGCCGCACCGCGATCGAACCGGCGAGGCCGGTCAGCACGCCCTCATCGAGGTTCGCCGCGATGAGCGTCACCTCCGCCCCACGGGCCGCCGCTGCGCGCGCGATGGCGACGCCTTGCTTGCCGCTGGAGCGGTTGCCGATGAAACGCACAGGGTCGAGCGGTTCGCGCGTGCCGCCCGCTGTCACCAGGACGCGCCGCCCCATCAGATCAGCACGGTGCCCGGCAGGCCCGCCCCCGGCCGCCACGGCCAACGCCGCCGCCACGATCTCGTCGGGCTCCGCCATCCGTCCCGGCCCCGAGTCGGACCCGGTGAGCTGCCCGCTCGCCGGTCCTACGAACTGCACACCCCGCGCCCTGAGCGTCGCCACGTTGGCGACGGTCGCCGGGTTCTGCCACATCTCGGTGTGCATCGCCGGGGCCAGCAGGATCGGCGCCTTCGAGGCGAGGATGCTGTTGCCCAGCAGGTCGTCGGCGAGACCAGCGGCGATCTTCGCGATCGTGTTCGCCGTCGCAGGAGCCACCACGATCAGCTCGGCGGCCTGGCCGATGGCCACGTGGCGCACCTCGGCGACTGCCTCGTACAGCTCGCTGTGCACGGGGTTCCTGCTGATCGCCTCCAGCGTCGGGCGGCCGACGAAGCGCAACGCGGCCTCCGTGGCCACGACGTGCACCTCGTGGCCGGCCAGCACCAGGCCCCGCACGACGTTGACGGCCTTGTACGCCGCGATGCCGCCGGTGATCCCGACGACGATGTTCAACGGCGCTGCTCTACTCGGGCGCGTCGAACGGCGTCAAGGTGAGCTTGCCCTCGTGGATCTCGCGCAGCGCGACCGAGAGCGGCTTGTCGTCGATCGTGGAGTCCACCAAGGGGCCGACGTTGTCGAAGAGCGAGCCCTCGTGCAGGTCGGCGTAGTAGTCGTTGATCTGACGCGCGCGCTTGCTCGCGAAGATCACCAGCTGGTACTTGGAGTCGACTCGCGTGAGCAGGTCGTCGATCGGCGGGTCGATGATGCCGGAGTTCTTGTCGGCCATGGTGGTCCTCCCTGAAGCGGTCGCACCCGGATCAGGGCACTGCGAGCAATTCTACGACTTCGGCTGCGGCTTGGCCGACTTCCCGGTTCACCACCTTGACATCGAACTCGTCCTGGGCCCGCAATTCGAGCTTCGCCGTCTCGAGTCGGCGAGCCTGTTCGGCCGCGTCCTCGGTGCCCCGGCCCACCAGGCGGCGCACCAGCTCCTCCCAGCTCGGCGGCAGCAGGAACACCAGGAGCGCGTCGGGCATCTCGCGTTTCACGGCCCGTGCGCCCTGCAGATCGATCTCGAGCAGCACGCTCCTGCCCTGGGCCAGCGCGGCGTCGACGGGCGATCGCGGCGTGCCGTAGCGGGACGAGTTGTGCACGGTGGCCCACTCCAGGAACTCGCCGCGCGCGATCATGTCGTCGAACTGCGCATCGCTGACGAAGTAGTAGTGCTCGCCGTCCACCTCCCCGGGGCGCGGCGGCCGCGTGGTCGCCGAGATGCTCAGCACCACATCCGGGTAGTGCTCGCGGATGTAGCGCGACACGGTCCCCTTGCCGACCGCCGTCGGCCCGGCGAGCACGACCAGCCGGCTGGTCGGCCGCTCGCTCCTGCCTTCGCGCTGGGACAGGTACTCGCGCAGCCTGGCCCGCTGGCGGACGCCCAGCCCGCCGACGCGCTTCGAGAACGCGATGCCGAGCTGCTCCATCGCCTTGTCGGCTCTCGTCGGTCCGAGGCTCGGGATGCTCATCAGCAGCTCTCGCACCCGCAGCGTCGATTCGGGGCTGCTGGGCTCGCCAACCCATGCCGACTCAGCGACATCCAGCGCCGTGCGCTCCCGGTTGGCGACCGTCTGCTTCACTCCGGCCCTGGCGCGGCGGGCGGCCACGGCGGCGCGGGCCGCGGCGACCCGATCCACTTCGGGCGGCCTCACACGAGGCATGCCGCCACCTCTCGGGCGTGCTCGTCGATCGCCGCCCCGAGTCCCCGCGGGCCGTCAGCCAGGATGCTGCGGGATGCGCTCACCACAACATTCTGCGCCGCCGCGCTGAGCAACTCGCGCAGTTCGGCGCCCCGGGCTCCCTGATAGCCGAACCCCGGAGCGAGCACCGGCATCCCCGCGAAGGACGCGCGATCGAGGCCGAGCTCGGCGAGGACCACTGTGGCGCCCACCACCACCCCGAACGATGCCGTCGCCCCGCCGCCGGATGACCTGCTGCCGGATGCCCCGCTGCCGGATGCACGGTTCCGCTCGGCGACGTCGGCCACGACGCCTGCCGCGACCGTGCGCCCGTCAGCGCGGATCGCCGCCTGCGTCGGGAGCCCCTCCGGATTCGAGGTCGCCGCGAGCACGAACACGCCCTTGCCGAAGCGCTCGGCGCGTTCGAGCACGCCATCGAGGGAGCCGAGACCCTGGTAGGCCACCGCGGTCATCGCGTCCGCCTCGAGCGGCGAGCCCGGTGTGAGCCAGGCCTCCCCGTACGCATCGACGGAGGTCCCCAGATCACCGCGCTTGGCATCCGCGATCACCAGCAGCTCAGCGGCGCGCGCGGCCTCCAGCACCTGTTCCAGCGCCGCATAGCCCGCCGAGCCGTGGCGCTCGAAGAAGGCGATCTGCGGCTTCACGATGCCGGCGCCTCCGGCGGCCGCGTCGACGACCCGGAGCCCGAACTCGCGGGCGCCGGCCGCAGAGTCCGGCAGCCCCCATTCCTCGAGCAGGCTCGCGTGCGGGTCGATTCCCACGCAGAGCCGGCCTCTCCGGGAGAAGACGCGCGCCAGGCGCTCCCCGAACGGCTCGGTCATCGGGGCACCGCCCCCCGCGCCGCCCTGTCCTTCGCGTAGTCCTGCAGGCTGCGAACGCGCAGCTCGCCGCGATGCACCTCGAACGACGCGACAGCGGCACCCACCTGCGCGATGGTGGTGAACAGCGGCTTGTCCGCGGCGACGGTCGCGGTGCGGATCTCGAAACCGTCAGCCCGCGCGCTGCGGCCGCTCGGGGTGTTGATCACGATGTCGATCCTGCCGTCGTTGATCAGTTCGACGATGGAGGGATCGCCCTCCACCACCGCCTGGCCCATGAAGTACTTGCGCACCGTCGTGGCCGGGATCCCGTAGCGAGCCAGCACCTCGGCGGTGCCCTCGGTCGCGACGATGTCGAAGCCGAGCTGCGACATCCGCAGCATCGGGAGCACGATGGCGCGCTTGTCGCGGTCGGCGACCGAGACGAACACGGTGCCGGTGGAGGGCAGGCCGCCGTATGCGGCGTCCTGGCTCTTGGCGAAGGCGCGCGGGAAGTCGGCGTCGATGCCCATCACCTCGCCGGTGGAGCGCATCTCGGGACCGAGCACCGAGTCGACCACCTGGCCCTCGCGGGTGCGGAATCGCTTGAACGGCAGCACCGCCTCCTTGACGGAGACCGGCGAGTCGAGCGGAACATGCGCCCCATCGGAGGCGGGCAGCATGCCGCTGCCGACGAGATCGCGGATGCTGCGCCCCACCATGATCAGCGACGCCGCCTTCGCCAGCGGGATGCCCAGCGCCTTGGAGACGAACGGCACCGTGCGCGAGGCCCGCGGGTTCGCCTCCAGCACGTACAGGATCCCGGCGCCGATGGCGAACTGCACGTTGAGCAGCCCGCGCACTCCGACCCCCTCGGCGATCTTGCGGGTCGCCACGACGACCTGGTCGATGACGTCCCGGCCGAGGGTGACCGGCGGCAGGGTGCATGCCGAGTCTCCGGAGTGCACGCCGGCCTCCTCGATGTGCTCCATGATCCCGCCGACGTACAACTCGGTGCCGTCGTAGAGGGCGTCGACATCGATCTCGAGCGCATCATCCAGGAAGCGGTCGACCAGCAGCGGCGAACCCGGGCCGATGATGGCCTGTTCGCGCACCCGGTCGAAGTAGTCCTCCAGCCCGGGAGTGTCGTAGACGATCTCCATTCCCCGCCCGCCGAGCACGTAGCTCGGGCGCACCAGCACCGGGTAGCCGATCGCCTCGGCGGCCGCGACCGCCGATGGCGCGTCCGTCGCCGTGCCGTTCTTGGGCGCGAGCAGTTTCGCCTGGTCGAGGATCTTCGAGAACAGCCCGCGCTCCTCCGCCAGGTCGATCGCGCTCGGCGATGTGCCCAGGATCGGCACGCCGGCCGCCTCGAGCCCCTTGGCCAGCCCCAGCGCGGTCTGCCCGCCCAGCTGCACGATCACGCCGACGAGCTCACCGGACTGCGACTCGGCGTGGATGACCTCGAGCACGTCCTCGAGGGTGAGCGGCTCGAAGTACAGCCGGTCGCTGGTGTCGTAGTCGGTCGACACCGTCTCGGGGTTGCAGTTGATCATGATCGTCTCGAAGCCGGCGTCGTGCAGCGCGAAGCTCGCGTGCACGCAGCTGTAGTCGAACTCGACGCCCTGCCCGATGCGGTTCGGCCCGGAGCCCAGGATGACGACCTTGCGCGCCCCGCTCGGCCGCACCTCCGTCTCCAGGTCGTAGCTCGAGTAGTGGTACGGCGTCAGCGCGGGGAATTCGCCCGCGCAGGTGTCAACGGTCTTGTAGACCGGGCGCACGCCCAGCTGCCAGCGCGCGTTGCGCACCTCCTGCTCGCTGAGGCCGCGCAATTCGGCGATCTGGGCATCCGAGAAGCCGTGGTCCTTGGCGAGCTCGAACAGCGCGCGGTCGAAGGGCCGCAGCCCGGCGATCTCGGCGGCGACCTCGTTGATCAGCACGATCTGATCCAGGAACCACGGATCGATCCTGGTCGCCTCGAACAGCTCGGCGATGGTCGCGCCTTTGCGCAGCGCCTGCTGCACCGTGACGATCCGCCCGTCGGTGGGGATGCGCGCCGCGTCGATCAGCGCGGCCTTGCTGCGCCGCTCGCCGCCCCAGTGGAAGCTGCTGCCCCGCTTCTCCAGGGAGCGCAGCGCCTTCTGCAGGGCCGTCGAGTAGTTGCGCCCGATGGCCATCGCCTCGCCGACGCTCTTCATCGTGGTGGTGAGAGTGGCATCCGCCGATGGGAACTTCTCGAAGGCGAAGCGCGGCACCTTCACGACGATGTAGTCGAGAGTCGGCTCGAAGCTCGCCGGGGTCACCTTGGTGATGTCGTTCGGGATCTCGTCGAGCCGGTAGCCGATGGCCAGCTTTGCGGCGATCTTGGCGATCGGGAATCCGGTGGCCTTCGAGGCCAGAGCGCTCGACCGCGACACCCGCGGGTTCATCTCGATCACGATCACCCGCCCGGTCGATGGCTCGACGGCGAACTGGATGTTGCATCCGCCGGTATCGACGCCCACCGCGCGGATGATGTCGATGCCGATGTCGCGCAGCCGCTGGAACTCGCGGTCGGTCAGCGTGAGCGCCGGCGCGACGGTGATCGAGTCCCCGGTGTGAACGCCGACCGGATCGACGTTCTCGATCGAGCACACGACGACGGTGTTGTCTGCGGTGTCGCGCATCAGTTCGAGCTCGTACTCCTTCCAGCCCATGATCGATTCCTCGAGCAGCACCTCGTGGCTCGGGCTCTGGTGCAGCCCGTCCGCCACCATGCGGATGAGTTCATCGCGGGAGTATGCGAACCCCGATCCGAGGCCGCCCATGGTGAAGCTCGGGCGGATCACCAGCGGGTAGCCGAGGTCCTCCGCGAAATCCACCGCCTCGCTCACCGTGCGCGCGATGTGGCTGCGGGCGACCTCGGCGCCCGCCTCGATCACCAGCTCCTTGAAGATCTGGCGGTCCTCGCCCTTCTTGATCGCCTCCACCTTGGCGCCGATCAGCTCCACTGCGTACTTGGCGAGGATGCCCGCCTCGTCGAGCGCGATCGCCGCGTTGAGCGCGGTCTGGCCGCCCAGGGTCGGCAGCACCGCATCCGGGCGCTCGTGGGCGATGATCGCCTCCAGCGCCGCGTTCGTGATCGGCTCGATGTATGTGGCATCGGCGAAATCGGGGTCGGTCATGATCGTCGCCGGATTCGGGTTGACCAGGATGACGCGCACCCCCTCCTCGCGCAGCACGCGGCAGGCCTGGGTGCCGGAATAGTCGAACTCGGCCGCCTGCCCGATCACGATCGGGCCGGAGCCGATGACGAGCACGCTCCGGATGTCTGCACGTTTGGGCACTAGATCGTGTCGCCCTTCTGCTGGGAGGTCCGGACCAGCTCGGCGAAGCGGTCGAAGAGGTGGTTGGCGTCGTGGGGCCCGGCCGCCGCCTCCGGGTGGTACTGCACCGAGAACGCGGGAATGTCGAGGGCGTTGAGACCCTCCACCACGCCATCGTTCAGCCCGACGTGACTCACCTCGAGCCGTCCGTAGCCGATGGGGCTCTCGATGACGCCCTCGAGCGGCGCGTCGACCGCGAAACCGTGATTGTGCGCGGTGATCTCCACCCGGCCGGTGGCCTTGTCGAGCACGGGCTGGTTGATCCCGCGGTGCCCGAAGGGGAGCTTGTAGGTGCCGAGGCCCAGCGCGCGGCCGAGCAGCTGATTGCCGAAGCAGATGCCGAAGAAGGGCAGACCGGCATCCAGGATGCCCCGCAGCACCGCCACCTGCTCGTCCGCGGCCTCGGGGTCGCCTGGCCCGTTCGAGTAGAACGCCGCGACCGGATGGATCGCGAGGATCTGCTCGAGCGTGGAGTCCTGCGGCAGCACATGCACCTCGAAACCGCGCCGCGCGAGGTTGTCGATGGTCGACCGCTTCACGCCGAGATCGAGCACGGCCAGAGCGCCGAGAACCTCTCCGGTCGGCGAGTCGGCGGGCGTGATGGTCTCGGACGCGACCGAGACCTCGGCCGAGAGGTTGAGCCCCGCCATCCGGCGGCTGCTGCGCACGATCGCGAGCTGCTCGTCGGGGCTGATGGCGGCATCCGGTCCGGAGAAGACCCCTGCCCGCATCGCTCCGGCGTCCCGGAGCCGCCGCGTGACGGCACGGGTGTCGATCCCGCTCATGCCGACGATGCCGTTCTCCACCAGCTCATCGTCGAGGCTCCGCGTTGCGCGGTAGTTGCTCACGACGCGCGACGGCTCGCGCACGACATAGCCCGCGACCCAGATGCGCCGGGACTCGGGATCCTCGTCGTTCATGCCCGTGTTGCCGATGTGCGGCGCCGTCATGATCACGATCTGGCCTGCGTAGCTGGGGTCGGTCAGGGTCTCCTGATATCCGGTCATCCCGGTCGCGAAGACCGCTTCGCCGAGGGCCCGCCCGCGGGCGCCGTATGCCCGGCCGGGGTAGCGCGTGCCGTCCTCGAGGACGAGGACCGCGGGGTCGTTGGCGATCACGCGGCAGCACCCGGCCCGCCCGCACCAGCGCCGGCGGCTGCGTGAGCGGGGAGCAGCCTCTCGATGGCCTCGACGAGGGCGGAAGGGTCCGCCGAGCGGAAATAGCTGTCGAGAGCACCGGCCTCCTGCCGCCATCGCACCAGGACCAGGCCGTCGTTCGACACCACGCGATCGATCGTCCAGGTGGCGCGGCCGACGCCTTCCAGCGCAGCGGCCGGGATGAAACCGGGCCGCGCGCCCGCCAGGTCGAGCCTGATGCCGCCGCTCATGACCGCCAGCACCGCACGCGCGCGGAACGCGAGCCCCTTCACCGCGATGCGCTGGAGCGGCTGCCCGGCACGGGTGGTCGCGACATACAGCAGGTCTTCGCCGAACAGGGTCTCGCCCGCCTCGGACGGCACGGGCGCGAGCCCTCTGATGTCGCTGGTGCGGCGCCGCAGGGCGCGCCATCCGATCACCATGCCCAGCGCGATGAGCGCCAACGGGATCAGGGCGGACGCCAGGATCAACCATTGGTCATTCGACATGGTTCGCCACCTCCTCGGGGGTGCGCAGTTCGCCGTCCAGCACCGTTGGCACCCCGCGGTGCACGGTCGCAACGACGCGGCCGGGCAGCTCCCGGCCGAGGTACGGGGTGTTCACGCTCTTGCCGCGCAGCAGCTCGACGCCGAACACCCGGCGCGCGCCCGGGTCGACCAGCGTGACATTCGCCGGGGCACCGACGGTGAACGGTGCGTCGTATCCGGACAGCCGCCCGATCTCGGCCGGCTTGCCCGAGAGCACGCGCGCGACGTCGGCCCAGCTCATCTGGCCGCTGTCGACCACGGCGGCCTGCACGACGCTGAGCGCGGTCTCCAGGCCCACCATGCCGAAGCTGGCCTCCTGCCATGCGCACTCCTTGGTCTCGATCGGATGCGGGGCGTGATCGGTCGCGACGATGTCGATCACGCCCTCCGCCAGGGCCGCGCGCAGCGCCAGCACATCCTCAGAGCGCCGCAGCGGCGGGTTCACCTTGAACCGCGCGTCGTAGCCGGCGACGAGCTGCTCATCCAGCAGCAGGTGGTGCGGTGCCACCTCGGCCGTGACCCGGATGCCGCGCGCCTTCGCCCACCGGATCACCTCCACGCTGCCGGCGGTCGAGAGGTGGCAGACGTGCAGGCGGGCGCCCACGTGCTGCGCCAGGAGCACGTCCCGCGCGATGATCGCCTCCTCGGCGACCGCCGGCCAGCCGGCGAGCCCCAGCTCGGAGCTGAGCGCGCCCTCGTTCATCTGCGCGCCCTCGGTGAGCCGCGGCTCCTGCGAATGCTGGGCGATGACGCCGCCGAAGGTCTTCACGTATTCGAGCGCCCGGCGCATCAGCAGCGCGTCCGACACGCATCTGCCGTCGTCGCTGAAGACGCGCACCGCGGCGCGCGACTGCGCCATCGCCCCGATCTCGCTGAGCCGCTCCCCCGCCAAACCGACCGTCACCGCGCCCACCGGGCGCACGGTCGTGTAGCCGTGCTGCTCACCGAGCGAGGCGACCTGCTCGACCACCCCTGCTGTGTCGGCCACCGGCGAGGTGTTGGCCATGGCGTGCACGGCCGTGAAACCGCCCGCCGCTGCCGCCCGGGACCCGCTCAGCACCGTCTCGCTCTGCTCGAAGCCCGGCTCGCGCAGGTGGGTGTGCAGGTCGACGAGGCCGGGGAGGGCCTGCAGGCCTGCGGCATCGATGACCGTCGAGCCCGTCTGCGAAAGCCCGGATCCGCGCTCGGCGATCACGCCGTGATCGACCAGCAGATCGGTGGCGGTGCCGTCGGGGAGGGTCGCACCCCGGATGAGGAGGCTCGTGAGGGGGCTCATACCGCTCCTCTGCCTTCACTGCCGCTCAACACCAGGTACAGGACCGCCATCCGGATCGACACCCCGTTCGCGACCTGGTCGAGCACGAGCGATCGCGCCGAGTCGGCAGCGGCCGAGGAGATCTCGAGGCCGCGGTTCATCGGGCCGGGATGCATCACCATCGTATCCGGGGCGAGCCGCGCCAGCCGCGCGTCGTCGAGGCCCCACTGGCGGGAGTACTCGCGCTCGTTCGGGAAGTAGGCCGCATGCATCCGCTCGCCCTGCACCCGCAGCATCATCACGACATCCGGCTTCCCGGCCAGGGCATCGTCGAGATCGGTGCCGCTCGTCACCGGCCATGCGCCGACGCCCGCCGGCAGCAGGGTCTCCGGCCCGACCAGGTGCACGCTCGCGCCAAGCGTCTTCAGCAGCCAGATGTTCGAGCGGGCGACGCGCGAGTGCAGGATGTCGCCGACGATCGTCACCCGCAGGCCGTCGAGGCCGGTGCCCCTCGAGGCCGTGCCGTGCACAGCCTTGCGCATCGTGAAGGCGTCGAGCAGCCCCTGCGTCGGATGCTCGTGCATGCCATCGCCGGCGTTGATCACGGCCGCGTCGATCCACTGGCCGTCCGCCAGCACACGGGCGGCGCCGCTGGCCGGGTGCCGCAGGACCACCGCATCGATCCCCATCGCGGCGATGGTCTGAGCGGTGTCCTTGAGCGACTCGCCCTTCGACACGCTCGACCCCTTCGCACTGAAAGTGATCACGTCCGCGCTGAGCCGCTTGGCCGCGGCTTCGAAACTGAGCCTGGTCCGGGTGGAGTCCTCGAAGAAGAGGTTGGCGACGGTGCGTCCGCGCAGGGTCGGGAGCCTCGGCACGGCGCGGGTGGCGACATCCGCCATGTCCTCCGCCAGATCCAGGATCCCCACCGCTGCGCCGCGGTCCAGGTCCCGCACCGAGAGCAGGTGCCTCATCCCTGGTCCTCCTCGTCGAAGACCGCGACCAGGTCCTGGCCGTCGGACTCGAGGAGCTTCACATAGATGCGCTGCGTCTGCGAGGTCGGCAGGTTCTTGCCGACGAAGTCTGCGCGGATCGGGAGTTCGCGGTGCCCGCGATCGATCAGCGCCGCCAGCCGGACCGCGCGCGGACGGCCGAGATCGCTGAGCGCGTCGAGGGCGGCCCGGACGGTGCGGCCCGAGTAGAGCACGTCGTCGACGAGCACAACGGTCTTGCCGTCGATGCCATCGGACGGGACCGAGCTCGGGCTCGGCGTGCGGGTCGGCTGCCGAGCCAGGTCGTCCCGGTACATCGTGACGTCGAGGGCGCCGACCTCCGCAGCACCCGGGGCCAGCTGCTCGAGGATCGCACCGAGCCGACGGGCGAGCAGCACGCCGCGGGTCGGGATGCCGAGAAGCACGATCCGCGAGGAAGCGCCGTCGTGGGACGCGTTCGACTCGAGGATCTCGTGCGCGATGCGGGTCAGCGCCCGCGTGATGTCAGCCTGCTGCAGCACGGTCCGTGCAGTCATTCTGACCTCCTTCCCCGTCTCTCCGGACGGACTTAAAGGATGTCGATGAGGCTCAGCGTATCAGGGCCGGAAGTATCCTCTGTCCATGCCGGACACCGAACCCTCCTCCATCTCCGAGCTGTCGCGAGGCCTCTCGTTCGCCATCGGCCGTGCCAACCGGCGCATGCTCGCGGCGGGCCGAGGGCTCGGCCAGGGCCACCTGAGCGCGCTGGCGACGATCTTCAGGAGCGGTCCGATCCGACCTGGCGATCTCGCCCAGCGGGAGTTCGTGAGCGCTCCGACGATGACCAGGACCCTGCGCGACCTCCAGGAGCTCGGGCTCATCAGCCGCGAACCGGATGCCAGCGACGGCCGTTCCGTCCTGGTCAGCGTCACCGGCCAGGGAGAGTACGAGGTCCTCAGCGCCAGCTCGGCCCGTGCCGAACTGCTGGCGGAGCTGCTCGAGAAGCTGCAGCCGGAGCAGCTCGCCTCCCTGCGCGACGCGCTGCCTGCGCTCGAACGGCTGGCGACGATCGACGCCGAGTGAACCCGGCTCGCCGGGTCAGCCCCGTTCGCGGGCGATCGCGCTGTCGCGGGCGATCGCGCCCAGCAGCCCGTTGAGGAAGCCGGCGGAGTCCTCCGTGCTCAGCAGTGCTGCCGACTCGACGGCTTCGGCGATCGCCACGGCGTCCGGAACCTGCTCGTTGTACAGGATCTCCCATGCGCCGATCCGCGCGATCGTCCGGTCGAGCACAGGCATGCGCTCGAGCGGCCAGCCCTGGGCGTGCGAGCGGATCGCGGCATCCAGCTCGCTCAGATGCGACTCGACGCCCTCGACGATGTCCCGCGCATACGGCCAGGACGACTCGCGCCGCGGTTCCGCTTCGGCGCGCGCTGCTTCCTCGTCGAGCAGGCTCGAGATGGGCAGTTCGCGCAGGTCGGCGCCGAACAGGATGTCGATGGCGCGTTTGCGCGACTTGGTGCGGGCGCTCATGGGAATGCCCGCAGCCTAGACGCGGCCGAGATATTCGCCGGTGCGGGTGTCGACCTTGACCTTCGTGCCGGTCTCGAGGAACAGCGGCACCTGGATCTCGGCCCCCGTCTCCAGGGTCGCGGGCTTGGTGCCGGCACTGGAACGGTCTCCCTGCAGGCCCGGCTCGGTGTAGGTCACTTCGAGCACCACCGAGGCGGGCAGCTCGACGTAGAGCGGCTCGCCATCATTGCTGGCGATCGTCACCGTCTGATTCTCGAGCATGTAGTCCGCGGCATCGCCGACGATCTTGCTCGGCACCGTCGTCTGGTCGTAGTCGGCGGTGTCCATGAAGACGAAGCCGTCGCCGTCGCGGTACAGATAGGTGAAATCGCGGCGGTCGACGGTCGCGAAGTCGACTTTGGTCCCCGCGTTGAATGTCCGATCGACGACCTTGCCGCTCATCACGTTCTTCATCTTGGTGCGCACGAAGGCGCCGCCCTTGCCGGGCTTGACGTGCTGGAACTCGACGATCGTCCACAACTGCCCGTCGAGATTGAGGACGCTGCCGTTCTTGATGTCGTTGGTCGAGGCCATGGTGAATCCGATCCTGGAGTCGCTGGTCGAGCAGCGGCGCAGCCGCGTCTCGGGACAAGGCGCCGGAAGCGCCCCATCGAGTGTACGGGAGCAGGGCGCCTCGGGCCGCTACGTCCCCGGCGCCACCACGCGCAGCGCCAGCAGGTACGAGTCGAAGCCGAACCCCGCGATCACCCCGGTCGCAACGCCCGAGATCACGCTGCTGTGGCGGAACTCCTCGCGCGCGTGCGGGTTGCTGATGTGCACCTCGACCAGGGGGATCCCGGCCCGGGTCACGAGGGCGGCCGCATCGCGCAGTGCGTAGCTGTAGTGCGTGAACGCGGCGGGGTTCAGGATGACGGGGGTCGCGGCATCCACCGCTTCGTGCAGCCAGTGGATCAGCTCGGCCTCGTCGTCGCTCTGCCGCACGTCGATCTCGACGGCGGAGCCCGCCTGCTCGGCCAGCAGCACCCGCAGCGCGTTCAGGTCCTGCGTCCCGTAGACCTCGGGCTCACGGCTGCCCAGCCGCCCGAGGTTCGGCCCGTTGAGCACCAGCACGCGCGACATAGGCCAACCCTAGCGACCCCGGTTCGGGAGGACGGCACGGGGGCTGACGCGAGTCGATGCACCTGCATCCCGCGTGTCATCCTCCCGAACGATCGGGGCGGGGCGGGTCACTCGGCGAGCTCCTGGTACGCGGCGAACAGCAGCTGCTCCTCGGGACCGGTCAGCGTCGTCGGGCGGCCGATGTCGTCCAGCACGATGAAACGCAGCAAGTCGCCGCGGGCCTTCTTGTCGCGCTTCATCGTGGACAGCAGCATCGGCCAGCGACCCGCCGGGTACGTCGTCGGCAGCGAGAGCAGCGAGAGCACCCGCCGGTGCCGGTCGACGGCGGCGTCGCTGAGCGAGCGCGTCAGCCGCGAGAGTTCCGCGGCGAACACCATCCCGATCGCGATCGCGGCGCCGTGCCGCCACTGGTAGCGCTCGGCGTGCTCGATCGCGTGGCCGAGCGTGTGACCGTAATTCAGGATCTCGCGCACACCCTGCTCCGTGAAATCCTCGCCGACGATCCGGGCTTTCATCGCGATGGCGAGTTCCAGATTGCGGCGGAACTGCGGCGTCGAGGGGTCGGTAGCGGCATCCACATCGGCTTCGATCGTGTCGAGGATCTCGGGCTCGGCGATGAAGCCGGCCTTGGCGATCTCGGCATAGCCGGCGAGCACCTCGTTCCTGCTCAGCGTGTCGAGCGCATCCAGATCGCACAGCACGGCGCGCGGCGCCCAGAACGCGCCGACCAGGTTCTTGCCCTCGGCCGTGTTGATGCCGGTCTTGCCGCCCACTGCCGCGTCGACCATGCCCAGCACGGTGGTGGGCAGCTGGATGAGGTCCACGCCCCGCAGCCAGGTCGCGGCGACGAATCCCGCCAGGTCCGTCGTGGCTCCCCCGCCGAGTCCGACGACCGCGTCGGAACGGGTGAAGTCGGTCTGCCCCATCACCTGCCAGCAGAACGCGGCGACCTCGACGCGCTTGGCGGCCTCGGCATCCGGGATCTCGGCCAGCAGCACCTCGAACCTCGGCGTCAGCTGCTCGCGCAGCGCCTCAGCCCGGGCGCCGAGCGTCGGGGCGTGCACGACCAGCACCTTGCGCACCCGGGGTCCGAGGAACTCTCCGAGCCGCGACTGCAGCCCGCGCCCCACGAAGACGGAGTAGCCGGGGTCGCCGGCAACCGGGATCTCGGTCACGCCTTCGTCGCCCACGCTGCCACCTCCTTCGCGATATCGCCGATCGGGCGGTGCGAGGTGTCAACGGTCAGCTTGGCGAGCTGCTCGTACAGGTGCCGCCGCTCGGCGTAGATCCGCTCCCAGTCGGTCAGTCCATCCCGCAGCAGCGGGCGGCGGCCATCCGCGATCCGGGGCGCGACGGCCGCCGCCGAGACCGTCACGAGCACCACCCGCTGCGTGCTCAGCTCTGCTCGCGTCTCGTCGTCCAGGATCGCACCGCCGCCGAGGGCGACCACGTCGTCCCCTTCGAGGGCGTGCTTCACGGCTGCCCGCTCCAGTGCACGGAAATGCGGCTCCCCCTGCGCCTTGAAGATCGCGGCGATCGGCCCGTTCTCGGCGACGATCATCTTGTCCGTGTCGACGAATCCAGTGCCCAGGATGCGGGCCACCCGCTTGCCGATCCGCGTCTTGCCAGCCCCCATCGGTCCGATGAGCACGACCGGCGGGCCACCGGTCACTCCGGCGCCGAGCTCGAGGATGTGCGCAGCGAGCCCGGGATCGAGGCGAGGTACGCTTCGAGGTTGCGCCGGGTCTCGCCCACCGAATCGCCGCCGAACTTCTCCAGCATGGCTGCGGCCAGCACGAGGGCGACCATGGCCTCCGCGACGACGCCGGCAGCCGGCACCGCGCAGACGTCGGAGCGCTGATGGTGGGCGGGCGCCGCCGATCCGGTCGCCACATCCACCGTTCGCAGCGCATGCGGCACGGTCGCGATCGGCTTCATCCCGGCTCGGACACGCAGCAGGGTCCCGGTGCTCATCCCGCCCTCCGTGCCGCCCGCCCTGTCGCTGAGCCGCGTGATCAGGCCGTCGCCGGACCCGTTCGGGAGCACGACGAGCTCGTCGTGCGCCTGCGACCCGCGCCGACGGGTGGTCTCGAAGCCGTCGCCGAGCTCGACACCCTTGATCGCCTGGATGCTCATGACGGCCGCGGCGAGCCGCGCATCCAGTCTGCGGTCCCACTGGGCGTAGCTGCCGAGGCCCGCCGGCAGGCCGTAGGCCAGCACCTCGACGATGCCGCCCAGGGTGTCGCCGCTGTCATGCGCGTCATCCACCTCGGCCACCATCTGCGCGGATGTCGCGGGGTCGAAGCACCGCAGCGGGTCCGCGTCGAGCGCGGCCACGTCG
>WOYI010556094.1_pt1 | contig 44861 bp, 36 predicted proteins | sample 6423411 | NCBI WGS metagenome assembly WOYI01 (sample SAMN13441803, study PRJNA592873) | oil field metagenome | biome: oil field; feature: oil-well bore; material: oil-contaminated soil; isolation source: oil-contaminated soil from oil-well borehole | place: Germany: Wietze | collected 2016-10-18 ... | reverse complement strand
AAAAGGTAAACTTTCAACAAATCATCCCGAAAAAAGACAATAAGTTTTTAAAAAGCATGAAAATATATTTTTTAATAACTTTACTCTGTGTTTTTTCAATAGCGGCAGAGAACACCTATTCCCAAACAAAATCGATAAGCGCCGAATTAAAAAACATCACACTGAGGGAGGCATTGCAAGAGATTGAAAAAAACAGTGATTACCTGTTTTTGGTAATGGATAATACGGCAGCGGCATTATCTGCTAAGGTTGATTACAAATTCACCAACAAATCCATTACGGAGATATTGGATTTGCTCCTGAAGAAGACGGATCTGACCTACTCGATTGTCAACCGTCAAATCACGATCTCCCGTAAACCGTTGTCCGAAGAAATCAAAACAGAAATCAGAACCACGGATGAAGTGGTGCAGCAGACCGATAAAACAATCACCGGAAGAGTATTCGATGAAAGAGGAGAAGCCATCATCGGCGCCAATATCGTGGAGGTGGGTACCACCAACGGAACCATCACCGACGTGGATGGCCGGTTTACTTTCCGCGTGGCCAATGATGCCTCTATTCAGGTTTCCTATATTGGCTACCTGAGTCAGACAATCAACACCGCAGGAAGAACCAATTTCAACATCACACTGATGGAAGATACACAGTCTCTGGAAGAGTTAGTGGTAGTGGGGTATGGTATTCAAACGAAAGCCAATTTAACAGGAGCGGTTTCCACCGTGGATGTCAGCAAGACCTTGGAGGCACGTCCCTATTCTGATATCTCGAAAGCGCTACAGGGTGCAGTCCCGGGCTTATCCGTTATCAGCAGCAGTGGCAGACTGGGAGCACAGCCCTCTGTGACCATTCGTGGCCTGGGAACTTTAAGCAATGATGCAACCAGTAAACCGCTGATTGTTGTTGATGGCGTGCCCATGGACGATCTTTCCCTTCTGAATACGCAGGATATAGAAAATATATCTGTCCTGAAGGACGCTGCATCAACCTCAATATACGGTACCAGAGCTGCTTTTGGAGTGATACTGATCACAACCAAATCGGCACGGCAGGTAGATAGGGTATCTGTAAACTATACCAATAATTTTGGCTGGGATACCCCCACAATCTTACCTGACTATCCCGATGTTCCAACACAATTGAAAGCGTTGATTGCCGCAAACCAACGCGCCGGATTAGCCAATGAGTTGTTTGGCATGTACCTGGATGAAATGCTTCCTTATGCAGAAAAATGGAGAGACGAACATAATGGCAAGAAAGCCAATTACCGGGAGATGGTATTGGGTCACAAGGATGCATTGACAGATAGTTCTAAACCCCTCGGTGATTTCATCCTGGACAACAACGGTGTGGGTATGTACTTTGCAGACTGGGATGTGGTGAATATCATGTTCCGAAACTGGAAACCGTCACAGAGCCATAACCTCTCCCTGCAAGGAACAAGCGGAAAAACTTCCTATTACATGTCGGTGGGATATAACCACGAGGAAGGGGTCATGACCTATTTTCCCGAGAAATTGGACAAATGGACAGCCATGTTGAACGTAACAACCGACGTGACAGATTGGTTACAGGTTGGTGCCCGGTTCAATTACAGCAATAAAGATTTTATTGGGCCAGCTACACGCAGAACAACCTATCAGTACATGTGGCGCTGGGGAAGCTTCTTTGGCCCTTATGGAACGTATCAGGGTACCGATTTCCGGAACGATATTGCTTACCGCAAACAAGCGGGTGACTGGACTGACAACAATAGTTTTATTCGTATGGGAACTTTTGCAAAGGCTACCCTTGCAAAGGGATTGACCCTGAATGCCGACTATACGTATAATATTAATAACTATACCTATAAAGCTGCTTATATACCGGTAGGCGGATGGAACTCCTGGGGAGGGGCCATCGAAAATACAACGTTATATACCAGTAGTTCCTTGCTGGAACAACAGTCCGATCAGGATAAGACTTTTGCAGTGAATATCTATGGAAATTATGAATTTTCTTTGCCCGATCACCATCATTTCAATCTTATGTTAGGGGGAAATGCGGAAGGAAATACATATTTCAACCATTATTCCCAAAGAGATGACCTGCTGGACTATAATCTTCCGGAATTTGATCTGGCTACAGGCAGTCAATACGTCGATGGAGCACACTCACATTGGGCAACTGCCGGATACTTTGGCCGCTTGAACTACGACTATGAAGGGAAGTGGTTGCTGGAGTTAAACGGTCGATACGACGGATCCTCCCGGTTTCCCGCCAACGATCGATGGGCATTTTTTAATTCGGCATCTGCCGGATACAGGATCAGCGAAGAGACATTCTTCGATCCATTAAAAGAATCGATCAATAATCTCAAATTGAGAGCCTCTTACGGAGAAATTGGCAATCAGGCGGTGGGTAATAACATGTACCTTTCCACACTGGCAAAACGCACTGAAAACAATACCTATTGGCTGGCAGATGACGGAACCAAAGTGGTGGCTTACGACCTGCCGAAATTAGTCTCTTCCACATTGAAATGGGAGCGCATACAAACGCTCGATTTTGGTGCTGACCTGGGAATCTTTAACAACGAACTGAATTTTACGTTCGATTGGTATCAACGTACAACGAAAGACATGCTGGCACCAGGCCAAACCATGCCGCAGGTACTTGGAGCCACTGCACCTTATATCAATGCAGGATCTCTTCGCACACGGGGATGGGAACTAACGATCGACGGGCGCCACCGTTTCAACGATCTACTGCTATATGCGAATGCCAATGTGGGAGACTTTATCACAGATATTACTGAATGGGACAATGAGGCCAAATTGTTGAACCAGAATTATAGTGGTAAACGGTATGGCGATATCTGGGGATTCGAAACAGATCGTTATTTTACAGAGAGAGATTTTAATGCTGACGGGACCTATAAACCCGGGATTCCATCCCAGGTCGGTTTACAACAAGGAACATTTGTTTTTGGCCCCGGTGATATCAAATTCAAGGATCTGGACGGAAGTGGCGTTATTGATGGCGGTAAAGGTACGGCCGATGACCATGGTGATCTGAAAGTGATCGGTAATATCACTCCGCGTTATCAGTACAGTTTTCGTCTGGGTGCCGAATGGAGAGGATTCGACATTGATATGTTTTTCCAGGGTGTGGGTAAACGCTCGGTATGGACACAGAGCGCATTTGTAATGCCGATGATGCGTGGCGCCGATGCAATTTATGAAAACCAGACAAATTACTGGACAGAAGAGAACCCGGACTCCAAAGCCGATTTTCCAAGGTTATATCCGGGTAACGCCGGAAGAGGTACGATTTCTGTCCTGGAATTAGGTAATCATAACTTTTACCCTCAGACAAAATATTTGGTTGACATGGCCTATCTGCGCTTCAAGAACCTGACACTGGGCTACACAATCCCCACCAATATGGCATCCAGGATCTATATGCAAAGAGCCAGAGTCTATTTCAGTGCCAATAACCTGATGGAACTGATCAATAAAAGCAATGCCCCCGTCGATCCTGAAGTAAATGACAAAGAAGAAGGAGTGAGCCTGGGTAATGCAACCTGGGGACGAATAGACCCGATGTACAGAACAGTATCATTTGGCGTTCAGCTTACATTCTAAATCGTTGTATTCATTGTAAAAAGATAACAATATGAAGAAAACAAATATCATATACATCGCTGCTGCAATTTTGGCTTTCTCATCCTGTAACGACTTTCTGGACAAAGGTCCGTTGGATACTTTTACCAACGATAACTTCTGGACAAATGAAAGTAATGTAACCGGTTATGCCAACACCTTCTACCAAACTTTCCTGGGTTACGGAAATGGCGGCGGCACCGGTCTCTTTTATTTCCGGACCCTTTCCGATGACCAGGCGGGCGGAAGTTTTGCTGACTGGACATTTCAAAACGTGCCGGCAAGCAGTACCAACTGGCGTGATGGATGGATTGAGATCAGACGCGCTAATATCTTGCTTGAGAATGTGGATAAAGTTAATATGAGTGATGAAGCTAAAAATCACTGGAAAGGCGTTGGCCGTTTAATGAGAGCCTGGCATTATTATCAGCTTGTACGTGCCTATGGAGACGTCCCATGGGTAGATAAATCTTTGGATATCACAGATGAGGGATATTTATACGGGCCCCGGGAAAATCGTGATGTGGTGATGGATAACGTGTTGGAAGATTTAAATTACGCTTGTGAAAACATGTATGACAATGATTCCAAAACAAAGCTGAACAAAAATGTCGCCTATGCCATGAAAGCCGAAATCACCCTTTTCGAAGGCAGTTACCGTAAATATCGGAAAGCGGAAGACGGTCAGACAGCACCCGATATGACAGGTGCCAGCAAATTTCTCACTGAAACGAAAACAGCAGCTGCTTTCCTGATGAACAAAAATTTCACATTAAGTCCTACTTATCAGGAGAATTACAATTCAGTCAATCTGGCCAACAACCCGGAAATGATTTTCTACAAAGCCTACAAACAAAATGTGCTGCATCACTCCCTGATCGCCTATATCAGCTCATCAACCCAAATAAACGGCATGAGCAAAGATGCATTCGAATCTTATCTTTTCACGGACGGTAAGCCACTGGCACTGACCTCTCTCGATAAATCGGACGCCGCAGTAATGAAGATAGGAACCAAAACAGTGGGAGGCAATGTGGTTCCCGATACGGTGATGTCAATTAAAAAGATACTGGATATACGTGATAAACGACTCAGTCAAACCATCGATACAGCACTCTGCTATGTGGGACGAGGATTTACACGGTTTGGAACCGGTATCTCAATGACATCATCCACCGGGTACGGGGTAAGTAAATATGACAACAAGAGTCTGGATAACATGTACAGAAACCAAACCAATGCCAATTTTACCCACGCGCCCATCTTCTGGTTATCGGTCGTATATTTACAATATGCAGAAGCGTGTGCAGAGTCAGGCACTATCACCCAGGACGATCTGGACAAATCAATCAACAAGCTGCGATCCAGGGCCGGCATTCCTCCGTTAACCGTAAACGTGGGATATTCCGATCCCGCCAATAATATGGATGTGAGTGATCTTATCTGGGAAATTCGTCGTGAACGCCGTAACGAACTGATGTTTGATAACTGGACCCGCTACTGGGACCTGATCAGATGGCATCAACTCGATAAGCTGGATTCCTCTCTAAATCCGGATATCCTTCTGGGTGCCAATATTGTGAATGATCCCTACAACCTTGTTGTGGACAAAGTGGGTAATTATATTGACGGAACCAAGGAGAAAACCCGACAGTTCAATCAGAAACACTACTGGTATCCCATACCATCGGATCAAATTTCTTTGAATTCTCAATTGGTACAGAATCCGGGATGGGAATAATTATTTGAGTATTCCCGGTTTGATAAGGGTTGTCTAAAGGTTGCTCTGTTATCTTTGTCTTGATATGATTCAAGGGTGTAACAGCAAAAAATTAAACTTTTAGGCAACCCTTTTTCAGGGAAAGTTTACTGGTTTGCCATTACTTCACAAAGCAAACTACAGTTGAAAGTTTGAATTTATTCATTCATTTTCCCTAATTTTGTGAAAATTGAAAAAATGTAAAACGAGCCTCCCATGAAGAAATATTTTTTTATGGCATTCATTCTGACTGCCTCCTTTTCATCTTTTTCCCAAGATCTTCAGGAGGATTCTCTGAAATTTAAACTCAACAAATCATTGACCAATATCTACCGGGAGGTACTGCTCCGGCCGGGAAGGGTGACGGTGGACAGCATTGCGTTTAATCATCGGAAGAGATCGGTGGAGTTATATACCAACCTCGCACTCTCCTACCTGCCCATGCGGGATCATACCGTTTATCACATCTACGACAGCATCCGCTATTATCTTCCACAGGATCAGAAGAAATACCGCATCAGCGTCTTCAGCGACGGAGAGGAGATCAGCCATCTGGTACCCAATTATTACCGAGGCAAGCAGAAAGACAAAAACCGGATCATTGCCCACAAGGTAAAAACACCCCTCATCACCCCGTTATCCGACCCTTCCGCACCTTATAACAAAGGTTTGCAAAACAACCACATCGCCCTGTGGCAAAGCCACGGCTGGTACTACGAGCAGAAGCTGGGGCGCTGGGAATGGCAGCGGGCACGCATCTTTCAGACGGTAGAGGATCTCTACACCCAAAGTTATGTGATACCCTTCCTGGTACCGATGCTGGAGAACGCCGGTGCCAACGTGTTCATGCCCCGTGAACGGGACTACAACCCCACCGAGCTGATCATCGACCAGGAGGGCAGCAGCGCAGGCTCTTCCTACAGCGAGCGAAACGGCAAAGAGCGTTGGCAGATGAGTGACTCCGCAGGTTTTGCCAACGGTAAGGAGTACTATCTTGATGGGGAGAACCCTTTCAGGATGGGAAAGGCAAGAAAAATCAGAACCATCACCAAGGGTGCCGTTTCAGTCGCCACCTGGCAACCCGACATACCGGAAAAAGGGGAATATGGTGTCTATGTCTCCTACCAGACAGTAAAGAACAGCAGCGACGATGCGCTTTATACCATATCCCATGCCGGTGGTACAACCCAGTTCAAGGTGAACCAGCAGATGGGAGGAGGCACCTGGATCTATCTGGGCAGCTTTCCTTTCGAGAAAGGGAACCATCATATGATCACCCTCTCCAACAAAAGTCGTCGTGCCGGGAGGATCGTTACTGCCGATGCGGTAAAAATCGGCGGGGGAATGGGTAACATTGCCCGGATGCCACACCCCGGAGGCTTCGAGCGTGAGAACACGAAAAGTTCCGACAGCCTGAATGGGGGCGATACACTCATTTCAAAGATATCTTACACCCCCGAGATAAGCGGTTACCCCCGCTACGCCGAGGGTGCACGCTACTGGATGCAGTGGGCAGGAGTGCCCGACAGTGTATATAACCGCAGCAAAGGGAAGAATGATTATACCGACGATTATGCCAGTCGCGGCGTGTGGGTCAACTGGCTGGCCGGAGGCTCTTCGGTACTACCCAGGAAGAAGGGACTAAATATTCCACTGGATCTTGCCTTTGCTTTTCATACCGATGCCGGCACCTTCTGGGGCGACAGCATCGTGGGTACGCTGGGCATCTACATGACGCACCACAACCAGGAACGGTTCGAAAACGGACGCTCACGGTGGGCTTCCCGCGACCTGACGGAACTGATCATGGAGGAGATTGTAAACGATATCCGTCGTGACTTTGAACCGGACTGGACGCGACGTCATCTGTGGAACCGCTCCTATGCCGAAGCACGCATCCCCAATGTGCCGACCATGCTGCTGGAGCTCCTCTCCCACCAGAACTTCGCCGATATGCGCTACGGCCTGGATCCCACCTTCCGCTTCACCGTAAGCCGTTCCGTTTACAAGGGGATGCTCAAATTTCTTGCCACCCAATACAACCGACCCTTTGTGGTGCAACCGCTGCCGGTAAAAGATTTTTCGGCGGGCTTCAGTGGGGAGACAGAAATAGAATTAAGATGGCAACCGACAAACGACCCGGCGGAACCCTCTGCCACCCCAACGGGTTACATCGTTTACACCCGCATCAACGGGAGCGGTTTCGACAATGGCGTGAGGGTGGAGCACAACAGCTACAGCACAACCATTCAAAAAGACAGCCTTTACAGCTTCCGGGTAGAGGCCCTGAATGAAGGGGGGAAAAGCTTTCCCTCGGAGACCCTCTCGCTCTGCAGAAAATCAAACCAAAAGGGAGAGGTGCTGATCGTGAACGGATTCACCAGGGTTTCCGCTCCATTTAGTTTCACGGCCTCTCAGGACAGCATCGCCGGTTTCGTGGGAAATGTGGATAATGGCGTACCCTACATCGCCGACCACCATTTTATCGGTCAACAGAATGAGTTCCGACGCATCATCCCCTGGATGGACGACGATGCCTCGGGCTTCGGCGACAGCAACGCCAATTATGAGACAATGCGGATTGCCGGCAACAACTTTGACTATCCCATGGTGCATGGGCAGGCTTTTGCGGAAGCGGGCTACTCATTTGTCTCCTGTGCAGCATCGGCCGTGGAAAACGGGATGGTGAACCTGAACGATTATGGCACGGTCGACTGGATCCTGGGTAAACAGCGGGAGTGGAGCATCGCACGCGGAGCAAAACCGACTCGTTTCAAGACATTTACTTCCAATCAGCAGAAGGCGATTGCTACCTTTTGCAACAATGGCGGCAACATCCTCGTCAGCGGCGCTTTTGTCGGTACCGACCTGTGGGATAATCCATACGCTACAAATGAGGACCGGGAGTGGGCCCAAAACATCCTCAAATATAAATGGCGCAACAACAACGGGGCAGTAACCGGTCGTGTGAAGGCTGTACCGTCTCCCTACCCATCCATCTCGGGTCATTACAACTATTACAATGAGCTGAACAGCGAAAGCTATGTGGTGGAACACCCCGACGCCATTGAGCCGGCAGATGAGCAGGCATTCACTGTTTTCCGATATTCGGAAAACAACCTGAGTGCCGGCATCCTTTACAAGGGTGTGGACTACAACAGCTGCATCCTGGGCTTTCCCATTGAAGCCATCAAGGGTCAGGAGCATAGGAATAAACTTATTAAAAACATCACGGAAACGTGGAATGATTAGCAGATTATGAAAAAAATTAACGCCTTTATTCTCTTCACAGAACCGGATCAGGCAAGGAAAACGGTAGAAGAGCTCAGACAATCGGAGTCGATAGACAAGATCTATTTGCTTACTCCGGAAGATAGCAGAGAAACGATCAAAGGGTGCAAAAACATCGCCATCGACACGCTCCAGAGCAGTACCACGGTTAAGAAGATCGCGCAGAAATCGAATACCGACTATACGCTCATCTATCAGAAGCCCACTGTGCTGAAACCGGGTTATTTCGCACTGGAACGGATGGTACGTATTGCGGATGATGCACAAGCCGGCATGGTGTATGCCGATTCCTACACCATCAGCAACGGAGCGAAGAGCAACCATCCGGTGATCGACTATCAGGAAGGTAGTCTGCGCGATGATTTCGATTTTGGCTCACTGCTCCTCTACAATGCAAAGGCACTGAAGAAAGCGGCACGACAGATGAAGGCAGGAGCCTATAAATATGCCGGACTCTACGATCTCAGGCTCAAGGTCTCCCAAAAGAATCCGTTGGTACATATCAATGAATACCTTTATACAATGATGGAGGAAGATACCCGTGCCTCGGGTCAGAAAATATTCGACTACGTGGATCCCAAAAACCGGCAGGTGCAGCTCGAGATGGAGCAGGTCTGCACCCAGCACCTGAAAGATGTGGGCGCCTGGCTGGAACCACGGTTCGAGAAAATTGAATTTAACCAGGGCAATTTCGAGGTTGAAGCGTCGGTGATCATCCCGGTGCGCAACCGCATCAAGACCATACGGGATGCCATCAGGTCGGCGTTAAGTCAGCAGACCACCTTCCCCTTTAACCTGATCGTGGTGGATAATCACTCCAGCGACGGCACCACGGAGGCCATCGCGGAGTTCAAAAATGACGAACGACTGATCCATATCGTTCCGGAGAGAGACGACCTGGGCATCGGCGGCTGCTGGAACATGGCAGTCCATCACCCCCGATGCGGAAAATTCGCTGTACAGCTCGACAGCGATGATGTGTACAGCGGCGAGGATACACTGCAAAAAATTGTAAATGCTTTCTACGCACAGAACTGCGCCATGGTCGTGGGTACCTATCAGATGACCAACTTCCACATGGAGATGATCCCCCCGGGCATCATCGACCACCGCGAGTGGACCCCCGAAAACGGCAGGAACAACGCACTGCGCATCAACGGACTGGGGGCACCCCGTGCTTTCTATACGCCGGTATTGCGGGAAATCAAGGTGCCCAATACCAGCTACGGCGAGGATTATGCACTCGGGCTGAACATCTCCCGCCACTACCAGATAGGACGTATTTATGACGTACTCTACCTCTGCCGCCGCTGGGAAGACAACAGCGACGCCTCCCTCGATATCGTCAGGATGAATGCACACAATCTTTATAAAGACAGGATCAGGACATGGGAACTACAGGCAAGAAAGAGATTGAAATAAACGAACCACTGATACAGGTCGGCATCCTCTTGGAACAACCCACCATCCATTTTTCACTCTCCTCCGCATATCAGTTGGAGGAAAAAGAAATGCTGCCGGGTGATTATTCAGCTGCGTACTCGAAGGGAAAAATCCTGTTCAACGGGGAGCTGTTGGATGAGCTCTCCTTCAAGCCGGAAGATTTTCACCACGACACCTTCGAGTTGAAGGATGTGATCATCGGCCTCCACTTCCACTGGGAACGCAGGGAGAACCAGCGTTTTCAGGGGGGATTGAAAATCATCGTGGAGAAGGGCGGCATCACCGCCATCAACATCGTCTCCCTGGAGGATTACCTCAGGAGCGTCATCTCCTCCGAGATGAGTGCCACCAGCTCCGAAGAGCTGCTGAAGGCACATGCCGTGATCTCCCGCAGCTGGCTTCTGGCGCAGATACAAAAGAACAAGAAGATTGTGGGTAAATACAAGACCTCCTTTGAATCACCTACCGAGATCATCCGCTGGTACGACCGCGAGGATCATGCCCGGTTCGATGTCTGTGCCGACGACCATTGCCAGCGCTACCAGGGCATCACCCGTCAAACAACCGCGCTGGTAAACAAGGTGATCGATGAAACTCGCGGAAAGGTGATCTCCTACGGCGATACCATCTGCGATGCCCGCTTCTCAAAATGCTGCGGCGGCGTGATGGAGACCTTCGAGAATGTGTGGGAACCCATCGCACATCCCTACCTGCAGGGGAAGGCAGATTTCACCGGCGATGCTCCCCTGCCCGATCTCACCGTGGAAGAGAATGCCGATGAATGGATACGCTCCTCACCCCCCGCTTTCTGCAATACAGGGGATGCTGATGTACTCCGGCAGGTGCTCAACGACTACGACCAGGAGACAGCCGACTTTTACCGCTGGAAGGTGGTCTATTCGCAGGAGGAGCTCAGCCTGCTGATCAGAGAACGCTCCGGCATCGATTACGGCGAGATCATCGACCTGCAACCACTCGAACGGGGTACCTCGGGACGCATCATCCGGCTGAAGATCATCGGCACGGAGAGGGTGATGACCATCGGCAAGGAGCTGGAGATACGGCGTACGCTCTCCAGCTCACACCTCTACAGCTCCGCCTTCGTGGTGGATGCGGAGGAAGAGAACGACGAAGGGATCCCACAAAAGTTCACGCTGACCGGTGCCGGCTGGGGCCACGGTGTGGGTTTGTGCCAGATCGGTGCCGCCATGATGGCGGAGAAGGGGTACAACTACGAAGAGATCCTGCATCACTATTTTCCCGATACGAAGATCGACAAGAAATATTAAAACACCCTACAAATGAATCAATCAACACGCAACCCCTGGGCATGGATCCCCACCCTCTATTTTGCAGAAGGATTGCCCTATGTGGCTGTGATGACCGTTTCGGTGATCATGTACAAACGCTTCGGCCTCTCCAACACCGAAATTGCCTTATACACAAGCTGGCTGTATCTCCCCTGGGTAATCAAACCTTTCTGGAGCCCGTTTGTCGATATCCTGAAAACCAAACGATGGTGGATCGTCTCCATGCAGCTGCTGATTGGTGCCGGCCTGGCAGGCGTGGCCTTTACCCTCCCCACGCCCTTCTTCCTCCAGGCATCGCTCGCCTTCTTCTGGCTGATGGCCTTCAGCTCCGCCACACACGACATCGCGGCCGACGGCTTCTACATGCTCGCGCTCGATGATTCACAACAATCTTTCTTCGTGGGGATCCGCAGCACCTTCTATCGCTTTGCCTCGATTACCGGACAGGGATTGCTCGTTGTATTGGCAGGATTCCTGGAAAAATCGACCGGCAAAATCCCTTATGCCTGGAGCCTCACCTTCTTTATTCTGGCAGGGCTCTTCCTCGTTTTTTTCGTCTATCACCGCTTTGTCCTTCCCTACCCAACCGGTGATACCGGAAAAGCTGCCTTCACGCCCAGGGAGGTAATGACGGAATTTGGCAATACCTTCAAATCGTTTTTCACAAAAAAAGGAATCGGACTGGCCATCGCCTTTATGTTATTGTACCGGCTGGCCGAAGCGATGCTGGTGAAGCTGGCGTCGCCGTTTCTACTCGACAGCCGTGAGGTGGGGGGACTGGGATTAAGCACCTCCGAAGTAGGCATCACCTATGGCACCGTGGGTGTGATTGCCCTCACCCTTGGGGGTATCATTGGGGGGATCGTAGCCTCCCGCAACGGGTTGAAATACTGGCTCTGGCCCATGGCGCTGACCATCACCCTGCCCAATGCGGCATACCTTTTCCTTGCATTTTATCAACCTGCAAACTTTATCTGGGTGAATGTGGCCGTGGCGATTGAACAGTTTGGATACGGCTTCGGGTTTACAGCCTATATGCTCTACCTGATCTATTTCTCGCAGGGTGAACACAAAACTGCCCACTATTCCATTTGCACGGGATTCATGGCTTTAGGGATGATGCTGCCCGGCATGGCTGCCGGATGGATCCAGGAACAGCTGGGATATCTGCATTTCTTTATCCTGATCATCCTCTTCACGATCCCCACGTTGCTGCTGATCCCCTTTATGAAGGTGGATCCCGACTTTGGCAGATCTAAAAAAGAGGAACAGGAAACAGCATGATACGAGCGAATGATGCACACATATGAAAAGGTTTAAAATCAGAATTATGAAAACAAACCTGCGAATGTCCCGGAAATCGGGCTGGCTTTTCGCCATGATTATCGGCGGACTGATATTCACCACGACCGCTTTTGCACAGAAAATCAAGGTGAAGACCGGAATCGAAGTGCTGAAGGAGTCCAGCTTCAGGATCCTCCAGGGCAAACGGGTGGGACTGATCACCAACCCCACGGGGGTGGACAACAACCTGAAATCGACCATCGACATCCTGCACGAAGCACCCAACGTGCAGCTCGTGGCGCTCTACGGTCCCGAGCACGGCGTGCGCGGCGATGTACATGCCGGTGACAAGGTGTCCGACTTCAAAGATCCCGATACCGGCATCCCTGTCTATTCACTTTACGGTGCTACACGAAAGCCGACCAAAGAGATGCTGCAGGGTCTGGATCTGCTGGTATATGATATCCAGGATATTGGTTGCCGCTCCTATACCTACATCTCCACCCTGTACCTGGCTATGCAGGCGGCAGCAGAAAACGACATCGAATTCGTGGTGCTGGACCGTCCCAACCCGCTGGGCGGACTTAAGGTGGAAGGTAACCTGGTGGAAGAGGGCTTCTTTTCGTTTGTCAGTCAGCTGAAAATTCCCTATGTCTATGGCCTCACCTGCGGTGAGCTGGCAGAGATGATCAACGGGGAACAGATGAATCCGCAACCTTGCAAACTGACGGTGGTGAAGATGAAAAAATGGCGTCGCAGGATGAACTTCGATGATACCGGCCTGCCCTGGGTACCCACCTCACCCCATATTCCCTTTGCACACTCGGCCTGTTTCTACCCCGCATCAGGCATCCTCGGTGAACTGGGATATATCTCCATTGGCGTGGGCTACACCCTTCCCTTCGAGATGTTTGCAGCCGAATGGATCAATGCAGAAGCATTTGCCAAAGCGCTGAACATGAAAAATCTGCCCGGTGTCACCTTCCGCCCCATACACCTGAAGCCCTACTATTCAGTGGGACAGGGAAAGAATTACCAGGGAGTACAGATCTACCTCACCGATTTCGCGAAAGCCCGCCTGTCGGATATTCAGTTTCATGTGATGGAGGTGGCAGCAGAACTTTATCCTGATTACAAAGTGTTTGACCATGCGCCGGAGAACCGGTTCGATATGTTCGACAAGGTGTGTGGCAGCGATTTTATCCGCCTGGAATTTTCCAAAAATCATCGTTTCACCGATATACAGTCTTACTGGACGAAAGACGAGGAAGCATTCAGGAAATTCTCGAAGAAATACTATCTTTACCGCTGAATTGCTCAGGTAAGTTTAATGAACACACATATCTTAAGACATACAATTGACCGTTCAGATCACGGTCACAGATGTAAATGTCCAAAACAAAACAAACAAATTATTCATAATCATCTATGAATGCAACTCTTTCCGCCAAACAGAGCAACCGCCTCTTGTCCCTCGACATACTCCGCGGTATCACCATCGCCGGCATGATCATGGTCAACAATCCCGGCTCGTGGAGCTACGCCTATGCACCGCTCCGGCATGCTCACTGGAACGGGCTCACCCCCACCGACCTGGTCTTCCCCTTCTTTATGTTTATCATGGGGGTCTCCACTTTCATGTCGCTCCGGAAATTCAACTTTGAACCCTCCAAAGCAGCCATCTGGAAAATTGTGCGTCGCACCCTCCTCATCTTCCTGATCGGACTGGCACTGGGATGGTTCGGACAACTCACGCGGGGACTCGCTTCGGGAGAGTCGTTCGGTGTGGCGGCAACCCATTTCGACACCCTCCGCATACTCGGGGTACTGCAACGGCTGGCGCTGGCATACGGTTTTGCCGCGCTGACAGTAGTTTTGGTGAAGGGCAAACTGCTGCCATGGGTGATTGGCATCCTGTTGCTGGGCTACTACCTGATTCTTCGCTTCGGCAAAGGGTTTGAACTGTCGGAAGAGAACATCATCGCGGTGGTCGATAAAGCATTATGGGGTACCGCCCATATGTACAAAGATACCACACCGGAAGGCGTGCGCATTGCCTTCGACCCCGAAGGGCTGCTCAGCACCCTCCCCTCCATCGCCCATGTATTGATTGGCTTTCTTTTCGGGAAGCTGATCGTGGAGCACAAAGACAACCACACCCGTGTGGAGAAACTGCTGATCTGGGGGACCATCCTTGCCTTCTCCGGTTTGCTGCTGCAATATGGATGCCCCCTCAACAAGAAAATATGGAGTCCCACGTTTGTACTCGTGACCACCGGCTTTGCTGCTCAATTGCTGGGGTTGCTGATCTGGATCATCGATATCCGGAAAAAAGAGAAATGGAGCCGCTTCTTTCACGCATTTGGGGTGAACCCGCTGATTGTATATGTTTTCGCGGGTGTATTGGCCAACCTGCTCTCCAACATCCAGTTTGGATGGCAGGGTGAGCGCATCTCTATCAAAGGGTTTGCCTATGAGGTGCTGCTGCGACCATGGGCAGGAGATTATTTCGGATCGCTGCTCTATGCGCTGCTCTTCATCACCCTTTGCTGGCTGTTCGGATATATCCTCTACAAAAAAAATATTTTTATCAAACTATAGAGGCCGGTTATTGGTTTATAGCACAACAAAGAGAGAGAGCTATGATTCATCAAACAACAAAGGGAAACAACCTGATTGCCGACAGTGGCGCGACCAAGACCGAGTGGTGTCTGACATGCGATGGAGAGATCCTGCAGCGCTTTTACGGGAAAGGGCTCAGTCCGGTATATCAAACGGAAGAGGAGATCGCAGAGGAGATCAGACTACAGGTCCGGCCACATCTGAAAGAGCGTGAGATCCATGCGATCCACTTCTACGGCAGCGGCTGTACTCCCGATAAAAGCCATCTCGTTGAAAAGGCTCTCTACAGTTCATTTCCAATAGAATCCATCCATGTCTTCAGCGACCTGGTTGCTGCAGCACACAGCCTGTGCGGTGATGCACCAGGCATTGCCTGCATACTGGGTACAGGCAGTAACTCCTGTGAATGGAGTGGCAGTGAGATCATCTCTCATGTTTCGCCCCTGGGTTTTATACTGGGTGATGAGGGTAGCGGTGCTGCCATGGGCAAACAGCTGGTGGGTGATGCCCTGAAGAACCAGCTCACACTGGGGTTAAAAGAAAAACTGCTGGAGGAATACCAGCTTACTCCTGCCCTCATCATCGACAAGGTGTACCGTCAGCCATTCCCCAGCCGCTTCCTGGCCAGCCTCGCCCCTTTCCTGCTCAGCTACATTGCTGACGATAGCATCTACAGGATCGTATTCAGGGGCTTCTCCGATTTTTTTGAACGAAATGTGATGCAGTATGATTACCACGAACAGACGGTCCATTTTGTGGGATCCATCGCCTGGCATTTCGCGGATATCCTGAGAAAGGTTGCCACAACAAAAGGAATCACCATTGGACAAATAGAACAATCGCCCATGCCCGGATTGATCAATTATTACAAATAAATCCCATATCCCATATCATACATCGAAATGACATTTATCAAGATAACCGAACAGGAATCGCTCTACAACGACCTGGAGAAAAAAACGGTGCAGGAGATCCTGACCGAAATCAATGCCGAGGACCAAAAGGTAGCGCTGGCTGTAAAGAAGACCATCCCCGACATTGAACGTCTGGTCACTGGCATCGTAGAGCGAATGCGTCGTGGTGGACGACTCTTTTACATTGGTGCCGGCACCAGCGGACGGCTGGGTGTGCTGGATGCCTCGGAGATACCACCCACTTTTGGCATGCCCAACAGCTACGTGATCGGCCTGATTGCGGGAGGCGACATCGCCCTGCGTAACCCGGTGGAACACGCAGAGGATGATTACGACAAGGGATGGGAGGATCTGATGAAGCATAAAATCGGGAAGGATGATGTGCTTGTTGGCATCGCCGCTTCCGGCACCACCCCCTATGTGATTGGCGCACTCCGCCGTGCCCGTGAGAAAGGGATCCTCACCGCCGCCATCAGTTGCAACCCCGACTCGCCAGTGGCAGCTGAGGCAGAAATAAAAATTGAGCCGGTGGTGGGACCAGAGTATGTGACCGGCAGCACCCGCATGAAATCAGGAACGGCACAGAAAATGGTGCTCAACATGATCACCACCGCCACCATGATCAAGCTGGGCAGGGTAAAAGGCAACCGGATGGTCAACATGCAGCTCACCAACCAAAAGCTGGTGGACAGGGGTACCCGAATGATCGTCGATGAGCTCTCGCTGAACTACGAGCAGGCAAAGAACCTGCTGCTGCTGCATGGCTCTGTGAAAAAGGCTATTGAACAATATAAAAACGGAAAAGAAACATAAAGAATATGGCAATCATCATACAAACAAACCACCCGGATCTGCTACTCGACAAGATTTATGAGGCAATAGACAATAAGAAAGCGGACAAATGGGACCGCACGGGAGACGGACGACTCACCTATGGGGCTCTGCTGTGGAGAAACGAAGCCTTCTTTAAGCCCCAGATATGGGTGGATGAGAACGAACTGCGCTTTGGCCTGCTGAAGCGTAAAGACCGGAAGCATATCACCACGAAACTCTATACCACCTTTCATGCAAAACTGATCGAGATGCTGCTCTCCCACTTCGACAGCGATTTCCGAAGCATCACGGCCACTGCTGCAAAGACTGAGCCGGATCAGTTCTGACCCCCTCTGTTTATGGAACCCTGCTACTGCCGATAACGGGTCCATTCACCTCACCTGACAAGAAAAGTTAAACTGAAAACCTTTTTTTGATGCTATCTGTTAATGGTTTTTCAAAACAATAAATATCTGTAACAACGGGGCTGCTTGAACATTTCTTCGGGAGAAAAGACCCGTTGTACTTTAGCATACTTTTATGAACCTCATAGAATCACTGAACTGGCGATATGCCACCAAGCGAATGACAGGAGAAAAGATTCCGGAGAAAGAGCTTGAGACCATTCTGGAAGCGATTCGTCTGACTCCCTCATCATACGGTCTGCAACCCTACCAGGTGATCGTCACCGAAAACAGGGAACTGATAACGCAGATCTACGAGCAATCCTGTCCCCAGGTGGTGCTGCAACAATGCTCCCACCTGCTGATCTTCAAAGCAAAAAAACGACTGGACGAAAACTATCTGGAAGGATTCCTAAGTGAGTTCAAACGCGTCAGAAATGCCAACGATGAACAGATAGAGAGTTACCGGAAGAAGATACACAGAGTGATCAATGATCCCGCCATCAACACCTTCAGCTGGACCATCCATCAGACCTACCTGGCTCTGGGATATGCCACCTTTGCAGCGGCACTGCTGGGCATTGACACCACTCCCATCGAGGGGTTCAACCCTAAAGTACTCAACCGTCTCCTTGAACTCAATGAAGAGGAGGAGGAGACGGTGCTGATGCTCACCCTCGGCTATCGCGATGCCGCAGAGGACAGGTTGGCACACCAGCCCAAGATAAGAAAACCACTCCACCTGTTGGTAGAGCGGTTGTAAAAAAACGATCAGGTTGTTGAAAGCTGCTCAGGGAATCCTGTAAACGATGCTGTTGATGTTCATGCCAGCCCCTACGGAAGCGAGGATGATGATGTCACCACACTTCAGATCATGACCATCCATCTCCTTACGGGTGATCAGGTCCAGCAGCGTCGGCACGGTGGCCACCGATGAGTTGCCAAGCCAGGAGATGGTCATCGGCATGATGCTCTCAGGCACCTCTTTCAGGTTGTAAAGTTTGAACAACCGCTTCAGGATGGCATCATCCATCTTGCCGTTGGCCTGATGCAGCAACACCTTGCGGATCTCGGTGATGGAAAGCTGTAACTTATCCAGCCCAGCCTTGATGGTCTTCGGCACGTTCTCCAGCGCATACTGGTAGAGCCGACGCCCCTGCATCTTCAGGTAATAATCTTTCTTCTTCGCCAGCTCGGGATTATAGGAGTAGTCCATCCGTAACATCTGCACATAGTCGAGTGCATCACTGCGCGAGTTGTGTCCCAGAATACCAAGGGGGGTGTCACTCTCGCGTCCCTCCATGATAGCCGCCCCGGCACCGTCGGCATAGATCATGCTGTCGCGGTCATGCGGGTCGGCCACACGCGACAGGATATCGGCACCCACCACTAGCACCTTTTTCGCATCACCGGAGCGAATGTAGTAATCGGCCTGGATCACCGCCTGCACCCAGCCGGGACAACCGAACAGGACATCATAAGCAACCGAAGCGGGGTTGGCAATGCCCAGTTTATGTTTCAGACGAGAGGCCAGCGACGGCACCACATCCATCCGCATGTTGTCCGCCAACGTCTCCCCAAAATTGTGGGCAAAGATGATGTAATCAAGCTCTTCCTTATCCACCCCGGCAGCTTCTATCGCCCGTTGTGCAGCCATCAGTGCCAAATCGGAGGTCACCTCATGATCCTCGGCATAACGACGTTCGGAGATGGTGGTGATCTCCTCAAATTTCCGTACGATCTCCTCATTGGGCGTTGCGATCTTCACCCCGAAAGATTCGTAAAACTCGTTATCAAGAAAGGCTTCGTTCTTTACCTGTCTGGTCGGGACATAGCTTCCGGTACCAGTAAATATGCTGTAAATTCTGCTCATAAAATGTAAATCAGTTTACTGTACAAAGATAAAAATTTATTTTTGAATATCCTCTTTTTATCTGCTTTTCACTTTCTGCATGAAGCGGGTAAAGCAATAGAATGTCATTCCGGCTTATGACCTGCTGTGATAAGCGGATTGGAGATATCCTCATAAAGCTCAAGCGCAAAATAGCTGGCTGCCGCGGTCACATGGTCAAACACATCGGAGGTGATGTCCTCATATCTTCCCCACTCGGTGGTGGCAGTGAAGAAGTAGAGCTCCAACGGAAGCCCTTTGGAGGTGGGTTGCATTTGACGTACCAACAGGAGCATCTCCTTATGTACATCGGGATGATGACGCAGGTAGTTCTTGATATACTCGCGAAAAAGTCCCATGTTGGTAAGGTTCCTGCCGTTCACTGCCAGTGATTTATCTGCACCGATCGACTCATTGTACTCGGCGATCTCTCTGCTCCGTGTGGTAATGTATGGGGCTATCGCTTGAATTTTCTGCATCTCTTTCACCTCCTCGTCAGTCAGGAAACGAATGGTGGATTGCTTTACATAGACACTCCGTTTCACTCGCCGGCCGCCGGCCTCCACCATGCCCCGCCAGTTCTGGAACGAATCGGACACCAGCGAGTAAGGCGGTATGGTGGTGATGGTCTTGTCGAAGTTACGTATCTTGACCGTGGTGAGGGTGATCTGGATCACATCGCCATCAGCACCATATTTGGGCACGGTGATCCAGTCGCCAATCCGCACCATGTCGTTGGCCGTCACCTGCATGCTGGCCACCAGTCCAAGGATGGTATCCTTGAACACCAGCATCAGGATAGCCGATGCGGCACCCAGTCCCCCAAGGATCACACCCGGATTCTTTCCGGTGAGGATGGAGAAGAGAACGATCGCCCCAATGCAGTAGAGGATGATCTTCACCACCTGCACATAACTGTCCAGCGGTTTGTCGGCCAGGCTGGGGCGACTGCGAAGGGTGTCGGTAAAAGCGTTAACCACCGAGGATATCAGCCATATCACGTAGAATATCAAGAAGATATCCACCAGCTTGTCAGCCATCACCATGACACGTGGAAATAGGTCAAAGATAATGGGTATTGAGCCTTTTACCAGGCTGAAAGGGATGATCATCGCCAGGTAGTGGGGAAAGCGACGCTCCGAGAGATGCCGCAGGAACTCGATGCCGGTGATCCTCGCCGCACGGTTCAGTGCTGCATTCAGGATGCGACGGGTGAGATATTGTACCATGAAGACCAGGAGCACCAGCACCAGCAACATCAGCAGCAGGTTGATATATTTCACCCAGTTCCCGGGTATACCAGCGTTGGTCAGCAGTTGGATGCTCCATTCACTGATGACATTGGTGGAGCGCGAGATCTGTTCAATCTTCTCTTCGTTCATTTTTGTAGTTGTTTTTTTATGTTGATTCTCAAATAAAAGACAAATATAGCAAATTGCATCCTCGCTTCAAAACTTCCATTTTTTACCGGAGAAATCGGCCCCATTTCCGGGAATCATTGTATATTTGTAGAAGTTGTACGAAGGGTCCCAACCGGTCTCTTCGGGTGTCATAACCATACAGCCCTGCAGACACCAGGCAATGACATCATCATACAAGGATTGTATCATCAACAAAATTAAAAAGTTATCTCTATGGGAAAAGTATTGATCATTGGCGCCGGCGGTGTCGGCACGGTGGTAGCCAACAAGGTGGCACAAAACAGTGACCTCTTCACCGATATCATGCTCGCCAGCCGCACCAAAAGCAAGTGTGACGCCATCGCGGAGGATGTGAAACGACGTACGGGCATCACTATTGATACCGCCAGGGTAGATGCCGACAAAGTGCCGGAACTGGTATCACTGATGAACGATTTCAAACCGGAGCTGGTGATCAACGTGGCGCTGCCCTATCAGGATCTCACCATCATGGATGCCTGCCTGGAAGCGGGAGTGAACTATCTGGATACCGCCAACTACGAACCGAAGGATGAAGCCAGGTTTGAGTACAAATGGCAATGGGCTTACCGCGATAAGTTTGAGAAAGCAGGTCTCACCGCCATCCTGGGTTGCGGCTTCGACCCGGGCGTAACCAGCATCTTCACGGCCTATGCGGCCAAACACCATTTCGACGAAATTCATTATCTCGATATTGTGGACTGCAATGCAGGAGACCATGGCAAAGCGTTTGCCACCAACTTCAATCCCGAAATCAACATCCGCGAAGTAACCCAAAAAGGAAAGTACTGGGAAGATGGCCAATGGGTGGTGACAGAACCCCATGAGATCCACAAACCCCTCACTTATCCTGAAATCGGCCCGAAAGAATCATACGTGATCTTTCACGAGGAGCTGGAATCACTGGTGAAAAACTACCCCACCCTCAAACGGGCCCGCTTCTGGATGACTTTCGGACAAGAGTATCTTACCCACCTGCGGGTAATCCAGAACATCGGCATGGCCCGCATCGATGAGGTGGAATATAACGGACAGAAGATTGTGCCCATACAATTTCTGAAGGCCGTGCTTCCCGATCCGGGTAAGCTGGGCGAGAATTATACCGGCCAGACATCCATCGGCTGCCGTATCCGCGGCATCAAGGATGGTAAAGAACGCACCTACTACATCTACAACAACTGCAGCCATCAGGAAGCCTACAAGGAAACAGGTGCGCAGGGAGTAAGTTATACCACAGGTGTGCCGGCAACCATCGGTGCCATGATGTTGATGCAGGGCATCTGGAAAAAGCCGGGCGTTTTCAACGTGGAAGAGTTCGATCCCGATCCGTTCATGGAACAACTCAACAAACAGGGACTGCCCTGGCATGAGCTCTTTGACGTGGATCTGGAGGTCTGATGAGTTTTTTCTATTTTTTCTATTCACAACACATTGCTTGAAAAATTGCACCCATGAGTCCTAAAAGCCTGGTAAATATCGGCGATTACAGCAAGGAAGATATTTTGCGTATCCTGCAAACCGCCGCCCGATTCAAGGAGAACACCAATCGTGATCTGTTGCAGGGAAAAGTGTGCGCCACGCTTTTCTTTGAGCCTTCCACCCGCACCCGCCTGAGTTTCGAAACCGCGGTCAACAGGCTCAGTGGACGTATCATCGGCTTCTCCGACGCAGCTACCAGCAGCTCCACCAAGGGGGAGTCGCTGAAAGATACCATTATGATGGTCAGCAACTATGCCGACCTCATCATCATGCGTCACCACCTGGAGGGATCGGCACGCTATGCCTCCGAGATCTCACCCGTGCCGGTGATCAATGCAGGCGATGGCTCCAACCAGCATCCCACGCAGACCCTGCTCGACCTGTTCACCATCTACGAGACACAGGGCACCCTGGAGAACCTGGCCATCACCGTGGTGGGCGACCTCAAATATGGCCGTGCGGTACACTCCCTCATCCAGGGGCTGTCCCATTTCAACCCCTCCTTTCACTTTGTAGCCCCTGAGGAGCTGGCTATTCCTGACAAGTACAAGGCATTCTGCGACAAGAAAGGCATTCCCTACCGCGAATATAAGGAGTTCTCTTCCGATGCAATCAACGGCTCCGATATTCTCTACATGACCCGTGTACAGAAAGAGCGGTTTACCGACCTGATGGAGTATGAGAAAGTAAAGAACGTGTATGTGCTGCACAACGATATGCTGAACGATTCCAAAGAAAACCTGAAGGTGCTGCATCCGCTGCCGCGGGTGAAAGAGATCAGCCAGGATGTGGATGACAATCCCAAGGCCTACTATTTCCAGCAGGCAAAAAACGGCATGTATGTCCGTCAGGCGGTGATCTGCGACCTGCTGGGCATTGAGGTAGAATAACCCTTTAATTGAAAGAATAAATTATGAGAAAAGAATTGCAGGTTGCCGCACTTGAAAACGGCACAGCGATCGATCATATCCCCACGTCGGCAGTCTTCAAGGTGGTATCGCTCTTGCATCTGCAAAAACTGAACAACCGCGTCACCATCGGCAACAACCTCAAAAGCAGTAAGATGGGATCTAAAGGCATCATCAAGGTCTCCGACAAATTTTTCCGTGAGGATGAGATCAACCGGATTGCCCTGGTGGCGCCCAACGTGAACCTCAACATCATCCGCAATTTCGAGGTGGTGGAGAAGAAGAAAGTGGTGCTGCCCGACGAGATCATCGAGATCGTCCGCTGCAACAACCCAAAATGCATCACCAACAACGAACCGATGAAAACCCGGTTTCATGTGATCGACAAGGAGATGGTGGAGCTGCAGTGCCACTACTGTGAGCTGAAGATCAGGAAAGAGGAAATTGAATTGATTTAGGTTTGAAACAAGACTGGAAACCGGGAACGATGATCTATCCGCTGCCGGTGGCACTGATCAGCTGTGAAAGCCGATGATCTGTACCTCGATCCAGTTACTGGCCGGTTCGATTTGCAGCAGGCCGGTTTGATGGCCTATTGCCTTGGGCATAACTACGGACTGGGAAAGAAAATCGGTAAGTTCGGCTGGAGCGTACAGAAAAAAAAGAAGAAAAAGAAGCAATAACAAAAGGATGGATACACAATCCGACTCATCAACAAACATATAGATCATGCCTGTCAATTTACCAGAAAATCTCCCAGCGATTGAGATACTGAAAAAAGAGCACATTTTCGTGATGGATGACCTGCGCGCTTCCACACAGGATATCCGTCCACTGAAAATACTGGTGTTGAACCTCATGCCACTCAAGATCACGACCGAGACTGATCTGATACGGCTGCTCTCCAACTCACCCCTGCAGGTAGAGATCGAGTTCCTGGGACTCTCCTCCCACACCCCCAAAAACACCCCGATTGAACACCTGATGTCGTTCTATACCACCTTCAACAAGGTGAAAAACCGTTACTTCGACGGCATGATCATCACCGGTGCACCGGTAGAGATGCTTCCATTCCGGGAGGTAACCTATTGGGATGAGATCACACGCATCTTCGACTGGGCACGCACCCATGTCACCTCCTCCTTTTACATCTGCTGGGGGGCGCAGGCTGCGCTGCACCATTTTTACGGCATCAACAAATATCCACTTGAGAAGAAACTGTTCGGCGTTTTCAGACACACGATCACCGATCCCTCTTTTCCGCTGTTCCGGGGATTCGACGATGAGTTTTATGCTCCTCACAGCCGTCACACAACCATTCTTTCCGAAGAGATCAGGCAGCAGCCGGAACTAACAATCCTATCCGAATCGGAGGAAGCAGGTATATACATTCTCTCTTCCAGAGGAGGCAGGGAGTTTTATGTGACAGGTCATTCGGAATACTCACCCCTCACCCTGCACAACGAATATTTGCGGGATAAGGAGAAAGGGATGGATTCTGTGTCGATGCCTCTAAATTACTACAGAGATAACGACCCAACGCAGCCGCCGCTTGTTCAGTGGCGCTCACATGCCAACCTGTTATACATCAACTGGCTGAACTACTTCGTTTACCAGGCTACCCCCTTCAATCTCGAAGAGATCGCGAATCTGGGTGATCTCTAGGTGAAGAGCCGTAAGGCGATATGGCTCATGATTCTAAGCAGAATCAACCATTTGCAAACTTCAGGCAGACCGGCTTACTCAAAAAGATATCTTGTCCGGTATCGGTAAGCAAGCCACTGCTTTTATCCACAGAAAACACCTGTATCCTGTTTTCATCCCTGCTGGCAACCAGCAGATAGTTGCCATTGGGGGTGATCACAAAGTTACGGGGATGTTTGGCCGTGGGCTGATATCCCACTTTGGTGAGTGTTCCCTTATCGGGATCGATCGCGAAGATGGCAATGCCATCGGCCTGTAGCCGGTTGGAGGCATAGAGAAAACGACCATCGGGCGAGACATGGATATCGGCACTGCCGCGCGCGCCCACCGTATCGGCTGCAATTACCTGTTTCTGCTCCAACACACCCAGGTGATGCGCATAGACCAGCACCTCCCCCGACAACTCACCCAACAGGTAGAGGTATCTGCCCCCGTCGGGGTGGAAAACAAAATGACGTGGACCTGTACCTGGTGGCGTCTCAATGGCTGTCATGCTGCTCTCCAGAATCACCGGCTGCCCCTGAAAAGGTGTCTCCTGAACCGGGAAACGATAAAGCTTATCGCTCCCCAGATCGGCGGCAAAGAGTGAGCCACCGTCGGGAGAATAGGCCACACAGTGCAGGTGAGGCTGTTGTTGTCGCAAGCTGTCGGGACCTGATCCGCTGAATCGGATAAGGGAGATCAAAGGTGATAAACTGCCGTCATCATTTACCTGGAAGGAGGAGATGCTCCCCCCGCCATAATTGGCAGTGTGCACATTGCGTCCCCTGGCATCGATCGTGATGTAACAGGGACCGTTACCTCCCGTCGCCCGCGAGTTAATCTTCTTTAATGTACCACTTCCCTTGTCAAAAGAAAAGGCATGCACGGCACCCTGTTCATCATCGTTCTCCCCAACAGCATAGAGATATTGCTCATCGGGACTAAAAGTGAGATAGGAGGGGTTGGTCACTTCCACCATGCTCACCGAGTCACTCTTCCCGGTCAGGGTATCGAAACGATAGATGTAGATCCCCCTGCTGCCATTGTCAGAGGTGTAGGTGCCCACCGCAAGGAATAGTCTGATACGATCAACAGTCTTGCTGGAATCGGACAAAGAGGTTGACGCCTCTGCTGCGCGGTCGCCCGAACGATTGCCGCTGCAGGAAGCCAACAGTGTAGCTGTAAGCGCGATCATGGTGATCAATCGGTACATTCTGTTTTTAGTTTACGGATGAATATCATTGCAAAAATAACCTATTTTTTGGTGACATGGGCAACACTCATCGAAAAAACAGCACATTTCGCATGAAAAGTTGCGAATATGGGAGAGTCTGCGTACTTTTGCACCTTGAAAAAACAAATCAGAATTTAAATCGCAAATTACACTGTTATGTTATCCAAGATATTATCGGTTACCGGCCGTCCCGGTCTCTACAAGCTCATCTCCACCGGAAAGAATCTGAACATTGTTGAATCACTTGGCGACGGCAAACGACTGCCGGTCTATCTGCACGAAAAGGTGGTGGCGTTGAGCGATGTATCCATTTATACCAATGAAGGCGATACCCCTCTGCGAGAGGTGATGAAACGGATGAAAGAGAAAGAGAATGGGGGCAAGGCATCGGTTGGGGCCAAAGCATCTGGTAGTGAACTGTTTGCATACCTGAGAGAGGTGCTCCCCGATTACAACCGGGAGAGTGTCTATGCCTCTGATGTGAAAAAAATCATCACCTGGTATAACATTCTGGTGGAAAACCAGATCGACCTGGAGGAGGAGGAGCGTACCGAAGATGCAGTACCCGAGTCACCCTCGACCGACGAAGAACATAAAGAAATTGCAGATGATGGCGAGTGACTGCTCCCTCCTTTCCAGAAAAAAGAGCTATCTTTACCCGTTCATCTAAAAAACTGGCTAATTGAATCTTAAAAATTTACTCACTCGTGCAGGGACAGGCATCATTTATATCCTGGTGATCCTTCTGGGGATACTCGGGGGGCGCTTCTCTTTTCTGGCGGTCTTCGGAATCATCCTTGCCCTGGGCCTGTTTGAGTTCTACCGCATGGTAGAGAAAGATACCTCACATGCCATCAGCAAGATCTTCAACATCATACATGGCCTGCTTCTCTTTCTATCGGTTTTTCTCTTCCTGGAAAGATTATCCTATCTGGCACTGCCAGTATTTGTCCTGGTTTATCTGCTCATTCTCTTTGCTTCAGCCATCCTCATCCGGCGACAGGACATCCTGCATGGCATCATCTACTCCGTCTTCGGACAAATGTATATCACCATGCCGCTAAGCCTGTTGATGGTGCTCTCCTATTCCTATCAAGACAGAATTACTGCCGGCGGGTATGACTGGACACCCTTGCTGGCCCTCTTTGTTTTTATCTGGATCAATGATACCGCTGCCTACTTTATTGGTTCGCTCACCGGAAAACACAAGCTCATCCCTCATATCTCACCCAGGAAATCGGTTGAGGGATTTATCGCCGGCATCTTATGCACGATGCTTTCATCGCTCCTGATCGCCCACTTCTTCCCGGAATTCTCATCCCTCCACTGGATGGGGTTTGCCATGGTGGTTGCTCTCTTCGGCACGGTGGGCGATCTTTTCGAGTCACTCATCAAACGGACCTACTCGGTAAAAGATGCTGGCACCCTGATCCCCGGTCACGGTGGCATCCTGGATCGTATTGACAGCCTTTTGGTGGCGATACCGGCAGCTTACCTCTACCTGATCCTCTTTTTTATTTAACCGCTTTTTTTCCGCTTCTCCTGCGAACAAACCTCATCGATCAGGTGTTTTTATGATGGAGGATGGGCATTCATCAGCAAACATGAAAAACCAACAGTGAGCAAACCAAATGAAGTCATCAATATGTACAAAAAACTGATTGGAACCAATGCGGGTATTATCTGGAATCTGTTGAACAACAACCAGAGATGGAACATCGCCGAACTGCGGGAAGCATCCGGTTTGACAGAAAAAGAGATTTACACTGCCATAGGCTGGCTGGCCAGGGAGAATAAAATTGAGATTGAAAAGTCTCAAAATGGGGAAGAGGTGTATTACCTTGTGATCGAGTATTATTTCTGACCAGAAACAATGTGGAGAGAGACAAAAAATGGTCCGGGCATTGAACCCGGACTTTTTTGTGAGATAGCAGGATCGGTGCGGTTACATCACCCCTTTCTCGCGCAGCCGCAGCTGCCACTTCCAGGCTGAAGCCATGGTATCTTCCATCGGGATCTCCGCTTTCCAGCCCAATACTTTGTTCGCTTTGTCGGGGTTCGCCCAGATCTGTTCAATGTCGCCCTCACGACGTCCCACAATCTTATAATTGAGCGGTTTGCCGGATACTTTTTCAAAAAGCGCGATCAGCTCCAGTACCGAGAGACCGGTACCGGTACCCAGATTGAAGATCTCCACCGGCTCATCCGATTGATTGTTGAGCATCCGTTCGATGGCCTTGACATGCGCTTTGGCCAGATCCACCACATTGATGAAGTCACGGATACAGGAGCCATCGGGGGTGTTATAATCGTTTCCAAAGACATTCAGCTGTTCCCGTATGCCGATGCCGGTCTGGGTGATGTAGGGCACCAGATTCTGTGGCACCCCCAGTGGCAGTTCGCCTATCTCGGCAGAGGGATGGGCCCCGATCGGATTGAAATAACGCAGGATAATGCTCCTGATCGGCGCACCCGAGTGGATGAAATCCCGAATGATCTCTTCGTTGATCTGCTTGGTGTTTCCATAGGGTGATGCTGCAGGTTTGATGGGTGCATTCTCATCGATGGGGTTGCTGTCTGGCTCCCCGTAAACAGTGCAGGAGGATGAGAAGACGATACCTTTCACATTGTGTTCAGGCATCAGCTCCAGCAGGTTGATCAGCGACACCAGGTTGTTGCGGTAATAGAGCAGTGGCTTCTGAACCGACTCTCCCACTGCCTTGCTGGCGGCGAAATGGATGATCCCATCGAAATTGTGTTTCCGGAAGAGTGCTTTCAGTGCATCCATATCTTTACAATCCAGCTTGTCGAAGAGTGGACGCTTACCAGTGATACGGGTGATACCTTCCAATACATCGGCATTCGAGTTGGATAGATTATCGATGATGACCACTTCATACCCTGCCTGCTGCAGTTCAACAACGGTATGGGAACCGATATACCCCGTTCCGCCTGTTACAAGAATTTTCTTTGCCATAAAATATTTTGTTTGATGTTGTACGATATTGATTCATGCTCCTGCTCTGATACAAAATTACGAAATAAAACAGAACAGCAGCCCGATTGGAGGCAAAAGAGCTTATTTTTACAGAAAAAAAAATGAACATCGCCCCTGGATAAAATGACCGCCGACAAATGACCATTCGGAGAGATCAAAATCACTGCTCTTTTCATTTTTTTTTCGTACATTTGCGGAAATTGTTCTTTAACGACCATCGTTCTGCATGGCTTTCAGCGTAAAAACATACCATCACAAAGAGGAATTGCCACCGCTTGAAGAGAATAAATTCTTCCATAGTCCTTCCTGTTTCGACTGGTACGGCCATGTCCCCGCCTACCGCCCGCTGATGTTGGTTGCTTTTGACGAAGAGAGACCTGTTGCGGCACTCTTCGCTATCATCGTCCGCAAAAACCGGTTGCTACACCATTCGCTCTTCAGGCGGTGCATCATCTCTCAAGCGCCCTCCTTCTTCGGGAAGAACCTACCCCAGATCGAACTGTTTGATTTACTGATCACCCACCTGGTACAGGAGGTGAAGCACAAGGTATTTCTCATACGATATGAGAACCTGGGCAATGCTATCTTCGGGTACAAGGGATTCCGCGAAAATCATTTTTTTTCCGTGAAATGGATCAACATTTGCAACTCATTGCAACGAAAAAGAAAGATCTGGGACCAACTTTCACCTTCCCGTAAAAACCAGGTTAACAAAGCCATAAGAAAAGGGGTACGCATGGAGGAGATGCTGTCGGAAGATGATCTGCCTGAAATATACAAACTAATCAGGAACACTAACCAGAAAAAGATCAGACGTCGTTTCCCTCCCTACGCCTATTTCGAAAACTTCTTCCATCACTACGTGAAAAAAGGAAGAGGAAAGATCCTGCTCACCCGCTACCAGGGAAAGATCATCGGTGGAGCCATCCTTGGCTTTGAAAAGAGAAACAGCGTTGTCTATTGCCTCTATTACTGGGGCAAATCGAAACGTTACAAGCTACTCTACCCCACCATCTTCACCCTCTATGCTGCGATGAAACGATCGGAAGAGGAGGGTTTTCACTACTTCGATTTCATGGATGTGAGTTTCCTGCACAAAAAAAGCGGTCGTTCGCGCTTCCTGCTGCAGTTCGGTGGTAAACAGCGGGCAACCAGACGCTGGTACCGCTTCAACTGGGGTTTACTCAATTTTTTTGCCAACAGGATCTACGATTGAGACTAAAAGGGCAAAAGCAGTGATTATTTCTTCCTCAAAATATGCAAACAAACGCAAACGAACGAGACATTTGATCCATTGAAAAGGTTAAAATACTAAATATATTTAAAAAGAATTTTTTTTCTTACTGAATCTTTGGAGATATGCCGCAATGCTTGTACATTTGCTACGTGTTTTTCATGGTATTAGATTTAAGGTTAACAATGAAGATTGGTTGTCGTGAGACAACCATTTCTTTTTTATCACCCCCCCCTACCGGTATTTCTCCCACAAAGAAGCATGTATGATCTCTTTCGAGCGATCAATCAAAGCTGCCAGATCCTCGTCCGACAGCGATGTTGTTGGTATGGGATCATGAATCACCAGCTCCAGCTTTCCCGGCCTGATCAGCCGGCTGTGACGCTTTAACACATCGTATGATCCATTGATGGTAAGGGGCACCAGCGGTAACTGCAAATCACGGGCTATGTAATAGGCACCGCGCTTGAAGCGACCCATCTTGCCAGTGAGGGTGCGTGCACCCTCAGGGAAGATCACCATGGAGACCCCATCGGTGATCTGGGCTTTTGCCCTTTCAATGGTAGCTGCACGGGCAGCAGCTGTTGAGTTGTCAACAAACACATGACCTGCTTTCTCGGAGGCGAAACCCACAAAAGGTAACTTTCGCAGACTCTGTTTCTGAATCCATTTGATGTTCTGATTCAGGAAGCCATAAAGCAGAAAAATGTCGAAAGCACCCTGATGGTTGGCAACAAATATATATGACTGTTTGGGATCAAGCTTCTCATGTCCTGAGCTCTTCACCCGGCAGAGTGACAGATAACAGGTGATTCTGGACCAGATGTGAGGAGGATAGTATCCCCAAAAACGACTACCGAAAAGAGGAGCCATCACCATTACCGTTAAGGCGGTTAGGAGGGTAATCAACAAGAACAACGGCATGAAAATGATCCATTGATAGAGAAACAGGGCAATTTTCTTCACTGCTTAGACATTCTTCGGATGAACAATCTACAAAAATAAACAATTTAAGAGATCACCTCGCGAGTGAATGGCTTTTTTTTGGACAAAACTGCTTTTTTAGGCCGAGGTTGAGTTTTTTCTGGCAAATTATTTCCTTGTTTGTTGTTTTTTGTGTTTATTTGCGTTGCGAAATCAAAATCATAATTATTATACACATGAAAGAATTTGCAAAGTACTTCGGAGTGGTTGTAATGCTCATTGGCGTTGCAGTGTTGGCGATACCCTTCCTGATGGGCACAACAAACAATACCAATCTGATCATAGGGTTGTTATTTGTCGTGGAGGGTATGCTGGGCCATATCTTCATCAACAACATGAAAAAAGGGAGTAAGCTGGGCAACCTCATCTGGGCGATCATTCTGTTGTTCATCCCCTATCTTCTCTTTAACTTCTTCAAGAAGAAAGCATACAGCGAAGAGGAGATGGCACTTTATAACTAAGTGGCGTCAGCTCTCTTTGCGCATCACGTAGAGCTGGAAGTTCTCATATCGTTTCACCACCACCTCCTCCCCTTTCTCTATAAACCCTTTTAGTGAGACCGCATCGTAGTATGCTCCCTCCAGCAAGACCTTACCTGAGGGACGGAGGATGGTGGCTGCAACAGCAGTTTTACCGACCAGTTGCAGTGGTTCCATCGGCACCGAGACGAACCCCTCCTCATCGGCATGCAGGGCAGCCTTATTCAACATTCCCGGTCTTCCGATTCTACTTGTAAGATAGATGATCAGGGTCACCCCCATCCCCATCCCCCCCAGTACGATCATCACAGCTCTGAAAAGCTGGATGGGGAGAACCCCATCCAGGCTGAAGCGGATATTTCCCAACAGGGCCAGCACCAGGGAGGAGAAGATAAGCACCACGCCGGTGATCCCGGGGATGCCGAATCCGGGAAAAACAAAAAGTTCAAACACAATGAATATCAATCCTAAGACAAAAATCAATACCTCCCAGTTCTGAGCGTAACCCGTGAGATAAAGCGGTGTGAAATAAAGTATCGCAGCCGTGATGGCAACAGCTGTTGGAAATCCCAACCCGGGCGATTGCAACTCGAAATAGATTCCGCCGATAATTAACATGATCAGCAACGCCTGTACCACACCGCTGGTGAGGAACCCTTTCACCTTATCGTAAAAGGTGGGGTTATAGGTCTCCAGCCGGTAGTTGCTTATTCCCAGCTGGTTTACGATCAATTCATGGAGGCTCTCGGCCGTGCCCTCACAATAGCCCAGCTCCATCGCCTGTGAGGCTGTCAGGGTAAGGATCTGCGTGGAGTCGGCAAACCCGGGCACCACTACCCGTTCATCCACCATCGCCTCAGCAATCAAGGGATCACGTCGCCACCGTTGAACCTTTTCTCCATCAACGGTTGTTTCGATTTTACCATGGCTCTCGGCCGTTGCGCGCATGATTCCACGCATATATGACTGGTACTTGTCGGGTGCTGCAGCCCCGGTTCCTCCCTCCACCACCGTGGCCGCACCCATAGAGGCACTTTTACGCATGTAGATGCTGTCGCAGGCAATGGCAATCAGCGCTCCCGCGGATGCTGCATTGTTGTCGATAAATACATATACCGGTAATGAATAGTTGAGGATGGCACTGCGCATTGAGTCGGCCTCCAGCACTCCTCCCCCGTAAGTGTTCATATGTAATATTACTGCATGAGCTTCTTTTTCAACGGCTTGATGTAAACCGTTTTGCAGGTAAATCCAGCTGTTGCTCCCGATATTCTCCCGGATATTGATCCGATAAATGAATGTTGTCTCGTCCTGTGCTGTGATGTTGCTGAAAAAAAGTAAAAAAAGAAGCAGCAGTGCTCCCTGTAAATTTTTCATTTTTTAATAGTTATAATGGAACAAAGATAATAGATTTCGATTTTAACCAATCATTTTCATCAAAAATGTGTATATTTGTCGCTCAATTTAACATTATGAGCACAATTTTATTAAGCATAGGATCAAACACATTCTCAAAGACCAATATTGACAAAGCCCAGCGCATGCTGACGCGACTCTTCCCCGGCATTCTCTTCAGTCAATCGGTCTTGTCGGAACCGGACGATGATCGTTACTCCTTTCTTTTTCGGAATGTGCTGGCAATTGCTGAAACAGACCTCTTGCCGGAGGAGGTGATTGAAAAGATCAAACAGACCGAACGTGCTGTAGGACGTTCGCCGCGTGATAAGTACCTGGGGAAGGTAGTCATAGACATCGACCTGATTCGTTACAATGATGAGCTTCTCCGTCCCGCTGATTTTCAGCGGGAGTATGTGCAACAACTGCTATCCGATCTGGAGAGCCAATCACTTTAATTGAGACGGGTTACCGACTTCACCCCTTTCACCGCTTTCAGCTTCCTGATAAGCTGCTCCAACATTGAGGTGTTGGCCAGCATCACCGAGATATTTCCCTGAAAAAGGCCATCATTGGAATCGATGGAGATGGCACGCAACTGCACCCCCTCCTCTTTTGAGATGATCGACATCAGGTTGGCCACAATATTGATCTGGTCGTTACCGATCACCCTTAGCACGATGGTATAGTTAGAGCTGCCGGTACCGCCGGACCAGCGAGCCTTGATCACGCGATAGCCAAAACGGGAGAAGAGATCCTGCGCATTGGGACAGTTCACCCGGTGGATCTTGATTCCCTGTGAGGAGACAAAGCCGAAGATCTCATCTCCGAAAATGGGGTTGCAGCACCGGGCCAGCTTGTAATCCACCCCCGTCAGGTTCTGATCGATCACCAGCTCATCACCGCTGTGGCTCTCACGGGGTTCGGTTTTCATGGTGAACTGTTCGGCACTCACCTGCTGCGCAGCCTCGCGGCTCTCGCTCTCCCTGCTTTCCAGCTCCAGGTAACGGTCGATCACCCAGTTGATATCCAGCTTCTCTGCTGCAATATCGGCGTAGAAATCAGTAACAGTCTTGTATTTCAGCTTCTTGATCAGCTGCATCAGGTGTGAGTCATCCACATCGATCTTACGGTTCTTCATCCGCCGCGAGAGTGTCTCCTTCGCAATATCCACCTGCTTGCCTGCCTCCTCTTTGAGCAGCTGCCGAATCTTGGTGCGTGCCCGCGAGGTGACCACGAAGTTGAGCCAGTCCTGCTTGGGTGTCTGATGTGCCGAAGTGATGACCTCTACCTGATCACCGCTCTTCAGCTGATGCTTGATGGGTACATTCTTGCCGTTCACCCTGCCCGAGATGCAGGATGCGCCCAGCTTCGAATGAATGGCAAAGGCAAAGTCGAGCACGCTGGCTCCCTTGGGTAACTTGAAGAGGTCACCTTTGGGCGTAAAGACGAAGATCTCCTCTTCATAGAGATCCAGCTTGAAATCAGTCAGCTTCTGGCTCAGGTTGGCCTCCTTGTCCTCAAGCGATTCACGCAGCGAGGAAAGCCAGCTGTCAAGGGTCGACTCCTCTTTTACCCCTTTGTACTTCCAATGGGCCGCCAGTCCCCGTTCAGCGATCTCGTCCATGCGGCGGCTTCTGATCTGCACCTCCACCCAACGGGAATCGGGTCCCATCACGGTGATATGGAGCGATTCGTAACCGTTGCTCTTGGGGATGGAGAGCCAGTCCTTCAGCCGCAAGGGGTTGGGCTGGTACATGTCGGTGATCACCGAGTAAACCTGCCAGCACTGCGCCTTCTCCTGATCGGGCGGCGCATCCAGGATCACACGGATGGCAAACAGGTCGTAGATATTCTCGAACTCGATCTTCTGCTTCTTCAGCTTGTTGAGGATGGAGTGTATCGACTTGGTACGTCCCTTGATATCAAACTTCAAGCCTGTTTTCGAGAGCCGCTCCTCTACCGGCTCAATGAACTCGCGGATATATTTCTCACGGGAGCGCTTGGTCTCGTTCAGCTTCTGTGCCACATAATCGTACGACTCCCGGTCGGTGTACTTGAGGGAGAGATCCTCCAGCTCCGACTTGATGGTATAAAGACCCAGACGATGTGCCAGGGGAGCATAGAGATAGGAGCTCTCAACAGCCAGATCGAGGCGGCGTGAGCCATCAGCATTCTTTGCATCACGCATCAGCTGCAGCTGCCGGGCAATCATTACAAAGACCACACGAATATCTTCAGCCATGGAGAGCAACAGCTTCATGTAGTTCTCCGACTCCACTGCCGTGCGCTTGTCGCTGAAGCGGCTGATCTTCTTTAGTCCACGCAGAATCACCTCTACCTCATCACCAAACAGTTGACCGATATCCTCCAGCTGATGCTGCCCGGTAACTGCAGTGTGATAGAGCAGCACGGCGGCTACTGTCGGCTGTCGGAGCCCGATCTCGTCGACTGCAATCAGAGCGGTGCGCATCTCCGTGATCAGGTGGAAGAATGCTTCTTCATCTTCTGTATCCGCCTGCTGCAGGGAGCTTTGTACCATCTCCCTGAGTTGTAACACCTTCTCACGCTCCCACGCTTCACGCAAAAAAGAGTAGAGCCTGCGATAGAGTGGCAGGAATTCGCGGCGTTCGATGGAGCGGTTGTCTGACATGGGCATCACTTGCTTGTTATGATCATACAAATGTACAATTTTCCATCAAAAAAGGATACCTGCAGCTGAAAAAGTGATGGTCTCATTCTCTTCATTTGCAGTTGCAGATACGAAATGGAATCGCTATATTTGTGCCTCATTTTTTTCAGTCAGATTATTATGCGAAGAATCCTCACCATGCTCTTAACCCTCCTCCCCCTGCTGTCGACTGCACAGCAAAGCGAAACCATCACCCTGAACGACGGCTGGCAGTTTGCCCGGATGAACAGCGATCAGTGGTACGACGCCGAAGTGCCTGGCTCGGTACAGCGCGACCTGGTACGCCACGGCCTGCTACCGGATCCCTTCTATGGCACCAACGAAGAACAGCTGCAATGGGTGGAAGATGAAAACTGGGATTTCAGGAAAACATTCAATGTCACCGCTGCACAACTGCAACACCATGAGGCGTTACTCCTTTTCGAAGGATTAGACACCCATGCCGACGTGTTCCTCAACGGCTCCCGCATCCTTCGGTCGCAGAACATGTTCATCGGCCATGAAGTTGCGGTGAAAAACCTCCTGAAAGAGGGGAAGAACAGCCTCTATATCCGTTTTTACTCACCCATCGGGACCATGATGCCGGCCCGTGCCACCTTCGGCTATGACTACCCGGCAGGCAACGACCACCGCGAGGAGAAGCTGAGCATCTACAGCCGCAAGGCTCCCTATCACTTCGGGTGGGACTGGGGCATCCGCATCGTGCAGATGGGGATCTGGAAACCAATATCCCTCCATTTCTACAACGATGCCCGCATTGAGGATTACTATGTAAAGCAGCTGTCAGTGACAGAGGAGAAAGCAGAGATTGAACATCAGATAGCTGTCAACGCGCTCCGTGAGGGCGAGGTTACACTCACCTATGGTTATGCCTTCAACGGAAAGGTGCTGACAACCAAAAAGAAAAGTGTCATTCTTACAAGAGGCATCAATCAACTCTCTTTTCCATCCACGATCACCGATCCACAGCGCTGGATGCCGGTGAACTGGGGTGAGCAGCATCTGTACGACTTCTTCGTCACCCTCCACCATGGCGACCGGCTGATCGCAGAGAAAACGGTGCGTACGGGACTTCGTTCGGTACGCCTGGTGCAGGAGAAAGATCAACATGGCCGCTCCTTCTATTTCGAGGTGAACGGCATCCCGCTCTTTGCCAAGGGGGCCAACTATATCCCAGGCGAGATCTTCACCACACAGCAGAATGAAGCCTATTATGAGCGTCTCTTCGAACAGATTACGGATGCCAACATGAACTTTGTCCGTGTATGGGGCGGTGGCATTTACGAGAACGAGGAATTTTACCGGCAGGCCGACGAACGGGGCATCCTGGTTTGGCAGGATTTCATCTTCGCCTGCACACCCTACCCCTCCGATGATGCTTTCCTCTCCAACGTGCGGGAGGAGGCGATATACAACATCAAACGTTTGCGCAACCATCCATCCCTGGCTTTCTGGTGCGGCAACAACGAGATTGATGAAGCCCTGCACCACTGGGGCTGGGAGAATATCTATCCGGCTGAACTGATGAAAACATGGTTCGAGCAATATGACAAGACTTTTCGTGAGCTGCTGCCCTCATTGGTGGAGGAGCTGGATGGTACCCGCAGTTATATCCATGGCTCACCCTACGACGCCAACTGGGGCAACCCGGAGAAGTTCGCTTCAAGCGACGTACATGACTGGGGACTCTGGTACGGACACCTCCCCTTTGAGGCGATGGCCGACCGGTTACCCCGCTTTGCCAGTGAGTTTGGCTTCCAGTCGTTCCCCGAGATGAAGACCATCCGTTCTTTCGCACCCCAGGAGCAATGGGCACTGGAGAGTGAGGTGATGCAGGTACATCAGAAAGCATCCACCGGCAACTCCCTCATCAAGAAATACATGGAGATGTACTACCCGGAACCGAAGAGCTTTGAGGATTTCGTCTATGTGGGGCTGGTGATGCAGGGCAATGGCATGGAGGAGTCGGTGGAGGCGATGCGGCGTGGTAGGCCCTATTGCATGGGAGCACTCTACTGGCAGATCAACGACGACTGGCCGGTGGTCTCCTGGTCGAGCATCGACTACTACGGCAACTGGAAGGCGCAACACTACCGGATGCGTGACGTACTGGCTCCTCTGGCACTTGGCGTGGAAGAGAAAGATGGGATGTTGCACTGTTACACCCTGTCGGACTACCTCAACGACCGAAATGAACTGACCCTCACGGTGCAGGTGATTGATTTCACAACGGGCACACGAAAAGAGTTTCGGGAGAAAGTGAATGCCAGGGCCAACAGCAGCACCATTGTGAAGAGCTATCCCCTCTCCGACCTGTTGAGGGAAGAGGAGAAAACACACACCCTGATCCACGCCTATCTCACTGATAGTGAGGGAATGGTGATCTCCCGCAAGGATCATTTCTTTTACTGGCCCAACAAGCTGAAGCTGCCACAGACTACCGTCAGAAGCACCATGCAGTATGCCGACGGTGAATACCGGATAACGCTCACCTCTCCACGGCTGGCTAAAGACCTCTTTCTGGAGATACCGATCCAGGGGGCACGCTTCAGCGATAACTTCATCGACCTTCTGCCGGGTGAGCAGCGTACCATCATCATCCGTTCACCAGCACTGAAAGCAGACAATAAAACAGCGGTGAAGATCACACATATGCAGGAAATCTTTTGATATGGGAAACAGTGATAGTCTAAAAAGTCAGCAATCTAAAACCGAGCAGGCTCACTTCAGCAACGGGCTACCCATCCTGCTGATGGTCGCAGCCACCTCTTTCCTCGGTACCTTCCTTATCTCATCAGTGAATATTGCCCTGCCGGCCATCGGTAGTGATTTCTCTTTCTCAGCCGTGGGACTGAGCTGGATCGTCACCTCTTTCCTGCTGGCCACCGCTCTCTTTATGCTGCCGGCAGGGGCGTGGGGAGATCGTTACGGCAGTAGCCGCCTCTTTAAAATGGGATTGCTGATCTTCACCCTCTCATCGCTCTTCTGCTGGCTTGCCCCAGGGGGATGGTGGCTCATCGCCGCCCGCTTCCTGCAGGGTGTGGGCGCTGCTTTCACCAACACTACGGGACAGGTACTTTTGGTCTCCTCTTACCCTGCTCACAAAAGGGGACAGGTTCTCGGCATCTCCGTCTCAGCCGTCTATGCAGGTCTGGCCCTCGGTCCCCTGCTGGGAGGGATCCTTACGCTCTATGCCGGCTGGAGGTCTCTCTTTCTGATCGCCTCACTGCTCGGTTTCGCCACCCTGCTCCTCACGCTCTTCAGGCTAAAAGAACCGGTAAGGAAGAGATCCCATTCCTCACAAAGTGATGCCAAAGGAACGCTGTTCTTCATGGGTGGACTCACTGCACTGGTCTATGGCTCCACATTGATTCCATCCATCACGGGATGGTCACTGATGAGCGGTGCTCTCCTTCTGTTATGGTTTTTCTGGAAACATGAGAAAAGAACAGAGCATCCGCTGTTTGAGGTGAGCCTCTTCACCCATAACCGCCTCTTCACCTACTCCAGCCTCTCGGCTCTGATCAACTACACCGCCACCTTTGCCATCGTCTTTTTCCTCAGTCTCTACCTGCAAAAGATACAGGGACTCTCCCCGCGTGATGCGGGAGCAGTGATCATCACCCAACCACTGATGATGACCCTTTTCTCACCAGTGGTGGGACGGCTCTCCGACAGGATCGAGCCACGTTACTTCGCCACTGCCGGCATGGCTATCTGCTCCTCGGGACTGGCCATGCTGGCATTGATTGGCAGCCAGACACCTATCTGGGTTATCATCGCCATCCTGGTATGGGTGGGTCTTGGGTTCGGCCTCTTCTCATCACCAAACATGAATACCATTATGGGATCCGTAGTGCAAAGCCACTATGGTCAGGCCTCCGGACTGGCAGCCTCGATGCGTGTCTTCGGTCAGATCATCAGCATGAGCGTGGTCACCCTCCTCTTCACGCTCTACTTCGGCGATCTTACCGTGGAGGCAGTAGAAGAGCATACATTCCTAACCACCATGCGAATCGGTTTCTTTATCTTCGCCCTTATCGGTATCCCCGGTATCTTTTTCTCCTACAACAGGGGTGATCTGCGGGTAAAGGAAAAAAACGATAAGCGATAAGCAACGATCCCATATCCCAAATTTTTATTATCTTTGCAGCCGCAATTATGATAACAGAATTTTCACGATAATGGCTAAAGAATTGAAGGAGATCACGCCCCGCAGCAAGGATTATTCGCAGTGGTACCTCGACATAGTGACGAAAGCCGACTTGGCAGAGAACTCAGCCGTACGTGGCTGTATGGTGATCAAACCATATGGTTTCGCGATCTGGGAAAAAATACAGCGCCAGTTGGATGATATGTTCAAGGAGACCGGACATGAGAATGCCTACTTCCCGCTCTTTATACCCAAGTCCTACCTGAGCCGTGAGGCAGATCACGTGGAGGGTTTTGCCAAGGAGTGTGCCGTGGTAACCCACTACCGCCTGAAGAACGACCCAAACGGCAGTGGGTTGATCGTAGATCCTGAAGCGAAGTTGGAGGAGGAACTGATCGTACGCCCTACCTCTGAAACCATTATCTGGAGTACCTATAAGAATTGGATTCAGTCGTACCGCGACTTGCCGCTGCTGATCAACCAGTGGGCCAACGTGGTGCGCTGGGAGATGCGTACGCGTCTCTTTCTCCGTACGACCGAATTCCTCTGGCAGGAGGGACACACCGCCCACGCCACACAAGAGGAAGCGATGGAAGAGGCAGAGAAGATGATCAATGTCTATGCTGACTTCGCGGAACAATATATGGCGATGCCGGTGATCAAGGGACATAAGTCGGAGTCGGAACGGTTTGCCGGCGCCCTCGATACCTTCACCATCGAAGCACTGATGCAGGATGGCAAGGCATTGCAGTCAGGCACCTCCCACTTCCTGGGACAGAACTTCGCCAAAGCGTTCGACGTGCAGTTCACCGACAAAGATGGTAACCGCGATTACGTTTGGGCTACCTCCTGGGGTGTCTCAACCCGCCTGATGGGTGCTCTGATCATGTCGCACTCCGACGACAATGGCCTGGTGCTGCCCCCGAAGCTGGCACCCTACCAGGTGGTGATCGTACCTATCTACAGGAACGAGGAGCAGCTGCAACAGATCAACGAGAAAGTAGCTGGCATCATGAAGGGGTTGAAAGATCTGGGCATCTCTGTCCGTTACGACAATGCAGACAACAAGAAGCCGGGGTGGAAGTTCTCCGAGTATGAACTGAAGGGGGTACCGGTGCGTCTCGCCATGGGAGGCCGTGATCTGGAGAACAATACCGTGGAGGTGGCCCGTCGCGACACGCTGACCAAGGAGACCCTCTCCTGCGACGGCATCGAACAACATATAAAGGCACTGCTGGAAGAAATCCAGGAGAACATCTATCGCAAGGCGGCCGATTTCCGCACTTCACAGACCCGTGAGGTGAACAGCTATGAGGAGTTTAAGGTGGAAATCGAAAAAGGTGGCTTCCTGCTCTGCCACTGGGATGGCTCACCCGAAACCGAAGAGCTGATCAAGAACGAAACCAAGGCCACCATCCGTTGCATACCCATGGAAGGGGATAAGAGCCCCGGACGGTGCATGGTGACCGGCAAACCTTCTCCACAACGGGTGATCTTCGCCAGGGCATATTAAGTTCCCTGATGGCAGATGGTAACAACCAAGCAATGGATTCTCTACCCTATATAATAGATCGCGCTATTGCACTTCTACCTCAACCACACAATCCGTTTCATTGGGAATCCGACCTAATTGCAATACAATACCGCCGTCCACCTTCGTGAATTTAACCGGTTTTTTATCGATGAAAAATTTTGCAGCATTTACCTGTTTATCTTTCATCGGCAGGTAAAGCGCATCATCCTTCAGGTTGAGGATATGAACGAAGAGGCTGTTTCCTTTCTGAGTGGTCACACCCCAGTCGCGCGGAGCGATGAAACCACCGCGGGTACCGTAAATCGTCTCACCGTACGTCCTGAGCCACTCACCCATCGCGTTGTAGCGCTGCACGGCGATATCGGGAAACGTGCCGTCAGGCCGCGGCCCCACGTTCATCAACAGGTTGGCATTGTTTCCCGCCGCCTTCACCAGATAGTGAATCAGCTCTTTCTCCGATTTATAGTTGTTGTCGGTGATATTGTATCCCCATGAATGATTCATGGTCTCGCAGGTCTCCAGCGGCAGCCGGCCGATGGTTGCCGTGCCGGAAAAACCCGATTGGTTCTGTCCCGGCAGGTCCTTCTCGAACGTCTGCCCGTCCTCACCCTCCAGGGGCGCTATATGATGATTGTTGATGACCAGGCAGCCGGGCTGGATGCTGTGGATATGGTCGTAGATCTCTCTCAGACGCCAGTCGAAATCGTCCGGCTGATCCCACTTGCCATCGAACCAGATAGCTCCGATCTCTCCATAATTGGTCAGCAGTTCCGTCAATTGATTCAGCATAAACTGATGATAGGTCTTCCAATCTCCCTGCTCCGTGCGACCTACTCCTTTACCCGTTCTGCCCAGTGGATAATAGTCGGCTCTTTTCCAATCGAGTAACGAATAATAAAAATGTAGTTTAATCCCCTGCCTGTGGCATTCATCAGCCAGCTCTTTCATGATATCCCGTTTGAAGGGTGTGGCATCCACGATGTTGTAGGGCGACTGTTTCGTGCCGAACATGGAGAAGCCGTCGTGGTGGCGCGAGGTGATGCAAATATACTTTGCTCCTGCTGCCTTTACATCCGACACCCACCTGGCGGCGCTGAACTTCGACGGATAAAAACCATTTGCCAGGTTTGCATACTCCTTGTGATGAATGTTTTTGTTGTTCATGATCCACTCTCCGTCGGCCATCATGCTGTAGATGCCCCAGTGGATAAAAACACCAAACTTCATATCCTGAAACTCCTCCCGGTTTTTCAGGTTTTCTTCGGTTGGATTATAGCGCTGTTGTGCCGACACGCCGACAGCCATCAACAGCAGTGCAAAAAAGAGAATGTTAAACTTTTTCATGATGCTATATTTTATGATTCATTTTGTCGTCTCCAGAAAATGAACCAGCTGCGCCACGGTTGTCTGATCTTCAAAATCGACCTCGTTGTCAGCGGTATATTGATTGTACTGCTCCTTACTCTTTTTATAGAGGTTCCTTAGTTGTCTCATCGATTTGATCTCTTTCCATCCCGAACCGTTATTGAGCCAGTAAACCATGTAAGGTTTCACCTGAAAGTCGTCGGGGAGCTTCAACTCATACACCCTGCCGCCACTCGACCAGCTGGAATAGCTGTCTGAAGATGATGTCTGCGATGTTCCGCCATAGGCAGCCGGCTTCCCCGGAGGAATCACCCTGCACTTGTACTGGGCAAAGAGTTTGTATCCGTCGCCGTGCAGAACCTCTACAAATTGATTTTTGTGAAGAATGAATTTTCTGCTGTCGATAAATACCGTGTCTAACTGACTCAGCGTAGGCTCTGCCAATGCCAGCACCTGTCCGTTCTGGTTAAAAACCATCTCCTCGGTGGCTGCATTAAAATTGAGCATCGCCGGGTTCTTCTGACCGCTTTTCATCAGCACCACCCCCTGGACAAACTCCGGAAAGAGATAGTGGGAAATTTCCTTTTTCTGTTGTGCATGCAACGAACCCTGCACAGACAAAAGAAGAAACAGGAAAACAGATTTGTGTTGCAAATGATACTTCATCATAATTAAATGTCTTTGGGTTATTGTTGTATCTGTTCAGTTCACAGGTTGAGATTTATGTGCTGCTGCCCATCGCCCTCTCTGCCACCAGGGCTGCCTTCTTAAATGCTTTTTTCTGTTATCAAACATCATGGCGCAAGAAATTGGGTTCTATATTGAACAAAATTAAACAAAAACGCTGGAATAAACGAATGAAATTTTTTATTCTTCTTTCCTGTTCAACCAAAAAGGATAAAGCTCTTTCACAATAAAGGTTGCGACATCTTCAAAACGTTCCGGTACTTCATCATTATCATTAGAACTTATTTTCTTTAAAAAGGCACTCCACTGCACTTGTTTTGTCTTATTTCCAGTAAAATCATCCGTAAAAATCGGGTGGTCATCGGAATACCGTGTGAAACGAGTGTCAAATGTGGCATTAATAGAACGAATGGATTTCTCTATATTTTTTAATTCTCTCTTTGTCATAGCTGTATTGTGATATAAGTTTCCATAAGATTACCGATACGCATTTTTTTTGCATAACGCATCAGTTTTGTCAGATCCCTGTCTTTCCGGACAAGATAATTCTGCAAGATTTCAGCGCAAACATCCATCCCTACTTTATTGCGGAACTTTACGGCATCGCATACCGATTTTTCCAAATCGAAAATCGGTACACGAAGATTTTCAATGATTTGGTACTCTTTACCAAGCAATACATATTTTTCTTGCCAGTAGTGCAGTTGTATAGGCGGAAAACCGGGCAACGTAATACGGCGGTTTTTGACGACTGCCACATGATACTGTTGCGGTATTTGTGTTGTCAGTCCGTAATGGAACCATGCCGAATAATAACAAAGTACACCTTCAGGAACAATGCGCTCTACATCAATCATTGTTTTTGAAGCTGTTGCCTCTTCCAAAAAAAACAGGCCAGGTTTAATACGCTTCACAATTTTTTCTTCTGTCAAGCGGCGCAATTGGTAAAGCTGTTTCTCTGTGCGTATCTCTTTTCGAGTGAGGTAACCCCCATTTTTATGAAACCGTTCAATAATATTTGTTTCCATTGCTTCTATCTTTACGCACAAATATAAGGCTTATATTTTAAAAAGCCTTATATTCTTGTGTATTTTTGCAGGGATAAGTTTTGTGAGTGCACGACTTTTTTGTGCGGTACTGTTTATCGCGGGAATCCGGTCCTCGTATTTTTTCAGCAAAATAGAAGAAAAACACCCGCGGGAGGATTTGCTATGATCTG
>WOYI010369135.1_pt2 | contig 44878 bp, 40 predicted proteins | sample 6423411 | NCBI WGS metagenome assembly WOYI01 (sample SAMN13441803, study PRJNA592873) | oil field metagenome | biome: oil field; feature: oil-well bore; material: oil-contaminated soil; isolation source: oil-contaminated soil from oil-well borehole | place: Germany: Wietze | collected 2016-10-18 ... | reverse complement strand
CCCTAAAGATCTCGCGACCCCTAAAGATCTCGCGACCTCGGAGAAGCCCGCACTCCTACCGTGTCTGAGATTGAGGAGGTCCCGATCCGCGGGCACGGCAAAAGAATGCAGACTTCAACTGCTCTCCCAGTGTACGTCATGCCTCAGCGGCAAGCGAACCCGCCCGGGCGCGTCAGTACTGCTGCACTCCGTACCGATCGGGCTCCTCGCCGCGGCGCACATCGCGCCCCGAGACGGATGCCGCGACGATCCGCACGTAGTTGTACTTGAGCGTGGGGATCCACGGTTTCAGCGGCAACCGGTCGGCCGCACTGACCTCGGCGGAAGTGTCGAGCTTCACCGCCGTGCCCCGGACGACGACACTCCAGGCGTCGACATCGGTGTAGTCATCCACCTCGAACAGCACCTCGCTGTTGATCGTGAGCTCGGTCAGCTTGCTGCCCTCAGCGGTGCGGAACACGAGGGATTCGCCGTCGACCGTGTAGTTGACCGGGAAGATGTCCAGCACGTCCCCGACCCGGGTGACCAGCCGCCCCAGCTCCTGCTCTCTCAACCGTTCCCAGCACTGGCGATCGGAGAGAAAAGTGACGGCATCCGCGTTCTCGTCCATGAGTCCATCATGGCCCGCTTCACGACTTCAGGACAGCCCCCGCGCCGAACGAGGATCGGCCGCAGGATCTCAGCCGGCGGTGCGGATGAGCTTCTTGTTGACGAACTCATCCGCGGCGAGCAGGCCCATCTCCCGGCCCGTGCCCGACCGCTTCACGCCGCCGAACGGAAGTTCGGGGCTGTCGGCGAGCACGAGGTTGACGTAGACCATGCCCGCTTCGATCCGGTCGGCCACGCGTGCGGCCTGATCGGGGTCGGTCGTGAAGACGTAGGACCCGAGACCGAACGGCGTTCCGTTCGCGATCGCGATCGCCGCATCCTCATCGGCCGCTCGATAGACGACGCCGACCGGCCCGAAGAACTCCTCACGGTACGCGTCCATCTCGGGCGTGACATCGGCCAGCACCGTGCCGCCGAAGAACGCACCCTCGCGGGTGCCGCCGGCCACGAGGGTCGCACCCTGCGCGACCGCGCGCGCGACCTGCTCCTGCAGGCGTTCGGCCGCCGCGAGCGACGAGAGCGCCCCGAGATCGGTTCCTTCGGCGAACGGATCGCCCACGGAGGCAGCGGTCATACCCGCGGTGAACTTCTCCAGGAAGTCGTCATAGAGCTCGTCGGCCACGATGAAGCGCTTGGCCGCGTTGCACGACTGACCGGTATTGTCCAGGCGAGCTTCGACCGCCGACGACACCGCCCCGTCGAGGTCGTCGGTGGACAGCAGGATGAAGGGGTCGGAGCCGCCGAGTTCGAGCACGACCTTCTTGAGGTTGCGACCGGCGATTTCGGCGACGGCCGCCCCCGCCCGCTCGGATCCGGTCAGCGAGACACCCTGCACGCGCGGGTCGGCGATGACATCGCCCGCCTGGTCGTTGGTCGCATAGACGTTGACGTACGCACCCGCGGGGAAACCGGCATCCAGGTGCAGCCGTTCGATCGCCGCCGAGGACTCCGGGCACTGCGGCGCATGCTTGAGCAGGATCGTGTTGCCCAGCAGCAGGTTCGGCGCGGCGAATCGAGCAACCTGGTAGTACGGGAAGTTCCACGGCATGATCCCGAGAAGCGGTCCGAGTGGCGCCTTGCGGATCACGGCGGTGCCGTCACCGAGGATGTCGATCGGCTGATCGGCCATGATCTTCTCGGCATTGTCGGCGTAGAACTCGGTGATGTCGGCCGCGAAATCGACCTCACCGAGCGCCGCGGCGAGGGGCTTTCCCATCTCGCGCACGATCGTGGCGGCGAGCGCCTGGCGCCGCTCCCGGTAGAGCTCGGCGACGCGGCGGATGAGCGCCGCCCGGTCCCAGACCGACGACATGCGCCCCCACGTGCGGTAGGCCGCCTCCGCGGCCGCGACGGCGCCCTGCACCTGCGCGTCGCTGAACGTGTCGTACGTGGCGAGGGTCTCGCCCGTGGCGGGATTGACGACGGCGTAGTCGCTCATGACTCTCCGATCTCGTCCCGCGTCAGGCGACGGGGATCAGGGTGTACTTGGTGGACAGGAATTCGTGGATGCCCTCGAGGCCGCCCTCGCGGCCGACCCCCGATTGCTTCACGCCACCGAACGGTGCGGCCGCATTCGAGACGACACCGACGTTGAGTCCCATCATCCCCGTCTCGAGGCGATCGATCATCCGGTGGCCGCGCGCGAGGTCCTGCGTGAAGACGTAGGACACCAGACCGTACTCCGTGTCGTTGGCCAGCCGTACGGCCTCGTCCTCGTCCTCGAAGGTCGCGATCGCGAGCACGGGGCCGAAGATCTCCTCGCGGAGGATCGCGCTGCCGGCGGCGACATCGGCAACGACCGTGGGCGCATAGAACGTGCCGGGACCCGCGATCGCGCGGCCGCCGGTGAGCAGGCGCGCGCCGCGATCGAGCGCATCCGTCACGAGCTCGTCGGCTTTCGCGACCGCCCTCTGGTCGATCAGAGGCCCGATCTGCACGGTCTCGTCCGTGCCGCGTCCGATCGTCATGGCCGACACCCGCTCGGTGATGCGCCGTGCGAACTCGTCCGCGATGGAGGTGTGCACGATGAAGCGGTTGGCGGCGGTGCATGCCTGTCCGATGTTGCGGAACTTCGCCGCCATCGCCCCGTCGACCGCTCTGTCGAGGTCGGCATCGCCGAAGACGACGAAGGGGGCGTTGCCACCCAGCTCCATCGACACCCGCAGCACGCCTTCCGCCGCCTGCGCGATGAGCTTCTTGCCGACCGGAGTCGAGCCCGTGAACGAGAGCTTGCGCAGCCGCGGATCTGCGATGATCGGGGCCGAAAGCTCGCCCGAGCGGGTCGTCGTGACGACATTGACGACACCGGCCGGCAAACCCGCATCCTGAAGCAGCTGAGCGAACAGCAGGGTCGTGAGCGGCGTGAGCTCGGGCGGCTTGATCACGACGGTGCACCCGGCCGCGAGCGCCGGGGCGATCTTGCGCGTGGCCATCGCGAGCGGGAAGTTCCAGGGCGTGATGAACAAGCACGGCCCGACCGGACGCTGCGAGACGACCACGCGCCCCGTGCCCTCCGGGTTGAGTCCGTACCGACCGGCGATGCGCACCGCTTCCTCACTGAACCAGCGCAGGAACTCACCGCCGTACGCGACCTCACCGCGCGCCTCTGCGAGCGGTTTGCCCATCTCGAGGGTCATCACGAGGGCGAGATCCTCCCGGCGCTGCTGCACCAGATCGAACGCCCGGCGGAGGATGTCGCTGCGCTCCCTCGGCGACGTCGCCGCCCACGCGTCCTGCGCCGCCACGGCGGCGTCGAGAGCGCGGATGCCGTCGTCCGCGCTCGCATCGGCGATCTCCGCGATGGCGAGACCGGTGGCCGGGTCGTAGACGGGAAAAGTCGCGCGCGACGCCGCATCCGTCCACCGCCCGTCGATCAGCAGCTGCGTGGGAAGCGAATCCCGCAGCGCGCGCTCGCTCTCCGCACTCATCGGCGCGCTCTCCGCACGCTCTCCGGGGCATCGATCGACAGGGTCTCGCCACGGAAGAACGCGGGACGCTTGATCGCCTGCCACACCATGATCGCGATGCCCACGACGATGATGAGCATGCCCAGGATGAACACGATGCCGATGCCGCCGATCTGCGACCCCGAGCCGTACGCCGGGTCCATCGAATCGATGAGCGTCGTGAAGAACAGCACCGCGAGGATCACGCCGCCCACGAGGGGGAACAAGAACGTGAAGAAGACGTTGCGCACCGAATCGAACCACTGCTTGCGGAAATACCAGACGCACGCGAACGCGGTCAGGCCGTAGTAGAAGCAGATCATCATGCCGAGCGTCAGAATCGTGTCCCACAGCGTGTCCTCGCTCACGATGCGCATGACGACATAGAACGCCGAGGCCACGACGGCCGACACGATCGTCGCGTACCCGGGGGTGAAGAAGCGCGGGCTCACCCTCGCGAATGCCGGTGGCAGCGCCCCGTAGTGCCCCATTGACAGGAGCGTGCGCGCCGGCCCCACGAACGTCGACTGCAGCGACGAGGCCGAGCTCGTGAGCACTGCCAGCGACACCAGGAAGGCGAGCGGGCCCAGCACCGGATCGGACAGGAAGAAGAAGACGTTCCCCTGGATGTCCTCGTTGCCCAGACCGAGCTCTCCCGTGCCGACGCCCGCGAACATGATCATCGCGACGGCGAGAAGCAAGTACAGCGACACGATCATGAGGACCGTCACGGTCGCCGCCCGGCCCGGCGTCTTCTCGGGGTCCTTTGTCTCCTCGTTCATCGTGAGCGTGACATCCCACCCCCAGAAGATGAAGATCGACAGGGAAAGGCCGGCCGCGAACGCGCTGAACGAGCTGACGGCGAACGGATTGAACCAGTTGAGGTCGAACGGCATGAAGTCGAATCCCCCGCCGCTGGTGGCCTGGACGATCGCGGCGACGGCGAAGATCAGCAGCACCGCCACCTGGAAGGTCACCAGGACGTACTGCAGCTTCTGGGTCGTCTGCATGTCACGATACGAGACGAGGGTCGCGGCAAGCATGAACAGCAGACACACCGTGATGTTGATCCAAGTCTCAGCCGCCATCCCCGCGATGTCGGGATTGCCGGTGATCTGCGAGATCAGCAGGAAGAGGAAGTCGACGGCGACACCGGCGAGATTGGACAGGACGAGGATCGTCGCCACGATCAGCCCCCACCCGGCCATCCAGCCGATCCAGGGCCCGAAAGCCCGGCTCGCCCAGGTGAAGGACGTGCCGGCATCCGGCATCCGGTTGTTGAGCTCGCGGTAGCCGAAGGCCACCAGGAGCATCGGGATGAAGCCGACGAGGATGATCGCCGGGATCTGTGCGCCGACGACCGACGCCGTCGGGCCGATGGCCGCCGTGAACGTGTACGCGGGCGCGATGCACGAGATCCCGATGACGACGGCGCCGAGAAGGCCGATGGTTCCGGCGCTCAGGCCCTTGCTGGACAGTCCCCCCTTGCCGTCCTGGTCGGTGGTGCCGGAGACGAGCGGTGCTGCTTCGGGTGCACTCATCGCTGTGGTCCTTCCTGGGTGCTGCCGTCCGCGTGGGTGCGGGGAACGACGATGACGGGGACGGGAACTTCGTGGAGCATCTTCGCCGCGGTGGAGCCGAGGAAGAGGCGCCGCGGCTGCGCCAGTCGGCTGGATCCGGCCAGGAGCACCTCACCGGGCTGCCAGTCGAGGTGGGCGACGGCATCCTCGATGCTCTCGCCGTCGGCGACCACGACGTCCGACACCAAGCCTTCCGGCAGGGTCGTCTGCGCGGCCGCGAGGACCTCGCCGGCTTCGGTCGTCCCGGCGATGCGGATCGCACCGGTGTCGGCCGTCGGCGGCAGGTCGACGGTCAGCAGCGACAGCAGTCGCACCGACGCTCCGGTGGATGCCGCGAGAGCCGCCGCATCCTCCATCAGCGCGTCGGCACCCGGCCGCGTGCCGACGGCGACGGTCAGGCGGGTCACGCCGGTTTCGGCGGCGATCTTGCGGGCGCCGCGAGGCACGAGCACCACGGGCACGTCCGAGGAGTGCAGCAGTTCCGTCGTCGTCGTCCCCAGCCGGTGGCGCCCGCGCGAGCCGCCATCGGCAGCGCCGACGACGATGTGCGAGGCGCCCAGCTCATCGGCCAGAGAGATCAGGCCCTCGGCGAAGGATTCCGCCGTACGCACGTGCGCGTGAGCGACGACATCCGCTGGGGTCTCGTCGATCGCGGCGGCGATCCACTGCTGCGCCTGTTCGCGCAGCAGCCGGTCATAGCCGGCATCCGGCGGTGTGATGACGCTGCGGCTGTCGGCAGGAAGGATGATCGCGACGTCGAGGACCGATCCCGTCGCGATGGCGAGGCGCGCGGCGAAGGCCACGGCATCCCGTCCGGTCTTGGTTGCCGTGTAGCCGACGACGATGTGCGCGGTCATGTGCGGTTCTCCTCCAGGATCTGCTGTGCGGCCAGGCGGCCCATGCGGATGGCGCCGTCCACGTGCTGGTAGCCGGCACCGGCGAGGTCGCTGCAGGCGAAGCGGATGGGTCCGACGGGCGTGCGCAGTTCTGAGCCGTACCGGTGCAGGCCGCCGAGGTCGAAGCTCGCGGCGTACGCGCCGCGAGTCCACTCCTCCGCGCCCCAGTCGCTCTCGTAGTAGACGATCGGGTTCATGGCCTCGGGCCCGTAGTAGTGCGACAGGGACTCGAGGATCCGCTCCTTGCGCTCATCGGCTGTGAGGCGGAAGACGTCGTCGGCGTGCTGATCGGAGACGAAGCCGACGAGGGTGCCGCGTTCGTCGGCGTGGTTGGTGTTGTCGTAGGCCTCGTGCGACAGCTCGTACGGGCTGAATGCTGTGCCGGACAGTCCCTTGTCGCGCCAGAAAGGACGGTCGTAGACCGCGTGGACCTTGATGACGAAGCCCATCGAGAGGTGCTGGTGCATCTGGTGCTGGAGGCGCGGGAGCGGCGGCATGAACGAGATCCGGCTGTAGAGCACGGGCGCCACCGCGAGCACGGCTTGACGCGCGCGAACCGTGACGCCGTCGGCGATCGCCGACACTCCCTGGTCGGACCACACGAGTGCGCGGACCGGCCGGCCGAGGAGCACGTCGCCGCCGAGGCGTTCAGCCAGCAGGATGGGGACCTGCTGCAATCCGCCCACGACACGCTTGTCGAGGATGAAATCCGCATCGACCAGGTGACTGTAGCTGCCGGCCGAAGCCGCCATCAGCAGCGACTGCAGCAGCGAGAAGCTGTGCGTCGGCTTGGTCAGCATCGCCGATCCGGTGGCGAACGCCAGATTGCGCACGGCTTCATCGTCGTCGGTCTGCGCACGCAGCCACGCGTCCCAAGAGATGCTGTCCCACTCGGCTGCCCGGTCGTGCGCCCAGGGCCGATCCGGGTCGATCTCGGCGACCATGGCATCAAGGCGCTCCGTGATCTCGGCGATGACCTTCTCGGTCTCGGGCGCGACCGGGAAGACGTCGCCCGTGAAGCGCGTGACCGTGCCGTCCGGGCCGACGTACACGGAGGCACCCTCACGGTAACGGCTGAAGGTCTCGAGCCCGAGTTCGACGACGGTCTCCTGCAGCGCCTCCTGGTCGGGACTGATCCACTGACCGCCGATCTCGAGCATCGCACCGTCGATCACATCGGTCCACAGCCGGCCGCCGACGCGGTCGCGCGCTTCCAGCACGGCGACCGACAGTCCGGCCTTCTTCAGTTCGTGGGCGGCTGTGAGGCCGGCAGCCCCCGCTCCGATGATGACGACGTCACGGGTGATCTCGGTCATACGGCGATTCCTGTTCTCTCGGGGTCGACTGCGCTGGTTGCTGTCGAGTGCGCCGGGCGGTGGATGCTTGCGAGCAGCGCGGTCGGCACGAACCGGCGCACTCGGTGGTGATCAGGCTGCCGCGAGCGCGGCGGCCACGACATCCAGGCCCTCGTGGAGCAGGTCGTCGCCGATCGACAGAGGCGGCAGGAACCGGATGACGTTGCCGTAGGTGCCGCACGTCAGGACGATGACTCCCTGCGCGATCGAGGCCTTGGCCACGGCCGCTGTCAGCGCGGCATCCGGTGCCTTCGTGGCGGGGTCGACGAACTCGGCGGCGATCATCGCACCGTACCCGCGCACCTCGCCGATCCGCGGATCATCGGCCTGCAGCGATTCGAGCCGTGCGCGCAGAATCTGGCCGATGTCTCGGGCGCGTTCGAGGAGTCCGTCCTCCTCGAAGACCTCGATCGAGGCGAGTGCGGCCGCGCACGCCACGGGGTTGCCGCCGTACGTTCCGCCCAGCCCCCCGCTGTGGGATGCGTCCATGATCTCGGCGCGGCCCGTCACGGCCGCCAGCGGCATGCCGCCCGCGATCCCCTTGGCCGTCGCGACGAGATCGGGAACGATGCCGAACAGTTCGCTCGCGAACATCGCCCCCGTGCGCGCGAACCCGGACTGCACCTCGTCGGCGATGAAGACGACGCCGTTCATACGGCACCACTCCACGATCGCCGGAAGGAATCCCTCGGCCGGGACGATGAATCCGCCCTCGCCCTGGATGGGTTCGATGATGACGGCGGCGAGGCTCTCGGCGCCGATCTGCTTCTCCATGAGCGAGATGGCGCGTGCGGCCGCTTCCGCGCCCGACAATCCGTCGCGGTACGGGTACGACATCGGCGCACGGTAGATCTCGCCGGCGAACGGTCCGAACCCGCTCTTGTACGGCATCGCCTTGGCGGTGAGCCCCATCGTGAGGTTCGTACGGCCGTGGTAGGCGTGGTCGAACGCGACGACGGCCTGACGGCCCGTCGCCTTGCGCGCGATCTTGACGGCGTTCTCGACCGCTTCGGCGCCCGAGTTGAACAGCGCCGACTTCTTCGCGTGATCGCCGGGGGTCAGCCGATTCAGCGCCTCGGCGACGGCGACATAGTCCTCGTACGGCGAGATCATGAAACAGGTGTGGGTGAACTTCGCCGCCTGGGCCGCGATCGCGGCGGCGACCCTCGGGTGCGCATTGCCGACCGTCGTGACGGCGATCCCCGAGCCCAGATCGATGAGCGAGTTGCCGTCGGCATCGATCACAACCCCACCCCCGGCCGCGACGGCGTGGATGGGCACCGTGTGACCGACGCCGGCGGCGACGGCGGCCGCTTTGCGGGCCAGGAGTTCCTGCGATCGCGGGCCGGGCAGCGCCGTCACCAGACGGCGCTCCTGCGGGAGGGTCGGGCCGCCGAGCGGGTCGGTCGCGGTCACGGTGGAGTCGATGAGGCTCATGCGGGCGAGCGTAGGGCGCGGATGCGGGCGGCCGCACCGGCCGATGTGTACATTGTTGAAAGGATGCTATACACGGCGTCTATCAGCCACGGAGGCGCGGATGAGCGAAGACCCTCAGCCCACTCTGCGTGCGCTGCTCGAGCGTCGCGATCTTCGCCTGCGCCTGGAATCCGCGGAGGACACGCTGCTTCCGGGTGCGCTGGACGCACCGCTGCGCTGGGTGCACAGCACCGACCTCGCCGATCCGACGCCGTTTCTCACCGACGACCTGCTGCTGCTGACGACCGGCACCCAGTTCGGACCCGACGCCGGAGACGACGAATACCACGCGTACATCGCGCGCCTGCACGCCCGGGGAGTTCACGGCCTGGGGTTCGGCACCGAGGTGGCGCGCGACGGCATCCCCCCGGCGCTCGCCGGCGCTTGCCGCGATGCACGGATGCCGCTGTTCGAGGTGCCCTACCGGACGCCGTTCATCGCCCTCGCCCGCGCGAACGCCGAGGCGGTCGCCGCGCAGGCCTACGCGCGCCGGACCTGGGCGTTGGCCGCGCAGCGCGCGATCTCGCTCGCGGCGCTGCGGCCCGACGGACTCGGCGCGACGGTCGCCGAGCTGGGACGCCAGCTCGAGGCGTGGACCGGCTTGTTCGATGCGACGGGGGCGCTCGTGCGCGAGCACCCGTCGGGCGCGCTCGATCCCGCCGCGCGGGCGGAAGTGGCCGAGGAGGTCGGCGCGCTGTTGCGGCGCGGGGCGCGTGCCGGATCGAGCATCGAGATCGACGGCGAGCGCTTCACACTGCAGACGCTCGGCCGCGGGGGACATCTCCGCGGCGCTGTCGTCATCGCCGGCGGTGAGCTCGACCTCGAGGGTCGCGGCGTCGTGACCTCGGTCATCGCGATGGCGGGTCTCGCGCTCGAGCAGAACGTCGGCCTCAACCGCGCTCGGGGCGTCTTGCGCGCGGGCCTCGTTCACAGCCTCCTGACCGACGATCCGAGCCTCGCCCGTCGTGTCGCCCGCGAGCTGTGGGGCGCGCTGCCGGCGGCCCCCGTCCTTGTGGCCGTCGCCGAGGTCGCACCGGCCCGTGAGGATGCCGCCGCCGATTGGCTCGAACTGCGCGCGACCGATCGCTCGATCTTCCACGGGCGCGGGCCCGAGGGCCTGGTCGTCGCCGTCGCGACGAGCGATCACGACCTGCTCGATGAGTTCGCGACCCTCTTCGACGCGACGGTCGGCGTCTCGCAACCGTGCGCCTACACCTCGTTCGCGCTCGCGCACGCGCAAGCCGTCACGGCGCACAGCCGCCACGGCGCGGCCGGTCGCCTATCGCGCTTCGACGATCTCGCCGGCGAAGGCGTGCTCGCCCAGCTGGCCGGCACCGAGGCCCGCGCCGTCGCCGCTGCGCGCCTCGCACCGCTGCGCACGCACGACGAGTCGCGCGGCACGGCCCTCCTGCGAACCGTGCGGGTGTGGCTCGAGCACGATGCGCGAATCGATGCCACCGCGCAGAGCCTCGGCATCCATCGCCACACCGTGCGGGCCCGCATCGCGCACGCGCAGACGCTGCTGAACGTCGACCTGTCGACGTTTCCCGCCCGCGCCGAGCTCTGGGCGGCTCTGGTGGCGACCGGCTGATGCGCCCCGGGCCAGCCAGAGCCCGAGCCCAGAGCCCGAGCCCAGAGCCGGCGTCAGGATGCCGGGGAGTGTGCGTCCAGGAATTCGTAGAGGTCGGTCGTGTCCACGCCGGGGAACGCACCGGTCGGGAGCGTCGCCAGCAGGGTCCGAGGAGTGCGCACATTCGGCCAGGCCTGATCACGCCACGCAGCCTCAAGTCCCCCGGGAGCTCGCCGGCAGCACACCTCGACCGCGTGCCGCGATACGCCTCGATTCGTCGTCTCACGGCCGATGAACCACTTCGTGTCGTCGAAGCGCACCCCCACGCTCACCGAATGCGCGCCCTCACTCGATGCCTCGACGCGCGCCGTGCACCAGAAGGTGCCGTTGCCGGTGTCGGTGTACTGGTAGTACGGGTTGAACTTGTCCGGCACGTCGAACACGGTACGGCTCGTCCAGCGCCGGCAGCACATCTGACCTTCGATCGAGCCGAGCCGATCCGAGGGGAAGTTCACTTCGTCGTTCTCATACGCCTTCGTGATGGTTCCCGACTCGTGCACCTTGAGGAAATGCACCGGGATGCCGAGGTGCCGGGTCGCGAGATTGGTGAACCGATGCGCGGCCGTCTCATACGAGACCGAATAGGCATCGCGGAGGTCTTCGATCGAGATGGCGCGCCGCGCCTTCGCATCCTGCAGGAATGGCACGGCGTGTGCCTCCGGGATCAGCAGCGCCCCGGTCAGGTAGTTGGTCTCGACGCGCTGACGCAGGAACTCCGCGTAGGAGCGCGGCTCGCTGTGCCCGAGGATGCGACTCGCAAGCGCCTGAAGCACGGCCGTCCGCGAGTCGCCTTTGGCCGGCACCGTGCTCGACAGATAGAGGCGGCCGTTCTTGAGATCGGCGACGCTGCGAGTCGACTGCGGGAGGTCGGCGACGTAGTGCAGCGAGAAGCCGAGGTGCGCGGCGATGTCGGACGCCGTGCGCTGCGTCAGCGGCCCGCCCGGATGATCGACCGCATCCCGGATCGCACGAGCCTGCTCTTCGAGCTCGGGGAAGTAGTTGTCCTGGCGGCGCATCAGGTACCGCAGCTCGACGTTGGCGCGGCGCGCTTCCTCGGGGGTCGCCGAGCGCTCGTCCGTGAGCCGTTCGATCTCGGCCTGCAGCGCGAGCATGGCCTGCAGCGCCTCGTCGGGCAGCGCCTTGCCGATGCGGAACGGCGCGATGCCGAGCGCCTGGAACGTGGGCCCCTTCATCGCACGCTCGAGGGCGATCTCCTGCGTGGCGCGCGCATCGAGCGGCTGCGCCTCGAGCAATTGGTCGATCGTCGTTCCGAGCGCACGGGCGATACTCTGAAGCAGCGTGAGCTTCGGCTCGCGCTTTCCGGTCTCGATCATCGACAATTGGCTGGGCGCACGTTCCACGGATGCCGCCAGATCGTCGAGAGTCATCGACCGCGCGGTGCGCAGTTGACGGATGCGACGACCAATCGTAAGCGCGTCGGCAACGTGCCCTGACCGGGTTGCTTCGATCGTCATGAACGGAATTGTGGCATGAAACGTGAATTTCGGCAAAACTTCACAGCACGAATCGTGGGCGTGTCGCGAATTCTTCACGCAAGGTAGATACATGACCACTTGCGCGCAACCCGGGCAGCGCGACATTGGCCCTGGTGGGACCCACCGAGGCCGCACAGCTCCACCGCTAGACCCCACCCCCTTGTCCCCACTGCAGCGGGGAATGTCCCACTTTCTGTCGCGCCGGCATCCCTGAAGCGACAGAAAGTGGGACATGGGTAGGTACATTCATAAGAAAGACAGGGCCATGACATCTCCCGCGACGGGCATCGCGCCCATCCAGATCACCGGCGCAATGCGCCCCCGCTATGACGAGATCCTGACGCCCGAGGCGTTGGCCTTCGTCGCCGCGCTGCACGTCCGCTTCGCCGGCCGACGCCACGACCGGCTCGCCGACCGCATGCGCCGCCGCTTCGAGATCGGCAACGGGCACGACCCGCAGTTCCGCGCCGACACGGCGCACATCCGTGAGGATGCCGACTGGCAGGTCGCCGGCGCCGGCCCGGGCCTCGAGGACCGCCGCGTCGAGATCACCGGCCCGACCGACCCGAAGATGACGATCAACGCCCTCAACTCGGGCGCGAAGGTGTGGCTGGCCGATCAGGAAGATGCGACGAGCCCCACCTGGCGCAACGTCGTCGAGGGTCAGCTGTCGCTGTACGACGCGATCCGCGGGCAGTTGTCCTACACCTCCCCCGAGGGGAAGGAATACCGCGTCACGGCTGAGAAGACCCCCACGATCGTGATGCGCCCGCGCGGCTGGCACCTCGTCGAGAAGCACCTGCGGGTCGCAGACCGCTCCGGGCGCGAAATGGCGGCATCCGGTTCGCTCGTCGACTACGGACTGTACTTCTTCCACAATGCGAAGCGCCTCATCGAAAACGGCGTCGGCCCCTACTTCTACCTGCCGAAGATCGAATCGGCCGAAGAAGCGAAGCTGTGGGATGACGTCTTCACGTTCAGCGAGGAGTACATCGGCATCCCGTACGGCACGATCCGTGCGACCGTGCTGATCGAGACCCTGCCGGCCGCGTTCGAGATGGAGGAGATCCTCTTCGAGCTCCGGCACCACATCGCGGGTCTGAACGCCGGCCGCTGGGACTACATCTTCTCGATGATCAAGAACTACCGCGGCCGCGGCGCGCGCTTCGTGCTGCCCGACCGCAGTCAGGTCACCATGACCGTGCCGTTCATGCGCGCCTACACCGAGCTGCTGGTGCAGACCTGCCACAAGCGGGGCGCGTTCGCGATCGGCGGGATGAGCGCTTTCATCCCGAACCGGCGCGATCCCGAGGTGACGGCGCTGGCGTTCGAGAAGGTCGCGGCAGACAAGAAGCGCGAGGCCGGCGACGGATTCGACGGCACGTGGGTGGCGCACCCCGACCTGATCCCCGTCGCGCAGGCGGAGTTCGACGCCGTCCTCGGCGACGCGCCCAATCAGGTCGACCGGAAGCGCCCCGAAGTCACGGTCCTCGCCTCGCAGCTGATCGACGTGCACATCGGCCTGCCGATCTCGACCGCCGGGGTGTACAGCAACGTGTCGGTCGCGATCCGCTACATCGAAGCGTGGCTGCGCGGCATCGGCGCGGTCGCGATCGACAACCTCATGGAGGATGCCGCGACCGCCGAGATCAGCCGGAGCCAGGTGTGGCAGTGGATCCACCAGGATCGCTCCACAGAGGACGGCACGCGCATCACCCGCGAGTACATCGAAGGGCTGATCGAGAGGGTGCTCGGGGAGGTTCCGCGCACCGATGGCGACCGGTTCGACGACGCCGCGGCGATTTTCCGCGAGGTCGCCCTCGGGGATGACTTCCCGACGTTCCTGACGCTGACCGCGTACGCGAACTACCTCGAAGACGCTGACTGAGCTCGACAGACACCACCGAACAGACACCACCGAACAGACACCACCGAAAGAGAACCGAACATGACCACTTACGACGACGACATCCGATCCGTCGAAGCCCTCAAGGCACAGGCCGGCTCCAGCTGGGACGCCATCAATCCCGAGTACGTCGCCCGCATGCGCGCGCAGAACCGGTTCCGGACCGGCCTCGAGATCGCCCAGTACACGGCAGACATCATGCGCCGCGACATGGCCGAGTATGACGCAGACTCGTCGGTGTACACTCAGTCGCTCGGCGTCTGGCACGGCTTCATCGGACAGCAGAAGCTCATCTCGATCAAGAAGCACTTCAAGTCCACGAACAAGCGCTACCTCTACCTCTCGGGGTGGATGGTCGCCGCCCTCCGCTCCGAGTTCGGCCCCCTGCCCGACCAGTCGATGCACGAGAAGACCTCGGTGCCCGCACTCATCGAGGAGCTCTACACGTTCCTCCGCCAGGCGGATGCCCGGGAGCTCGATCTTCTGTTCACGAAGCTCGACAACGCACGCCTGGCCGGTGACGAGACGGCCGTCGAGTTCATCCAGACGCAGATCGACACCTACGAGACGCACGTCGTGCCGATCATCGCCGACATCGACGCCGGCTTCGGCAACCCCGAGGCGACGTACCTGCTCGCCAAGAAGATGATCGAGGCGGGCGCGTGCGCCATCCAGATCGAGAACCAGGTCTCCGACGAGAAGCAGTGCGGCCACCAGGACGGCAAGGTCACGGTGCCTCACGAGGACTTCCTCGCGAAGATCAACGCCGTCCGGTATGCGTTCCTCGAGCTGGGCATCGACAACGGCGTGATCGTCGCACGCACCGACTCGCTGGGCGCCGGCCTCACGCAGAAGCTCGCCGTCTCGAGCGCGCCCGGCGACCTCGGCGACCAGTACAACTCCTTCCTCGACGTCGAGGAGATCTCGGAGGACCAGCTCAGCAACGGCGATGTCGTCATCAAGCGCGAGGGCAAGCTGCTGCGTCCCAAGCGCCTCGCGAGCAACCTCTACCAGTTCCGCGCCGGCACGGGCGAAGCGCGCTGTGTGCTCGACTGCGTCACATCGCTGCAGAACGGCGCGGACCTCCTGTGGATCGAGACCGAGAAGCCGCACATCGCACAGATCGCCGGAATGGTCGACGAGATCCGCAAGGAGATCCCCAACGCGAAGCTCGTCTACAACAACAGCCCGTCGTTCAACTGGACGCTCAATTTCCGGCAGCAGGCATACGACGCGCTCGTCGAGAAGGGCAAGGACGTGTCGGCATACGATCGTGCCGAGCTCATGGACGTCAAGTACGACGACACGGAGCTCGCGGGTCTCGCCGACGACATGATCCGTTCGTTCCAGAAGGACAGCTCGGCACGTGCCGGGATCTTCCACCACCTCATCACCCTCCCGACCTACCACACGGCCGCACTGTCGACCGACGACCTCGCGAAGGGCTACTTCGGCGAGGAGGGCATGCTCGCGTACGTCAGGGGCGTGCAGCGTCGCGAGATCCGCGAGGGCATCGCGACCGTCCGGCACCAGAACATGGCCGGCAGCGACATGGGCGACAACCACAAGGAGTACTTCGCCGGCGATGCCGCCCTCAAGGCGGGCGGCGCGGACAACACGATGAATCAGTTCAGCTGACGACATCGATTGCCACTCGAGAGGGGGTCGGATGCTTCGGCATCCGGCCCCCTCTCCCGGTGACGGGCGCCGCGATCCGCCGATCCACATCCGCACCGCGCGCGGACTACGCTCGAAGCGTGACCGAACGCGCTCCGCTCTCCCGGAAACTATCCGCCATCGCCGAGTCGGCGACCCTCAAGGTCGACGCGAAAGCCAAGGCCCTGCAGGCGGCCGGGCGGCCCGTCATCTCGTACGCGGCCGGCGAGCCCGATTTCACGACGCCTCAGTTCATCGTGGATGCCGCGGCCGAGGCCCTCCGCGACCCCGCGAACTTCCGCTACACGCCCGCCGCCGGTCTCCCGGTGCTCCGCGAGGCCATCGCCGCGAAGACCTTCCGCGACTCGGGGCTCGAGGTCTCGCCCACGCAGATCATCGTCACCAACGGCGGGAAGCAGGCCGTCTACCAGGCGTTCCAGGCCGTCGTGAACCCGGGCGACGAGGTGCTCCTCCCGGCCCCGTACTGGACGACGTACCCCGAGGCGATCGCGCTGGCCGACGGCATCCCCGTGACGGTCTTCGCCGGTGCCGACCAGGACTACAAGGTCACCGTCGACCAGCTCGAGGCGGCACGCACCGACAAGACCACGGCGCTCGTCTTCGTCTCGCCGTCCAACCCCACGGGTTCCGTGTACACGGCCGAAGAGACCCGCGAGATCGGCGAATGGGCCCTCGAGCACGGCATCTGGGTCATCAGCGACGAGATCTACCAGAACCTGGTCTACGAGGGCAAGCGGGCGGTGTCGATCGTCGAGGCGGTGCCGGACCTCGCCGGACAGACGATCCTCGTCAACGGCGTCGCGAAGACCTATGCCATGACGGGGTGGCGCGTGGGCTGGATGCTGGGGCCCGCCGACGCCATCAAGGTTGCTGCGAACCTGCAGTCGCACCTCAGCTCCAACGTCAACAACATCGCGCAGCGCGCGGCGCTCGCGGCACTGACCGGTCCGCAGACCGAGGCCGAGCAGATGCGATCGGCGTTCGACCGCCGCCGCACGATCATCGTCGCCGAGCTCGCGAAGATCCCGGGAATCACCGTTCCCAACCCCCTCGGCGCGTTCTACGTGTATCCCGACGTGACCGGACTGCTCGGACGCGAATGGGCCGGCACGACCGTGACGACATCGCTGGAACTCGCCGACCTCCTCCTGGACACCGCCGAAGTCGCGGTGGTTCCGGGCGAGGCGTTCGGACCCTCGGGCTACCTGCGCCTGTCGTATGCGCTCGGGGATGACGCACTTCTCGAGGGCATGCGGCGCCTGCAGCGCCTCTTCGCCTGACCCGCGGCGGCGCTAAAGCTCGACGCCGATGAGAATCGGTTCGGGTTGCAGAAGCAACCCGAACTCGGACTGCACCCGCAGCTGGACGTACCGAGCGAGTTCGGCCACCTCGGCGGCCGTCGCTCCGCCGCGGTTGGTCAGCGCGAGGGCGTGCTTGGTCGACAGGCCGGCGCGCGAGTGCGGCAGCCGGAACCCCTTGCGCAGGCCGGCATGCTCGATGAGCCAGGCCGCGCTGACCTTCACGTCGGGCTGCTCGGAAAGCGGCGGCGTCACGAGCCCTGCGTAGGACTCCAAGGGAATCACCTGCACCGCGTCGAGCTCGACCTGCAGCGGCCAGCGGGGGCATGCGTCGGGCAGAGTGCGGGCGAAGGATGCCGAGACCACGGCGTTCTGGAAGAACGACCCGGCGCTGAACGTATCGGGATCGCTGTCGTCGAGCACCATGCCCTTGCGCGCCCGCGTGGCCAGCACCGTCTCGCGGATCCACCCGAGTGAGACCTCGTCCTCCGCGGTCAGTCCGAGTGCGTTTCGCAGCTGCAGGCCACCGACCGGAATGTCGACCTGCCCGACGTCGGCGAGCTCGAGTGTCACGGAGATGATCACTCCGCGACGGCGGGCACCGTGCCCGTAGTGCGCTTTGAGGACGGACGTGCGAAACCCCAGTTCGAGCTCAGCCGCCGGGACGATCTCGACCTCCCCGGTGTCCTCATCGAGAAGTTCGACCTCGACGAGGGTCTCGACGATCTCCTGACCGTAGGCACCGATGTTCTGGATCGGGGCGGCGCCGACCGTTCCCGGAATGCCGGACATCGCCTCGATGCCGCGCAGTCCCGCGGTCACGGTATGGGCGACCAGGTCATCCCAATCGTGACCGGCCTGAACGCGAAGACGCACCCTGTCCTCGCGATCGGACGGGATGCGCGCGATCCCCCGGCTGCGCACGAGCACGGCCGTTCCGTCGAAAGGGTCGTCGCCGACCAGCAGGTTCGACCCCCCGCCGATCACCAGCCACGGCTCACGGTCCGCCCAGATCTGCGTCATCGCGGCGATGAGCTCTTCGCGTGTGGTGGCCTCGAGCATTCGCGCCGGCGTGCCGCCGACCCGAAGGGTCGTCAGCTCCGCGAGCGGACGCGGCGAGACCTCACGCACGCTCGGCGGCACGTCGCTCACCCCTGCAGGCGCACGCGCACCTGCGCCTTGCCGAGAACAGTCGTCTCACCTGAGATCACGGTCAGGTCGATCCGTGCGACAGCATCGTCGAGTGCGCCGACCTTCGCCGACACCACGAGGTCGGCGCCCGACTCGGCGTCGACGACGACGGGGCGGGTGAACCGTACGCCGTAATCGAGGATGCGGCCCGAATCGCCCATCCAGGAAACGAGCGTCTCCACCGCGAGGCCCATCGTGAGCATGCCGTGCGCGAGCACGCCGGGAAGCCCGACGGCGGAGGCGACATCGTCGCGGTAGTGGATCGGGTTGAAGTCGCCCGATGCCCCGGCGTAGCGGACGAGCGACTCACGGGTGAGGTGGACCGTGCGTTCGGCGACCACGTCGCCGATCTTCAGGGCGCCACCCGAACCGAGCGAAGCTGTCGGCGTCATGCGACCTCGCCTCCGATCAGCAGCACCGAGGTGGCCGTGACGACGTGTGCGCCCGCGGCATCCGTGATCTCGGCGACGCTGGTGACCATGGCGCCCGTTCCGAACGGGCGGACGTTCGTGATCTCCAGCTGCGCGACCAGCTCGTCACCGGCGACGATCGGCCGCGTATAGCGGAAACGCTGCTCGGCGTGCACGGTGCGCTCCAGAGCGATACCCGAATCCGGCTCGGCCAGCAGCTGCTGCAGCGTCAGGTCTTGGATCACCATCGCGAATGTCGGCGGTGCGACGACGTCGGGGTACCCGAGCGCGCGAGCCGCGGCGGGATCGACGTGCTGCGGGTCTTCCGCGAAGACGGCGCGCGCGAACTCCCGCACCTTCTCACGGCCGACCAGGTAGGGCGCAGTCGGCGCGAACGCGCGACCGACCAGATCAGTATTGACGGACACGCTTCGATCCTATCGAGGCGTCTCAGCGCGCACGTCGGGCACGGACCGCACGCACCGCCATCTGCGCGGCGATGAAGGTCAGGAAGACGGCGAACAGGATGTTGGCGGTCAGCGGTTGCACCAGCGTCGCGATCCACGCACCGAGCGCCGTGGTCGTGCTCGCGGAGACCCCGACGAGCGCGGCCGCGAGAAGATCGACGTTGTGGCGGCGGAGATTTCCGATCGTCCCGGAGATCGCGGTCGGGATCATCATCAGCAGCGATGTCCCCTTCGCGATCAGGTCGCTCGAACCGAAGAGGAACATCAGGGCGGGGACCACGACGATGCCGCCCCCCACGCCCAGCAGTCCCGAGAGGATGCCGGTGACCACGCCCAAGGCGACGAGGCCGAGCCCACTCCCCCAGGTCAGCGGCAGCTCCGCCTCGCGGGAGGGGACGATGACGAACAGGGTCGCGATGACGACCGCGAGAAACCCCACGAATCCCCAGCGGAGTGCGTTCTGCGGCACACGGACGAGGAGCCACGTGCCCACCTGCGCGCCGAAGACCGCGCCGAGCGCGAGGATCAGCGCGGGGATCCATGCGACCGAGTCATGCACGGCGTACGAGATGACCCCGACGGCGGCGGTGGGCACGATCGCGGCGAGCGAGGTGCCCGCCGCGAGGCGCTGATCGAACGCGAGCAAGAGGACGAGCATCGGCACGATCACCGTTCCTCCGCCGACGCCGAAGAGGCCCGACAGCAGTCCGGCCGCAAGGCCCACGCCCACGCCCGAGATGATGAACCGTGGGGACCGGCGAACGCTCATGCCGTTCCCCCTGCCGGACTCACGCTCTGATCCTCGAGCGCGCGGTCGTCCGCGGAGCTCGGATCGGCGGCCGCCTGTTCGAACTGCGCTCGATACAGTCGCCAGTACGCGCCTTCGGCCGCAATGAGCTGCTCATGTGTCCCTTTCTCAACGATGTCACCGTGCTCCATCACGAGGATGAGGTCCGCGTCGCGGATGGTCGAGAGTCGGTGCGCGATCACGAACGAGGTGCGGCCCGCGCGCAGCGCGTTCATCGCGTGCTGCAGAAGCAGTTCGGTCCGGGTGTCTACCGAGCTCGTCGCTTCATCGAGGATCAGCACGCTCGGTTCCGCCACGAACGCACGGGCGATCGTGATGAGCTGCTTCTCGCCGGCCGAGACGTTGGCGGCATCCTCGTCGAGCACGGTGTCGTAACCGTCGGGCAGGGCGTGTACGAAACGGTCGACGCGCGTGGCGACGGCGGCCTCTTCGACCTCCAGGTCCGTAGCGGATTGCCTGCCGTAGCGGATGTTCTCACGGATCGAACCGGCGAACAGCCACGGATCCTGCAGCACCATCCCCGTGCGGGAGCGCACGTCGTCACGGGTGAGCTCGGCGATGTCCTGACCGTCCAGGAGGATGCGCCCGCCATCCAGCTCATAGAAGCGCATGAGCAGGTTGACGAGGGTCGTCTTCCCTGCCCCGGTGGGTCCGACGATCGCGACCGTCTGCCCGGGCTCGACCCGGAAGGACAGATCACGGATGAGCGGCTTGTCGGGCGCGTACGAGAATGCGACATGCTCGAACTCGATGACCCCGCGGCCGGTCTGCAGCGCTGGGGCGTCGGCGGGATCCGGCTCCTGCTCCGGTTCATCCAGCAGCTCGAAGACTCGCTCCGCCGACGCCGTGCCGGACTGGACGACCGCAGCCATGCCGCCGAGCTCGGACAACGGCTGCGTGAACTGCTGCGAGTACTGGATGAACGCCTGCACATCGCCGAGTCGGAGCTGGCCGGAGGCGACCATGAGTCCGCCGAGCACCGCGATGCCCACATAGCTCAGGCTGCCGATGAACATCATCGCCGGCATCATGAGACCCGACAGGAACTGCGCCTTGAACGCAGCCTGGTAGAGCTCCTCGTTCTCCTGCTGGAACTTCTCGCGCGAATCCTGCTCGCGACCGTATACGCGCACGAGCGCGTGACCCGAGAAAGACTCTTCGACCCGGGCGTTCAGTCGCCCGACCTTTCGCCACTGCGTCGCGAACGCCTTCTGCGAGCGCGGGCCGATGACTCCGAAGACGACGGCCATGAGCGGCAGGGCGACCAGAGCGACGAGGGCGAGCTGCCACGAGATCGAGAACATCATCACGAGCACTCCGACGACGGTGAGCACGTTGGTCACGGCGGTCGAGAAGGCCTGCTGCATCGTCTGAGAGATGTTGTCGATGTCGTTGGTCACCCGCGAAATCAGCTCACCGCGCTGGACGCGATCGAAGTGCGACAGCGGCAGCCGGTTGATCTTCGCCTCGACGTCTTCACGCAGTCGCCACATCGTGCGCACCATGATGATGTTGATGACATAACCCTGCAGATAGGTGAGGATGGCCGAGACGAGATAGATGACCAGGACCGCGACCACGACCCCCTTCAGCCTCTCGAAGTCGACACCCACGCCCACCTGAAAGTCGTTCATCGCAGCGACCATGTTGGCCGCGTCGGTCTGTCCGGCCGAGCGCAGCGCCTCGACGACCTGGGTCTGCGTCGCTCCCGCGGGGAACTGCCCGCCGAGGCTCGCCGAAACCACTCCCTCGAAGATGACGTTGGTCGCTTCGCCGAGCACCTTCGGCGCGATGACGGCCAGGACGACTCCGACCGCGCCGAGCGCCGAGACGAAGAGGAACGCCCACTTCGACGGACCGAGCAACCCGATCAGCCGGCCGAAGCTCCGGCCGAAGTTCGCAGCCTTGCCGGGTGCGACCGAGTCCCAGTCACCCGAGTTGAGCCTGGCCTGCTCGGCGAGCTCGAGTTCGTAACGTTCCTCATCGCTGACGCCCTCGACGGTTCCTGCACCCGTCGAGGGATCTCCCGCGCTCATGCGTCGACCCCGAGCTGTGATTGGACGATCTCGCGGTAGGTCTCGTTCGACGCGACGAGCTCGTCGTGGGTCCCCATGCCGACCATCTGACCGTCATCGAGCACGACGATGCGGTCGGCGTCGGTGATCGTGGAGATGCGCTGGGCGACGACGATCTTGGTCACCCCCGGCAACTCGCGCCAGAGCGCTTGCCTCAGGCGCGCATCCGTGGCGACGTCGAGAGCTGAGAACGAGTCGTCGAACACGAGGACATCCGGCCGGTGGATGATCGCTCGCGCGATCGACAGGCGCTGCCGCTGACCTCCCGACACGTTCGTGCCGCCCTGCGAGATGCGGGCGCCCAGTCCGCCGTCCATCTCGGCGACGAAGTCCTTGCCCTGTGCGATCTCGAGAGCGTTCCAGAGCTCCTCGTCGGTGGCGTCTTCGCGACCGAATCGAAGATTGGATGCGACGGTACCGGCGAACAGGAACGCGCGCTGCGGGACGAAGCCGATCCCCTGCCACATCCGGTCGAGATCGGCTTCGCGCACATCGACGCCGCTGACGCGCACCGTGCCGCCGGTGACGTCGAACAACCGCGGGATGAGTGAGACGAGAGTCGTCTTTCCCGAGCCCGTGGACCCGACGATCGCGACGGTCGACCCCGCTTCCGCCCGGAAGGAGATGCCCCGCAGCACCGGGACCTCGGCGCCGGGATAAGCGAAGGACACGTCGTCGAACTCGACCGAACCCGGAGTGGGGAAGGTCGTCACCGGGTGCTCGGGGCGATGCAGCGCGTCGGAGGAGTCGAGCACCTCGCCGATGCGGTCGGCCGAAACGGCGGCACGGGGGATCATGATCGTCATGAACGTCGCCATCAGCACACCCATCAGGATCTGACCGACGTACTGCATGAAGGCGAAGAGCGTGCCGATCTCGACGTTGCCGGCGTCGACCTGGATGCCGCCGAACCAGATCACGCCCACGACCGTGACGTTGAGCACCAGCATCGCCAGTGGGAACATGATCACGAACAGCGCGCCGACCTTGCGTCCGACGATCATGATGTCGGTGTTGGCGACTCGGAACCTCGCCTCCTCGATGCGCTCCCGAACGAAGGCACGCACGACCCGAACGCCGGTGAGCTGCTCCCGCATGACCAGGTTGACGGTGTCGAGCTTGCTCTGGTACTGCCGGAACAACGGCACCATGCGGCTGATGATGAAGCCCGCGAGAGCCAGAAGCACCGGGACGGCGACCCCGATGAGCCAGCTGAGCCCGACATCCTGCCGCAGCGCCATGATGACGCCGCCGATCGCCAGGAGCGGTGCGGTGATGAGCATCGTCGCGCCCATCATCGCGAGCATCTGAACCTGTTGGACATCGTTCGTATTGCGGGTGATCAGCGTGCCCGCTCCGAACGTCGACACCTCTCGCTCGGAGAAGCCGCTGACTTTTTCGTAGACGTCGCGGCGGATGTCACGCCCTGCGCTCATCGCGGCGCGCGCGGCGAAGTAGGTCGCGATGATCGACGCGATGATCTGACCGAACGCGATCGCGAGCATGAACCCGCCGCGCGACCAGATATAGGCCGTGTCGCCGGTTGAGACGCCGTTGTCGATGATGTCAGCGTTCAGCCGGGGCAGGTACAGCGAGGCCATCGCGGACAGGAACTGAAAGACCAGGATCCCTGCGAGCCACGGCTTATACGCGCCGAGATAGCGGACGAGGAGTTTTCCGAGCATGCGCGTGACTCCGTTGCTGCGAGGGCAGGGTTCTGCGGGGGCGGTATTGCTGCCAGGGCGGGGACGGTCCATGCTATCGCCACCCCCCGACATCCATCCCCGCGAGGGCGCCCCCGCCACACCGGGACGTCTTCGCGGGCGAGCCGTCAGACGAGAGTGCGCAGTGCCTCCACCAACGGTGTCGTGGGACGGCCGATGAGGCGCGACAGCGTGGTGTCGTCACTGTCGAGAGCCCCGGCGGCGATTCCGGCGTCGAGCGCGGCGACGAACCCGGCGGTGCCCTCATCGAGCCCGAACGAGGTCAGCAGCGCGATCTGCGCCGCCGTGTCGATGCGACGGTAGACGACCTCCCGTCCGAGGACCTCGCCCATCGCGGCCGCAAGGTCGTCGTAGTCCCAGGCGACGTCACCGGCCAGCTCGTACGTCGTGTCGATGTGTCCGTCCTCGAGCGCCACGACGGCGACGGCCTCCGCGAAGTCTCGACGGCTGGCGCTCGCGACGCGGGCGTCGCCGACGCTTGCGGTGACCTCGCCGCTCTGAGCGGCGGCTGCGAGATCCTGTGCATAGTTCTCGGAGTACCAGTCGTTGCGGAGGATCACGTACGGCAGGCCGGACGCTCGGATCGCCTGCTCCGTCTGGACGTGCTCGGGGGCGAGGACCAGCGGGCTCTCGGTCGCGCGCGTGAGACTGGTGTAGATGAGCTTGCCCACTCCCGCCGCAACGGCCGCATCGATGACGGCGCTGTGCTGCTGGAACCGCTTTCCCACTTCCGAACCCGACACGAGTGCGACGGTGTCGACATCCTCCAGCGCCGCTGCGACGGAGTGCGGGTCGTCGTAGTCGAGGGGGACGACGCGGACTCCCTTCTCCGCGAGGTCGGCGGCCTTCTCGACCGTGCGTGCGCCGGCGACGATGTCGGTCGGAGCCGCTCCGCGTGCGAGGAGGCTTTCGACGATGAGACGACCCAGGTGCCCGCTTGCTCCGGTGACGAGAATGGTCATTGTGTTCCTTTCGACGGTGACCACTGCGTCAGCGTCTCCGCCTCTCTGAACATTCCGGCAGGGGCGTACCCACTTTTACGTAAGGTACTTTGGTGAACGTGAGTTTTGCAGAAATCCAAGGGTCATCCTCGGGATGCTTCGCCAAAGGCAGCCCGACGCGACTCGTCCTCGACCACGTCAGCAGCACGTGGGGTGTGCTCGTGCTGGGTACCCTCTCGGAGGGCACGCGACGCTGGGGCGAGCTCCGCCGCGATCTGGACGGCATCAGCGAGAAAATGCTGGCATCGACGCTGCGCGCGCTTGCGACCGACGGTCTCGTGCATCGGGAGCCGTTGGCGAGCGTGCCTCCGCACGTCGAATACAGCCTCACACCACGTGGACGCGAGCTGGCCGAGCGGATGATGCCATTCCTGGAGTGGATCGCGACGAACTCCGACGATGAACCTCTGTAGCAGGAGCGGGGCTTGAACCCGCGACCTCACGATTATGAGTCGTGCGCTCTGACCAGCTGAGCTACCCTGCCACGCCGCACCCACACGGCGAGATGTGGATGCTGCGAGCCCCGAGTCAGGATTGAACTGACGACCCCTTCCTTACCATGGAAGTGCTCTACCACTGAGCTATCGGGGCACGCCGCCCGCGCGCGGGCAACTAGAGGAGTTTATCAGAGCGACGGCACGGGGATAAACAGCTCAGCCTACGGTGTGCGACCCGGTTGTGTGCTCGTACAGCCACGGCATCGGGTCGGTCTGCGTGGCACCGCCCAGCAGAACCTCGAGGTGCAGGTGCGGACCGGTCGCCTTGCCGGTCTGGCCGACCGCGCCGATGACCTGGCCGGCCGCAACGGTGTCGCCCTGCTCGACCTCGAGCGAGCCGTATTGCAGATGACCGTATCGCGTCGAGACGAGCTGACCGTCGATGATGTGGTCGATCACGACCGTGACGCCGTAGTCACCTCCCGCCGTCGTCGCGATGCGGACGGTGCCTGCCGCGATTGCGTGAATCTCGGCCCCGGCGCCCGGCGTCAGATCGACTCCCCGATGCGGCGAAGCGAACTGCGACAGGTAAGAGGCAGAGCCGTAGGAGGCAGAGATCGGCACCCCCACCGGGAAGGGCCACTGAATGGGCCCGTCGGCGTTGTTGATCCAGGTGCCGGCGAAGAGAGTGACACCCGAGTCGGCTGCGAGGTCGACCATGGAGGCGACGTCGTACGACTCGGTCCGCTCGAGGCCCGCAGCACCGGCCTCCGACGAGGCGACGAAGGCCTGGATCTCGTCGGGCGCGGTCGTCGTCGCAGACTTCGCCAGCGCGAGATCGGCGCCCGGGCCGCTCGCGGAGGCGACCGCGGCGGGCATCGTCGCCCCTACGGCGAGAAGACCGGCGACCGCGATCACGCCGATCGAGAAGGATGCCGCGGCCACTCGCTGGACCACGAAGCCGACGCGCCCATGACCCTCAGCCCGGGCCACGTTCACGTCGACCGCCGCGACCGAGGTCATCGCCTCGCAGTCACGGCCAGGAGGCGCCTGGACCTGTGACGCGCCGGTGAAGGAGAAGAGGCGAGCAGCGAACTCGAACTCGTCGACCGAGCGGTCGGGGTCGGCCGCGGCTGTGGACGCGGATTCCGGCGGAAGTCCGAGAGCGAGCGCGGGCTGGGAGGATCGTGACGCGGATGCTGCGGCCTCGGCGGCCAGGCGACGATACTCCGCGCGAGTGAGGACACCCGGTTCCCCCTGCGCGGTGAGCGCGGAGGTTCGGCGGCGGTCGCGGCGTGTGGGTGCGCCGCCGGCCATCGGGGTGTCGGGTGTCACATCGCAGACTCTCGTCAGGCCGCCGTCGGGAAGCGGGGAAAGTACTCGGGCATCGGGTCATCTCTGCCGTTCGGGCGGCCAAGATAACGATCGGATAAACACTACCGTGAGAGATCTGGAATTGTCATCCTGGCTCACCGGTCGATCGCGGCACGCAGCAGCTCGTACGTCTGGGGTCCCGCGGCGATCACCAGCTCTCGCCCGGGCCGCCCGGCCGGCGCGCCGCCCATGACGCCGCCGGCTTCGGTCACCAGCAGCCCACCGGCAGCGTGGTCCCACGGCTGCAGGCCCTTCTCGAAGTAGCCGTCCAGGCGCCCCGCGGCGACATAGGCGAGGTCGAGCGACGCGGCACCGGCGCGGCGCAGGTCACGCGCAAGCGGCATCACGGCGCGAATGCGCGCGAGGTCGCTGTCGTGCTGCGCGGGGTCATAGCCGAAACCGGTCGCCAGCAGCGCGCCCGCGCTCGGCGGCATCGACACGCGCAGGCGCGTCTGGCCGATCCGGGCCCCCCGACCCCGGATGCCCGTGAAGGTCTCCCCCGTCGCGGCATTGTGGACGACGCCGATCTCGGGCATCCATTCTTCGGGAATCGGCTCGCCAGTGACGGCTGCGATGCTGACGGCGTAATGGGGGATGCCGTAGGCGTAGTTGACGGTGCCGTCGATCGGGTCGACGATCCAGGTGATTCCGGACGTACCGCGGGAGGCGCCGGACTCCTCGCCGACGAAGCCGTCGCCGGGACGCGCGCGCGCGAGCCGCCGCCGGATGAGCGCCTCGACTTCGCGGTCGGCCTCCGTGACGATATCGGCGAGGGACGACTTCGACGCGGCGACCGTCACACCCTCCGCGCGGCGCCGGCGGGCGAGGTCCCCGGCCTCGCGGGCGATGTTCTCGGCGAGTGCCGCAAGCTCCTGCATATGCCCCACGCTACGCGCACCGGCGGGGAGCTCATGAGCGAGATCCACGACGCCGTGGTCGTGCTCGGCGCCGCGCACGACGCCGCGGGCAGCGCCAGGACGGCTCGATTCACATCGAAGCGCGCACGACCGGGGTGTTCGGCGGCAACCTGCCGCGATGGCCGGTCTCCAGATTCGCGACCGTCGCGTGATCAGCCCTGCTGCGGGGGCAGCGGCGGAGGCGGCGGGAAGCCCTCGTAGCCCGGACGGGGTCCATCGCCGGCCTGCTCCGGCGCGGCATAGGTCGGTTGACCGGTGTAGTAGGCGTTCCAGTCGGGGGTGGCCCCGTCCGGCAGCACCGGAAGCGGGGTGATTCCGTCGGCGTACGTCGGCCACTGCGCCGGCACCGCCGGCGACGTGTATGCCACCGAAGCCGCTCGACGCGGCTTCTTCGGTGCGAAGAGCGCGTTCACGAGCGGGACGAGCGCCGTTCCGACCGCAGCAAGGATCGCGAGTGCGACAACGACTCGCCAGTAGAGCGGCCGGAATTCGACGTCTGCCCAGAGCAGCAGCGGAAGCACCAGCATGACGGAGAGGATGACCACCAGACCGATCGTCACGTAAGTGACGATCGAGGTGAACGTCGTCTCGTATCGCTGGTAGGCCTTGAGATACAGCCGGACGTGCAGGAGCGCACCCTGCAGGATCAAGGCGATCAGGACGAACCGGAAGAAGCGGTCCCCACCGAAGCCGTAGGAGTAATCGGTGGGCTCCGGCATCCAGATCATGACCGCGCCGATCAGCAGGATCGCCACCCAGGTGATCATGCTCGCGAGGGTCAGCCACTCCGGCCGACGCGGAGCCATGTTCGCCTCGCCGATCGCGACCCCCGCAAAGCCGGCAAGCAGGATGATCGTCAGAAATGCCTTGCCGACAATCCCATTCGCGTCGCCGATCAGCACCCAGATCACGCACACGATCGCTGCCGCGATCAGTGCCCCGATCGCCACCCAGAGCGCCGCCCTCATGATCTTGCTGGTCTGTGGCGCGTCGATCTGCTCGGTCATCGTTGATCCTTCCTCCGCCGCGGCCTGTGGCTCCATCCTGACACGCCACACCGACACGGTGGGGATGAATACCTCCGGGCGAAACGAAGAAGCGCCCCCACGAGGGGAGCGCTTCATTCCGTGAGTGGCGAGTGAGGGATTCGAACCCCCGAAGACGAAGTCAGCTGAGTTACAATCAGATCCCTTTGGCCGCTTGGGTAACTCGCCAATGCGCATCCGCCCGGCTTTTCCAGTCGATCGGAGGCGCGATCAATCATCTTACCCGCCCGCGTCCCGTGGGAAAAATCACCGGCGCCACTCCGCGCCGATGACCCGATCGACGAAGCTCTCGACGCGCTGGCGCGTGCCGTCGATGCGGCGATCGACGCTCGCGCGCACCTCGCTGGGCGCCAGCGGCGCGGCGAGACGGACGTTCTCGTGGCAGCCGAGATCGGCGCACATGTAGGTCCCGACGCTGTCGCCTCGCTCTCCCGCAGCGCCCGCCCGTCGCGCGGTGAACAGAGCCACCTGGTTGCCGGGCTGCATCGTGTGGCACATGTTGCACAGCGCAGCGTGCGATCGGCTGCCGTGCGCGGCGCGCACGACGATCCCGGTGGGGATTCCGCGTCGCTCGACGATCACGTAGCCCCGGCCGCGAGCTCTGGGATCGAGCCAGGCGAAGAAGTCGAGGTGGTCCCAGTCCGCCAGCACGAATGACATCGGCACGGCGAGCCGTTCCCGCTCGTCCGCCGTCGCGTTCACGAGCGCGGAGCGCACCTGTTCTTCGGTGAGCGGCTGCATCCGGCCATTCTACGAACGGATGCCGCCCGTGCGGGCGGGCAAGAACGTCGTGAATCGTCGCGCGGGTAGACTCGGCGCATGGCTGACTCCTCCTTCGACATCGTCTCCAAGATCGACCGTCAGGAGGCCGACAATGCTCTCAACCAGGCCCGCAAAGAGGTCGAGCAGCGCTACGACTTCAAGGGCACGGACGCAGACATCGCATGGAGCGGCGACGCGATCGTGATCAAGGCGAACAGCGAAGAACGCGCGAAGGCGGTGCTGGATGTCTTCCAGTCCAAGCTCGTCAAGCGCGGCATCTCGCTGAAGAGCCTCGAGACGGGCGACCCCGTCGTGGGATCGAAGGAGTACCGGATCACGTCGACCCTCACGGAGGGAATCTCGTCTGAGAACGCGAAGAAGATCACCAAGATCCTGCGCGACGAGGGACCGAAGTCGGTGAAAGCCCAGATCCAGGGCGACGAGCTGCGTGTGCAGTCGAAGTCCCGTGATGATCTTCAGGAAGTACAGCGTCTGTTGAAGGCCGCGGATCTCGACCTCGACCTGCAGTTCGTCAATTACCGCTAAGGACGCTTCTGACCGGGGCTTTTCCCTCCTCAGTCCGCAACGAGTCCGCAGAATCCGCCACGGCGGCCATGAAGGCAGCGGTTGCAGAACGCGTGCGATCTTCGGAAGTTGGCCACAATCGGCGTGCGTGACCAATGGCAGCTCACGCACGCCGCGGCCGCGCAGGAGATCGAGCCGGCGCGATACGGCCCGGTCGGCGGCGGGGGATGCTGCTCGTGATGTGCGTGTTCAGCATCCGTTCACCCAAATAGATAGATATTGATCTATGCTTTCATCGAGAGAGAAAGCGAGTCCGAACATGAGTGCAAAACCCACCGTCCTCTTCGTCTGCGTCCACAACGCCGGGCGCTCGCAGATGGCCGCCGGATTCCTCCGCGACATCGCCGGCGATGAGATCGAGGTGCTCTCCGCCGGGTCCGAGCCGAAGGATCAGATCAATCCGATCGCCGTCGACGCGATGGCGGAGGAGGGCATCGACATCGCCGGCCAGCAGCCGAAGGTGCTCACGGTGGAGGCGGTCCGTGAGTCCGACGTCGTCATCACCATGGGATGCGGCGACGCCTGCCCCATCTTCCCCGGCAAGCGCTACGAGGATTGGGTGCTCGAGGACCCGGCCGGTCAGGGCATCGAGGCGGTCCGCCCGATCCGCGACGAGATCCATCGGCGGGTCGCCGGGCTCGTGGACGAGCTTCTCTCCGACCGGGGTGCAGCATGACCGATCGTCAGGGGCAAGATGCCCTCCTGTCCCCCGACTCCGTGCTGCACCGCGCGGCCGCACGCCTGGCCCAGCAGTTCAGCGGGATGGTGAACGATGAGACCGTCGAACGCGTGGTGTTCGAGTCGTATGCGGCCCTCGCGCGCACCGCGACCGTCACCACGCACCTTCCGGCGCTGGCCGAGCGGTTTGCGCGGGAACGGCTCACGGCGCTCGCACAGTCTCGAGGGTTCATCGCCAAGCCGGTTCCTGAAGTGCTGTATGTGTGCGTGCAGAACTCCGGGAGGTCTCAGATGGCGGCGGCCCTCACACGCCACCTCGCCGGCGATCGCATCCATGTGCGCTCGGCGGGTTCGCAGCCCGGAATGGGGCTCCTGCCGGCGGTGGTGACCGTCCTCACCGAGCTCGGGATCGACGTCACCGAGGAGTACCCCAAGCCGCTGACCGACGACGTGGTCCGCGCGGCCGACGCCGTCGTGACGATGGGATGCGGGGACGCATGCCCGTTCTACCCCGGCAAGCGCTACCTCGACTGGGACCTCGCGGACCCCGCGGATCTCGATCTGGAGGGCGTCCGGGCCGTCCGCGACGACGTCCGCGCGAGGGTCGAAGCCCTGCTTGCCGAGCTCATCCCCGCTGCCGCGTAGAGCCTGGATCAGCGCGGCTGCGCGTCCCAGACGACCTCGACGACCTGAGGATCGCTCACCGAGACGCGCGCGGGCAGCCGCGTGCCGGGTCGGGGCGGCGTCCGGCTGTCGAACACGAGGCGCTGCTCGACAGCGGTCGGCGGGATGCCCGGGCCCTCCGCCGAGAGATCGATCCGGTACTCCCGGTACCGACCTCGGCCGGAGATGTCGTCGATGGCCACAATCCTGGCCATACCGAGGACCGCATCCGCCATCGGGTCGCGCGTGAGCTTCTCGAGCCATGCGGTCGCCTGCTCGATCTCGGACTCCTCGAAGTCTGGAACCTCAGCGTTCACCGGAACCTCCGGCCGACGATCGGTGACCCATCGAAACTCGCACCATCTCGTCACGGTCCACGACTTTGATGCGCGCGCGCTCCTGCGGCTCACCGAGCGAGATCTCGTGCTGGTCCAGGCGGTGCCAGCCGTCGAGATCCGTCCAGGCGATGCCACGGTCCGCGAGAAGGGCAACGATGGCGTCGGGCGACGGATCCACAGGGCTCCACCACGAGCCCTGGTCGTTGATCAGGTGGCTGATCGTCTCCATCGCGTCGGATTTCGTGTGCCCGATCAGTCCGACCGGGCCGCGCTTGATCCAGCCGGTCGCATAGACCCCGGGAACCCGTTCATTGGAGTCCCTGCGCACCACCTGGCCCTCGCGGTTCGGGATCACGCCGTGCTTCCGGTCGAACGGCACTCCGGGAAGCGGAGAACCGAAGTATCCGACGGCGCGGTACACCTGCTGGATCGGGATCTCGCGCACCTCACCCGTTCCGATGACGCCGCCCTGGTCGTCGGGCTGCGTGCGCTCGTACACGATCGCCGACACCCGGCCGTTCTCGTCGGCCTTCACCTCGACCGGCTTGGCATAGAAGTGCAGGTGCAGTCGGCGGCTCGCCCCTCCGCCCGCGCCGTTTGCACTCGGTCGCCGGCGCCACGACTGGAACACCCGATCCATCACCATGACCTGCTTGTTCGACGCGATGGCATCCCTGGATGCCTCGTCGTAGTCGAAGTCCTCGTCGTAGACGACCATGTCCACATCGCGGAGTTCACCGAGTTCCCTCAGCTCGAGCGGCGTGAACTTCACCTGAGCGGGACCGCGGCGACCGAAAACGTGCACATCGGTGACCTGCGATGCGGCGAGCCCCCGATAGACGTTCTCGGGGATCTCGGTGACCAGCAGGTCGTCAGCGTGCTTGGCGAGCAGACGTGCGACGTCGAGCGCGACGTTGCCGTTGCCGATGACGGCGACCGACCCGCCGTCGAGCGGCCATTCTCGAGGGAAATCGGGATGCCCGTCGTACCAGCTGACGAAGTCGGCCGCACCATACGAACCGAGGGCGTTGATCCCGGGAATGTCAAGATCAGCGTCCTTGATGGCACCCGTTGCGAAGATGACGGCGTTGTAGTGCCGCTTGAGATCGTCGAGGGTGATGTCCTCGCCGAAGCGGACATTGCCGAAGACCCTGATATCGCCGCGGTCGAGCACATCCCGCAGCGCATTGATGATGCCCTTGATCCGCGGATGATCGGGCGCGACGCCGTAGCGGACCAGACCGTAAGGCGCGGGCAGCTGGTCGAAGAGATCGATCGCCACGTCGAACTTGCGCTCGGCCTTCAAGAGGATGTCTGCCGCGTAGATGCCGGCGGGACCGGCACCGATGATGGCCAGCCGGAGCTTGGTCATGTGGTGTTCCTTTGCGTTGAAGATCCGGGAATCCAGCCCCCGGAGCCTGTCGAAGACGATCAGCTCGAGCGGTCGACGATCACATGCGCGAGACGGACGAGCGCATCACGCACCGTGCCGGCCGGGAGCGGATCGAGGGCCGCGATGGCGGCATCCGACCAGTCGTACGCCTGCTGCCGCGTCACCGCGGTCACGGTGTGATCGCGCAGCTGCGCGATCGCTTCATCGAGGATCCTGGGGTCGGCGCCGTCCGCGATCCGCGCGACGCCGTCGTCGATCGTGGCCCTGAGCGCGCCGGACGCGGCATCGCCGGCGCGAGCGAGCAGCAGGTACGGCATGGTCGGCACGCCGGCCCGAAGGTCGGTCCCGGGGACCTTGCCGGTTTCGGCGGCATCCGCCGAGAGATCGATGACGTCATCCAGAAGCTGAAACGCGACGCCGATCTTCTCGCCGTAGGCGAGCACGGGCAGGCGGCACTCCTCCGGAGCGCCGGAGAAGATGACGCCGGCCTGAGCGGAGGCCGCAATCAGCGACCCCGTCTTGTCGGCGAGCACCCGCAGGTAGAACGCGACGGGGTCATCGCCCGCCTGCGGGCCGACGGTCTCGTGCATCTGACCGAGGACGAGGCGCTCGAACGTGTCGGCCTGAAGCCGGATGGCCCGCTCGCCGATCTGCGCCATGAGCTGGCTCGCGCGCGAGAACAGCAGATCGCCGGTGAGGATCGCGACGTTGTTGCCCCACACCGCGTGCGCGCTCGGCACCCCCCGGCGCACGTCGGCGCCGTCCATCACGTCGTCGTGGTACAGCGAGCCCAGGTGAGTCATCTCCAGCGCGGTCGCACCGGTGATGACGTTCTCGGTCGCGCCGGCACCGAGCTGCGCGGTCAGCAGCGTCAGCATGGGCCGCACACGCTTACCGCCGGCTTCGTACAGGTAACGGGTCGTGGCGTCGGCGAGCGCATCGCTCACCTTGAGCTCGAGGGCGAGTGTGTCTTCGACGCGGTCGAGACCGTCCTCGACCACGCCCAGCAGGTTCCGCATGCGCGGACCGGCGAGCACGCGCTCGGTCAGGCCCAATTGAGCGGACAGGCGCGCGCCGGAACCGGAAGATCTCGGAGTCACCCTCACAGCCTACCGGCCCGGTCCTGCGCTCGGCCGTCGATGCGCATCACCCGACCGGAAGCGCTCACGCGGGCTTGCGTGCCCGGTGGAGAGCGACGATCCCGAACGTGAGATCGCGGTGCGCGACATCGATCCAGCCCGCATCCCGCATCCATGAGGCGAGCGTGGTCTGGTCGGGCCAATCGCGGATCGACTCGTTGAGGTAGTCGTACGCGTCGGCATTGGAGCTCACGGCTTTCGCGACGAGCGGCAGGACGCGGTTGTTGTAGAACCCGTAGAGCCGAGCGAACGCGGCGGAGGACGGATGCGAGAACTCGCACACCACGATCCGACCCCCCGGCGCCGTGACCCGCAGCATCTCGGCGAGCGCCGTGCGCGGGTCGTTGACGTTGCGCAATCCGAACGAGATCGTGACCGCATCGAACTCGTCGTCGGCGAACGGCAGCGCCGTGGCGTCGGCTTCGGCGAACGACAGATTGGCGATGTCGCCGTGGCGACGGCGTCCCTCGGCGATCATGCCGGGTGAGAAATCGGCTGCGACGACCTCGGCGCCACTCCGAGCCAGACTCACCGAACTCGCGCCGGTCCCCGCCGCGAGGTCGAGGATCCACTCTCCGCGACGCGGCGAGACGGCGCGTGTGTTCGCGCGGCGCCACAGGCGATCGTTGCCCAGACTCAGAACCGTGTTGGTGCGGTCGTAGGCCGGTGCGACCTCATCGAACATCCCGCTCACGCGAGCGGGGTCCTTGCCGAGATCGGCCCGGTGCGGGTCGCCGGCGCGCGGGTCGCCCGTGTGCTCAGTCATCGTTCGATCCTAGATCGCGCAGCACCTCGAACCAGTATGCCGCCGTCGCGTCATCGAACGGCGAAGTCGCCGCCGCCACCTGCGACTCGAGTTCGCGTGCGACGGACTCCAGTCGCTCGACGATGTCGCCGGGATATCCGTATTGCTCGCGATGCTCGGCCCACTCATCCAGATCGTCGATGAACACCCCCCGGCCGTCGAGCGCGCGCACGACGTCGAGATCCATGTCGATGCCCGTGGGGCGCCCGCCGTCCCAGCGGACGTCCCACCCGATGTCGATGTAGACGCGGATCCGCGGATGCGTGTCATTGATCGTCGCCGCGAACTCTCCCGACGGCGGGATGAGAGTGATGCTGTCGCCGTGCGACGGCGCCACCACGCCCGGCCGCGCGCTGCGCCATCCGTCGCGCTGACCGACCCAGTCCCCGTGCGCGTCACTGCCGAGGAAGACGCTGTCGTGTTCCCAGTGCGGCGCACCGTCCCACTTGCGCCACCGGAAGGTCATGCGGGTACCGGGAACGGGGCGTGCGGTCACACGCCGAGCCTAGCCGTACCGTTCTCCGGGCCGCCGAGTGGTCTCGCCGCCGCGGCTCGCGCGATCCCACCCGGCGCGCAGCCCGCCGGCTCATCGGTCCGGACATGGGTACACGCGGGGGACGAGGAGCGGGACGCGGGCAGCGGATTAGGCTTGCAGGTGTGACACACGCCGCCGCGAGCCCGATGAGGCTGCGCACGGTGACCCGGCAGATCCCAGATGCGGCGGACCTGCTGGAATACGCCGACCCGGCCGACCCGCTGGTGTGGACGCGCCGTGGCGCCTGGCTCGTCGGGGTCGGTGCGGCCCTGACCCTCACTGCGCACGGCGCGGAAGTGGGGACATTGGCCGCCCGCTGGCGCGAGGTGGTCGCCGCCGCAGCGATCGATGACGATGTGAAGGCCCCCGGAACGGGGCTCGTCGCCTTCGGCGCGCTGCCGTTCGATGAGCGGTCCGCCGCGACGGCCGTGCTCACCGTGCCTCGGCTGACGATCGGGCACCGCGACGGCCGGACCTGGGCGACCTGGATTCTTCCCGACGCCGGCGCCCCCGACCCGGCCGAGCCGCACCCGATCGGATTCGGGCCGCACTGGTCGGCGGCTGTCGGCCCCGGCGCGCTCACCCCCGAGGGGTATCAGGAGGCGGTCCGCCGCGGCCTCGCGGCGATCGAGGCGGGCGAGGTCAGCAAGGTCGTCCTCGCGCGCGACCTGGTCGGCACGGTACCGGCGGGCGCGGATCTTCGCCGGCTCGTGCGCTCACTCGCGTCGGCCTACCCCGACACGTGGGTCTACGCGGTCGACGGCCTGATCGGGGCGAGCCCGGAGACCCTCGTCTCGGTGATGGCCGGCCGCGTGACGGCACGCGTACTGGCCGGCACGGTCGCCCGGGGCGCCAACCCGGATGCCGACCGAGATGCGGCCCTGGGCCTCGCGACCAGCGCGAAGGATCTTGCTGAGCACGGCTATGCCGTGCGAAGCCTGATCGATGCGCTCGCGCCGCACACAGCAGCGCTGGCCGCCGGCGAGCAGCCGTTCACTCTGCCGCTGCCGAACGTGTGGCACCTCGCGACGGACGTCGAGGCGACGACCACCGCCGGCACCTCCGCGCTCGATCTGCTCGGTGTGCTCCATCCGACGGCGGCCGTGGCCGGCACACCGACGGATGCGGCGCTTGCCGCGATCCGCCGTATCGAGCCGTTCGATCGGGGACGCTACGCCGGGCCGGTCGGCTGGGTGGATGCGCGCGGCGACGGCGAATGGGCGATCGCGCTGCGCGGCGCGCAGTTCGACCTTTCTGCGGCCGACGATGCCGGCATCCCGTTCACGGCGCACGCCGGAGCGGGGATCGTCGTCGGCAGCGACCCCGAGGCCGAGATGCTCGAGACCCGCGTGAAGTTCCGGCCGATCGTCGACGCGCTGGCCTGATCGGTCGAACAGGGGACGGCGCCATCCGGACCGATGCCGGACTCAGCGTTCCAGAGCGACTTCGATCAACTGGCGGGCGCCGACGGGTGCCGTCAGAGCCTGGTCGAGGGCGGAGCGGGTGCCCACTCGCACATAGTCCCAGGCGTAGGCCCGGGCGAGCGACTCGAGGGCCACCGACTGCGGCGTGTAGAGGACGCGCTCCATGATCTCGGCCGAAGCGACGCCGGCCACCTCGAGCCCGTCGAAGATCGTGCCGCCGCCGTCATTGCCCACGATCACCTGGAGGCGCGGGGCGGGCTCACCCACCGGGAGCAGCAGCGACCCGGCGTCGTGGAGGAACGCGAGATCACCGAGGAGGACGCGGGTGACGCCGGGGGCGCCGGCCGCCTGGCTTGCCAGTGCGATTCCGGTTCCGGTGGCGATCGTCCCATCGATCCCCGCGAGTCCGCGATTGGCGTGAACCGGGACCTTCTTGCCGCCCAGGACCTGGTCGGCCACGCGGACCAGGCGGGACGAGGCGAACATCAGGCGGTCGTGCGGCCACGTCGCGCGCCAGACCGCGTCGACCAGGGCGACGCGGTCCAGTGGCGCGCGGATCGCATCGAGCTCCGCGGCGACGGCACCGAGCCGCTCGCTCGGCACAGTCGAGGCCAGAGCGCCCGCGTCGGGCGCGGGCGGGCTCAGATCGACGGCTGCCGCGCGGGAGGCCCGCATCCATGCGCCGAACCAGTCGCGATCGAGGTCGCCGATCGCCGCGACCACCCCGTCGACCGCGGTCGTCTCGCCGTTGAGGTTGAGCGGTTCGCCTGGTCCGCGCACAGCGAGGACCTCGACCTCGGGGCGCGCGAGCACCGCGGTCACTTCGCGACTCAGGGTCGGATGCCCGAAAACGACCGCACGTTCGATGCGGCCCCCCAGCTCGGGATCAGCCAGCAGTGTGCGGTATCCGTGCACGAGCTGCCGGCCGTAGCGGGCTCCGCTGACGATTTCGGCGATCAGCGGCCAGCCGCCCGCCTGAGCGAGGTCGGCAGCTCGGTGTCCGGCGTCGGCGCCCGCGATGACGACCGTGCGCGGACCCCTCGAGAGCACATGCGGGTCACGCGCGGGCTCGGCGGGTTGATCCGCCTCGCCGATGCCCCCGCCGCCCTGGTAGAGGGCTCCGGACGGCTCGGGCTCGGCCAGCTCGCCGGCGATGGCATCCGGCACGTCGGGCAGGGGGTCGGGCGCGGCCACCGGCATCCCGAACCAGCCGGGCAGAGCCCCGGCCAGCGGATCGCGATAGGGAAGGTTCAGGTGCACCGGGCCGGCCTGACGCGTGCCGACGCCGAGGGCGGCGATCACTGCGTCGTCGGCGATCGCGCGCAGCATCGCCGTCTGCTCGCTGGTGCCATCGTCGTCGATCTCATCCGGCACGGGCAGATCTGCCTCCAGCCGCACGCTCGGAGAGAACATGCCGAACTGACGCGTCGTCTGATTCGCACCGACACCGCGGAGCTCGGGTGGTCGATCTGCGGTCAGCAGCAGCAGCGGTATCCCCGCGTGATGAGCCTCGAGAGCGGCGGGCAGGAGGTTTGCCGCGGCCGTGCCGGAGGTGCAGATGACAGCGGCCGGCATGCCCGTCTCACGGCCGATGCCGAGGGCCGTGAAGCCGGCGACGCGCTCATCGATGCGCACGTGCAGATGGATGCGGCCGCGCGCCTCGAGCTCAGCCACGACAAGCGCGAGAGCCTGCGACCGCGACCCCGGACTGAGGACGACGTGCTCGACGCCCCGCCCGACAAGGCGCGTGAGGAGCGCCGCCGCGGCATCCGTCGCGGGTGCCCGTGTGACGCCCATGTCAGGCGCGCGCGTCCGGGCGGTCATCGCCGTCCGGCCGGTGCGGCGGATTCTCGTCCTCGGAATCGAGGGCTGCGAGCTCCTCTTCCAGGCGCCGGATCCGTTCGTCCTGGTCGCTGGCCGAGCCGATCCGGCCGAGGAACTCGGGGTTGTCGTCGGGGGCGCGGAACACCGGCAGCCCGCGCAGACGGCTACGCCCGACGACGAGCCAGAGGATGCCGCCGACAACAGGCAGGAGGAAGACGATCAGCAGCCACACCGGCTTGCTGACGCCGCGGTGGCGGGTCGGCGGCTGAAGGGCGCAGTCGACGATGCTGTAGACCCAGAATGCGATCAGCAGCAGCGCCAGCGGCAGAAGTACCCGGACCACTCCTCTATTCTACGTGGGCGGGCGACCTGCCCCGCCCGACGTATGCTGAAGGCATGCGTGTGCGTCCGGCTGTCGTGTTCGGGGTTCTCCGGCTCCTCGCCTTCCTGGTGCCGTTCGGCCTCATGATGCTGATCCCCGTCATGCGCGAGTTCGCGTGGCTGTCGGCGATCTTCGCGGCCCTGATCGGTCTGAGCCTGTCGATGCTGTTCCTCCGCCGGCCGCTGGACGATTTCACCGCCGACATGGCCGCGCGTCGCGCGCGTCGCGCTGTGGTCACCGATGAAGACGTCGAAGACGCCGTGACGGGCCATTCAGCCCCGGACCAGCGCTGACACTCAGCCGACGAAGGCCCAGAGCAGCGACGCCCCGAGCGCGATCGATGTCAGCGACGTGAGCGCCAGCGCGACGACCAGCTCGCGCGGCTGTCGATAGGTCCACACGATCAGGATCGCCGCGGCGGCGGGGATCAGTGCCACAAGCCCCAGCCACGCCAGCGGGTACAGCTGCGCGAGCAGGACGACGATCAGAAAGGCCGCAAGCACCAGCCCCGTGTAGAGCGCCTGCGTTGCGCGGCGGCCGATGCGCACCGTGAGCGTACGCTTGCCTACCACGCGGTCCTGGTCGATGTCGCGGAGGTTGTTGGCCAGCAGCACGCAACACGCGAGGAGCCCCGCGACGACGCCGCCGACCCATGCCTCGTCGGGAATGCTGCCCGCCTGTACGAACGCCGTACCGACCGTGGCGACCAGGCCGAAGAAGACGAAGACGAACACTTCGCCCCAGCCCGCGTATCCGTAGGGTCTCTTTCCACCGGTGTAGAACCAGGCGGCGACGATGCACGCCGCGCCGATCAGCAGCATCCACCAGTGGCCGGTGCGGACGACCACCGCGAGGCCTGCCACCGCGGCAAGGCCGAAGAAGCCGAGCGCGACGATCAGAACCGTGCGCGGCTGCACCTTCCGCGAGGCCGTCAGGCGCGCGGGTCCCACGCGATGCTCGTCGGTGCCCCGAATGCCGTCGCTGTAATCGTTCGCGTAGTTGACGCCGACCTGCAGCGCAACGGCGACGATCAGGCACGCGAGGGCGATGACCCAGTGAAAGGCGCGATCGACGACGATGGCCGCGCCCGTCCCGATGAGGACCGGAGTCACCGAGAGCGGCAGCGTACGTAGCCGCGCTGCGCCGATCCACTCGCCCAGGGTCGCCGGCTCAGTGTGCGCGGGATCGCGCGAGACGTGCCTCTTCTGCGAGTTGCCCTGACGTCTGCGCGGGGCCGTGCGCTTCTTCTTCCGGGTGCTGCCTGCCACGAGGGAATCCTACGGGCATCCCCCCGATCACGCCGATCCGGCGGATGGGCGCCCCCGCGCAGATGCCAGAGATCTCAGGGCGACGCGGTCGGGCTTGCCGCTCGAGAGCAGTGGAATCCGATCGATGCGGATGACCTCACGCGGGCGGGCCGCGGCGCCGAGGGAGGCCTCGACAGCGGATCGCAGATCGGCGAGCGCGGACTCGTCCGGGCGTGTGCCCGCGTCCACGATCACGACGCCGGCCTCACCCCACCGCTCATCGGGGACAGCGACGACGACGGCTGCGTGAAGCCCCGGGAGTGCACGAACGACAGCCTCCACGCGGTCGAGCGAGACATTGATCCCGCCCGAGACGAGCACGTTGTCGATCCTGCCCGTGACGCGCAGCACGCCGTCGAACGAACCGGCATCACCGGTTCGATACCAGCGGACTCCGTCCGCATCCCGCACGAATGAGGCTTGCGTGCGGGCAGGGTCACCGAGGTAGCCGTCCGCGAGGGTCGGCCCCGACACCTGCACCTCACCGTCGGCGATGCGCACCCCCACTCCGTCGAGGGGAACCCCGTCGTAGACGCAGCCGCCCGCGGTTTCACTCGACCCGTAGGTGCGTACGAGGCGGATGCCGGCGGCAGCAGCGCGCTCGGCAACGAGCGGCGGCAGTGCCTGCCCGCCGACGAGGACAGCCTCGAAAGAAGCGAGCGCACGCTCGCCCTCGGGCGAGTCCAGCAGGGTGGCCACCTGCGCGGGAACGAGGGAGGTGTAGGCGGCCACGCGGGCGCCACCCTGGACGGACGCCATCTTTCGGGTCGCGGCGGCGAACGCGGCAACCGAGAATTTCCCGGCCAAGACCGACGGCTCACGTCCCGAGACGAGTGAGCGCACGATCACCTGCGCCCCGGCGATGTAACCCGCCGGCAGCGCGAGGAGCCACGCACCCTCGCCGATGCGGTCGGCCGTCGCTCGCGCGCTGGACATCAACGCCAGCCGGCTGAGCGCGACCGACTTGGGGTATCCGGTCGAGCCGGAGGTCGTGACGACCAGGGCGGTGCCCGCCGGCACATCCGGCGAAGGATCCGCCGCGGCACCGGCGACGCCGGGGGGCGCCCCGAGCGCAACCGCCGGGCCAGCCCCGAGCACCGCACTGCGCAAGGCGCGGAGCACGGCGCCGGGGTCGCCGGCATCCGGACGGACGAGCGTCATCGCCCCGCTCCGCACGCGTGACCGGACACGTCGATCCGGTCAGAACTGGTAGGGATAGGGCGACCAGTCGGGCTCGCGCTTGTCGAGGAACGCGTCGCGGCCCTCGACCGCCTCGTCGGTGCCGTAGGCAAGCCGGGTCGCTTCACCGGCGAACACCTGCTGCCCCACCATTCCGTCGTCGATCGCGTTGAAGGCGAACTTCAGCATCCGAATGGACGTCGGCGACTTCCCGAGGATCGTGCGGGCCATCGCGATGGCCTCGCGCTCGAGGTCAGCATGGGGGACGACCCGATTGACTGCGCCCATCTCGTACGCCCGCTGCGCGGAGTATTCCTCCGCGAGGAAGAACACCTCCCGGGCGACCTTCTGGCCGACCTGTCGTGCCATGTAGGCCGAGCCGTAGCCGCCGTCGAACGAGCCGACGTCCGCGTCGGTCTGCTTGAACTTCGCCCGCTCGGAAGCGATCGACAGGTCGCACACGATGTGCAGGGAGTGCCCGCCGCCCGCAGCCCACCCCGGGATGACGGCGATGACGACTTTGGGCATGAACCGGATCAATCGCTGCACCTCGAGGATGTGCAGCCGCCCTGCCCGTGCGGGGTCGGGCGCGGTCGCCTCGTCGCTCGCATACGTGTAGCCGTCGCGCCCGCGGATGCGTTGATCACCGCCCGAGCAGAATGCCCAGCCGCCGTCCTTCGGGCTCGGCCCGTTTCCGGTCAGCAGCACGACGCCGATCCGCGGATCCTGCCGCGCGATGTCGAGCGCGCGGTACAGCTCGTCGACCGTGTGCGGGCGGAACGCATTGCGCACCTCCGGACGGTCGAAGGCGACGCGCGCGATCCGGCCGTCGGTCGACACATGCGCGGTGATATCGATGTAGTCCGAGGCGCCCGGCGCAAGCACCCACTCGGACGGATCGAACAGCTCTGAGACAGCAGGGGTGGTCACTCGCCCAGCCTACGCGCACGTCATGTGGCCACCCGGCACGGCCGGCACCCCCTACCCTGGAGCCGTGACCTCTCTCCCACGCCTCCTGACCCTGATCACCGTCGGCGCGCTGGCGCTCGGCATGTCGGCCTGCGCGGCCGAGAGCCCGGCCCCGGGAGCTTCGGCCTCGACGACCCTCGCACCGCCGGAGGCCGCCATTGCGGACGGCGCGTGCGCAGGCGACGAAGGAGTCAGCATCCTCGTCGACGCGGGTGCACTCGCCGGCGGCGAGGGTGCCGACCGCGCGTCGTGCATCCTCACCGACGAGCCGCTGATCGCCGCCGACGCGCTCGACACACTGGGCGTCCAGCTCGAAGGCACGAAAGAGTACGGTGACCAGGTCGTCTGTCGTGTCGACGGGATGCCGTCCGACACGGCGCCCGTCGGCTCGACGGAGGATCCTGCCTACGTCGAGACGTGCGAGAGCATGCCGGCGGCCTTCGCATACTGGTCGCTGTGGATCAAGCCGGCCGGCGGAACCTGGGACTATGCGCAGGAGGGCGCCTCCACGCTGCAGCTTCAGCCGGGCGACAGCATCGAGCTCCTGTTCACTCTCGACGGCGCGCCGGTCTCTCCCGACGCCTGATTCGTGAGCTTCCGGCTCGGACCGATGAAGGCGGCCGCCACCCTGGCGGTCGGGTTCGTCGCGGTCCGGGTCGTCTACCGCATCCTGTTCCACGGCGCGGACGGCACCGGTGTCGTTCTGATGCCCCTGCCGGCGCTCCGCCTGCCGCCCCCGTTCGCGCACATCGTGATGTTCGGCCCGGTGACGTCGGGGGGCGTGTGGGATGCCGTGGCCGGCGCGCTGCCGATCGCCGCGGTCTTCCTGGCCTTCGGGCTGATGAACGGTCTCTTCGACCTGTCCCGGCTTTTCGCGCGCGCCGCGCGCCGGGGCCCGTTCCAGGGCATCGGACGTGCGCTCGCGATCGCGTGGGCGACTCTTCCTGCCCTCGCTGACGCCGTGCGCGCGGTGCGATTCGCTCAGCGCCTGCGCGGCGAACGCGCCGGCGCCCGCCTGCTGGCGCCCGTGCTGGAGCGCACGCTCGAGCGGGCGACGGCGGTCGCCGCCGCTCTCGAGCTTCGGGGATATGCCGGTCTCGGCAGGGAAGGAGACTGCACGCGCCCTGTGGAGATCTCGGACGCATCGATGGGCTTCGCCGGCCCGCTCCGGATCGCTTCCCTCCGCCTTGCGCCAGGGACTCTCGCTGTCCTCTCCGGATCGACCGGGGCGGGAAAGACGACGGTGCTGCGCGGACTCAGCGGACTCCTCTCCCACGTCGACGGAGGAACCGTGACCGGCGAGGTGCGCGTCGTCGGTCTCGATCGCCAGGCGACTCCGCCGCGCGACACCGCCCGGACCGTCGGGGTCGTCCTGCAGCATCCGCGCGACGCGTTCGCGACCGAGTGCGTCGCGGACGAGATCGGCCTCGCCCTCGAACTGCGCGGCGTCGCCCGGACGATCCGCCATGCACGGGTCCGCGAGATCGCCGGACGTGTGGGCATCACACCGCTTCTCGACCGCCCGCTGCGCGGCCTCTCGGCTGGCGAGGCGACGCTCGTCGCGATCGCCGCCGCGATCGTGGAGCATCCGATCCTTCTGCTCGTGGATGAGCCGCTGGCCGACCTCGACCGGACGGCGCGCGCCCGGATCGTCGCGCTCCTGGGGGCCCTCGCCCACGATGCGGGCATGTGCGTCGTGGTCGCCGAGCATCGCGTGGCCGAGTTCGACGACGTCGCCGACCGGTCGCTGCGGGTAGAGGACGGACGCCTCCTGGTGTCACACCGTGTGCAGGACGATGCCGCTCGCGCGGGCGATCCCGGCGCACGGCGCCCGCCCATCCTGCATACGGGACGCCGCCCCGCGCTGACCGCCCGCGGGATCACCGTGCGCCACGGCGCGCGCCTCGCGGTCGACGGCGCCGGCCTCGACCTCCGCGCCGGCGAGATCGTCGCGCTGTCCGGCCCGAACGGCGCCGGCAAGTCGACGCTGCTGCAGGCCCTCGCCCTCCCGGGCCGAGATCACGACGTGCGGATCGACGGCGCAGCGCCGGCATCCCGCGCGATCGCACTGGTCCCGGATGCCTCGGATGACCTCTTCGTCCGCGACACGGTCACGGCCGAGTGCCGCCGCGCGGACCGTCACCCGCGGGGCGCGGGGCCGTCGACCGCCGATCGCTTCGCGGAACTCCTCGGCCTCGATCCCACCGGCGCGGCCTTCGCCGCCGTGCGGATGCGGCATCCCCGCGACCTGTCCGCCGGTCAACGCCGGACGCTCGCGATCGCGATCCAGACAGCATCCGCCCCGCGCGTGCTGCTGATCGACGAGCCGACCCGCGGGCTCGACCCGCAGGCCCGCGCGCTCGTGGCCGCCGCGATCGAGGCGCAGGCGTCCGCCGGCACGGCCGTCCTCATAGCGACGCACGATGCGGAGTTCGCCGCGATGCTCGCGTCACGTCACCTGGCGATGGATGCCGGCATCCTCACCCCCACCACCCGCTCCCCGGAGGCCCCCCGCCCCCAGCCCACCCGCTCCCCGGTCGCGAACAGCGCCCTCACCCCACACATCGCGACCGGCGA